>ERZ1370068.1847-contig-11798_pt1 | contig 101225 bp, 114 predicted proteins | sample MGYA00561227_ERZ1370068 | MGnify/ENA primary metagenome ERZ1370068 (study PRJEB38410, sample SAMEA6850437) | metagenome | study: Metagenomic assessment of the ecological functions of the soil: analysis of the soil microbiota associated with the...
ATTGTACTTCACGTTCAGTTACGTATTGCTGGCAGGAGAAGTAGATGGCCGTCGATGCGTCTCGATGCGCATCACCCGGAGAGCGCGGCAAGCCGTCGCGAGGATCGAAACGTCTCGCGAAAGAAGCCTCCCTCCGGGTGAGACTTCAGCTCGAGGGGCCTCCACCATGCGCCTCCACGTCCGGATTCATGCCCGAGCCACCATAGGTTCAGAAGTGTTCGTCGTCGGGCGCAACCGGAAGCCGGCCGCGCGGACAACAACTTGTCCCATGGGCCACCCCTGCCAGTTGTCTCGGCGTGGCCCGTCGTGCGCCCACGGGGGCAGCGCGAACATCAGTCGGGCGGCCAGGGCTTCCGCATAGGGCTCGTGCATCCGTCGAAGCCGCGCGAGACAGGGCAGGTGAGTCGTCGTCCGCAGGCGGGCCCAGGGCCGTTCCTCGAGTGTGAGCGTGCATCGACCGCAGCGCCTCGGGGTGAAACCGGTCGGGTATGCCGTCCGGGGGCGGCGCACGAAGATCTGCGTAATATCCACGAGCGCATGGCGCGCCACTCGCGAACGTGAGCTGGGCCTGGGACGCTTCCGGGCATGCCGCCGCGTGCGAGAATCAACGAGGTCGAGTCGAGGATGACCGTGAGCGCGCCGAGCCAGGACTGGTTGCTGTGCTGCGAGCGGTAGTACGCGAGCTGCGGATGCGAGATGTGAGTCTCAGCAGTTGCGCCGACCAACGCTCCCAGCCGCCAAGTATCTCGTCGCAGAGGTCGTCGCGGCCCGCTCACCGCGGTGCGGCGAAGGAACTCTACGGCCGTGGGCGGAGAGCCCGCGCGAGCGTCCATCAGCGAGATCTCGATCTCCCGCTGCGAGAACGCACCGGCATACATGGTGGGCAAGTAGCCGATGACGGTGCCCAGGAATCCGAACCCGAGTCCCGCTTCGGCCACCGAGAGCAGACGACCGGCGGTCGTCGTGGGCAGGATGCTCCGAAGCCCAACGTGAAGAACGTCTCACCGCTCATGTAGAAAGGGCCCCGAACGATCGCGCCTCCAACCCGCCGGCTCCGCTGAAGGGGCCAGCTCCAGCAAGGCGAACGCGGTGATCGAGCCCGAACGCCCAGCAGAAGAGGAGCAGGATGAGCGACAGCGGGCCAAAGAAGCCGAGCAGCCCTCGCCGCGCGATCTTGCGCAACGCGCGAGCGCCAGCGCGCTGCCACACCCGCCGATGAGGATGTAGAAGTAGCGCGTCAGCCTCACACGGCGCCCGATGCGGCGCGGCACGAGGATCGTCTCGAACGCGTCCCACACGATGATGAGGACGAGCGCGAGGCCGGCCGCGCCGGCGAGCATGTGCGAGAGCGTCACGCGGGCAAGGTACGACAGCCGCGAGCCGAAGGGGAATCGGAGGGTTCCTCACGCGCACGAGCTCACCCTCGGTCCCCGTGCGGGCGGCGTGGGCGCGGCGGGTGTCTCCTCGCGGGAGGCGCCGGCATGATCGGTGCCCTGCCGTCCGTGATAGCCTCGCCGCGATGGCTCACCCGGTGACGACCTCCGATGTCCTCGCGGCGCTGGAATCGAACGCGCAGACCATCGCGGAGTTCTTCTCCCGAGTGCCGGAGGCGATGTTCTTCGACGGCGGCTCCGATCACTGGGGCCCCGCGCATCTGCAGCATCTGACCCGGTCGAGCGTCTCCGTATCGCGTGCGTTGCGCTCCGGATCCCTTCCCCTCCATCCACGGCACGTTCGCGCGACTACGCCGGCGTGCGCGACGCCAGCGACCGGCTCTCTGGCCGCGACGTCCAGGACCGCCTCCTGGATATGGGCCGCGTGGTCGTGATCCCGCCCGGAACAAGCCGGGCCGACGTCGTGACGGCGTTCACGGTCCGCGAGCGCCGAGCTTCGCGCCGCGGCGGCGGCGTGGACCGAGGACGACCTGGATCGCCGACGATCATGCATCCGCTGATGGGCGAGCTGACCGTGCGCGAGATGCTGCTCTTCTTCGTCGTCCACGAACGGCATCACCTGAAGCTCGTGCGCACGCGGCTGGAACCACTCATCCCGAACGCACCGGACGCTTGATCCCGGGAAGCGCGGTCCGGCGGCGCGACGCAACCCTCTGGCACCGACGGAACACCTCCGTACCATGTCCCTACATGACCCAACTCGACCACGAACATCTCGCCCTATCTGGCCGCGGCCTACGCCAACGACCGCGCGCACGTCTTCCACTCCTGGTCCGCTCAAGGCGCGCTCAACCCGACCGTGATCGCCGGCGCCAAGGGCTCGCGCATGTGGGACGACAAGGGCAACACGTGGCTCGACTTCTCGAGCCAGCTCGTGAACGTCAACATCGGCCACCAGCACCCCAAGCTGGTCGCGGCCATCCAGGAGCAGGCCGGCGCGCCTGTGCACCGATCGCGCCGTTCCATGCCAACGACATGCGCAGCGAAGCCGCGCGGCTGATCGCCGAGCTGGCGCCCGGCGATCTCGACATGGTGTTCTTCACGAACGGCGGCACCGAGGCGATCGAGAACGCCGTGCGCCTCGCGCGCGGCCACACCGGGCGCCACAAGGTGCTGTCGGCCTATCGCAGCTATCACGGCGCGACCGGCACCTCGATCCATGCTGACCGGCGATCCGCGCCGCTGGGGCAACGAGCCTCGGCGCCCGGGCACGGTCAAGTTCTGGGGCCCGTACCTCTATCGCTCCGCGTTCCACGCGACCACGCCCGCCGAAGAGTCGCGAGCGCGCGCTCGAGCACCTGGCGAACGTGCTGATGATGGAGGGCCCGCACACCGTCGCGGCGATCATGCTCGAGACCGTCGTCGGCACGAACGGCATCCTCGTGCCGCCCGACGGCTACCTCGCGGGCGTGCGAGCGCTGTGCGACCAGCACGGCATCGTGATGATCTGCGACGAGGTGATGGCCGGCTTCGGCCGCTGCGGCGAGTGGTTCGCCGTCGACCAGCTGGAAGGTGACGCCCGACCTCATCACGTTCGCCAAGGGCTCGAACTCGGGCTACGTCCCGATCGGCGGCGTGATCATCAAGCGCGCAAGATCGCCGAGACGTTCACCGTGACCGCGTCTTCCCCGGCGGCCTCACCTACTCCGGGCACCCGCTCGGCGTGCGCCTCGGTGGTGGCGAGCATCGGCATCTTCAAGGAAGAGAAGATCGTCGAGAACGCGCGCAAGCTCGGCACCGACGTGATCGGCCCCGAGCTCGCGAAGATCGCGGCGAAGCACCCGAGCGTCGGCGAGGTGCGCGGCCTCGGCGTGTTCTGGGCGATCGAGCTGGTGCGGAACCGCAAGACGCGCGAGCCGCTCGTGCCGTTCAACGCCTCAGGCGCCGACGCCAAGCCGATGGCCGAGGTGATGACCGCGTGCAAGGCCGGCGGCGTGTGGCCGTTCGCGCACTTCAATCGCCTGCAGGTCACGCCGCCCTGCACCACCACCGCCGACGAGGCGCGCGAGGGTCTCGCGGCGATCGACAAGGCGCTCGAGGCGGCGGACCGGTACTGCGCGGGGTGAGGAACGCCGCCCACCGTCACCCGGGGACGTAGCGCCGTTTGACCTCGGGCCGCTAGCGCTCGATGCCGATCAAATCGTCGCGGCGATCAAGACGATCGCGGCCAACACGAGCACGGCGGCAACGAGGATTTGCCCTGCGAGACTGCTCGGGCGTGGGGCCGTCGCTGGGCTGCTCGGCTTGAGCCTCGTGCGGCATCGCCGGCGCAGGCGCGACCTCCGTCTGGGTCTGTGACTCGATCGTGCGGCCAGCGGCGGGACTCGGCGTCGCAGGGTGCGTGACGAGCCGCGCCGGCGCCGAGCAACCGCAGACCGATGCGCCCAAAAGAACGACGAGGCACGTCAACAGGAACCAACGGGCCATGGTCGCGACAGCGTAGCGCAAGACCTGCGAATGTCGCCGCAACCTATCCATGCACGGCGGCGCGCGATGGCCTCGCGTCCGATCGACAAGGTGCTCGAGGTCCCGATCGTTCTCTGCGATTCTGTCATAGTCGCTCAGCCCACCCCACCCACTACCCCCTGGAGACGCCTCACGCCATGGCGTTGCTGAGCCTCAACGGCGTCAGCATCACCTTCGCCGGCCCGGCGCTGCTCGACTCGGTGAGCCTCCAGATCGACGACGGCGAGCGGCTCGGGCTCGATCGGCCGCAACGGCGCGGGCAAGTCGACGCTGCTCAAGATCCTCGAGGGCACACTCGTTCCCGACTCGGGCAACGTGGTCCGCCAGCCGGGGCTGCGCGTCGCGAGCCTCCAGCAGGAGGTTCCTCCCGATCTCGCGGGCTCGGTGCGGCGGCTACCTGCACGCGGCCTGCGGCGCGTCGAACGAGCGACCAGTCCTGGGAGATCGAGACGCGGATCGATCAGATCGCGCACGACCTGACGCTCGACCTGGACGCGGCCATCGAGTCGCTCTCGGCCGGATCCAAGCGCCGCGTCCTGCTGGCGGCGGCGCTGGTGCAGCGATCCGGATCTGTTGATCCTGGACGAGCCCACCAACCACCTCGACATCGACGCGATCCGCCACCTCGAGGACGCGCTGCAGCGCCGGCGCGGCACGCTCGTGTTCGTCACCCACGACCGCAGCTTCCTGCGCACGCTCGCCACCCGCATCCTCGACCTGGACCGCGGCACCGTCCGCAGCTACCGCTGCACCTACGACGCCTACGTCGAGCAGCGCGAGGACGAGCTGCGCGTCGAGGCCGAGCAGGCCCGGCTGTTCGACAAGAAGCTGGCGCAGGAAGAAGCGTGGGTGCGTCGCGGCATCAAGGCGCGCCGCACGCGGCAACGAGGGCCGCGTGCGCGCACTCGAGGCGCTGCGTCTGGAGCGCGGCGCCCGCCGCGACGAGGTCGCGCGCGTCAAGGCGCCAGCTGCAGGAGGCGGATCGCTCGGGACGCATGGTGCTCCGCTGCCAGGACGTCAGGTACGGGTACGATGGCGCGCCGATCGTGCGTGACCTCACCACGACGATCTTGCGCGGCGATCGCATCGGCATCATGGGATCGAACGGCTGCGGCAAGACCACGCTGATCCGCCTGCTCCTCGGCGACATCGCCCCACAGCAGGGCACCGTGACCGCCGGCACCAAGCTCGAGGTCGCGCACTTCGAGCAGCTCCACGACGTGCTCGACGACACGAAGTCGGTGATCGAGAACGTCGCCGACGGCGCGCGACATGATCGCCGTCGGCGGCGGCGAGCGTCACGTCGTCGGCTACCTGCGCGACTTCCTGTTCACGCCCGAGCAGATGCAGGGCGCGCGTGACGCGACTCTCGGGCGGCGAGCGCCGGCGACTCCAGCTCGCCAAGATCCTCTCGCGCCCGTGCAACCTGCTGGTGCTGGACGAGCCGACCAACGACCTCGACCTCGAGACCCTCGCGCTGGTCGAGGAGATGCTGCTCGAGTTCCAGGGCACGCTGCTCGTCGTCTCGCACGACCGCGACGTTCCTCGACAACGTGATCACCTCGACGCTCGTGTGCGAGGGCCCCGGCGAGTGGAACGAATACGTCGGTGGCTACGAGGACTGGCTGCGGCAGCGGAAGCCGGAGGCGCCGTCGCGACGGCATCGAAACCGGCGCGGCCGGACGCGGAGCGCTCGAGCAAGCGGCCGCGGCGGATCGGCTTCAAGGAGAAACGCGAGCTGGGCGAAGCTGCCGGGGAGGATCGAGGCGCTCGAGGCCGAGAAGCAGCGCCTGTGGGCGCTGATGGCATCGCCGAGCTTCTATGGGTCAGGCCGTGAGGAGATCGCTCAGGTGAAGCAGCGGCTCGCCGCGATTGAGGACGAGTTGCATAGGGCGTATGCGCGGTGGGTGGAGTTGGAGGCGCTGGACAAGGCTGGCGAGGGGGTGATTGGAAGGCCGCTGCTCCATCCGTTCTCGCTAAGCGCCGTGTCCCGCTCAGAGCCTCGTCATCGCAACCACATCCGCACTCATCCCCACCATGCACCCACTCACCACATCCTGGCGCGGCTGCAACGTGAACCGCACCCGGAGGTCTTGCTGCTGGAACTCGGGGGCGAGCTTGGTGATCTCGTAGTTGTGACCCGAATCCGCGTGAACCATCCAGACGCCGGTGCAATCGCCGCCCACGCCTGGACATTGCCGGTGCCCACGATCAGCCCGGATGGGCTCTCACGGCACGCGGTCAGTGCGGCGACGACGACCACGAGAGCCAAGGCGATACGTCGCTTCATGGTTGATTCCTTCCTCCCGGAGCGCGAATTGTCTGGCCGCGCTCGCTTGCGGTCAACCGGAATCCACTACACGGCTGCCCCCGCGATCGAGCCACCGCCACACATCGTCGACGATGCTTGTGACCTGTGACCGGTCCTCCGGGCGCAAGTGCCGGCCGGGATGCGTCGCGCGGGTCGCGTGTGGAAACGTGGCATGGAGTCGCGTGACGCACGCGGGCGGGTAGCGCTCGTCGCGCTCCGCGTCCACCAGCATGACGGGTATCCGGTTCGCCGCGGCACCGTAGCGCGCGGGCTCGAGCGACGACAGGAGCCTCGCGGCGAACGCCGCGGCGGGTGGCGCGAGGGTCGCGCCGGCGATGCCGCCCCGAGGCGCACGCGCGATCTCCGGAGCGCAGCAGCCGATGGAGATCGGCGGCGCCGTCCACGAGGACAAGCGCATCAGGCCGCGAGGCGGCAGCGCGGCGACCACCGGCGGCGACACACGAGGCTCGCCCCCAGCAACACCACGCGGATGCCGGGGCATGCACGACGCACCGCCTCGACGCCGCGCGCGATGGCCCCGGGCGTGCGCATCAACGCGCCATGCATCGCGGGCACGTTGGCGACGAACGCGAGCGGGCTCATGGTGCGCGGCCCTCCCACGGCCAGCTCACGGCCAGCACGCCGACGGGCAGCGAGTCGGGAACCAGCAGCGCGGCGCGGTCGTCGGTCCCGATGCCACCGAGGATGACGACGGCCCATTCGGAGGATTCCGGCGACGCGCCGGCGCGCCACAGCCCGACCACGGTATCGCCCGCGGCGGCGACCATGCGCCACCGCTCGACACCGCGTCCCAATTCGGGCGCGGGCACGCGCTCGAGCGCGACGAGCGGGCGATGCTGTACGCGCACCTCGGCCTCCGGGTCGGGCGGATGGGTCCACCATGCCACGGCGACCAGTGTCAGCGCGATCAGCGCCGCGAGCGCGACGCGAAGCGGACCGAGACGCCGTACCGACTGGGCCCTGCCCGACCTTGGACGCGGCGGACGAGCGATCATTGCGCCATTGTAGGCGATGAAGCGTGGGCGCTACGTCACTCTACCCAGGTCATTTCGGATACGGGTAGCCTTTCCTGAGCAGCCGGTCTAGCTCCTCGTCCAATTTGCTGCCGATGTCATTGTCCGGCGGCTTGGCGCCTGGCATCTTCCTGCAACGCCGCACTCGCGTAGATCGCGATCTCGATGCGGCGGTTCTGATGGCGACCTGCTTCCGTCGTCGTTCGATGCGATCGGCTCGCGCTCACCGAGACCTGCCGTCGCGATGTGGCGGTCGACTCCGTGGGCGGTCAGGTATCGGGCCGCCGACTCGGCGCGCGTCGGTCCGAAAGGCCCTGGTTGTAGTCCGAGCTCCCAACCGCGTCCGTGTAGCCGGCGATCATCAAGTTCGAGTCGTCGTACTTGTTCAGACTCCTCGCCAGGCTGTTCAAGTTGGCGGCCGCATTGCTCCGGACGACATCGGAGTCGAAATCGAACAGGACCCCGGAGGGAACGTGACCTGAATGCCCTCCCCTACTCGTTGGACAATCGCGCCCGGGACCTTCTGGTCGATCTCCTTGGCCTGCTGGTCCATCTGGTGGCCGATGATCGCCCCCGCCGTTCCGCCCACCGCCGCGCCGATGATGACGCCCCGGGTTGTGGAACCAGTCTGGTTGCCGATCACTCCGCCCGCCACGCCGCCGGCCGTGGCGCCGATGATGGCACCCTGGCTGGCCTTGTTCATGGCGCACAGCCCGACGCGCCCGGCCAACACGAAAGCAGCCAGGAACGTCGATAGAATCGTGAAGCGATGATCGCTTCGCATGATGATCATCCTTTCTCGCCGATCCTGTCCCGCCGATTTCGTTCGGCACCGATGATCGACATTAGATGTCGGTGAATGCGACGTCGTACGGGCAGCGGCCCCAGCCCATCGAGTCCGCGCCGCTGCTCGTTAGTTCTCTGATTCCTCACCTTCTAGCGTGAGCGGTGCCTACGCCAACCTTCGACCTGAAACAAGACGGAACAGGACCGTGATCAGGGCGACGGCGAGCCAGGGAGATGGATCAACCCGCCGCCAACATGGAATGTGAAGAACCCAAGCACCCAGAGGGACCAGAAGTACCACTGCGATTGTGTACAGCATTTCTCACCTCTCTTGTTGACCGGCGGGCTGGAAGCCCGCCGGTCGTGCTCATCACTGCCTTGACGCTCCCAGGGAGCGCCGTCCCTTCTTGAGCGCATCCAACTCCGCGCGCAGGAACTCGAGCTCCACCGTCTGCTTTCCTACCAGCAGCTGGAGCTCGCGGATGTACTCCGCCGCTCGCAGCTGGTTCACCTGTGTCATGCGCCCGACACCGTTCACGACTTCGGCCTCCTGTGGTATCAGCCGCTTCCAGCGCTGCATCAGGCTCCTTGCGATCCCGAGCTTTCGGCTGAGCTCCGCGAGGTCAGTTCGCCGCGCCATACGCGGCCGATCTGCTCACGCTTGAACTTGTCGGTGAAGATCCGCCGACCGTCCGATTTCCGGGCGATGTTCGCCATCTCGCGTCCGACCCGCTAGACGCGCACGGCCACGGCCTGATTGGTCGTGAACGTGAGTGGCGTTCCTGCCTTGAGCACGACCTGCCAGCCCTTGGTCTGGGACACGGCACCGGTCGTGGCCGCGCCGCCCACCACCGCTCCGATGAGCGTTCCTTACCGGACCCGCTGACCGCTCTGCCGACTAGGGCTCCGGCAGCAGTGCCGGCCGCGATGGCGCCGAGATTTCGCGCCCTCGGCGAGCCTGCGATGACGGCTTCGGTGGTGCCGTTGACCCGATAACTGCGACCGTCAACGGTGACCGAAGTCAGCCCGAGGTCGAGCATGGCGCGATTGCCCTTGTGAGCCGCCGTGACGCCCGTGACCGTGCCGGCCACCGGGCTGCCAGCCGGAATGACGTTCCGACCATCGACGACCGAAGCGCTCCGGGTCGTCCCACTCCACGGACTGCCAACGCTGGCGGTTTCGGAGGTGAGCGCGGTGCCGAGGGTGACGTCGATCGACGTGCCGGAGGGCAGTGTCAGTTCAGCCACGCGGCTGGGTGAAGTGTTGTTCGTGCCGTTCTGGGCGACCTGATTGCTCGCCGCGACAACCGGAGAGGACCGTGGCCGCGACCAGCGCGACGCAGGAGATGATGTGTGCATGACGCATGAATGGATTCCTTTGGGTTAGGTGAGGAGCTGCCGCGGAAGCCGCGGTCTATCTCCGCACAGTGACGATTGGCTAGCGGTAGGAATGGGAGCGATTCGGTACTTCTGAATCGTCGCTAGTCGCGGCCCGGGAGGATCGGCCGCAGGCCAACCGAGGCTGGTTGGTCAGGCGATTCGTGGCTCGCTTGCGGTGTGGGGGCGGGCCTCAAGGGCCGCCCCGTGCATCGAGCGGGTGCTGATGGCACTGTCTACCTATGTGCCGCATAGCGCAAGCTAAATCGCATGTAGCAGTCACTAGGACAGCCCAATATGGCCCCTGTCACAGACCTAGAGTTTGAGCGGCTGCGCTGCGTCGAGGGCGATGAGGCTTCGATCGGCCGCGGATTAAGCGGCCAGGACCCGCACGGCGCCGTCCGTGAGGCATGTGAGCAGAGGCCGATGGCTCATTAGTCACTGAGTCTGAGTTGGCACTGTGTCGCCACCGCACGACCATCCGCGCTACGGCGCGAGCGGCCGCTGACGAGTCTGGTCCCACGCCGAGAGCGCCGGTTTCGGCGCGAACAGCGTGTCGACGACGCCGGTGCGCGAGAACGGGGCGATGCCCTGCGCTTCCGGGAGTGGAAGCGGCGCCACTTCGATATCGGTGAACACGAGCTGGAACACCGCGATCAGCGCGCGCAGCGTCGAGCAGTTGCGACTGCTTCTCGACGTAGCGACGTTGCTTGTCCGGCGTGCCGACGACCGAACTGAAGCTCTCGGAGGTCCAGCCGCCTTCCGTGATCGCGACCGGAGTCGAGCGCCCCTCGACGAGACGCGAATAGTAGTTCGCGGGAAGACTCTCGGGCTCGACCCAGGCGAAGTAGGGATACGACGAGAGACCCAGCACGTCGGCGAACGGGAAGTCGGCGAAGTCCGTGGCCACACCCTGGTAGCCGCCGGCGTTCGGGAGCAGTCCCCAGGCGGTCTCGACCTGGACGCTCACGGACAGCTTCACCGTCGCGTCGTGCACACGGATAGTCGGTCGCCGCGCCGTTCGCCACCTGTTTTACTGCGGCGTAGAGCGGCGACGGCGATACGGCGCGGATCAGATTCGTTTCGAGCGCGACCCCGAAGGCGTCGGGTCACGACGAGCGTATCGAGGGCCACGCAGTAGTTCCGGTAGAGCTGCTGGATCGCGGGCTCGGTGATGCTCCGTCCGGCGGCGACGAGCGCATTCGCCTCTCCGGCTCGATTGAGACCGTTGGCAGGGTCCGTGTAGACCCATACCCGCAGGCCGTTCGCGCGGTAGTAGTCCGCCAACGGCTTGATCTGTCGCAGCACGATCGAGTCGGGCCGCGTTCCCGCGAGCAGCGAATCCCACGGCGCCTCGTAGCTCAGGATGGCGGCGTCGGAATGAAAGGATCAACAGGTTGATCGCCCTCAGCAGCAAAGCGAAGTCCGCATGCGGCGCAGTTCGCCGCGAAGCCCATCCGATACGTGCGTGGGGTGGCGGATGGATTCGGTCGCGTTGAATGCTTGGAGCAGCTCGCGAGCGGCCACGCGAGCATTCCACGACGGCCGCGGCGCAGGCGGTTCGTCGCCACGAGCAGGCGATGCCACGGAGGCGGGTTTCATTGGGGGATCATCGGATGCCGAGCAGTGGAGCTCTACGGAACTGGAGGTGCTCCCGCCTGAATCGACGCCAGCCTCCCGGACTTGTCGAAAGCGACCCGCGACGTGTAGATCGGGCTTCCATGAGCGTAAGAGCAGACCCAGCTCCCGCCCTGCCTCTTCGCCTTGAACAGGCTCGGCCCGTAGCGCCAACGCCGCATCGCCAGGATCGGCGGTGGCGAGAATCATGACGGCGGCGGCCGCGAGTCGCGCGTCCTTGGCGGAGCGGACCTTCAGGAGGCCCGTTCGATAGCCGTCCATCGACACGGGATGGATGGGGCGCACCTGCCTGCCCGCCACCTCGGCCACCAGCGTGACCGAGTTCTCGAACGGACGGCTGGATCCCGCGAGCGTAGGTGAGCACGTAGTAGAAGTGGCGTCCTCGGATAGGCGGAGTCGACGGTCGCGTTGCGGAATCGCGCCGGACCTTCGTCGCACCCGTAGCCGGCGCGCGCGACTGTCGAGCCAGGCCTTGAACGCCGTCAGCTCAGTGTCCGCCGCGCGGTCTTCGGCTCGAGCGGCGGCTGCAGGCGTCCGCCGCAGACAGGCAGCACCACAGCGCCGCCAACACACCCATCATTCGAACGCCGAGAACCTTCATGGACGGGTTATCGTCCCGCGCTCTCGTTCGCCGCACCTCGGGGATCGTGTCGAGGTCGGCGAGCCACTAAAACGCCTCGCTCACACTGAAGTAGAAGATTCCGCCGTTCTTGCCCCAGGCGTAGTCCGCGCGCATGTGCATGGGGTATTCGCGCGTGAGCTGATAGCGCAGGCCCGCGCCTCCGGCGGGCAGAACCTCCGCGCTCCACAGATCCCCACACTGCCCGCGACCTGCGCGAGCCCTCGAACACGGTCGGCGCCCAGGCGACCCTTGGGTGAGCGCGCAGCTCCGCCTGCACGGTGGTCACCACGTTGTCGCGGTAGCGGCCCTGCGTGTAGCCACGCGAGGCCGTAGAGGCCCGCGCCCACGGATGGGATCGCCCAGGAACGGAACCTCGCCGGCGGCCGTCGTGACGCTGGCATTCGTGGCGAGCAGCAGGGCCGGTCCGCGCACGCTCGTGTACCAGCACCACGCGGCCATGTAGCGCTCGAAGTCGCTGTCGCTGCCCAGCGCCGACGTGAAGAAGTTGGCCTTGGCGGTGGCGATGGAGCCGCGGCTCGGCCAGTAGTCGTCGTCGCGCGTGTCGAATTCCACCTGGATTCCGGGCGCGAGCAGGTTTCGCGTGATCGCGAGATCCTCGACGTCCGGCGGGACAGGGAGGCCATGATCGTGACTGCAGCTCTGCCCCGGTTCGAATCCAGAGCAGCGAGCGCGCCACCGTAGAGGTTCGGCGTGACCCGGCGTAGTGCGGCGATGAACGCGAGGTCCATCGTCTGTTCGATCGCGACCGAGAGGCCGGCATCCCCGCATCTTGGCCGATCCCGAAGAAGTCGTACCGGACGTCGGCGTGCATGGCGAGGCCGCGCAGCCGCCAGCTGATCCTGCTGGAGGCGCGCCATCTCGACGAGCGTCCAGCCCCAGCTCTTGTTCTCGGAGTAGAACCCTGCCACCCCGCCGGTCGATGGCTTGATCGTCGTATCGGCGTCGAAGCGGTGTATCGCGTCCGCCAGAACGGCGAGGCCCCAGCCGAGCTGCGTGTGCTTGAACGGGATCGGCGCGAAGATCGGGGTGATGCCTGTGCCCGAAGCGCTGCGACGTCCCCGGGGGTGATGGGTCGGTCATGTCGATGCTGGGCGTAGTTTGCGCGATCGGGTCGACGACAACGCCGGACGACGGTCCGGGATCGCTCGCCGCCGCGACCGGCGTGCCGGCGGCGAGGACGGTCGCCAGCAGCGTGCTCGATACGAGAAGGAGTACGCGGGTTTTCTGCATTCGAGCAAAGCTACTGGCGGCCTGCCCCTGGATCAATGACGCCACGCCTCGTGTGGCCTTCACTAGGCACTTGAGTCACGAGCGATCTGGAAACTCGACCAGGACTGGCTCACCGGCATCAACTCGATGCGATTGACGTTGACATGCGGCGGCAGGGTCGCGATCCAGAACACGGCGGCGGCGATGTCCTCCGCCGTCAGCGGGTGCGCCCCTTGTAGAGGGGCATCGGACGCGACCTGATTGCCGCCCGTGCGTACCAGGGTGAATTCGGTCTGGGCCAGTCCCGGCTCGATCGAAGTCACGCGGACACCCGTTCCATGCAGATCGCTGCGCAAGCCCAGCGAAAATTGCCCCACGAATGCCTTCGTCGCACCGTAGAACGTTACCGCCAGGATAAGGATAGCTCCCAGCGACTGAACTGAGATTGACGATCAAACCCCTTGCGCTCGATCAAGACCGGCAAGAGCCGCCGCGTGAGGGTGATCAGGCCAGTGATGTTCGTCTCGATCATGGTCTGCCAGTCATCCAAACTCGCCTCGGGTGCGGGTGCAGTTCCGAGCGAGGCCGGCATTGTTGATCAGCACGTCGATTCCCCGGAAAGGGTCCGGCAGGGCCGAAAAGGTCTCGTTCATCGCTGCCTCATCCCGTACGTCGAACGGGGCGGCGAAGATGGTCTGCGCGCCGAACTCATCCACGAGCGCGCGGAGGCGTTCGGCGCGCCGCCCGGTCGCAACAACGCGCCAGCCAGCCTGAGCGAAGCGCCTTGCCATGGCCGCGCCGAACCCCGAAGTTGCTCCAGTAATCAATGCAGTCCGATTGGAGTCATCCATCGTCATCGCCCGAATCCTCCCAACCTACCTCCCACGTCTTCGCAGAGGCGTCCATCAAGCGTCGTCCCCATCAAGCTTCAAACGCCTCGGCGTGATCGGTCACCCAGTCACGGAACGACAGCGCCGGTGTTCCGGTGATCGCCGCGACGGTGGTGGTGACGAACGCGGGCTGCCCGAGTGCAGCCAGCCCACGCATCGAGCAGCATCGTCATGGCCGCCGCAGGAAAGCCCAGCTCGCGTCGCGCCTCCTCGGGTGAGAGCTCTTCATAACGTAACGGCTTGCCGATCACCTCGCCGATCGTGACCACCTGCTCGAGCTGGCTGAGGGACTCGGGCCCGGTCAGCACGTACTCCGCTCCGTCGTGACCTGACTCGAACAGCGCGCGGACCGCAACCGCCGCGACGTCCCGCCCATGGATCGGCGCCGTCGGGGCCGCGCGCATACGGCCAGCGCACGACGTTGCCAGCGCGAATCTGTGGGGCCCACCACGCAAGCGCATTGGCCGCGAACATCCGGGCCGCAGGAACGTCCATCGCATCCCGGATTCTTCGATCAACCGTTCGAGCTCCGCGTGCAGCCCCGGAGCGGGTTGGGCTGTTGAAAGAACGGATGCTGCGGTCTTGTGCGGGTCGTCAAGAGCACGATGCGCCGCGCATGTCGTGCGATCCGGCTCACCGCGGCGGGGGCGGCACCGAATGGCGCCGTCCACACCAGAGAAGACCGCATCGACGCCATCCAGGCATCGCTCGAGAGACTCAGCATCGGTGAGGTCGCCGCCCACGACCTCGACCTGGAGCGGCAGGTCGGCACGGTCGGGATTTCGCGTCAGCGCGCGGATTCGGCAATCGGTGGCCAGCAACTCGAGAACAACCTGGCGACCGACAGTTCCGGTGGCACCCGTGACGAGGACTCGTTGCATGCAGACGCTCCTATTTCGAAATCCACTTCCACCGAGATCACGACCCGTCGGATCCTCCCAGCCCAGGTTGAAGACGTAGGCCGAAAGGCCCACCCGCTTGTAGGACACGCCGGCCAGGAACCCGCGCGTTGGAAATCCAGACCGGTCTCGTAGGCGCGGGTGCGCTGCACCGCGAGGCCGGCTCGCCACCCGGTCCGTCGGAGCGAAGGAGGCTCGGACCAGTGGTAGAAAAAGTCTTCGGCGCTCTCCTCGAAGTCGAAGAAGTACTCACTCTCGGAATAGATCTCGAGCCTGGACCAGCCGAGCGTCAACCTGTAGCCGGGGCGATCCCATGAAGATCGCCGAACACGCCGCCCAGCATCGGCGTGATGTCCACCTTCACTTGCCCGCCGGCGCTGAACGCGTACCGCGAGCCATGCCGGGCCGGTCTCCAGCGCTTCGTAGTTGTACCGAGCCTCGAAATGGAGCCGGCCGTGATCGGCGGCGAGTGTCGGCTGCACGTAGTCTTGGTCATCGGGCACGAAATAATTGAAGAGCGAGGCGGAATAGGACGACGCGCCATGGTCACGCGCCATGGTCCGCGTCATCGACGACGTTGCTCGATTCAAGCGCCGGCGCGGGGTCGCTGGTCCCCTGTGCGGCCGCAGGGCTCGCGGCCAGGACGAGGACCGCAATGGTCATTGCGAGGCTGCCTCGTTGCGCCGTCTTGAAACGCGTTCTAGTTTCCACCCAAGCTCCCATGGAGTGTGACCGTACCATCAACCCCCGAGGTGGCGATGAAGCGCGATACCTGGCTCGCGATCTTCGACGAGGAGATGCCACTCACCCGCAAGTGCCTCGAACGTGTTCCCGAGGACCGATTCGACTGGCGCCCGCACCCCAAGTCCCCGACCCTGGGTTGGCTCGCCAACTTCTGTGCGCAGCTGCTGACCTGGACGCGCATGACGATCGAGACCGAAGGGCTCAATTTCGCGCGATCCCTCGAATCCGCCGCGACCCGCCGAGCTCAAGACACGCGCCGAGGTGCTGGCGCTGTTCGACAAGAACGTGGCCGACGGTCGAGCCGCGCTGGCGCGCGCGCCACCGACGAGCAATTCGCCAAGACCTGGACGCTCAGGAACGGCGACCAGGTGATGGTCTCGCGCCCCCGCAGTGAGTGCTCCGGCGCTGGGTATTGCACCACGCCATCCACCACCGCGCCCAGCTCGGCGTGTACCTGCGACTCCTCGATGTGCCGGTGCCGCCCATCTACGGCCCGACCGCCGACGAAGTGGGTTGGTAGCGCGCGGGCAATGGTCCACTCCACTGGAGTTTGAACCCGCCCACTCACCAATGACCATCCTCGACGAACTACGCTGGCGCGGCCTCTTCGCCGACTGCACCGACCTCGATGCGCTGACGAAGCGCCTGTCCGAGGGCCCGATCACGCTCTACGCGGGCTTCGATCCCACCGCGGACTCGCTCCATGTCGGCAATCTCGTCCCGCTCTTCGCGCTGCGGCGCTTTCAGCTGCACGGCCACCACCCGATCGCGCTCGCCGGCGGCTCCACGGGCATGATCGGCGACCCGTCCGGCAAGTCCGACGAGCGCAACCTGCTCACGCCCGATCAACTCGCGCGCAATCTCGACGGCATCCGCCCGCAGCTCGCCCAGTTCCTCGACTTCGAGGTCCGCTCCAACCCCGCGCGCCTCGTGAACAACTACGACTGGACCGCGCCGATCGGCGTGCTGGAGTTCCTGCGCGACATCGGCAAGCACGTCTCGGTGAACTCGATGGTCGCCAAGGATTCCGTGCGCGTCGCGCATTGGAGACGCGGGACTCGGGGATCAGCTATGCCGAGTTCAGCTACATGCTGCTCCAGGGCTTCGACTTCTATCACCTGCGCAAGACCTACGGCTGCGAGCTGCAGGTCGGCGCCACCGGACCAGTGGGGCAACATCACGGTCGGCACCGAGCTCACGCGCAGAAAGCTCGGCGCCACGGTCTGGGGCCTCGTCTTCCCGCTGCTCACGAAGGCCGACGGAACCAAGTACGGCAAGACCGCGGAAGGCGCCGTGTGGCTCGACCCGAAGCGCACGTCTCCCTACCGCTTCTACCAGTTCTTCGTGAACGCCGACGACGCGGACGCCGGCAAGCTTCTCCGCACGCTCACGTTTCTCGAGCGTGAGGAGATCGAAGGCCTCGAGGCGTGCGCTCCAGGCCGACCCCGGCGCTCGCGCCGCTCAGAAGGCGCTGGCCCGCGAGCTCACGAGGCTCGTCCACGGTGAGGACGCCCTCACCGCCGCCGTGAAAGCGAGCGCGATCCTCTTCGGCGGCTCGCTCGAAGGCGTCAGCGAGGAGGTCTTCGGCGACGTCGTGGGCGAAGTCCCGACCACGGAATTCGAGAAGGCGAGACTCGCCTCGCCCGGGATCGCGTTGCCCGAACGTGCTGGTTCACGTCAGGCCTCTGCCCTTCGAAGAGGCCAGGCGCGGAAGGACATCGATGGCGGCGGGATTTACGTCAACAACGAACGCGTCGCCGAGGCCGCCCGCCTCATCACCGCGAGCGACCTGTTGTTCGGCAAGTACTGCTGCTGCGAAAGGGCAAGCGCACCTACGCCGTGCTGATCGTGCGCTGAGGCGCGGGGCAGGATTCGGAACCCACCGCGGGCCGCGGGGGTAATGAGAGCCAGGGGTCGCGGAGCCGCGCCGCCATCGGTCCCGGAAACCACAAGAGGTGCACGATTCAACGATTCAGGCCTGGATTGGCGGCCTCGCTGTGGATTGCGTTGCTGGTCGCCCGCCGGGACGGCCGCCACCGCGCGATCTGTAACGGCCCGGGCTTCGCTCATTCTGGATGACGCGTGGTTCGTGAGCCTCGCTCGAGCGGAATCCTCATGTGCGCCGCCTCGGCTCGTGGTGAGGTCGACTCCACCGATCGTGCCGCCGTTGCCGAGCAGATCCGGCTCGGCGTCCACGTTTCTCGGCTCAGTCATTCAAGCCAGCATCGTGGCCGACACGGTGCTCGCCGGGCCTCTCGCGACGGCGCAGCCGCCGATCCGCCGGCCCACCGGTGGAAGTACAGAGTCTTCAAAGCCACGGGCGTGATCTCGGCGGTCGCGAGCATCGTTCATCTGGCTGCCGGCTTGAGGCGGCGCTAGTCCCCAGACGACGCAGTGTGCTCGGGCTTGTCGGTGGTTCGGCGGCAGGCGTCAGCGGCGTCTTCAACCGGTTGATGGCGCACCCACCGTCCCGGCCGCCGACGCAACCCATCGAACGGATGCGCACGCTCGACCTCGAGACGGACCTGCGCGATTCTGTCCACGAGACCGAGTTCGCGGCGGAGTTGCTGTGGGTGGAGCTGCGCGGCATGGCCCTCGACTCGTGCGTGACGGACGACCAGGTCGTGTGGCTCGCGCGCCGATACGCCAACGCACTCCAACGGACATCCGTGATCATCGACTCTCGAATCGTCCCATCCCTGGCGATCGCCCGGTCGTGCGCACAGTGTCCGGGGTTCGCCGCAGAATCGCGCGAGCGATGCGGAGCGCTCGCATCCCATCTGGACGCGGTGGGCGCCTTGTGGCAGGAACGGCAGTGGTTGTTCGAGCGCTCGAAGAGGAACACGCTCGACTACCTCGTCCTCGCCGACCACCCATAGGGCCGGGAGGCGCCGACGGCGTGATCGCCGGCGCCCCGACGGAGCCGACGATTACTCGGCGATGTGAACGACCGCCGAGCGCTGCTCGCCGGCGACGGTGAGACGGATGAAGTACATGCCGGAGCGGGAGACGATCGCCGGAATCCGAGCGCAGATCCCACTCGACGACGTGGGGTCCGGCACCGAGCCCAGCCAGTGACAGATTTCGGACGCGCCGTCCCGCGAGATCGAACACGCCCAATCGCGCGGTGTTGCCGGCGGATGCGGGCAGCGACAGACTCCAGCCGGCTGGTCGAGCGGGTCGGGTTGGGGCCGACCGCCTGCAGCGCCAGCGCCTCCGTGCCGGGCCTGGCGACGAAGCCGCCGCCGCCAAAGCCGGGGCACGATGAACTCCCCCAGGGAACACACGCCCGACAGCTGGTTCGAGTAGCCGGTCGAACGGAGAGCGAAGTAGTACGTGACGCCGTGCACGCCGACGAACGTGCACGTGTCTACGAGCCCGGGCGCGAGCGCCGCACGTGTGCGGACCACCGTCGCGGACGCCCAGTTACTTCCATCGATGGGTGATGTGCTGCGCTTGATCGTCCATTCACGGACCGGGAATCTCACTTTCAGCTCGTCGCTGACGGGATCACCCGGTGTGTAGAACGTGAGTGAAGACGGGGTTCGTCGGCAAGCAGTCCGCCTGCGGGTCGCCGGGCGGAGCGTAGTAATCGGGGCAGTCGGGCACCGGATCGTTGCACACCGGGTCCGCGATTGCGTAGGACGAGGCAGCGAAAGACGAGACGACGACCAGCGCGGCGACGAGAGTTCGTGCCGCAAATGTGCGTGAGCGCATGGGGATTCTCCGTGATTTCACTCGCCGGACGGGATGAAGCGTGGACGAGCACCAGCCATATGTGCGAGTGGGGATCAATTGCACGACACTGGTCCGAATGGCTGCATGGGAGCTTCCTGGCCGCTGTAGCCCCAGGACTTGAAGGCGAAGTAGAAGGTTCCGTTAGCACCGAAGTCGCGGGTGATCAGGGTTCCGGGTGGCTCGTTGCCTCCCACCGCTGCGGTGACGGAGCCGGAGATAAAGTCGCCCCCGTTCTGGAACTCGTGGTCCGTCCTCCAGCGAATCTCCCAATACTTCACCGGAAATAGCGTCGGGTCGCCCACGCAGAGCCGGTCCCCGGGCGCGACAAGCTTGAAGGTGATCGTGTTCCGGATTGGTTTGCGTGTTGCAGAGGATCGGAAATCCTCCGTCGCCCCCGGGGACGTCGATGGGCTCGGGAACGGGATCGTCGCAGTTTCCCGGACAGCCCTCGGAATGGTCAGCACGATCGGTGACGGCGGCGCCGACGCTCGATCAGAGAGGACGGGGCGGCCGGAGCGAGCGATAGGGCAGCAACGATTGCCAGCGGAACGAGTGGTCTCACGATGGGCCTCCAGGGTGAGCGTGAGCTGCAGACGACCTGCGATCTGTTGGACGGTGTGGATCCGCCGTCCGGTCAGATGAGAATGCGCGAGGTATGCCAGCGTGGGCCGCTCGCTCGATCCAACGCTCAGGTCCTTCGCTCACAACGTTCGAGGCCGCGCTCCTCATCTCGAGCGCGGCCTCGATGCGGCGCTGGAGCGTTCCGTCCGATTGACGGGACGTCAACCGAACGCTACGGCGCGCCCCGCGCGACCTGGGGCCTTGCCTATCTCGGCCCACCCGTTGGGAACCCGCCGAGCATGATGAAGTAGGTGATCACCGCCGCGAACGCGGTGCCGACCAGCAGCACGATCCAGCGGTAGCGCGGCCAGGCTGTGCGGAGCTCGGAGAACTGCACGAACAGATCCACGGCGTAGGCGGCGCAGTACGCGAAGTTCGCCAGCACGGCGAGAAGGAACACAACCAGCGCCGTATCGCGCGTGAGCCACGCGCGCGAGACCGGCCACGCGGCAAAGACATGACCAAACACGACGGTCGCGAGGGCCAGGTTGTAGAGCGGGCGCCTCGACTCCCAGTAGCGGAGGGCATTCGCCGCCAGCCTCGCGAATGTGCGGTCGCTTGGGTCTCGTGCATCTGCCGAGCCCGATATCGGCGTGGTCAGCGTGGTCGTCCCGAGCATGGGAAAAGTATCGGCAGTCCCTTCGCCACGCGTGACACCTCTAAGAATCGCGCACCTGGGCTTGGACCATTGGGGCTCGTACCGGTCTCATATCCCCATTCGACACCTGCTACCCTGCCGGGTGTTCTTCAACGATTCGTTCGAACCACTTTGCTCCTGGCCACCATAGGCTATGAATCCGCGAGTCGCCCGAGACTGGGTCCACGACTATGCCCGCCGGAACCCCGCTTGCAGGCCAAGCGCCGGCAGGGGTTCTACTGATATGACGACGGCAACCCTCACGACCAAACCGCCGTTTGAAGCGTCCGTTCAAGCCGAGGTCGCTCGGCTCGTGGAAGAGCAGCCCGCGGGAGCGATGCAGCTCCTTGACGCTCACGAGCCCTCGGGACGTGAACAGCAGATCGAGCACGCCTCTTGTTGCGGTCGCGTCTACTGGCGCCTCGATCGTACCGTCGAGGCGCGCGCGAGCCTGATTCGTGCTTTGCGCCTCACCTCACGCTTCCGCGTCCCGACGCACGGAAATGCGTTGCCGGCTTTCCGAGATCCTGATCTTCTCGGGCGAGCCGGACGCCGTGAGGCGCCTGGTGCGCCGCGGCCTCACGGAGATCCATCAGGGGATCGGTGACCCTCGGCTCGAGCCGATGGTGCTCGTGGCTCCGGGAGAGTGCAGCGTTACCAGGGCATGCTAACCCCGGCGGTCCAGTACGCTCGAGCAGGCCGTCTCCGCCGCCGAGCGGCAGCCGGGCGGAGAACTCGGCGCCCTCATGTTGACCGCGCAGCTCGCGCTGACCTTGGTGTGCCGCGATCAGTCGGGCGACTCGGCCCGCGCGGGGCGGTTGCTGCACAAGGTCATCGAGACGGCGACAGGCCGTGCGAGTCCGCGCCGGCTCGCATCGCTGCTCAACATACTCGCGTTTCACGAGATTCTAGCCGGCGAGCTGGGCGCTGCCGAGCGAACCATCGCCCAGGGCTACGGCACTCGGCGATCACAGAGGACTCCGCGAACCAAGTGCTGACGTCGGTGCGTGCAGAGCTGTTGATCGCCCGCGGGCGAGCCGGAGATGCGGTCGCAACCATGAGCGAGCTGCTTCGCGAGATCGAGCACGAGACCCCGCGCGGCGGCATGGTCCCGGCGGTGGCGCGACTGCTCGCGACCGCGCTGCTCGCCCGTGGAAGAACGGCGGAAGCGCTGGAGAAGGCGCAGTTCGCCGCGCGCCTGGGGCGGAGCGTCGATGTTGCCGAGTGGGCGGCGGGGCTTCGCGTCGCCGGTGAGTGTCTCGCGATCGCCGGGAATCCCGAGCAGGCCCGCGCGCGGTTTGCCGAGGCGCTGTCCGTGCTGCGGGGAACGGAATTCGGACTCGAGCGGAAACACCTTCGTGAGGCGCTCCACACGCGCCGGCGTACGGATCGCCGAGACCGGCGACACCCCGGATTTCCCGCGGGCGCATCGGCGGCCGGGTGGCGCCGCGCTCACGCTGGCACTCGAAGATGGCCGCGAGTTCCTGACGCGCAACGAGGGCTTGGTGCTGGAGATCCGGCAAGCCGCAACCGGTCGGCTTCCGGTGTTCATCGAGGGCGAGACTGGGACCGGGAAGGAGCTGGTCGCGCGGCTGGTTCACGAGCTGGGCACGGCTCCGTCCGGGCCTTTCGTCGTCGTGGATTGCACGGCGCTCCCGGAACGGGCTCGCCGAGGCGGAATTGTTCGGCGCTTCGCGCGGCGCGTACACCGGCGCGGTGACGGACCGAGCCGGACTGTTGGCTGCTGCCGACGGCGGGACGCTCTTTCTCGACGAGCTTTCCGAGTTATCGATCGCGGCCCAGGCGAAGCTGCTTCGCTTCGTCCAGGAAGGCACCTACCGACGACTCGGCGAGAACCGGCTGCGAAGGATTCGCGCACGAATCGTCGCTGCCACCAACCGAAGCGTCGAGGAGCTGCTCGAGAGCCGTCGGCTCAAGGCCGACCTATTCTTCCGACTCAACGGCTACCGACTTCACCTGCCGCCGTTGCGCAGCCGTCCGTTCGAGATCGCCGATCTGGCAAGCAAATTCGCGCGCTCCGAAGGCCTCCACGGCGTCAGCACGGAGGCAATGACGCTCTTGCGCCGGTACGGCTGGCCGGGCAATGTCCGCGAGCTCGAGATGTGTGTCCGCTCGGCGGCCGCGAGTTGCGCGCCGGGTGGGATGCTCGAGGCCGACGCGATCCGCTACCGTTGGCTCGAGCGAGGCGTGACGGACATCAAGGCGGCCACGCTTCGCGCCGGGCGCACCGACGTCGAGCGGCAAATGCTCGAACGCGCGCTCGAGGAGAATGGCGGCAATGTGACCGCCGCATCGCGTGCGCTGGGAATCTCCCGCCAGGCGTTCTACAAGGCGCGGCGGCGCGTGGGGCTCGCATAGCGTCCGTTCGACAGCAGCCTCCCCGACGTCGAAGACTACCGAGCCCAGCACCTGAGCGGAGCCCGCTTGACGCACAAAGTAGACATGTATACATTTCGCCCATGCGCGCGGACTCCACACGACCTTCGAGATCAAAGGGACCGCAGAACAGATCGCCGACCGGATCCGAATGGAGATCGAGGAGGGACGACTCGAGCCGGGAGCGCCCCTGAATCAGGTCGACCTGGCGGCGCGCTTCGGACTGAGCCGGATACCCGTCCGTGAAGCCTTGCGGCACCTGGCGGCCGAGGGCTACGTGACGTACCGCGCCAACAAGGGCGCGAACGTCGTCAGCGCACGGACCCCCGAAGAGGTTCAGGAGATCGTCGAGATCCGCGAGTGTCTGGAAGCCTGCCTGATGGATCGCGCCACGCTGCATCTGACCGCCGCTGCCTTGACGAAGCGGAGGAGGCGCTCGCCACGCTGAACCGCGCCACGACCGCGCAACATGTGCACGGCGCGCACCAACGATTTCACACGCTCCTCTTTCAGGCAGCGCAACGCCCCCGGATGGCGGCGATCGTCAACAGTTGGCGCTTCTCCCTCGATGTCCATTCGGGCACTGACGGAAAGCGCAAGCGCGCCTTCGCACTGGCCACGCGCGACGTCCATCGGCACCTGTTGGATGCCTGCCGGAAGCGAAACCAAAAGGCCGTGGGACGCCGCGTGGCCGAGGAGTACCGGATCATTCGCGCGACGCTGGGCCAGGTCCCTTGATGTGCCACGGGCTCTGTCGTTGTCGCCACGATCACCATCGCCGGTAGTATCGCGGTGGCCAGCTCCACGCACGCACTTCCGCGCGACCCCGCCGTGAGCCGCACGCAGATTGCCTTCGTCGAGGCCGGTCAATTGTGGGTGATGCCGCGCAGCGGAGGCGTCGCCGCCCGTGTGACCGACCTCCCGGGACGGAAGTACACGCCGCGATTCAGCCCCGACGGAAAGATGATCGCCTTTGGCAGCAACGAGGCCCGGGGCGAGGCCAACCTCTACACCGTCGCTCTCCGTGGAGGAACGCCGTCGCGCATCACCTTCATACCGTCCCAGCAGACGCTCACCCAGTGGACAGGCGACGGCCGGTTGCTCTTTCACACGAACTCCTCTCCTTCAGCCGGCTGGCCATGAAGCTCTACACCGTGCGGGCAACGGGCGGACTGCCGATGCCGCTTCCGGTCGCCTACGGCTCGGACGGCGCGATCAGCGCCAACGGAGAGTGGCTCGCGTACACACCGAATTGGCAGGTCTCGCTCATCGAGAATTGGAAGCGTTATCGCGGAGGTGCGGCGCCTGACCTCTGGCTGGTGAAACTCAGCACCGGCGAGTCCCGCCGCATCACCGAGTGGGACGGCTCGGACCTGCGTCCGATGTGGAATGGCACAACGCTCTACTACCTGTCCGACGAGGGCGCCGAGGGACGCGTGAATGTGTGGGCGTACGAGGTGCGAGGAGGCGCGAGGCGACAGGTGACCCACTTCCGCGACTACGACGTTCGTAACGCATCGATCGGGGCCGAGGCGATCGTTTTCGAGCTCGGCCCGGACATTCAGCTGCTCGATCTCCGCAGCGGGAAGACGGCGCCCATGCGGACGGCGATCCCGCCCGCGCAAGCGCCGCCACTGCAGCGCGACGTCGACGCCGCAGGCTTCATCACGAATCGGCAGCTGTCGAACGGAGGGACGCACGTGCTGATCGAGGCGCGCGGCGACCTGTGGCTTGCCAACGCAGAATCCAACGCGCCCCCGCCGCGGAATCTCACCGCGACGAGCGGTGCGTTCGAGCGCGAGGCGTCTCTCAGTCCCGACGGTCGGTCGGTCGCGTATTGGTCCGACGCCACGGGCGAGTATCAGCTCTACGTTCGCGACACTACGGGATCAGCGCTGGCTGCGCCGCTCACTCGATTCGCCGACGGCTTTCGCTTTCGTCCGGTGTGGAGCCCCGACTCACGGCGTATTGCCTACGCGGATCAGCGCGGAGCGATCGTGGTCTTCGATGTCCTAGGTCGTCGGATGACTGTCGCCGACACCGAGCCGTGGGCGGAGCCGACAGAACTGGCGTGGTCGGCGGATTCGAAATGGCTGGCCTACACCCGGACCGGTGCGAATCGTTTGACCTCGATTTGGGGATACGACCTCAGCCAGCGGCAAGCAGCAGCAGCTCACGACCGAAGCGTTCAACGCCAGCACTCCGGTATTCGATCCGAATGGCGAGCGGCTCTTCTTCATCAGCTATCGCAATTTCAGCAATTCGAACGTCGATTGATCCAGCAACGGATCACGCATCGCGCAACGACGGTCGTGATGGCCGTGCCGTTGCGCGGCGCTTCATTCAACATGGCTTCGTTCGAGGGCCGCGCCGTACGCCTCGGTACGCCGCCCGGCGCGATTACCGCCCTCGGGGCCACGCATGATGGCAATGCGATCTATGGTCTGACGGACCTCGCGGGAAAGTCCTCCGTTCGCCTGTACGATCTGCGTCAACAAGGGGAGGTCGTCGTTCCAGATGCCGCCGGGGTCACGATCTCGCCGGACGGCCACCATCTTCTCGTCGATCGCGATGGCAAATCGATCGTGCGCGAGGTGGGCGGGTCCGCGGAATCGATCGTCAACACGACCGGCATGATGGTGCACATCGATCTTCGCGATGAGTGGCGGCAGATCTTCCAGGACACCTGGCGCTACTACCGCGACTTCTACTACGCACCCAAGGTCGGGCTCGGCGATTGGAACGCCGTTCGCACACGCTACGCCGTGATGCTCGAGCGTTGCCTGACCCGCGACGAGGTCAACCTCGTGCTCGGCGAGATGATTGGAGAGTCGAGCGTCGGCCACGCGTACCTCAGCCAGGCCGGTGACGTCGGTGATCCGCCACCGCCGTCGACGGTGGGATGCTCGGCGCCGACTTCGCCCTTGAACGCGGCGCATTTCGCATCACGCGGATCCTGAGGGCGCGCTATGGGACGACCGTTCGCGTTCGCCGCTGCGGGACGCCGCCGTCGGGGAATACCTCCTCTCTGTGAACGGCAAGCCGATCGACACGAGGAAGGATCCGCGCGCCGCGTTCGTCGGCATGGCGGGAACGGCAGTCCGGGTCACGGTTGGCGCCCATCCCACGAGGGATGCCCGTGCCCGCGAGATCACGATCACGCCGCTGGCGAACGAGAACGACCTCAGGCGTCGCGCCTGGATCGAAGACAATCGCAAGCATGTGCTCGACGCCAGCGGTGGACGAATCGGATACATCCACATCCCTGACTTCACCACAGCAGGCTTCAACGACGTCATGCAGCAGTTCTCCGGACAGATCGCCCGGGATGCGCTGATCATCGATGCGCGATGGAGCCAAGGGGGTTGGACGTCAACGATCATCGCGGAGCTGTTGGAGCGGTTTTCCTCACCTACGCCGCGATCCGCGAGTCCGATCACGTCTGGCCGGGGCTGCGATGGGGTGCGCATTTCGGTCCGAAGGCGCTCCTCGTCAACCATCTGACCGTCTCGGCCGGCGAAGGGTTCGCCTTGTTCTTCCGCAAGCGCAACCTCGGACCCCTCGTCGGCTCTCGCACCTGGGGAGGATCCACGGGGCTCAACCCGGTCCCCTCCCTCATCGATGGCGGCTACGTGAACATCCCCAACGCCCCGTTCTTCGACGAAAAGGGCTGGGTCTGGGAAGGGCACGGAGTCGATCCGGATCTTGTCGTGGAGCCAGATCCGGCGAGAATGGTTTCCGAGGGCGATGCGCAGCTCGATGCCGCGGTGAAGGCGATGGTCGAGGCGCTGGCATCGCAATCGTATCGGTTCCCAGCGAAGCCGGGCTGATCGCGCTTCAGGTAGAGGGTCGCACGGCCCACCTGCTCTCATTCGCCCCCGGCTATTTCTTCCCCTCGACCTGCTCCGCCCAGCTCGTTGCCCCGCTCTTGCCATCCAGGAAAGGCAGCACGGTCTGACCCATCGCCGGCGCGACACCGATCTCGTAGTGGGTCAGGTCAGCCAGAATGGCGAGCCGGTTCTGAGGCATGTTCTCCCGCTGCCAACCGGCGTCCTTCAGACCACCGCCGAGCAGGTGATAGAACTCGACGATGTGCTCGAGCCGGAACATGTCGCTGTCGCCGTACACGAGCATGACCGGCATCTTCAGCGTCTTGACGTCCTCGGACCAGTTGTAAGGCTTGCGCATCATTTCACCCATGCGGTCGAGGAGACGTGGAAACGCCGTTGGATCCGGCGCGACGGCCACATAAGACTTGTACATCGGCGTCTCTTTCATCTGGTCGGCCATCGCGGCACCCACGTGCGCCTGCATCGGCAGCAACTCCGGATAGAAGCCTTCCTGCGCGAAGCCGGCGGAGACCAGCGCCAGCCGGCGCACGACGTTCGGATGCTGAACCGCCAGCCGGAACGCGACACCGGCCCCCATGGAATAGCCCAGGACATCGACGCGTTCGTAGCCGAGCTTCGCGAGGATCGCCGCCATGTCGTCGCCCATGTCGATCAGGCTGATCGGTCGATTGCCGAGGGTGCTGCGCCCGTGCCCCTGGAGATCGACGGCGATCAACTGCCGGTGTTCGGCAAGGATGGGCAGGTTGGGACCGAACATGTCGATGGACCCGAGGCCACCATGGAGGAGTAGCAAGCGGCTCGCCCTTCCCATGAAGCTCGTAGTAGTAGTTGACCCCATTGATCTCGAGATGCCCGCTCTTCGTCATCGGAGGAACACCACCGGCGCCTTCATCGGCACGGTCAGGCGGGTGGCCGACAGGGTGTCGGGGCTGAACTGACCGAAGCGCTTGGGATCGCTCTTGAAGTGCCGCTCCAGAGCAGCGATCCGGTTCAGGTCGTTCGGGTGGTCCGACAGCAGCTGCGGAACCTCACCTGTTCTCGCACTGTGAAAGTCCCGGAACAGCCACACCAGACCCCACGGATTGATTCCCGCTTTGGCGCAGATGTCGGAGCCGGTGATGTCGGCCCGTGATTCCGCCTCACGCGAGTACGTCAGCGAATGAAGCGTACCGAGTAGGGCAAGTGCCAGGATGTGGGCGGCGCTGGGTCCCAGCACGATGGCTCCGCCGATCTCTCGCTTTTCGATCTCGGCCCGCTTCTTCGCGAGCTCCATAGAATCGTGGTGGATGGTGTGGGACACCTCGTGGCTGAGCGTTCCCGCGAGCTGCTCCTTGTTCTTGGCGAAATAAAGGAGCTCGTCCACCACGTAGATGTATCCGCCCGGGGTGGCGAACGCATTGGGCTGGGCCTCGTGCACGAGGTACACCTTGAACGGATGGGGGTACATCGGCTGTGCCGCCTTCATGATCGGCTCGATTACGGGAAGCAACACGTCGTACAGGGGCGAGGACTCGATGATCTCGCCCTTGGCCTTCAGCTCGTCGAACATCTCCTTGCCGACCGCCAATTCATCGTCGGCCTTGACCGCCGGCTCGGACGGTGTCGCCGCGTGACCTGCCGGCGCCAGACAGATCAGCGCCGCGGCGAGAGCCCATGATCGGAATCGTTGAAACGTGTTCATCATTCCCTCCTCGTGTCAGACGTTAGAGAAAAACGCGGCCAAGGACATTGCAACGCACTACCCGGCAGCAGCTCGGGCCGGACTCGTCGCGGCCGCCGCAGCCTTCGATTCTTCCAGCGCCGGCGCGCGCGGGAGACCCGTGACCTTCAGGATCTCCTGCTCGTCGAGCGTCTCGCGATCGACGAGGGCTTCGGCGAGGAGGTTGAGCTGCGGACGGTATGTGCCCAAGAGGCGCTGCGCCTCCGCGTGGCATTCATCGATGATCCTGCGCACTTCGGCGTCGATGGTCGCCGCGGTGGATTCGCTGAACGGCCTCTCGCCTCCGAAGCTTCCACCGAAACCCCTCCCCAACCGGTCAGGTACGGATTCTCGCGGGGCGCGAGCTGGACGGTTCCGAGCTGGTCGCTCATCCCCCAGCGCGTGACCATCATCCGCGCGATGTTCGTGGCCTGCTCGATATCGCTCTCGGCACCGGTGGTCCGGGTACCGTAGACGATCTCCTCGGCCGCTCGCCCGCCGAGCATCCCGACGATCCGCGCGCGCAAATACGCCTCGGGGTAGTTGTAGCGATCGCTGTCCGGGCGCTGGTAGGTCACACCGAGCGCCTGCCCGCGCGGCACGATCGTGACGCGATTGACAGGGTCAGCGCCCTGCACGACGAGTCCCAGGATCGCGTGCCCGCCCTCGTGGTAGGCGATGCGCTCCTTGTCGGCGCGGCTCAGGAGGATCGGGCGCTCGGGACCGAGGACGATCTTCTCGAGCGAATCGAGGAAGTCCTTCTGGTGGACCTCGTCCTCCCGGCGGCGGGCCGCCAGCAGGGCCGCCTCGTTGGCCAGGTTCTTCAGGTCGGCGCCGGAGAACCCGGGAGTCGCGGCAGCGAGCTCCGTCAGGCTAGCGTCGCTCGCGAGCGGGATTGCGCGCGTATGAACCTTGAGAATGGCCTCCCGCCCGGCCCTGTCCGGCAGGTTGACGACGACGCGCCGGTCGAAGCGCCCCGGTCGCAGGAGCGCCTTGTCGAGCACCTCCGGCTGGTTCGTCGCCGCGAGCACGATGATCCCCTGGCGACTCGAGAAGCCGTCCATCTCGGTCAGGATCTGGTTCAAGGTCTGTTCCTGTTCGCTCGACCCGCCGATGGCGAACTGTCCACGAGCGCGCCCGATCGCATCGAGCTCGTCGATGAAGATGATCGAGGGCGCATTTGCCCGAGCCTGTTGGAACAGATCGCGAACGCGGGCCGCACCGACCCCGACGATCATCTCGACAAACTCGGCGGCGCTCATCGAGAAGAACGGCACTCCCGCCTCTCCTGCGACCGCCCTCGCGAGGAGCGTCTTGCCCGTCCCGGGAGCGCCGATCAACAAGACTCCCTTCGGGGCCGTCCCGCCGAGGCGCGTGTAGCTTGCCGGGTTCTTCAGGAAGTCGACGATCTCGACCAGCTCGTTCTCCGCCTCGTCGATACCGGCTACGTCGTCGAAGGTGACCTTCTGCCCCTGCGCCTCGTCGTAGCGGCGCGCCTTGCTCTTGCCGATCCCCATGAGCCCGCCGCCGCCCTGGCCGGCGCGCCGGAAGAGCCAGATGTAGAACGCAATGAAGAGCAGACCCGGCCCGAAGTTGAAGAGGATCGTCGTCAAGAGGCTCCGTTCCTCCTGGATCGGCTTGGCGCTGATCTCCACCCCGTGGCCTATCAAGAAGGCCTCGAGCCCGGGGTCGACGAAGGAAGGGATCGTCGTCGTGAACGATGTCACCTGCCGCGGTTTTTCCCGCGGCATCACGCGACCGCTCGCGGGCTGGGACAGTGAGTCTGCGATTGGGTACGTGATGGGCGCCCTGAAGCGGCCGGTGATCGTCTCGCCCCTGCCGAAGATCGCGTGGACGTTGGTCCTCTCGACCTCCTGCTTGAAGAGTGTGTACGGGACGGTGGCCGGCGCCTCCGGGCCCGGAAACAGCATTCGGCCGACGGCGTAGTTGAGAAGCAGGACGAGGACGAACCACCACCAGATCCTGCCTTGCGGGAGGCGGGGACTCGAGGGTCCGGCCTTGTCGGAGCCTCCGGGGCGTGGCCCGGGTCCCGGCGTGCCACCTCCCGGAAGGGGCGCGCGCTTGCTTTGCTTTCCTTCACCAGCCGTTCCCATGCCCACCTCCTTATACACGCCATCGATGATCATCTGCTCGAGCTGCGGACTGAAGGGCCAAGATCGAGACGACGAGCGAGCCGGAGTCCGCGCCGAATGGTGCGAACTCCCTGTGTTTCACACGGCCAGAAACGGCCGGTGAGCCTTGGCTCGTCATTCCTCAGTACGGCATAACCCGGATGTTCCGAGTCGCAAACACGAATCAGCGCGCGCACCGACGGACAACAGCAAACCGGGTGCCACGGCTAAGGCATTGATTCACGTCGCTGGCGACGCGCTTGCGCCGTCGATTCTCGACAATTGGCGAACCGTGATGGATTCTCGTCAAGCGCAGCGTCGGACGCGCGCTCTCTCTTCTGATCGAGCTGTCGGTGGAGCGCCCAGGCATAATCAGGCGACCACCCGACGCGGGCGGTCGCCTGTTCGTCAGCCTGCTCGTCCCCTGTGGACAACCCTCGTGAGACCCTCACACCTAGAGCGACGCACTCAGGCCGCCGGACTTCTCCCAGTTCACGAAGAGGAACCCACCGGGAGAATCGAACGGCGGCGGTGTTGGGCGCGGGCGTGACCTGGAGCTGAAGTTCTTCGATCGGACGGTCGGAGCAGTCCCAGCAATCGAGCGCCCAGTCGCTCGGGCGACGCGTCTGCGACAGCAGCATGATGTGAACCATCGCGTTGTCGGTGACCAGCTGGTCGTTCTTGTAGAGATGTGCGAACGCCCACAGCGCGAGCGGTGCTCTGTATGGTCGGCACGAGCGGCGTGTGAACACCCGAGGCGCCGTGATAGAACAGGCCCATGATGACGCCGCCAAAGCGGGGATTGAACGGGATGTCCCTGGTCTGCACGCGGTCCATGACCACCTTCCAGCGCGCGCCATCCTGAGCCGTGAACTGCGCAGTACCCTGGACCGAGTCGCCGGTGGCGCCACGGTCGATGGCGACCAGCGAGATGTCGCCCGAGATGGCCGCGACGTTGTTCGGAATAGGGACCCATCTGCGCCTTCGTGATTCAGGTCGGCCTGCTGATCCGCCGGCCTCATGCTGATCACAGCTGCGGCACTGTCGGCAAACGGGAACGGTCCGGGCAGGATCTGGATCACCGGACCGCCGCCCTTCAGCTTGATCATCTTGGCCTTGGTGCCGTACTCCTCGTCCTCTTCCTCGTCGTGCCCCATCGCCATTTCATGGCCCATCGCCATTTCGTGACCGGCCGCTTGCTTCTCATCGTCGGCGAGTTTCGCATGAACGGCGGCCGTGTGCTTGCCGCTGCCGACCGTCAGGTGATTCATCATGCCGAGCATCTTGTGGGAGCCTTTGCCGATCGGGCAGTAGGCCTCGTAGCTGCCGGCGCGCAGGTCGAGCTTGAGCGTGGCCGTAGCGCCGGGCGGAATCTGAGGTGTACGCTGCTCCAGCGTGCCGCCTTCGACTTCGAAGGCGTGCGGAATGGCGCCGGTGTTCTTGACCTCGAAAACCACAGGTCCCGGCGAAATCCTGCTGGGAGTAAGTTCCACCTTCCACTCGGAGAGGCTGACGTTGACCGTGCGAGCGGCGGGCTGTTCGTCCATCTCGTCGTGGGCGGAAGCGACCTGCGGCCCTGCGACGGCGGCGAGGAGCAGATAAGACGAGCCAATGAGACTGGCCATGCTGCGGACGCGGGACTCTGAAACGGCGTTCATGGGCTACCTCCGGGTAAGGGTTCATATGCGGCCCTTCACGCACCCTGACCGGAGGCCCGACGATGTTATTCCCCGCGCAGAAAGCCCCTCAAACCGGGAATAAACCGCGCCCTGGGCGAGTCCGTACCTGTGAGGGACCAGACTTGACCCGCGACCGCAGGCCGGAAGCGGCGGGCCCGGACCGGCGCCTATCGCCCCAGGACATGGTGCGTTTCACGGATTTCGTCCTTCCCTACCTCGATGCCGCGCACAACCTGGCGCGCTACCTGATGCGGGACGCCTACGAGGCGGAGGACGCAGTGCAGGAGGCGTTCTTGAGAGCGATCCGGCACTTCGGTGGTTTTCGCGGTGTGGACGGGCGTGCGTGGCTGCTGAGCATCGTGCGCAATGTGTGCTTCACGCAGCTGCGGCGCCGGCGCTCGGGCGGCGAGAACATCGAGTTCCATGAAGAGATTCATTCGCAGGACGTGGAACTCTCGGCGCCCGAGGCCGACCTGGCGAACACCATCGCGGCCGAGTCGGTGCGCGAGGGGCTGAGCCAGCTGGCGGCCGAGTTTCGCGAAGTGCTGGTGCTGCGTGAACTGGAGGGTCTGTCGTACAAGGAGATCGCACAGGTGGCCGGGGTGCCGATGGGCACGGTGATGTCGCGACTGGCGCGCGGCGCGCAAGCAGTTGCTGCTCGCGCTGGGCGCGAACACCAAGGAGAACGACTGAGATGGAACACCGGGAAGTAATCGATCGGCTGTCGCCGTTCCTGGACGACGAGCTGGACCCGGTCGCGAGCCGCGAGGTCGAGCGGCATCTCGAGTCGTGCCCGCCGTGCACGGCGGCGTTCGAGCGGCGGCGAAAGCTGAGCGAAAGCCTGCATCGCGATCTCGAGTACCACCGCGCACCGGACATGCTTCGCGGGCGCGTGATGCGCGATCTGCGCGCGGCCGGACGTCGTGACGTTGCGCCCGCCCGCCGCGCGGTTCAGCCATGGCGCTGGCTGAGCGCGGCCGCGGCCGTGCTCGTGGTGGCGGGCGGCACGTGGATCGCGGCCATGCAATTGGGCGGAAGCGGCGACGACGCGATCGCGCGCGAGGTGGTGTCGGGCCATATCCGCTCGCTGATGGCCAATCACCTCGCCGACGTGGCCTCGACCGACCAGCACACCGTGAAGCCGTGGTTCGCGGGCAAGCTCGATTTTTCACCCCCGTGACGGACTTTGCCGCTGCGGAGTATCCGCTGACGGGCGGACGACTGGATTATTTGCAGGGCCATCCGGTCGCGGCGCTGGTGTACATGCACCGCAAGCACATCATCAACGTGTTCGTGTGGCCAGTGGCCGGCGTGCGCGAGCAACTGGCGCCAGCGGTAACGGAGCGCGGCTATCATGTGATCCACGCCGCGCACGCCGGGATGGCCTACTGGGTGGTGTCGGATCTCAACGCGCAGGAGCTGGCCACGTTCGCGCGCCTGCTGATGGCGCGGGCCTGACGCGAAACGACTCGGGAGCAGATGCTCCCGGGTCGTTTGCGAGGCTGGCCTGTGTGATTACTCGATGCTGCGGGAGGACCGACGATGAATCCAGTGACCGTGATCGGCGTGGTGGCCATCGCGATCGTCTCGATCACCAGCCACGAGGCCGCCCATGGGTTCGTGGCCGACCGACTGGGTGATCCCACGGCCCGCGAGCGCGGGCGGCTCACGTTGAACCCACTCGCTCATATCGATCTGTTCTTCACGATTCTGCTGCCGCTCTTTCTCATCCTCTCCGGTTCGCATTTCATCTTTGGCGGCGCGAAGCCGGTTCCCGTGGATGTGTCGCGACTGAGACATCCGCGGCGGACTGGGCGCTCGTGGGCGCGGCCGGGCCGGCGATGAACGTTCTCATCGCCATCGGCCTGGCAGCCATCTTCGCAGTGGCGAAACTCATGGGCGGCGCCGACCCATCATCGAGCCTGGCGGAGATCCTCACGGTCGGGATCTTCCTGAATGCTTTGCTCGCGGTCTTCAACTTGATCCCCATCCCACCGCTCGATGGATCCAGGGTCGTTCAGTATTTTCCTCCGGGACGGCTCTCGATGTGTACCGGCGGCTCGACCGGTTCGGCATTCTCATCCTTGTGGGGCTGATGTTCTTCTTTCCCCAGCTCCAGCTGCCGCTCACCAGAGCCGTCCTCGGCTTCGTCCACTTGATCACGACACCCTTCGGCGTGGCGGCTGACGTCGAGTCGGTGCTGCAGAGGTTGCTCTTCAGATGATGGCCTTACAGGGGCGGTATCGCTTCCAGGTCGTGGCGGCGAACAGGAGCTGATCGAGGCGATCCGCCGCGTGCACGCGGGCAAGAAGTGGATTCCCGCGGAGATCGCCGTGGGGCTGGCCGAGCATCGCATGGACGATGATCTGACCGAGCGCGAAATCGAGGTCCTGCGAGAGGTCGCCGGCGGTAACTCCAACAAGATCGTCGCGGATCACCTCGCCATCTCAGAGGAGACCGTGAAAGCCCACATGAAGAGCATCCTCTCGAAGCTCGGCGCGAACGATCACACCCACGCGGTGACCATCGCTCTCAAGCGCGGCATCATCGAAATTTGAACTGGAATCGATACTCGAGCGTGAGGCGAACTCGAGACTAGCCAGTTTTCGTCTCATGACCACGACCCCCTTGAGACTCATCCCATCTCGCGCTCCGCAGGTTCGGGGATGGAGGCGCTGCCTGACAGGGTTGGAACTACCTACACCACCGCGCTATGCCGTGCTGCCTCGATGGTGGCGATGTCGATCTTCTTCATCGGCATCATCGCCTCGAAGGCACGCTTTGCCTCAGCGCCACCAGCCGCAAGCGCATCGGTTAGCGCGCGCGGGGTGATCTGCCAGGAGAGCCCCCAGCGGTCCTTGCACCAACCGCACGCACTTTCCTCGCCGCCATTGCCGACGATCGCGTTCCAGTAGCGGTCCGTCTCTTCCTGATTGTCCGTCGCGATCTGAAAGGAAAAGGCCTCGCTGTGCTTGAACACCGGGCCGCCGTTGAGACCGAGACATGGAATACCGAGAACGGTGAACTCCACCGTCAGTACATCTCCCTCCTTGCCGCCCGGGTAGTCACCTGGCGCCTTGTGAACGCCGGTCACTTTGGAATCCGGAAAGGTGGCGGCATAGAAGCGCGCCGCCTCGTGCGCGTCCTTGTCGAACCAGAGGCAGATCGTGTTCTTGGGCTTCATGTTCGTGTGCTCCTTTGCGTCCGGCAGGGTTTCGAGCTCATCGATCCAGCGAAGGCGCTGAAGAATGAGCCTCGCAGCGCGTGGAGCCGACTCTAGGCCGGTCCCGATGCTCAGCTCACCATACGCCCTCCCACTTCGTCGAGCCTCACCATTTTCCGGACCAACTTGCGACCCGCGCGCCTCGCTGCGAGTCTGCGCGCCATGTCCCCGGCCGTCTCCCCGGCCAGCGCGTGCTGGCATTGTGGCGCTCGCTCTCTCCACTCCCCTTCGGGCCATGGCTCTTCATGTCCGTGTTCGGTCGCATGGTGCCTTACAGCGGGGCGCTCGGCGCGCGCGTGCGGCGGCTCGAGGCCGGGCGCGTGCGGCTGGAGCTGGCCGACCGCCGCCGGGTGCGCAATCACCCTCGATTCGATCCACGCGGTAGCGCTCGTGAATCTCGGTGAGCTCGCAAGCGGGCTCGCGATGACCACCGGGCTGCCGGCCGGCGTGCGCGGAATCGTGCTCGGGATCGACGCGCGTTTTCTGAAAAAGGCGCGCGGCACGGTGACGGTGGATTGCGAGGTGGCGGTGCCCGAGGTGCGGAGAGCACCGACTTCGACGTACACGCCGAGATCCGCGACGCCGGTAACGAACCGGTGGCGCGCATCACGGTGCGCTGGCGACTGGGCCCGGTCCCTCCGCCGACATGAGCGACGCGCGGCTCGAGACACCACTCACCCGGCACGCCGGCATCGCCGTGCCGCTGATCTGCGGCGCGATGTATCCGTGCAGCAATCCCGAACTGGTGGCCGCGGCGTCGGAAGCCGGTGGCCTCGGCATCGTGCAGCCGCTCTCGCTCACGTTCGTCCACGGGCACGAGTTCCGCGCCGGGCTGCGGCTGATCCGCTCGCTCACCTCCCGGCCGATCGGCATGAACGCGCTGATCGAGAAGTCGTCGCGCGTCTACATGGACCGCATGCAACGATGGGTGAACGAGGCGATCGAAGGAAGGGCGTGCGGTTCTTCGTCACCTCGCTCGGCAACCCACGCTGGGTCGCGGACCTCGCGCACGCGCGTGGGTGGCGTCGTGTACCACGACGTCACCGAGGCCAAGTGGGCGGCCCGCGGAGCGCGACGGCGGCGTCGACGGGCTGATCGCGGTCAACTCGCCGTGCGGGCGGCCACGCCGGACCGCGCGACCCTGCGGCGCTGATCGAGGAGCTGCGCCCGTTCGGCGTGCCGGTGGTGGCCGCGGGCGGCGTCGGCGACTCCGCCGGCTTCGTCGCGATGCTGCGTCTCGGCTACGCCGGCGTGCAGATGGGCACGCGCTTCATCGCCACACCCGAGTGTCGCGCAAGCCGAGGCCTACAAGCAGGCGATCGTCGACGCGAGCGAGAACGGACGTCGTGCTCACCGAACGCGCTCACCGGAATGCCGGTCGCGGTACTGAACACGCCCTACGTCCAGCGCGCGTGGGCACAAAGGCGGGTTGGTTCGAGCGCTGGATGCTCGGCGGCCGCCGGCGCAAGCACTGGATGCGCTCGTGGTACGCGGTGCGTTCGGGCCTTCGGCTCAAGCGCACTCGCTCGCCAGCGGCGGGCGGCCGGACTACTGGCAGGCTGGCAAGAGCGTGGCGACGATCCACACGATCGTACCGGCCGGGAGACGTCGTGCGAGCGTGCGCGACGGCCATGGGCGCGACTCGCGGCTGCTGAAGTTCGGCGGCAGCCTGCCTATTCGAAGCCTCGGCAAGCGCGTACTCACCTCACCAGCACCACTCGCTTCGTGGCTGCCCGCGACCCTCACCGCGAAAGTACGGATAATGGCGACGTCCGCTCACGGACGTCCAGTGAAGGAAGGCGACCACGCCGCCGAGACAGTCCTGCAGCCCGTGGACCAACATCCCGGGCCGAAGACGAAGTTCTTCGCGGAAGCCGCCGCTCCAGCGACATTCCCAGAAACACCGCGAGCTCGAGCACGGTCTTTGGCGTGAGACGGACAAGAGTGCCTTCCAGCGCCGCAGGACGGGAAGCCACTCGATCGCCAGCACCGTGACGTAGCTCGAGAAACGGGGGGTTCATGCCGGGAACGTTCGCGTTCCGAAAACCCGTGCTGGTAGCCGCTGAGGACGGATCCGATCGCGATGGGCGCCATCACCAGCACCGTGTGCCACCACGGCGCGACCGGCTCTGTTCCTGGTGACGGCGTTCGCCTGCGCTGCGCTCGACGACATCGCGCCCCTCCCCCACCGGCACATCTCTCCTCTTGACGATAGTCCTCGCGAGGAATATATTCGGGCAATGGGACGGCGCATTCGGGAAGAACTCAAGCAAACCCGGCCGTTCGCGAGCATCGAGGAGGAAGTCGCCGTCGAGGTGCAGCGGACGGCGCAGGTCATGATGCGTTGGCTCGTGGAGGAGCTAAAACCGTTCGACATCACGCCTCCTCAATACAACGTGCTTCGGATCCTCAGGGGCTCGAGCCCGCAGCCGCTGTCGGCGACCGAGATCTGCTCGCGAATGGTGACCTACGACCCCGATCTCACGCGACTACTCGACCGGCTCGAGTCGGCGGGAATGGCGAAGAAGGAGCGGGACGCGGAAGGATCGCCGCGTCGTCAACGTGCACATCACGAAGCTCGGCCGCGACACGGTCGAGAGCGCGATGGAGGCCGCACGAGCACGGCTGCACAAGGAGCTCGAAGGCATCGGCAAATCTCGCCTCGAGCAGCTGGCCGATCTCCTCGAGCGGGTCCGCGGCAACACTCCATGACGTTACGTCCGGGTGCACAGCGCATCCGCAGTGACATCCACAGGCCGAACGGGAAGGACAGGAAGATGGAACGTGGAAAGGATTTGATCGTCGTCACAGGCGCCACGGGGCATCAGGGCGGCGCGACCGCCCGCGAGCTGCTCGCCAAGGGACACAAGGTGCGCGCGATGACGCGCAAGCCCGACAACCCGGCCGCGAAGGAGCTGGCGAAGCTCGGGGCGCAGGTCGTCACGGGTGACTTCGACGACGCGAGTGTCGCTCGAGCGCGCGCTCGCCGGCGCCTGGGGCGCGTACGCCGTGCAGAACACCTGGGAAGCTGGGGTCGAGCGCGAGGAGCAGCAGGGCCTGCGTTTCGCCGACGTGGCGCGCAAGGTTGGCATCCAGCACTACGTCTATGCGTCCGTTGCCTCCGCGCACCGGCACACGGGCATCCCGCACTTCGAGAACAAGTGGCGCGTGGAGGAGCGAGTTCGATCGCTCGGCTTCCCCTCGTACACGATCATCCGGCCGGTGTTCTTCATGGAGAACTTCTTCTTGCCGTCGTTCCTGCCGGGGATCCAGCAGGGCCAGATCGCCGTGGCGCTGAATCCCGAGACCGCGCTGCAGATGATCGCCGTGAGCGACATCGGCAAGTACGGCGCTTGGGCGTTCGAGAACCACGCGGCGCTGAATGGCCGCGGGATCGACATCGCCGGCGATCAGCTCACGATGCCGCAGACGGCGGCGATCGTCGGCCGCGCGGCGATGCGCGAGGTGAACTTCGTCCAGGTGCCGATCGTGGAAGTCCGCAAGTTCAGCGAGGACTACGCTCTGATGCTCGAGTGGTTTGACCGCGTCGGCTACGATGCCGACATCGCGAAGGAGTCGGCGGAGAGCGGTGTGCGTCCGACGCAGTTCGCGGAATGGGCCGCGAAGCAGAACTGGGCGCTGGAGCCGACGCCGACGTAGTCGACGCTTCGCTCACATCCGCAGATCGATTACTCAGGAGGCAGACCTATGACTCCGAACAACGCTCTTGGTGTCTGGACCTACGACGATTGCGCGCTGGTCCTCGTCGATTATCAAAGAGAGATGTTCGACAGCATTCGCTCGGAAACGAGCGCCGACCTGGTGGAGCTCACGCACGACTCCTAGCCAGGACCGCCAAGGCATTCAGCATGCCGATCGTGCTGTCCACGGTCGGGGTCGCGGCCGGGTTCAATGGGCCGACGCTCCCGTCGATTCTCGCCGAGCTGCCTGGCGTTCCGGTGATCGACCGGTCGTCGATGAACGCGTTCGAGGACGGCCCCTTCCGCGAGGCGGTGAAGCAGACCGGCCGCAAGCGACTGATCTTCGGCGCGCTCCACACCGAGATCTGCCTCACGTTCGCGAGCGTCCAGGCACTCAAGGACGGTTACGACGTGATGTACGTCGCCGATGCGGTCGGTGGACGGTCGCAAGTGGCACACAGGACTGCGATCGAACGACTGGCGCATGCCGGGGCGGTGCCGACGACCGCGCTGGCGGTGCTCACCGAACTGTTCCGCGACTGGAGGTCGCCGTTGGCGAAGAACGCACTCGAGGTCATCGAGTGGTATTTCACGGAGGTTCCGAAGGTGTCCAAGAGCGTCGGCGTGGACGTAAGGAAGAAAGCCGGTGCAGGTGCGTGAACTCCGGCATCGGGCAGCGTGATCCGCGATCAGCGCCCACGCTTCTGCCCGCCACCGTGCCCGAACTCCAGCTCCATTGAAAGTTGAACCCGCCCAGCCGGCCTTCCACGTCCAGAATCTCTCCACATAGAAAAATCCGGGCACCACGCGCGACTCGAGCGTCGAGGATCGACCTCGCTTAGCGTGACGCCGCCGGCGGTGACCTCGGCCTTCTCGTAGCCCAGCGTTCCGTTCACGGGCATCGGTCGGCGCAGCAGGCGCTCGACGAGACGGACGCGCGCGCCTCGCGCGGGAGCTGGCTCATCGGTTGCGACCCGTCGATGCCCGCCTCGGCGCACATCACCTGAGCGATGCGATCGGGAAGTCGATCGGCGAGCCACGACGGACGCTCACGCGCGGCTCGGCGCGGCCGCGCTCGACCAGGTGCGCGTTCAGTGTCTCGTCCCTCTCCCCGGCAACAGGCTCGCGCGCGCGCGCGCACGGCGCATCGTCTGCGCGCAGCCAGTGGCGTGAGAGATCGAGTGCGGCGGGGCCGGAGTAGCCGAAGTGGGCGATCAGCAGCGAACCGCGCGTCGTGGCGACGCGCTTGCCGTCGACGCTCAGCGTAAGCTCGGCCTCGAGCGTCACGCCCTGCGCGGCGGCGCACAGAGGATCGTCGGCGGTGAGCGGGGTGAGTGCGGGCGTGGGCGACACGAGCGTGTGGCCCAGCGCGGTCGCGAGGGCGTAGCCGGTGCCGTCGCTGCCGGTGCGCGGGAACGACAGCCCGCCGCTCGCGAGGACGATGGCGTCGGCGTCGAGCCAGCGGTCGGGCTCCTGCGTCGGCAGATTCCACGCGTGCGCACGAAGCCCGCGCACCTCGCCGGCGAACGCGGCGCTGTCGCGAACGCTCTGGATGCCGAGTCGAAAGCGGCCACGCGGTTCGACGTTTGCACCGCCTCCTCCCCACGCCCTCGATCCGCACGACGCGCGCACCGCCCTGCAGGTCGACGCCGGCGCTCTCCACAGCTGCGATCAAAGCATCGAGCACGGTCTGCGCGTCGTCGGTGGCGGGGAAGTACTTGCCCGTGTCCTCGAGCTTGAGCTCGACGCCGAGCGCCGCCATCCACTCGAGCGTGCGCTCGACCGGGAACGCGCGCAGCACGCGGCGCACAAACGCGGGCGAGCCGCCGTTGAAATCGCGCTCGGTCACCTCCTGGTGCGTGACGTTGCACCGCGTCCCGCCGGACATGAGGATCTTGAGTCCGACCTTGGGGTGCGCGTTGAGCAGCGTCACGCGCGCGCCGGCCTCGCCGGCGCGAAGCGCGGCGGTGAGCCCGGCTGCACCGGCACCGACGACGGCCACGCGGCGTGCGGTCACGTCAGGGTTCGCCACCGGGTGCCATCACGGGCACGAGCCTGCCGTCCTCGAGCGTGAGCACCGGACAATAGAGCCCGCGCTCCTCCCGTCGCCACCACGCGCCGGTGGCTCGCCGTGTCGCGGCGTCGGTGAAGTGGTAGTCGTAGACGACGGCGCGCACGTAGCGCGGTGGGCCATCGGGAAACGGATTGCGCTCGAGCATCGCGAGCACGGGCCTCGATCCCTCGAGCAGTCGCTTACAGAACATCAGGAACCACGGCTCGCGGCGGAAGTCGCTCAGCGCGGCGAACCACATCTGCCAATCGAGCCGCGGCATGTGCGGGGTGACGAAGGCGGGGCGCCGATTCAGATCCCCGGGCTTGAAGCGGAACGCGTAGTCGCGCCACGTCACGCCGTCGGTGCTGCCGCTCAGGATGATCTCGGGCCGCGACGTCGTCATGACGGCGAACAATCCGTAGCCGCTGACGATGCGCATCGTCGAGGCGTAACGGTAGAGACGGCGTGATCGGCCCGAGTCCGACGCGAAAGCCCAGCGCTCCGGCGAAAGGCACGAGGCTGACGAGCACGAGCAGCGCGGCAACGGGACGCAGGATCCATCTCGGCCACCGCGCGGGCGCGGGCTCGACACGCTCGACACCCGCGCGTCGCCGCCACCTCCACGGCCACACGCCGTCATCGAGCAACAGCACGCACAGCGCGATCGACAGCACGTTAAACACGCCGTAGTTGCCGGTCAGCAGGATCAGCGTCTGCAGCCCGATCAGCGCCGCGGCGCCGGCGAATCGGATGCGGCGCGGGGCGAAGAGCGAGGAACGGCGCCAGCCCCTCGACGACGAACAGGAACACGGTCGACGCGGCCTGGAACGACGCCGGCCAGTGATGCGCATACCACGCGGTCCACGGCGGGAGCGGCTGCGTCTCGTAGTGGTACGTGAGCGCGGTCAGATTCCGCCACGTCGGATCGCCGCTCGTCAGCTTGACCGCGGCCGACGACAGCATGAGCCGGAACAGCAGCCAGCGCAGCGAGCCACAATGCGGGCCGCGGCGGCGCGTCGGCGCCGGGACGCGACCACGCGCGCCAGGGTGCCAAGAAGATCGCGATGAATCCGGTTTCGAGCAGCAGGCTGTCCCACTGAAACCACAGGAAGTCCTGCCCGACCGTCGTCAGCGACAGGTAGCAGACCCATGCGCCGGCGGCGGCGACGGCGGGCGCGATGCCCAGGGCGAGCAGCAACGACGACACCGTGCCGATCGCGCTCAGCACGTTCAAGAAACCGTCGCTCGCGTTGAACCAGCACAGCGTGGGCACGTACACGTAGCGCATCCACCCGACGCGGGAGCCGACATCGGCGAGGAACTCGCGCGCCGGCAGGATGCCGTCGCGACCGGCGAGCCCGATGATCTGCGTCCACAGCGACACGAACGCGGCCAGGTAGACGAACCCGAGCAGCCGCAGGAACAGCCACGACGTGAGCGCCATGCCGGGCGGCGCGACGTGCGGGCCCACACTCCGCGCGTGATCCGCGTGAACGCCGGGCGATGATCGGCGACGAGTCGGTAGCACGCCTCGCTGATCGGAGCGAAGCCGGGCAGCGATCGATACAGCTCGAGCGGCCACGCGGAGCCCGGCGCGTACGCGAGCGATCGGAACACCGCTTCGGCCGCCTCGTAACGCGTCCCGTCCGGCTCGATCAGCTGCACGGCGCGTTCGAATCGCGAGCGCGGGATATCGAGGAATTGCGACGCCACTTCTTGATACGTCGCGTAGTCGACGAGGTCCCCGGTGATGCGGCGCCAGCGCGCGATCCAGCCGCGGCAGAACTCGCAGTCACCGTCCCAGACGAGCAGCGGTTTCGAGCGCGAGGGCACGTCAGCGCGGTGCGGCAGCCGGCTTCACGGGGAGCATCATGCGAACGAGGTGGGCGCTCATGCGGCCGGAGACTAGCGGACCCAGGCGTCGCGAGCGATTTCGCGCTGGAAGCCACAGGGGTTCGTTGCCTACACTGGCCATCCAGGACCGGGTGAGTTGCCAGCCGACGCTGGCGAGTCGACACAGGAGCTTCAGCATGCACGGTCCGGCCGTCACTCGACGCATCGCCCTGGCGATCGCGACGGCGCTCGCCGTGTCCACGACCGCCGCGCTCGCCGGCGCCGACGCCGGGTGCGGTCAGTGGGTGGAGTGGTTCCCCGATTCGTCCGCGTTCGCCCGCTACGCGCACGTGATGGTCTACGCCCCGACACTCGATCGTCTGGTCATCTTCGGCGGCATCGACGACGAGGGCGCATGGCACCGGGACGTGTGGACGATGACGCTGGACGCGTCGCCGGCGCTGACCCAAGTGCATCCCGTCGGCGGACCACCGGATCTCGAGCGCGGAGCGCAAGGCGTCTACGACCCGTCGCGTAATCGTCTCGTCGTGTACGGGATCTCGGCATCGAACACGTCGAGTGTGTGGGCGCTGAGCCTGGCCGGCGACTACTGGACCAACATCACGCCGACGGGCGGCGGTCCCGGCCACGAGTACGGCCAGACCGTGATTTACGACGCTCGCCGCGACCGCTTGGTGGTCTTCGGTGGCTTCCAGCACGTTCTGGGATTGAGCTTCCTCTCGAACGACGTGTGGTATCTACCACTCGCAGCCGACAGCGTGTGGACGCGGGTCGATCGGCCGGCGTCGGCGCCGGCGCCCGAACCGCGGTCGTACGCGACGGCGGTCTGTGATTCGTCGCGCGACCGCATGCTGATCTTCGGCGGCAACGGTTCCGCCGCACTCGGCGACGTGTGGTCGTACTCGCTGTCCCAAGCGACGTGGACTCCGCTCGCGCCGGGCGGTGACGCGATCGACGCCCACATCCACCACACCGGGGTCGTCGTGCCGGGCGACCGGATGGTCGTCTTCGGAGGCGTGACGCCCGCCGCGAGCGGACTCGCGCCGACCCACGATCTCTGGTCCCTCACGTTGTTCGAGCCGATGGAATGGTCTCGGATTTCGGTGCCGGGCCCGGTCCCGCACGCGCGGAACCTGCACACCGCCGCCTTCGATTCGAAGCGTCGGGTCATGCACGTCCTTGGCGGGTTCGGGATCGGCGCCGATGAAGCGTGGCGACTGACGCTCACCGGCTCGCCCGCGTGGGTCCAAGTCGCCTTCGAGGGCTCACGACCGCGCGGGCGTGTCGCCTCGAGCCTCATCGTCGACACACCGAGGCATCGCGTCGTCGCATTCGGTGGGCTCGCGCAGGATTGGACGCTGGGCGACCTGTGGACTCATTCGCTCGACGGCCCCGGGCCGTGGACTCGACTCTATCCCGGCGGCGCGAGTCCCATTCTTTCGTCCCATCGCGCGGTGTACGACTCCGTGGGCCAGCGGATGGTCGTGGTTGGCGGCTACGACGAGGCGGTCGACCCTCGAGCGACGTGTGGGCGCTGTCGCTCGCGGGCTCGCCGCGGTGGTCGCAGCTGCAACCCGCCGGAACGAAACCACGAGCGTCCGGTAACGTGGTCGCAGACCTCGACGCGTTGCGCCGCCGCGTGCTCGTGTGGGGCGGCGTCGACAGCCTCGGGACTCGGCTCTCGGAGCTTTGGGCGCTCAGCCTCGGCGGGTTCGCAACCTGGACGCGGATCGTCGCGGGCGGTGAGGCCCCCTCGCACGCTGGGCGACATTGACCTACGACGCGCCGCATGATCGCGTCGTGATGACCGGACCGGTGGCGACCCCGTCGACCCGCCCGATTTCTGGAGCCTCCCGCTCGGGTCCGGCGGATCGTGGACGCACATCGCCGCGCCGACGGCACCGACGTTCCCGGAGCCGCCGACAGGTCACTACGACCGCAGCGAGGATCGCATGCTGGTCTACGCGGCGGGGCCGACGCGCTCGCTCAACCTGTCGGGAGCGCCGGTATGGACCGATGTGGACCACGAGCCCTCGGCGCTGCCGCCGCTCGTGTCGGGCGCCGCGACGGCGTTCGACCCCGTCGGCCGTCGACTGATCCTGGCCTTCGGCTCGAACGCGAACGCGTGCCGGGCGTTCGAGTTTCCGAGCGACCTGTTCGCGATTCACGTGATCGCCGTTCCCCGGTCCGGGGGCGGCGTGAGTATGACGCCGGACTCCCCGTGTCAGACCTCGGGCGGCGTCGTCCAGCTGTTCGCGATACCGAGCCAAGGAAACAAGTTCTCGCGGTGGTCGGGGGACGCTTCGTCCTTTCTCAACCCGATCTCGATCACCATGAACTCGGCGAAGAATCTCGAGGCGGTCTTTCTCCCCAACTGCGAGCCCACACTCGACGCGTACGTGACGCCGAATGCCGCGGGCTCGATCACCAGCTCGCCGACGGCTGTCTGCTACAGCCCCGGCACCATCGTCACCCTCTCGGCCGTTCCCGCGCCCGGCTACACGTTCGATCACTGGACCGGAGACGCGTCGGGGAGCGTGAATCCAACCACGGTGACCTTGGACCGCAGCCGAGCGATCGGCGCCGCGTTCCGTTCGACCAACTCGTCGATCGCGCTCACCGAGATCGAGATGGTGGCGCCGAACCCGGCCACGACGGTGCGCGTCGAGTTCACGCTGGGGCGCGAGCAGGCGGTGCGCTTGAGCGTGCTGGACGTGACGGGTCGCGAGGTCGGCGTGCTCGCCGACGGCCTGCGCCCGGCGGGACGGTATGTGGAAACCTGGAGCGGTGGCCCGACCGGGATCTACTTCGTGCGGCTGGCGAGCGCGGACGGGAACGAAGCACGTCGATTCGCGATCGTGCGCTGACGTTCCGGCGGCAGGAATGCGATCGGCCGCCCGAGCATGCGATCGGGCGGCCGAGGCGTCACTTCGTCTACTGGACGCGTACCGTGCGGCGCATCACACTGAGGCCGCCGGACTGCGCGACCTGGAAGTAGAGACCGCTCGGGAGGGATGCCCCGGAATCGTCCCGGCCGTCCCACGTCACCGCGTAGCTGCCTGCGGGCAGGACGCCGTCGCGCAGCACGCGCACCCGGCGCCCGGCGGCATCGAGGATCGCCAGCCGAACGTGCGCCGTCGTGGGCACCGTCAGGTGAATCGTCGTGGAGGCCGTGAACGGGTTGGGCTCGCTGGCCGCGAGTGCCAGGCTCCCCGTGCCGTGACGCCGACCTGCACTTGAACGCGCTCCATCGTGACCTCGGTCCCTCCCGACAGGCTGCGCAGCTCGTAGATGAGGGTCGACTGGTCGGCGGGCGGCGTGTCGAGCACCACGTGCACGCCCTCACCGCTGACGGGAGACTCCGTCACCCGGGCGAACGCGAAGCCACCGTCGTCGGAGCGGTACACGAGGAAGGGCGTCGTGCCGGCGGCCGAGCCGAGCTCGAACTCGATCCGGACCGCGCCGTCCGACTGCGGCACCGCGTCGAAGCGCGAGACCATCGTCCCCGTCGTACCTTCGGGCGACAGCGCGTACAGAGCGTACGAGGCGATGTAGACGTCGTTGCGGGCGGCCTTGGAGTTGCCACCGGCCGCATAGTTGCCGGCCCCGACAATCGCATCATCCGCGAGGTTCATCAGGAACCCGGTCGAGTCCCATGGTGAGAACGCGTTGAAAGCGTAGAGCGCGAAGGACGTCGAGCCGCCGCCGTTGACGTCGTTCTTCATGGTCGTGGCGCTGAGCGAATTGTTGAAGATGATGTTTCGGAACGTGGAGGCGAACCGCTTCATCGGCACTGGCGACGAGAAGAAGGGCACGCCCTCCAAGTTCATCTCGATCACCACGCGCATGGGATAGTTGGCGTAGTTGGTCAGCATCCACTCCTGCGTGCTGACGTCGAGCTGCCGGGCAAAGCGGTACGCGAGAGTGTTCGCCGGGTTCACCTGGAACGCGTTCACGAGCTGGGTGCGAATCTCCTGTTCGCGATCGCGGTAGAACGCATTCCCCGTGACCTTCCATAGGTAGTAGGCGAGCCGCCAGTTGGCCGAGCGCGGCTCGAGGTCGGGTTTGTAGAAGGCGGCGAACGGCGTGTTCCACGCGGCGAGCGCGCTCCCGGCACGCTGATAGCTCTTGCCGAGGAACTGGGTTTCCAGCCAGTTGCGCCAGAAGTCGGCGGCGGCGGCGTAGGCCGGATCGAGCTGGCGGTTCTGGTCGAACGTGTACATCCACAACGCGGCGTTGCCGGCCGAGATCGACTCGTCGAGCCAATTCGTGTCCTTGCCGAAGAACGTCGTATTGGTCGGATCGATGAGCCACAGCCAGCCCGTGAACCCGTCGGTCGTCCCGTCGAGCCACGCGTCACGAAGCTGTGCCTTGGCGAGATTGGCCAGCTCGAGCACACGATCGAGGAACTGTCGGTCTCCGGTCGCGCGGTAGGCCATGATCAGCGCTTCGGTGTAGTTCCCGCCGTCGCGCCCGATCGTGTACGAGTCGCCGCTGATCATGATGCCGTCGGCGAGGACGTTGCTCGCGGCCATGCCGTCGAGGACGCGGTTGTACCAGACCGTCTCCTCGGGCGTGCGCGCGAGTGCGTGCGTCGGCATCGGAATGCGAGGAACGATCGACGACGAGAGTGGCGGCTGCAGAGCCACCTGCCCGTAGGCGGCGGATGCGAGGGTCGATGCGAGGAGTGGAGCGAGGAGTGCGGCGAATCGCATGGGTCCTCCGGCGACAGCCCAGAAGTGGTGTGCGATGAGTCGATGGCGGCAGGCTCGACGGCGCTGGAAAGGAGAACGACCGTCGGTAACCGGGGCTACGGAAAGTTTCGGCAGGCTAACGCAGGGACCTGAGACGGAAACAGGAGAAACGCGGGTCGAGCGGAGAAAACTTCGCGCGGACGAGGCTGCTTACGACTTCTGGTCACATCCTTGTCACGATCGTCGTGCAGAATCGGTCCGACGCGCAGCAATCGCACGACTGTGGGAATTTTCCACAGCCTCGAGCGGCCCGACGCGAGACATTTGAGGCATCGCGCGGAACGCGCGCGGGCGCCTACCTCACGCGCACCGCCCGACGCACGACGGTCCGGTCTCCCGCCTGCGCGACCTGGAAATAGATCCCGCTGGGGAGCGGCGCGCCCGAGTCGTCGCGCCCGTCCCACGCCACCGCGTAGCGGCCGGCGGACAGGTCTTGGTCGCGCAGCGTCCGCACTCGGCGTCCCGCGGCATCGAGGATCGCGAGCCGCACGTGCGAGGCAGTGGGGACCGTGAGCTGGACCATCGTCGAAGACGTGAACGGATTGGGCTCGCTCGCGAGGGCCAAGCCCGCCGTCGTCGCGATGCCGGGCTCGACGCCGACGCTGCCTCTCGGCGCCAGGGCCATCAACGCGTACGACGAGATGTAGACGTCGTTTCGCGCCGCCTTCGACGTCCCGCCGCCGGCGTAGTGACCCTCTCCGGTAATGCCCAGGTTCGCGAGGTTCATGAGGAACCCGGTGGTGTCCCACGGCGAGAACGCGTTCATCGCGTACAGCGCGAACCCCGTCGAGCCGCCGCCGTTGACGTCGTTCTTCATTGTCACAATGCTCAACAACCGGCCGTAGACGATGTCACGGTAGGTCGACGCGAACCGCTTCATCGGGACCGGCGACGAGAAGAATGGCACGCCCTCCAGGTTCATCTCGTTGACGACGCGCATGACGTAATTGGCGTAGTTGATCGTCTGCCACTCCTGCGTCGTAGGGTCGAGCTGCCGCGCCCAGCGGTACGCCAGCCCGTTCGCCGGGTTCACTTGAAATGCGTTGACGAGCTGCGTGCGGATCTCCTGCTCGCGATCGCGATAGAACGTGTTGCCGGTCACCTTCCACAGGTAGTACGCCAGCCGCCAGTTTGCCGAGCGCGGCTCCATGTCCGGCTTGTAGAACGCGGCGAAGGGCGTGTTCCATGCCGCCAGTGCGCGCCGGCGCGGGCGTAGGACTTGCCGAGGAACTGGGTCTCGAGCCAGTTGCGCCAGAAATCGGCGGCCTCGGCATAGGCCGGGTCGAGCTGCCGGTTCTGGTTGAAGGTGTACATCCACAGCGCGGCGTTGCCGGACGAGATCGACTCGTCCAGCCAATTCGTGTCCTTGCCGTAGTAGGTCGCGTTCGCCGGATCGGCGAGCCACAGCCAGCTCGTGTAGCCGTCGGTCGTGCCGTCGAGCCAGGCATCGCGCAGCTGCGCGCGGGCGAGCTGCGTCAGCTGGAGCACGCGATCCAGGAAGCGGCGATCGCCCGACGCCCGGTAGGCCATGATCAGTGCTTCGGTGTAGTTCCCGCCGTCGCGCCCGATCGTGTACGAGTCACCGCTGTTCATGATGCCCTCGGCGAGGACGTTGCTCGCGGCCATCCCGGCGAGGACGCGGTTGTACCAGATCGTCTGCTCGGGCGTGAGCGCGAGCCCCGCGATCGGCATGGGCACGCGAGGGATGGAGGACTCGGACAGTGGCGGCTGCAAGGCCGTCTGGGCGCGGGCGTCGGGGGCGTTCGACAGGCAAAGAAATATCGCAAGCGGCACGAGGGATCGCATGGGATCTCCGGCGGCGGCCCAGGATGTGGTTGGCGAGGGGTTGATGGCGGGCGCGGCCGAAGTCAATCGAGCGAAGAGTTCCCAAAGCAATCGGCCGCGCACGTCACGCCATCGTGCTCGGCACGCTACAGCACGGATTCGAGCGAGAAACAGAGGAAGACGCGACGGCGTCGTGGAATTTGCAGATCGCGCGAATACGGTGACGCTCGCTCGTCAGATCATCGTCACGACGACGCGGGTCCGCGTGGGCTCACAACCATGGTGTCTCGAGATGTGAAGTGAGCGTGGGACACATGCGTGACCCGTCGCGAGCCGCGGTGTCCCGTGACGGGCAACGCAGCGCGAAAACGATTCAGGGCGCCCGAGCCGCGTGGCGCAGGCGCCCTGAGTGCGTTCGTTCTACGGGCGAGCTAACGCACGATCGCGAACCTGTGCGTCTCGTTGCGCTCCGGGGTCACGAAGCGCATGAAGTAGATCCCGGCGCGCGCACCGCCCCGCCCCACGTCCGCGTGTAGCGCCCCGCCGGCTCGACGCCGCTCGCCAGCACCGCCACCTCGCGTCCCGTCACGTCGTACACGCTCAGACGCACCGGCTGTTCGCGCCGCAGCGTGAACTCGACGCGCACCGCGGTCGCCGGATTCGGCCCTAACGACGCGATCTCCGTGCGCTCGATCAACGCCCGCGCGTCCACCTTCGCCACCTCCGAGCGCACCGTCGCGCCGTCTTTCATCCGCACCGACAGACGGTAGAACCACGCCTGCGTCGCGGCCGCGTCGACGTCGACGGCGGTGAACGAGCCGTTCTGCTCGCGCGCCGCAAGCCCCAGCGCCGACCACGGACCGGTCGCCTCATCCGCACGCTCGACCGACGCCGCCTCCACCTCGGCCGTCGCCCCGAACGACCACGCCAGCTCAACGCCCTCGTCGCGCCGCGCAGCCTCGAAGCGCGAGATCGTCGTGCCGATGACTCCTTCCTTGAACACGGCGCCGATCACCTTGTGGGTGCTCATCGTGACAGTGAGCGGATTCTGTATCGCCCGAGGCATCGCCGGTCCAGTGGTCGAAGGCGAAGCCCTGCCCGGCGATCGCGGTGAGCGTGACGTCCGTCCCGAAGCTGTAGCTGTCCGAGGCCGGCGAGCGAGTCACCGTCCCGTACCCGTTCGGCGTCGTGTAGAGATCGAGCCACGCTTCGCCGGCGAGCGACAGATCGTACGTGCGGTAGTTCGGCTCGGTGTACCCGGGGCGTGCAGAATGCTGCCGCCCGCCAGGATCACGTGGTCCGAGGCGGAATCGTACGCCGCCTGATTGTAGGTCACACGTTGCGGGTAGAGCCCATCGGGCGCAATCGGAATCCACGCCGGATCGTACTTGAGCGACAACGCGGTCACGGCCGAGGGCGTGTCCTCCACCGGCGTCGGGGCCCACCCTCCGAGCAGCAACATGCGATCGCGAACGGGATCGTAGACGGCGGCCGGTCCGACCGCCTGTGGATGGACGGGGCCCACGGGCTCGAGGACGCTCCACGCGGGCGAGGCGCCGAGCGAAAGGCTCAAGACTTCGGTGACGTTCCCCAACGTGAGCCCGTAGCCGCCGTACACGATCATGCGATCACGCACCGGATCGTAGATCGCGACGTGCGACCATCGCGGCTTGGGAGGCGACGTCGGAAGAAGCTGCGTCCACGTCGGGAAGACCGACGAGAGATCGAGGGCCCACACATCGTTTCTCTCATGTTCAACGACTGCAGGGCTCACTGTCACCGCGCCGCCGAACAGGATCAAGCGATCGTGGCGGGAGTCGTAGACGAGGCTCGAGTAGAACCGCGGCGTCGGCCCCGGAGTGGCCGGCACGAGCAACGAGTAGGCGGGCGTTCCGGTCAGCTTCACCTGCCAGACTTCTCCTCGTTGGTGCCGTTGGCCTGGGCCATGACGTAGATCAGAACTCGATTCCTGAGCGGATCGTAGACCGCCTTGCTGAATCCGTAGAGCACCGGCGGGGGACGGCGCTTCCAAGGGGCTGCCAATCCGCGGGCCCCGGGCGGGACAGCACCCAAGCTATCGGAGTCGTAAGTGATGTTTGAGTTTCCTCCGGCGATCATGCGGTTCGTCGCGGCGTCGTAGACCAACGCCTCGATCCCGATCGGGATCTTGTCCGTCTGAACCCCGACCAGCCTCCAGCTGTCGCAGGCGGGCGGCGGCTGCACGAAGTTCGCGCGAATCTGCTTCGACCCCCAACGTGACCGTCAACGGATTCGTCGAGCCCGAGGCGTCACCGCTCCAGTGCGTGAACGCGAAGCCCGGAACAGGCTGGGCGTCCAACGTCACGGCGCTTCCCGACGGCAGGCATTCGAGGATCGGCGATATCGCGACCGCACCGCCGAAACTCGGCACCGCCTGAGCATCGATCGAGAACACGTTGGGCAGAAAATCGAGCGCCCACAGACTGTTGGTCGAGAAGGGGCCGTAGCCGCCCGCGACCAGCATTCGGTTGCCCACCGGATCGAACGCTTTGGCCGAATACTGTTGCGAGGGCGCCGAGGACACGCTCACCCGAGACCAAATTGGCGATCCTGCCAGCGCCAACGCATACGTTCTCGATCCGGACTGCACGAGCATCCGATTCCCGTTACGGTCGAACACGGCCGTCCCGACTTCGTAGTCCCCCGGCGTGTCCGGCCCAGGGGTCGCGTGCGTCCACGACCCGCCCGCAAGCGGCAGATGCCAGACGTGTGTAAGGACGTCGGTGTGAGGGACCCCGGTCACGACGGCGCGATCGCGTGGCGAGTCGTAGACGAGTGTGGAGAACTCGATGATGGGCGGGGCGTCTCCTCCCGCGACGATCTGAGACCAGGCTCCGGCGCCCGAGAGGCTCAGCGCCCACAGATCCCCGAGTGTATTGCCCGAGGCGTCGAAGCCGCCCCACACGAGCATGCGACGACGCAGGTCGTCATAGACGCCCGGAGCGTTTCCGCGGGGTCGGGCGGCGTCCCGGAGGGGCTGAGCCGCGACCACGTCGGCGTGCCCGTGAGTGGTAGTGCCCACGTTTCGTTCGTGGCGTTCATTGTCGCGTCGTAGCCCCCGAAGACGATCATCCTCTGTCCTACCGAGTCGTAGACCGCGGCATGCGAATCGAACATCGGATGGGCGCCGCCGGGGTAAATGCGCGTCCAGCCGCTAGGCCCCGTGAGCGGGTGGGCCCACACGTCGCCGAGCGGGCCGTACGTGCCGTAGCGCCGCCGAACATCACGGCGCGCGCGCGCGGCGTGTCCACGATCAGGGTCGCGCCGGTGCGGCGGCGAGGCACCGATCCGGCCGTGGGGATCTGACTCCAGGTCGAGCTTCCCGTGAGCGACAGGGCCCACGTCTCGTCACCGCCGGCCTCGTAACCGCCGAACACGAGCATGCGCTGGCGCACCGGATCGTAGACCGCAGCGTGACTACTCGTGGCGACGGGCGTCACACCCGAGGGCGTGAGCTTGGACCAGCTCGTCGCTCCCGTCAGCGAGAGCGACCACGCGTCGTTGACCACCTGTATCGGATCGATGCCCGCAAACACGATCATGCGATTGCGCGGCGCATCGAACACCGCGGTGTGACTCAGCAGCGCGGGGGCGGCCGCGCCGCCCGGAGAGAGCTTCGTCCAGGCGGTGCCGCCGGCGAGCGAGAGTGTCCAAGTCTCGTCGTACGTTATCTGCTGCTGGAGGACATCGTCATATCCGTATCCACCGAACACCACCATCCGATCCCGAGGGACGTCGACGATCGCCGTGGAGAAGTAGCGTGGCGAGGGCGCGGGCCCGGCCGGAGCGAGCTTTGTCCACTGGCCGCCCGGCGCGAACGACAGGGCCCAGACGTCGTTCGTGGGGACATCGCCGGACTGGTCGAAGATGAATCCTCCGAAGACCACCATGCGATCGCGCGGGGCGTCGTAGATCGTCGTGTATCCGAAGTCGTGCGTCGGCAGCGTCCCCGGCGGCGTGACGTTGCTCCACGTCGGCGTTCCGCTCAGCGTGAGCTGGTAGACGACCGACGAGTTCGCGCTGAGGGATTGCCCGTACACGACGATGCGATTGCGCGACCCGTCGTAGATTCCCCTCGCACCGCGGAACAGGTCTGGCGGAGTTCCGACGACTTGAAGCCGGGTCCACGTCGGAGAGCCCGCGAGGTTCAGTGTCCACACGTCCGCCGACTGCTCGTTCCGATCGTCGTATCCGCCGAACACCACCACGCGATCGCCCGTCGGGTCGTACACCATGAGGTGGTCGGCGCGGGCGACCGAGCCGGACGTGTCGGGGAACCACGCGTTCCACTGCCCGCAGCCGTTGACCGGAGTGGCGTCGATCGACGGTTCGGGCGAAGGCGAATCCGGCATCGTCACCGGGCGTGCGAACGCTTCGGTGATGAGCCGCGCGCGCTCGGCGCGGTCGAGCTTGGGATTCGCGAGCCGCCGCAGCAGCTCGGCGCGATTCACGTGCGGCGGAAACGCCGGGCCCCCGCGCCGCACGGAGGATTGTCCGAAAACCGGTGACGCGACCAGGGTGAGGAACACGAGTGCGGCCGCAGCGATGGAGAGGGAGCGCTGCCGGAAATCAAGCGCGCGGGCCATGCGGAACCTCCGCTCGATGAGGGCGCCCGGCGGGCATCGAGGGGGCACTACCGCCAGGCGAGGGCAGGGTCCCGTGGCAGTCCGTAGCGCACACGAGTGTAGTCCCGTGAACTCGGCCCGCACAGACCTATTCGGGGCCCCGCCCGGAATCGGTCTTCGGCCGAATTCGCCCTGGCGGCCCGGCGAGGCGCTGATATCCTCCCGCGAACTGCCACTCCTCTCTGCCGCGGAGACCCCCATGCGAGTGCGTCGCGACGGTTTGTTGCTGCCCTCTTGCTGATCCCCTCATGGCCCTCGCAGGAGCGGGGCCCCTGAAGACAAAGCCCGCCCCACCGGCGGATCCGTTCGATCAGCGCCAGCTCGCCGGGCTCGAATGGCGCAACATCGGCCCGCTCCGAGGCGGCCGCGTCACCGCGGTGGCCGGCGTTCCGGGCCAGCGCAGCGTCTACTACTTCGGCGGCACGGGCGGCGGGATCTGGAAGACGACCGACAGCGGTGTGAGCTGGACCAACGTCGCGGACGGCGAGCTGGGGACCGGGTCGGTCGGCGCGGTCGAGGTCGCGCCGTCGGATCCGAACGTCGTCTACGCCGGCATGGGCGAGGGTTGCATCCGCGGCAACGTCTCGCACGGCGACGGCGTCTACCAATCGCTCGACGGTGGCGCGACGTGGAAGAACGTCGGGCTCCGCGACACGCGCCAGATCGGACGCGTGCGCATCCACCCGCGCGATCCGAATCTCGTCTACGTCGCGGCGCTCGGGCACACGTTCGGGCCGAACCACGAGCGCGGCGTGTTCCGCTCGCGTGACGGCGGTGCCTCCTGGCAGTCCGTGCTGTTCGTGAACGACAGCACCGGCGCGATCGATCTCGTCCTGGATCCGCACAACGCTCGCGTGCTGTACGCCACGACCTGGCAGGTCCATCGCACGCCGTGGAGCCTCGAGAGCGGTGGCCCGGGCAGCGGGCTGTGGAAGTCGACCGACGGCGGCGACCACTGGACGCGCCTGCGCGAGGGACTGCCGAAGGGACTTTGGGGACGCGCCGGCGTCGCCGTGTCGGGCGCCAACTCGGATCGCGTGTGGGCGATGATCGAGGCCGACGACGGCGGGCTCTATCGCTCCGACGACGCCGGGCGCACGTGGAAGCGCGTGAACGAGGATCGCAACATGCGGCAGCGCGCCTGGTACTACAGCCACGTCTACGCCGATCCGCTCAACGCCGACGTCGTGTAGGTGCTCAACGTCCAGTGCCTGAAGTCGGCCGACGGCGGCCGCACGTTCCGCCCTGTGCGCACGCCGCACGGTGACAACCACGATCTGTGGATCGATCCCGCTGACGCGCAGCGGATGATCGAGGGCAACGACGGCGGCGTGAACGTCAGCTTCGACGGCGGCCTGTCGTGGACGCAGCAGGACAACCAGCCGACCGCGCAGTTCTATCACGTCGTCACCGACGACGGCTTCCCGTACAAGCTCTACGGCGCGCAGCAGGACAACAGCACCGTGGCGATCCCGAGCCGCACGGATCACGGCGGCATCGGCCGCAGTGACTGGTACGACGTCGGCGGCGGCGAGAGCGGCTTCATCGCGCCGAAACCGGGTGACCCGAGATCGTCTACGCCGGCTCGTACAACGGCTACCTCACACGCCTCGACCATCGCACCGGCCAGGAGCGCAACGTCAATCCGTGGCCCGACAACCCGATGGGCTGGGGCGCCGAGGGCGCGAAGTACCGCTTCCAATGGACGTTCCCGATCGTGATCTCGCCCCACGATCCGAACACCGTCTACGCGGGCTCGAACGTGCTCCACCGCTCGACCGACGAGGGTCAGAGCTGGCAGGTCATCAGCCCCGATCTCACGCGCAACGACAAGACGAAGCTCGGCCCCTCGGGCGGCCCGATCACCAAGGACAACACGAGCGTCGAGTACTACTGCACGATCTTCGCGGTGGCCGAGTCGCCGGTCACGAAGGGCGTGCTGTGGGTCGGGTCGGACGACGGACTCGTCCACGTCTCGCGCGATGGCGGCACGAGCTGGCAGAACGTGACGCCGTCGGGGGTCCCGGCGTGGAGCGAGATCAACCAGATCGACCCATCGCCGCACGACGCCGCGACGGCGTACGTCGCGGCGACGCGCTACAAGTTCGGACGACTACCGCCCATACGCGTACGTGACGCACGACTACGGCAAGAGCTGGCGGTCGATCGCGGGCAACCTCCCTGCCGATGCGTTCGTGCGCGTCGTGCGCGAGGACCCGGTGCGGAAGGACCTGCTGTTCTGTGGCACCGAGACCGGCCTCTACTGGACGCTCGACGCTGGCGCTCACTGGCGACCGCTCAGGCTCAACCGCCCCGGCCTGATCAAGGATCTCGACAAGCCCGACGGCGAGGCGCGCGGCGCGCTGCCCGTCGTGCCGATCACGGACCTGGTCGTCAGGACGACGATCTCGTCGTCGCGACCCAGGGCCGCGCGTTCTGGATCCTCGACGACATCGCGCCGCTGCGTCAGCTCACCAAGGAATCGACGAGTGCGGCCGCATGGCTGTTCGCGCCGTCGCCCGCGTCCTGTTCGGGGGCCCCGGGGGACGCGGCGCGGGCGCGAATCCGCCGTACGGCGCGGTCATCTACTACCGCCTCGCGAGCGAGCCCAAGGACAAGGAGGAGATCTCGCTCGAGTTCCTTGACGCCTCGGGCGCGCTGATCCGGCAGCTTCACGAACAAGGACACGACGGAAGCTGCTGCGCCGTCGGGCGACGACGACGAGGGCTTCGGGCGTCCCGCCGGCGCGCGCAAGATTCCGGCGAAGGCCGGGCTCAACCGCTTCGCGTGGGACCTGCGCTACCCCGACGCCACGCGCTTCAAGGGCATGATCCTGTGGGCCGGCGGCGTCGCCGGCCCGACGATCGTGCCCGGCGCATACCAAGTGCGGCTCACGGCCTCTGGCAAGTCGCAGACGCAGCGCTTCGAGGTGCGCAAGGATCCGCGGCTTGCGACGACGCTCGCCGACTACCAGAAGCGTTTCGACCTGCACATGAAGATCCGCGACAAGCTGAGCGAGACGCACGAGGCGATCCTCGAGATTCGCGACGTGCGCGATCAGCTCAAGGCCGTCGCCGAGCGGTCGGCGACGGTGGCGCCCAAGGACACCGCGATCGCGGCGGCGGCGAAGTCGCTGTCCAAACGGCTCACCGCGGTCGAGGAGGCGCTCTACCAGACCAAGAACAAGAGCAGCCAGGACCCGCTCAGCTATCCGATCCGCCTCAACAACAAGCTCAGCCACCTGACCGGTGTGGTCGCGAGCGCCGACGCGCCGCCGACGAACCAGACGTACGAGGTCTACGAGGAGGTCGCGGGCAAGATCGACGTCGAGCTGGCGAAGCTCAAGGCGCTCCTCGGCGACGAACTCGCCACGTTCAACCGGATGGTGCGCGACAAAGAGATTCCGGCGGTCGTGGTGAAGGAGAAGAAGAAAGAGGGCGGAGCCGCCGCCCCAGCGCGAGCAGTGATCCCGACGACGAGGACGACCGATGACCTGAATGCAGGGCATCCCGCACCGACTGGGCGGCGGTCGACGCCGCACGAAGCCCGCGCAGCGATACGAAGCGCCCCGAGCACAAGGAGACGTCCATGGCCATGATGAGTGCCATTGTCCCGCTGGTCGTCCTCGCCGCCGTTCACCCTGCGGGTCCACCTCCCGCACCTCGCGTCCCACGCTCAGGCGACACACGGCGCGTCGACCCTCTCCGTCCCCGACGGCACGGGCGGACAATTCATCGCGTGGGAGGATGCGCGCGACGGCGACCTCGACGTGTACCTGACGCATGTCACCAACAGCGGCGCGACCGCGATCGGATGGCCGATCGACGGCCTCGTCCTTTGCGACGCCCCCGGCCTTTCAGTTCCAGCCCGGCGTCTACTCGGACGGCGCGGGCGGGGTGATCGTGACCTGGCTCGACGGCCGCGACAATTCGTGGTTCAACGATCTGTACGCGCAGCGGGTCGACGCCAACGGCGCGATTCAATGGCCGGCGAACGGCGTCAGGATCATCCCCACCGATGCCATGACGGATGCGTCCGCCGCGTCCGACGGATCGGGAGGGTTGCTGGTGGCGTGGGTCGCGGGGCTGAGCGGCGACGGCGACATCTCCGCCATGCGCCTCGCCGGCGACGGGTCGGTCGCGACGGGCTGGGGTCCGGCCGGCGTCGTGGTCTGCAACAACGTCGACAACCAGATGAATCCGGTGATCGCGAGCGACGGCGCCGGCGGAGCGGTGGTCGCATGGACCGATCTGCGCGGTGTGGAGCAGCACATCTACGCGCAACGGGTCGACGCCTCGGGCGTGGTGCAGTGGACGGCGAATGGAATTCAGGTCGATCCTGCGGGGGGATACGGCGTTTCGTTGCTGCCGGCCGGCGGCGGCGACACGTTCGCGTTCTGGGCGTCGGTCGGCGCCGTCTACGGCCAGCGTCTCGACAACGCCGGCGCCCCGCAGTGGGCCGCGTCCGGCGTCACGGTGTATCCGGGCGGCGGAGACGGACAGCCCGACGGCGACGTGCTGTCCGCACCGGATGGTCTCGGAGGCGCGATCGTGGCGTGGCCGGCATCCGGGACCGGGATCGAGGGCACGTGGTCGCAGCGCGTCGACGGCGCCGGCGCGAATCAGTGGGGCACGAACGGCGTCGGCATCGTCAGCCTCCCGACGGGACACCTTCCGCTCTCGATCGACGTGGCCGCCGACGGTTCCGGCGGCGGGCTCTTCGCATGGGAGCGGAGGATCGACACGAGTTCCGGCTTCCACACCGATGTCTACGTTCAGCGGGTCTCGGCGGCAGGCTCGCCCCTGTTGGCCGCGAACGGGGTCGACGTCGCCGCAACCCCCGAGCGACAGCGCGGACCGCGAGTCGCTCCCGACGGCGAGGGCGGTTTCGTCGTGTCGTGGCGCGACGATCGCAGCTTCGACGAGGAGATCTTCACGCAGCGCTTCGACGCGGCCGGCGTGGCGCAGTTCCCAGGCGACGGCGTGGCGAGCTTCAGCAATCCCGGCGTCCAGGTCGCGCCGCTCCTTGCTGCAGACCGCCGACGGCGGAACACTCGCGGTATGGAACGAGAAGCGCAGCGGCCGGTACGACATCCGCGCCCGAAAGCTGAACGATGACGGCACGCCGGCGGGGCCGACGACGACAGTCTGCGACGCTCCGGGGAACCAAGTCCTGTTCGCGTTGATCGACGACGGCGCCGGCGGCGGCCTCGTGGGGTGGATCGACTTCCCGCTCGGCATCGAGAAAGTGTACGTCCAGCGAATTGATGGCAACGCAGCCCCGCAGTGGGACGCGATCGGCGTCGCCGTGTGCGGGGCGTCCGGGAGCCAGGAAACGCCCCACATGGTCTCGGACGGCGCCGGGGCGTGATCGTCACCTGGTCGGACCGGCGCAACCTTTGGACTTCGACATCTACGCACAGCACGTCGACGATATGGGGGCCCCTCAATGGGGCGGCGAGAACGGAGCCGCCGTGTGCGTCGCCCCGGAACACCAATTCCGGTCCCAGCATCGCTTCCGACGGAGCGGGCGGCGCGATCATCGCTTACGGGACGAGTACCGCTCGTCCCAGCCCGTCGTGTACGCGCAGCGCATGAACGCGAGCGGGCGCCGCAATGGACGGCCAACGGCGTCGAGATCGCCAACTTCTCCTTGAGCGGTTGGATGGCGACCGTGTCCGGCGCGGTCTCGGACGGGTCGGGCGGCGCCATCTTTCTCCTGAACCAGCTGAGCTACACCTTCTTCATCTTCGCGCCGCAGAACGCGCTGCTCGTGCAACGCATCGACGGGTCCGGGTGCGGCAATGGGGAATGAGCGGGTCGACCGTGTGCGACGCGACAGGACGCCTGGAGTACGAACGGCTGATCGGTGACGGCACGGGCGGCGCATTCGTGGCGTGGTCCGATGAGCGCAGCAGCACCTCCGACATCTACGCCCAGCACGTGACCTCGGGCGGCAGCGTGGCGTGGAACGCCAACGGCAACGTCGTGTGTGACGCGTTCGCGTGGCAGAACCTCGACGGCATCACGCGCGCCCCCGGCGCCCTGTTCCTGTCGTGGACGGACTTACCGCTCGGGCCACGCCGACGTGTACGCGCAGCGGGTCGACGACACGGGCAGCGCGGTGTGGTCGCCGAACGGCGTCGTGGTCAGCGATGCGATCCGCGGCCAGCACCTCTCCACGCTCGCGCCGTGGAAGTCCGCGTCGCCCGAGCGCCTGTTCGTCGGCTGGACCGACGATCGTTCGGGGAACGCGCGCAACGTGATGGTCCAGCGGCTCGACTTCTCGGGCGCGCCGCAGTGGGCGGACGACGGCGTCACCGGGACCGACATGGCGCTCGCTGAGCGCCGAGGCGAGCGCCCAGCGCGTGCGGCTCGTGTGGTACTCGAGCGCGCACGTGGCCGCGACGGTGTACCGCCGGACCGAGTCGGCGTCGTGGTCTGCGCTCGGGGTCGCGTCGACCGACGGGTCCGGGCAGATCACGTTCGAGGACCCCAACATCGTCCCCGGCGAGCGCTACGCCTACCGGCTCGGCATTCGCGAGGGCGCGGGCGAGGTGTTCGCCCGCGAGACCTGGGTCGAGGTGCCGCGCGCGCTCGAGCTGTCGCTCGAGGGCCTGCGCCCTAATCCCGCGGTGCGCGACATCGCCGTGACGTTCACGCCGCCGCGCGGCGACGATGCGCGGATCGAGTGGCTCGACGTCACGGGCCGCCGGGTGCGCCTGCAGAGCCTGGTCGGGCCTCGCCCGGGCACCATACGCTGCGCCTGGACGGCGTTCCGCCGGCGCCGGGCGTCTACCTGCTCGTCCTCACCCAGGGCGATCGCACGGTCACGGCGCGCGGGGCGATCATCCGCTAGCCGGATCCTCGAGCGGTACCCGAGCCGAGTGGGCGATCGCTCACTCGGCTCGTTCTCGCTGGGGCACCCTCCCGCCTCTCCACCTTCCCGGTAGTCCGCGCCTCCCGACGAATTCGACGCCCCGATGACGGCTTCCGCCCCCGTCCTGCACAATGCGATCGGGGGTTTCCCGCGGGGCCGAGACCATGCCAGGGGAGGTCGACGCACCGTGCGGAGCCCCCACGAGGTCCCCCTCGAGCCGGCTCACCCCGCTGACCTCAACGGAGGCGACATGGACTTCACTGGCTTCACCCTCGCGCGGCATTGCGGGAACACGCCCCGCGCCACCCGCCGTGCGCGAACGATCGTATGGGGGCCACTCGCGATCGCGGTGCTCACGACTTTCCCGATGGCCGTGTGCGCCCAGGTCCCGGACTCGACCCTGTGGATCACGAATGCCCAGGTGGGAACGGTGACGCAATCGGGCGGCCTCATCTATCTCGGTGGCTCGTTCACCACCGTGAGCCCGATCACGGGCGGCGCGCGCGGCACTCGACACCGCGACGGCGTTCCGTCGTCGCCGTACCCGCGCGTCAACGGCACGGTTCTTCGCGGCGGCGCCGGACGGCGCGGGCGGCTGGTACATCGGCGGCAGCTTCACGACCGCGGTGTTCGCGCTCGCCGGATTCGGGTCGAAGCTCCTGCTCGGCGGTTCATTCACCACCATGGGGCGCTCTCGCAGGTGGGCCTCGCATCGGTCACCGTGGTGCCGGGCACCCATGAAATCGATGCCGCCCTCGCCGCCGTTGGCGCGGTAGGCGAACACGATTCCGAGCATGCCGTTGCCCGAGCGGACCACCGCGCAGGTCGTTCTTGAGCTTGCGTGAGATTCCAGAAGTACATGGCGGCCTCCTCGAGACGTCACGGCGGCGGGCGAGAAACTCGCCACGCCTTCGAGGTCGTGGCCGCCGCCCGCCCAGACCCCGAGTTACCGGACGGGCGCGGTGATCAACACCATGGCGATCAGCGCCAGCGCCGAACCCTACCTTCGCGACCCTGCCGGAGCCGCTCCTCGAGCACCACGCGCGCGAGCGCCACGGTGCTCGCCGGGTAGAGCCGAGGCGAGCGTCGCGACGAGACTGAGAGGGCCACCGCGCACTGCGATCGTATACAGGGCGTTCGCGACGACATCGAACGATCCCGGCGGCCAGCGTCGATGCCCGAGGCGCCGCGGCCGGGAACGATCGGGACGCGCAGCGCCAGCGCGAGCACCATGAAGCCGCCGACCGAGACGGCACGCGCCGACGAGCAGCGGCCACAGCCCCGCGACGTCGCGGGTGCGTCCGAGGCAGACGAGGAACGCGCCGATCGCGACACCGATGCCACGGCCACGCCGATCGAGCGGGACGGGGCCACCGCGTGCTCGCCCTTCGCCGTGCCGTGACCGCGGCTCAGCGAGCACGACCGCCACCGCGGCGAGCGCGGTGCCGATCAACGCAAGCGCGTGCAGGGCGCGCCAGCCGAGGCCGAGCGCCACGAGCACGGGGATCGCCATCGCGCACACGGCGGTGATCGGCGCTGACGATGCTCACGACGCCGACCGAGAGGGCGTAGTAGAGGAGCGCGACCCCGAGCCCACCCGCCACTCCCGCGCCTGCGCCCCACGCGAGGTCGACCGGCGGGCGGAGGCGCAGGCGTGCCGACCCTGGGCAAGTGCATGCGATCGGCGCGGCGACGATGAGCGCCACGAGCCCAACCAGGCCTGAGACGCGAGCGTCACCATGATCGTCGCGAGGCGCGTCGCGTGGCGAAGCCGCGCCGAAGAAATCGCCCGCCGCCGTACAGCACGGCCGACACGCACGCGAGGACGTAGGACATCGGCCGTGCGTCGTACGCTAGGCGCGTCGCCAGCGCCCGCCGTCGCGCACGGCCTTCCCATCCTTCCCGAGCTTGATGAGGTGCGCGAGCAGCAGGCGCTCGGCGTACGGCCACAGCTCCCGCGGCGTGTCGGCGTATGCGCGCTCGACCAGCTCTGGGAATCGATCGCGCCTCGGCGCCGAGGGCCGCGACCACCTTCTCCCTCGCGGCCGAGACGGTGCGCGATCAGCGCGCCGATGCGACGCTTGGCGGCGCCCTGCGGCGAGCCGTGGCCGGGAACAGCGTCTCGACGGGGAGCGCCCTGAGCGCTCGAGCGACGCGTGGCGTACGCCATCGTCGCCGTCCGGTGGATCGATGATGACGGTGCCGCTGCCGCCGGGGATGTGATCGCCCGTGAACAGCGAATGCGTGCGCTCGTGGAACAGGCACAGATGGCCTGCCGTGTGCCCCGGCGTGTGGAGCACGCGCAGATCCCACGAGCGGCCCGGCGAGGCGAGCGCGATCGTCTCGCCGTCGGCGAGCGCGCGATCGAGGCGCACCGATCGGCCGGGTGTCGGCGGTGCGACCACACCGGCCACGCCGAGCCGGGCGCGCGCCGCCTCGACGCCGGCGACGTGATCGGGGTGCGCGTGGCTCACGACGATCGCGTGCGCGCGCCGGCCGTCGGTGGCGAGCGTATCGATCAGCCGAAACAGCGCGTCGAGCTCGCCGGCATCGTCGTCTGCCCGGGTCGAGCAGGATCATCTCGCCCTCGCCGATCAAGTACGTGTTCGTGTGCGTCGCCGGCGGCAGCGGCTTGGTCTTCATCGGCTGGAGGACGATGCCCCACTTGAGCTCGATGCGCCGCACCGGCTGGCCCGGGTCGCTCGGAAGCGGCCGACGCGAGGCGCCGCCACCAGATCGTCGTCGCCGCGCTGCCAGCTCTTCGAGCGTGCGCAGGATGGGGACTGCGAACGTCGCGTCGCCCTCGCGCCAGCGCTCGAGCGCTCTCGCGGGCGCGATCCACCTCGCCGCGCGCCAGCTCGCCGGTCTCGACGCTCGCCTCCGGCCCGCCGGTGACAGGCCGAGGAAGTACGTCGTGTCGAAGCGCGCCGACGAGGAACGGCGGCGTCGTCCACCGGCCGGCGAAGACGGCAGATCGTCGGCGTGGAACTTCCAGTGGTGCTCGGCGACGAGCGCGTTGAAGGTGGCCTCACCCGACAGGCAGGCGCTCGCGGGCATCGGCGAGGCGCGCGCGGTCGAGATCGCCGGAGCGTCCGGGCATAGCCAACCGATTTCCTCGAACAGCTCGCGCAGGGCGCACGCGCGCAGGCTCCGCTCCTGCTCGCCGCGCGCGCCCTCGATCGGGATCTCGATGCCGCCCGGACCGACGAGGCTGCCGACGAAGGCGTCGAAGCCGGGCATGAAGCTCGCCGCGTCGCCGCGGCGCGACTCGAAGACTCTCGCGTGCGGCGCCGTCGCCCCGCACGAGCACGATCGCCGCCGAGTCCCGGAAACGGGGACGGTGAGGGCGCACTGCTCATGAGCGCCGCGGAGGAGACATCGGCTTATCGGGCCACGACCATCTTCGCCGTGCCCGGCGCTGCCCCCGCGCTCACGCGATACGGTGTAGACGCCCGCGCGGAGCTGTGTGCCCGGAGTGATCCCGGCCGTCGAACCGGGATCTCCTGACGCCCGGCCTCGCGCAGCATTGGGTCGGTGCCCGCCACCCTCCGGCCGCCGAGATCGAACACGTCGAGGCGAACGTCCGCTCGCGGCCGGAAGCGACAGACGCACGGTCGTGCCGTCGCGGAAGGGGTCCGGGCGGTTCGGGAAGATCGCGAGGGCGCCGGCGGCTCGAGGGCGGCACGTCGAGGGTCCCGAGGTTCTCCATCAGGGACCATGACGTCGGCGAGCTCGTCGGTGAGCGCCCATGTCGAGGTCCCCTGTCGTTGTCGGAGTCGTAGAGGACCGAGCACGACGGGCTGTCGGGCGCGGTGATCTCGCGCCGGAGCGTGAAGGTGCCCGTGCCATCGTTGGTGTAGAAGCGCCAAAGCCGCCCTCGAAGACGGACAGCACGAGGTCGGGATCTCCGTCGCCGGCGTAGATCGCCAAGGTCCACTGAGGGGTATGGGCCTGCCGTGACGGTGTCGGGCGTACCGAACCTCCCCCAGCCCATCGCCCAGAAGAATGGCGCCGTTGCCGCTGATGCTGTTCGCAGCGCCGACGTCGAGGTTGCCGTCGCCGTTCACGTCGTCCACCACCACGACCCAGGTGTGGCCTCCCGAGGGTTGCGAGAGTCCGGCGGGCGTGAAGGTTCCGCTGCCGTTGCCGAGCAGCACGCAGAACCTCCTGCCCCAGGATCCCCGGCGGATGACGAGATCGGCGATGCCGTCGTTGTTCATGTCCGCCGCGGCGAGGGCATACTCGGCGTTCACGCCACTCCTCGAAGAAGGTGGCCAGCCCGAAGACGCCCGCACCGTTGTTGATCATCAACGCGGAGCGAGTTCGTCCCCTGATTGGCGTTCACGATGTCCGGGTCGCCGTCACCGTCGACATCGATGGAAGCGATCGCGTGCGGCGTGTCTCCGACGGGGATCTCCTGCGTCGAGAAGAACCGTCCCGTCTCCGGCGCCCAGCAGCACCACGCGCTGTTGCTGTCTGGTGGCGTCGATGCACAGATCGGTGTTGCCGTCGTTGTTGAAGTCGGCGGGATCGTTGGGGCCTCGACTCGACGCCGATGGGCTGCGGCGCCAGGAACGGCTGATACAACCCCAGAGCCGTCGGCGCGGTTCAAGAACACGCGGATGTCGGCGCTCACTTCGTTGATCGTGGCCGGGTCGGCGCAGCCGTCGTGGTTGAGGTCCGTGGCCGCGGCTCCGTAGATGCGCGTCTGGGCGCCGTTGGTGCGGTTCGATATCACGTCGATCTGCCGGAAGTCTCCGGTCGAGGGAATGGTCGCGACCCGGAACTGGAAGAAGTAACCCGCGCCGCAGCGTCGTCACGTCGTCGGCCATCAGGTCGTGCGAGAGGTTGATCCGGACGGTCTCACCGCGCAGAAAAGGGCTGGTTCGGCCGAAGCGTCACCGTGCGATTGCCGTTCGAAAACGAGAACGCGCCGGACTTCGGCACACCGCTCGCGCGACCGAACCACTCGGAACGTGCTCGAGTTCACGGAGGCGGGGTGACCGGCTTGTCGAAATCGATCCCTCACCGCCGCCGTCGGCGGTGCCACGCGGTTGCGCGGCGGGGCTACCTGAGTCACTTGTAGGGGTGCGGCGTGAAGCGATGACGCGGGTATCCTGGCGATGGCGAGCAGGGCGCCGCAGATCGGCCCTCTCCACGCGCTGGATACCATATCTGGATCGAGTCGTCGTCGCGTCGCATGCGTGATCCTCGCGCGGTCGCCCAGGTGCACGATACGACTGGCCTGACGAGTCCGCCAGGTCGCGTCAGCGAGCCGCGCAGATTATCCACGCGCTCGACTCGGCCCATCAACCGGCGAACGCGCGGCGAGCTTAGTCGACCACGCAGGTGGTCAGCCCCACACGCGCGATGCAGCAGGTCGACGGCTCTCGTCGATCTCCGCGGTCGTGACGTCGAGCGGCGGGCGGAAGCGCAGGCCCCGCATGCCGCACGGCAGGATGATCATGCCGTAGATCGAACAGCGTGTTCCGCCACTGGCGTCGCGCGCCGCACCGTCCAGGAAGTCGATCGCGCACATCAGCCCGCGGCCGCGCGCGTTACCGAGCAGCGCTCGGGGCGGTCGGATTGAGCTTCTCGAGCCGCCGCCTTCAGAGTGCTTGCCCGTTTCGCGGCGCGTTCCGACGAGGCGCTCCTCCTCCATGATCTCGAGGTAGCGCCGGCAGCGCACCATGTCGACCAGGTTGCCGCCCCACGTCGAGTTGACGCGGCTCGATTGCCGGAACACGTTCTCCGGCTCGTCGTCGAGCATCGGCCCGCCCATCATGCCGCACACCTGCGTCTTCTTGCCGAACGACAGCAAGTCCGGCGGATGTCGCCGTGCTGGTGCATCCACATGCGGCCGGTGAGGCCCATGCCGGTCTGCACCTCGTCGAAGATGAGCAGCGCGCTCGTTTTCGTGCGCGAGATCGCGCAGCGCGCGCAGGAACTCCGGTCGGAAGTGGTTGTCGCCGCCCTCGGCCTGGATCGGCTCGATGATCGACGCATGCGATGTCGTCCCTGCGGTCGGCGAACGCGCGCTTGAGCTCGGTCGAGCGTCGCCGCCTCGGCGCGCTGCACGCGCTCCAGCTCGGCGGCATCGATCGGGAAGTGCAGCTTGGGCGGGGCCACGCGCGGCCAGTCGAACTTCGCGAAGTACTGGTACTGCGCGGGTCGGCCGTGTTCGTGAGCGACAGCGTGTAGCCCGCTGCGGCCGTGGAACGCCTCGCGGAAGTGGAGCACCTGGTGGCCCTTCTCGTCGCGATGGCCCTTGCGGAAGTTGCGGCGCACCTTCCAGTCGAACGCGGCCTTGAGCGCGTTCTCCGACGCCCGAGCGCGCCGCCCGCGATCAGGAACAGGTGCGGCAGGTACTCGGGCATGGCGAGCCGCCCGAACGTCGCGACGAACTCCGCCATCTCGACGGTGTAGATGTCCGAGTTGGCGGGGTTGGCGACGGCGGCGCGGCGGAGCTGCGCGAGGAAGCCGGGTTCCTGCAGCTTCGGGATGGTTGATACCGACCGGCAGCGTGGCGAAGCACGAGAACATGTCGAGGTACCACCGGTCGCCGCGCGCGTCGTAGAGCCGCCGGCCGTGGCTCTTCTCCAGGTCGAGCACCAGGTCGTAGCCGTCGACGAGCATGTGGCGCGCGAGCGTTCCGTGCACGTCGGCGGGCGCGATCGGTGCGGTGCGGGTGGTGGTCATGGCTTGTCTCCTTTCACGCCGGTCGGGACGTAGCCGTCCTCCTTCGACGTCGACAGCACCATCACGGTGCGGGTCTGGCGAACACGCCTCGAGGGCGTTGAGCTGGTGAAGCAGTAGTTGCTGGAGCGCCTCCATGTCGCGGACGCGCACCTTGAGCAGCAGCGAGAACTCGCCCGGTGATGTGGTGACACTTCTGGATCTCGTCGAGCTTCGCGCAACTTGGTCGATGAACGCGCGCCTCGAAGCGCGGATGCTCGATGAACACTTCCACGAACGCCGCCACCGCCGTGCCGACGGCGCGCGGGTCGACGACCGCCACATAGCGGCGGATCACGCCCGCGTGCTCGAAGCTTCTTCAGTCGCTCCGTTGACCGCCGCCGCCTGACAGCCCGACGCGACGCGCGATCTCGGCCTGGGCCAGATCGGCGTCACGCTGGACCAGGTCGAGAATCCGTCGGTCCTCTGGTCGAGCTCATGAACGTGGTTCGCTGTAGCTTGCATGGATAGCAGGGTATCATTCGGCAGATGGTCGATGCAACCGAAGGACATTCTGGTTTTTGCCCCAAATAGCTGGCGGGCGCCCCTCATTGTAGTAGGGGTCCGGGCCGGGGGCCGCCGGACCCCTATGAGCTAGCATGCCCGCCCCATGATCTTCGCCCTCGACCTGGAAGGTGTGCTGGCGCCCGAGATCTGGCCCATCCTCGGCCGGCATTTGCGGCATGCCCGAGCTGTCGCTCACGACCCGTGACCTCGGCGACTTCGACGAGCCATGCGCGCCGGCGCGTTCAGGCCACGCGGGGCCGGCGAGGCCCACGCTGCGCGAGCTGCAGGCGATCGCCTACACGGTCGAGCCGTATCTCGGCGCGCGCGACTTCTCGCGCGACTCCGCGCGCTCGGTCAGGTCAGTCATCATCTCGGACACCTTCCACGAGTTCTCGGAGCCGCTGTTGCAGAAGCTCTGGGGGCACAGCCTGTTCGCGAACCGCTTCGAGCTGAGACAAGGAAGGTCGGCTGTCGGGATTCAAGCCCGCATCCGCGGACAGAAGGAGCGGATCGTCTCGGGCTTCAAGAGCGCGGGCTTCCCGGTGGCGGCGATGGGCGACAGCCTGAACGATATGTCGCTGCTCAGGAGCTGCGATCTACTCCGTGCTCTACCGACTGGTCGACGCGCTGCGCGAACAGTTCGCGGCGCACCGCTCGCGGTGAACCTGGACGAGGCGCTGGCCTTCCTCGACGCGGCGGCGAAGGCGGAAGAGAACGGCCGAGCGTAGCCACGCGCTCGGCCTCTCCGATTCCAATATTGGGACGGCGGCCCGGCGACCGGGACGGTACGCTGGATCCCGGCGCCGACCGTCACGCGCGCCTGCCCGTGCGCCTCGACGAACCACAGCCACTTTGTCGACGCCGCGCGAGATCTCGGTGCAGATGTCGGTCGCAGTCGGCGTCCTCGAGCTCGTCCGTCTCTGTTGATCGCGAAGCGGATGCGCGAGCCGAACGCGGCCATCGCGGCGCTCAGCGCTTTGACGTGATCCTCGCCCGTCGCGATGTCGAGCGGGTACTCGTCCAGCTCTGGATCGCTCGGCGACGGTGCGCGCCGTGCCCTCGGCGATGCCGCCGAGCTGGACGATGCGCTCCGCCAACAGATCGACGTACTCGTCGACGGCGGCGTACACGTCGTCGAACAGCTTGTGCAGCGCGATGAAGCTCGGACCCTTCACGTTCCAGTGCGCCTGCTTGCACTGGGTCTGCAGGTCGATCGCGTCCGACAGCCGGCGATTGAGCAGCGCCGCGACCTGCGAGCGCGTCGACTCGCGAAGATCGTTGCGGGTCGGGTACAGCTTGCGAAGCGGACTTGGGCGGGGACTTGGTGAGGGTAGCCATGGTCGATCTCCTGGAAGTGGCCGGGTGGGAGCGGGACTATACTCCCGGCGCCGGTCGGGCCCTACTTCCCCGGCGAGTTCGACGTGCGGCGCGTAGTCCTTGTCCGCTAGAATCACCGACGGTCGTGATCGCCGAGCGGTCCGCCCCGATCGAGCCTCGGCGATCCCCGCGATTTCCGAGTTGCCTCCCCGGGTGTCCATGATGCAGCAACGGATGTTCGTGCGGTTCGTGCTCGTCATCGCCGGCGTCGCCCTCGCCGCGGCGGCGGACGCGTCGACGATCGCGGGGCTCTCCAAGCTCGATCCCGCGCGCGTGTCGCACTCGAAGGCCTGCGCTCCGGCATGACGGTCGACGCCCCTGCGCGAGCGTCGCGCGTCGGTGTCCGACGACGGCGCGCTCGACGTGTTCGTCGTGGGGCGGCAGCCGTGCCGAGCTCGAAGCCGCGGCGCGCGTGCGCACGAGCCACGGTGGATCTCGACCGCACATGTGCCGATCGGCTCCGTCGACCAAGTGGCCTCGCTGGCGAGCGTGACCTCGATCCGCGGCGCCGTCACGCTCGAGCCCGAAGCTGGACCAGAGCGCGCGCCTGACCGAGGTGAGCCTGGCAGCGCGGGCCGGGGCCCGACTTCGCGGGCATCAACGGCGAGGGCGTGATGGTCGGCATGGTCGACTCGGGGATCTACTTCGATCACGGCGACTTCAAGCGATCCGTCCGGGAAGACGCGTGTCGTCGCGATCTGGGACCAGGCGTTCGGGTTCGGCACGCCACCCTCGAGTACGGCTACGGTACGCTGGCTGGAGCGCCGCCGACATCGACTCGGGGATCTGCACCGAGACCGACGGCAACGGCCACGCGCACCGGCGTGATGGGCGTGGCCGCCGGCGACGGGAGCCAGTACGGCGGCGGCTATCCGTTCGTCCACGTCGGCATGGCCCCCAAGGCCGAACATCGCGGTCGTGAAGAGCGACCTGACCGACACCGGGCTCATCGACGGTGTGCAGTGGCTCTTCGATCTCGCCAAGGGGCGCGGCCAGCCCATCGTCGTCGACGTCTCGATCAGGACCCAGGCGGGCTCGCACGACGGAACCGGATCCGGCCGAGGGCCTGCTGTCGCAGATGAGCGGGCCAGGGCTGCATCGTCGTGAAGTCGGCGGGGAACGATCGCTCCCTCGGGTCGCCACGCCGAGACCTACGTCACCCCGAACAGGGTGGGACCATCGACTTCAACGTACCGGTTCATGGGAGGCCAGTACCGGTTCATCTCGATTGAGGGGGCTACTACACGTCCAGTTCCACTCTGACGGTCATGCTTAATCCCTCCCGGCGGACTCTCGCCCATCGTGGTTCCAGGTATGGGACGTGCGCGACGCGGTGTGGCCGGGCGTCGACACTGGAGCCGGCTACGTGTACCTGGAGAACGGGCTCGCGTGCAGGCCGTCAACGGCGATCCCGAGGTCTCAGCATCGAGATCAACGCCTACTACTTCGACCGGCCGATCGGGCTGTGGCAGGTGCGCTTCAGCAGTTCTGAGCGCGACGTCCCCGCGCAGGTCGATGTGTGGCGCACGTCCATCGGTGGCGATCAGCCGATCTTCAACAAGGGTCAATCCAATCGCATGCTGATCAGCGAGCCGGGAAACGCGGAGCGCGTCATCACCGTCGGCGCGTGGATCAGCCGCGAACAATGGACCGGCTGTAACGGGGTGACCAGCGACTTCTTCAGCACGCCGGCCGGGTCGCTCGCGCTGTTCTCGAGCCCGGGGCCGACGCGCGACGGGCAGCATGAAGCTGGACCCTGAGCGCGCCCGGCAGCGCGATCCTCACCACGATCTCGTCTCGATCAGATACGCTCGTGTCCGTCGCCGCCGGACGAGACGCGCGCTACAGCGACGACGACGACCTGAACCACATCGCCGACTGGGAACGAGCCTGTCCGCGCCGCACGTCGCGGGGCGGTGGCGCTCTTGCTCCAGCGCTTCGGCTGGCTCACGCCGGAGGAAGTCAAGGAGTACCTGTTCACGCACGCGCGCACGGATGGGTTCACGGGCATCGCCTGGAACCCCGACTGGGGTGGAAGCTCGAACATCGGCGACCTCGGTGCCGCCCACCGTTCGCGTCGTGAAGCCGAACGGATACGAAATCTATCTCGCGGGGCAGGTCGCGACGGTCGAGTGGGCGGCGGTCGACTCGTTCGGCGTCTCCAGCGTCGACGATCCAGGTTTCGCGCACCGGCCGGCTCGGCCCGGGGGGAGATCGCGGCCACCGGCCGCCCGCAACACGGGATCGTTCAACTGGGTCGTCACCGAGCCGGGAACCGGACAGGCCTGGATCCGCGTCGTCGCGCGCGACGCCGCGGGAACGCCGGCGACGATCGCAGCGATGCGCGGTTCCGGATCACGACGATCACCGGCGTCGAGCCCGCGGGCGGCACACTCGCCTTCGGGATCGCGAGCGTCGGCCCGAGCCCGGCGCGGGGCCGGCCCGGATCGACTACGTGGTCGCGCGCGCGGCGCCGGTGCGGCTGACCGTCCTCGACCTCCAGGGCCGACAGGTGGAAGTCCTCGCTACGGGCGCCAGGGCCGCCGGTCGATACCAAGCGCAGTGGCCGCCGCCTGGAAGCTCGGTCCCGGCGGGACTCTACTTCGTGCGCTACGACTACCCCGGCGGCTCCGACCTACGCCGAGTCGTTCTCGTCCATTAGACGGGGAGCACTGCGGCGGGCACGATGAACCCGTCGCGACCCGCGACCGCCGAAGAAGAAGGGAGTCTCCGATGAGCGTGTCCCCAATCAGCGCGATGCCGGCACCGGCGCCGGACGAAACCTGCGCCCAGTGCTCGAAGACCCTGACGCCCAGCGACCGCGTCGCCTCGGGGGATCGCGCGTTCTGCCGGTCTCTGCTACACAGACGCTGCGCGCCGAGCTCGAAAACGCGGTGAACGCCCTGTCGCAGGACGTCAACTACGCCAGCGCCGCGTTGGGCGCCGTGCTCGGCGGCGTCGTCGGCGCCCTCGTGTGGTGGGGCTTCACCGTCGTCACCCACATCGGTCTCGGGCTGATCGCGATCGGCATCGGGTTCCTGGTTGGGCTCGGGGCGGTGAAGTTCGCGGGCGGGAAGCGCTCGAAGGGGCTACAGGCGCTCTCGGTCGGCGTGTCGGTGGTGAGCTACTTCTGTGCCAACTACCTCGTGAACATGACGTTCATCAACCAGGCGCTGGCGTCGAAGGGCGAGAGCTTCCGCGTCGGCTTCCCGCCGGGCTCGCTCGATCAGTTCGTCCGCGTCCTGTCGGCCAGCTTCGGCGTGATGGACTGGGTGTTCCTCGCGATCGTCGTCTACCAGGCCTGGAGGATCCCGAAGCCGATCACGCTGCCACCCGACGCTGCGGCATGATCGAGCCGACCACCGAAGACGAGGCGCGCAGGCGAATCGACAACCTTCGCGCCGTGATGGCGGGGCGCACGGACACCTTAGCACCTCGCGCCGGCGACGGCTCCTGCGGCGCCGCACGATCCGTCGGCGCCGCACTCGCACAAGACCCGCAACGGCGTGGCCGGCGGGATCGTCGCGGCGGCCGCGTTCCTCGCCGGCAAGCTCAAGTTCCTCGGCCTGCTCGGCGGCGTGCTCAAGCTGAAGACCCTGCTCACCATGGTGCTGCAGCATCGGGCTCTACGCGTCCGAGTGGGGGCTGCCGTTCGCGGTCGGCTTCGTCGTGCTGATCTTCATCCACGAGATGGGCCACTGGGTCGTGATGCGGCATGAGGGCATACCCGCCGGGGCGCCGGTGTTCATTCCGTTCCTCGGCGCCTTCATCGCCATGCGCGGGATGCCGCGCAATGCCTACGTCGAGGCCAAGGTCGGGATCGGCGGTCCGATCGCGGGCTCGATCGCCGCGTGGCTCGTGCTCGCGGCCGGGCTGATCACGCACCAGCGCCTGCTCATCACGCTCGGCCACACGGGCATCCTCCTCAACCTGTTCAACCTGATCCCGGTGTCGCCCCTCGACGGCGGGCGCATCGCTGGGGCGTTCACGCGCGGGTTCTGGATCGCGGGCTACGCGATCGGTGTCGCGGCGCTCGTCCTCACCCGCTGGCCGCTGCTCCTGCTCGTGATGGTCTTCGGGCTGTTCACGCTGTGGCATCGCTGGCGCCACCCGGTGCCGGGCTACGACGCCATCCCACCGGCGCAGCGGCTCGCGGTCGGGCTCGGCTACGCGGCGCTCCTGATCGCGTTGGCGCTGACACTTCCGATCGGCTTCGAGGCGCATCCGGAGGCGCTGTCGTGAGGCGCGCGCGCATCGTTGCCACGGTGGCGCTCGGGATCGCGCTCGCCTCGTGCACGACCGATCCCGCCGATCGCCCCTACCTCGCGCGCTGCGCGGCGAGGGAGACGGGGATGACGCGGATCCAGCAGATCGCGCTCATCGATCAGGCGATCGAGATGGCGCCGAGCCGCGCCTACTACTTCGAGACGCGCGCGATCTACAAGATCGACCTGCACCAGTTCGACCTGGCGCTCACCGACTTGGACCGCGACATAGCGCTGGGCGATCGCCCCTACGCGCGCTTCCTGCGCGGGCTGGTGCGCTGCCAGTCGGGGACTACGCGGGCTCGCTGGCCGACTTCGACGCCGCCATCGCGGGCCAGCCCGACAACACCCAGTTCTACCGCGGCCGCTCGCTCGCTCGCGCCGCGGTCGGCGACGGCCCGGGGGCACTCGAGGACGCCGAGCACTTGGTCGCGGTCGTGCCGCAACAGGCGGAGTCCTACTACGCGCGCGGCATCGCCCTCGTGCGGCTCGGCCGAACGCGCGAGGCGATCCCCGACTTCGATCAGGCCGTCTCGATCCGGCCCGAGCTCGTGTACCCGCTCGAGGCCCGCGCCCGAGCCTACGATCAGCTCGGTGATCGCGCGCGTGCCGACGCGGATCGCGCGGCCGTCGATCGCGTGCGGGCCGACAGCCACATGTGCGGGAACTGCACCGACCCGTTCCGCTACTAGCGCGCTTCCGACACCGCGTCGCGCGCGACGTCGCGCGCCCACGCCAGGATCGCAGCGATGTCGGCGAGATTCTCGAGCGCGAGATCGGGCTCGAGCGACTGGAGCTCGTCGCGGCGCTTGGGCCCGGTCGCGACGGCGATCACACGCGCGCGCGGCACGGGCGCATTGAACGTCCTTCTCGGTGTCGCCGACGACGATGCAGCGCGACGGTGGAATCCCCAGCGCGCCTCGATGCGCTGCACGGCCAATCGCGCCAGCGCGTCGCGATCCGCGGCCTCCTCGCCGTAGGCGCCGATAGCGAACCTGTGCTCGAGGCCGAAGTGCTCGAGCTTGATCGCGGCCATGCGCGTCATGTTGCCGGTCAGGATCGTCGGCACCCACGCCGCCTCGGGGCGATCCCGTCGAGCAGCGCGGGGATGCCCGGCATGAGCCGCCCGCGGCCGGGCCGCATGACCCGCGCATGCGGACGATCACGGCGTCCCAGAAGCGCCGCTCCTCGTCTTCGGTGAACGTGCGGCCGTGCTTGGCGAGGATGTCGCGCAGGATCGCCGGCTCGGTGCGGCCGTAGAAATCGATGTCGTGCAGGTCGTCCTGGACGCCGAGCACGTCCTGGACGGCGAGGACGAAGGCGTCGTGGGCGGCCCCGTCGGTGAGCAGCAGGGTGCCGTCGATGTCGAACAGCCAGGCGATCGCCGGGGCCGCGGGCATGGGACGCGCATTCTGCACGCGCCGCGGCCGAAAACGAGCCGCGGGCGCTCGATCGCGGGGCCGGCCATGGTAGACTCAGGACCCGCCAGCGAACCCGCGAACCCACACTGACACCTCGACCGACCGCTCTGCTCGCCCTCGCCGCGCTGCTCGCCGGCACGACCGCATGGTCGTCCCCCTTCCCGAGCCCCGCCGGGTCAGCGTTCCCGTCCCGGACAAGGCTCACCTGACGGCGCTGCTCGAGAGCGGCCTCGATCTCATCAGCGTGCGGGTCGGCGGTCAGGCGGTAATCCTCGAGTGGCCCGGCGACGAGGCGCGGTTCGTCACGCTCGGCCTCACCCCGACCGTGATCGACGAGCACCCGGCCCGCACCGCCGCCGCGCGCGCGAACGCCGAGCGCCCGTTCAAGGCGCCCGCGCCCACGTCGACGAAAGGCGGCGCCAACGTCCAGGTCGCCCCGCCGATCGGATCCGGCGGCATGGCCGGCCATTGGACGACCGCCGAGGTGAAGGCCATCCTCGACGGCCTCGTCGCCGGCGACACGCACGGCGTCGTCGCGAACAAGATCGACACGCTCGGCTTCTCGCTGCAGCTCCGCCCGGTGTGGGGGCTGATGCTCGGAAGCGGGCACCGGGCCGGCGGTGTTCTTCAACTCGCTTACCCACGCGCGCGAGCCGAACAGCATGGAGGCAGTGCTGTACTTCGTGCAGGACCTGGTCTCGCGCTACGGCGTCGATCCGTTCGCGACCTCGCTGCTCGACCACCGCCGAATCTATGTCGTGCCGATCGTGAACCCCGACGGCTACGCTTTGAACGAGGCGACGTATTTCAACTCGGGCGGTGCCGCACTTCGGGTATTGGCGGAAGAACCTCGCCGACAACGACCGCAACGGAACCTTCGACCTGACTCGGACGGCGTCGACATCAACCGCAACTATGGCTTCCAGTGGGGTTTCGACAACATCGGCTCGAGCCCGGACGTGAGGTCCGAGGTCTATCGTGGCCCGAGCGCCTTCTCCGAGGTCGAGACGCGCATCCAGCGCGACATCGTGAAGTCGCTGCAGCCGGTGGCCGGGCTTCGTATCACACGTTCAGCGACCTGCTCATCCACCCGTGGGGATACACCAGCGCGCCGACCCTGAGCGTGGCGGCGTTCCACGAGTGGAGCGACCTGATGACCGAGGGCAACGCCTACCAGACGGGCCAGGGGCCGGACATCCTCTACCCCGTGAACGGCGAGTTCAACGACTGGTGTTACGGCGACACGATCGCCAAGCCGCGCGCGTACACGTGGACGCCCGAGGTCGGGCAGACGAGCGACGACTTCTGGCCGCCGGCGTCGCGCATCGTGCCGCTCGCGGCCGAGAACCTGCGCGCGTGCTACTTCACGACCGCGATCGCGGGCACGTTCATTCAGGCCGACGGCTACAGCATCGGCGAGGGCGCGCTCAACGCGAGCTATGGCGCCCACCTGACGGTGCGCGCGCAACGTCGGGCTCGTGAGCACGACGGGCACGGTCGGCACACTCGTCCCGCTCGATCCCGGCATCCAGATGCTGGTGAGCTCGGTCGCCTACCCGACGATCCTGTCGCGCACCACCGTGTTACCCACGGGCGGCGCGTCGTTCGAGATGGCGATCGACGACACCGTCACGCCGGGGCGGCTGGTGCGATTCCAGGTGTCGTTCTGGATCCCGCCGGCGCGTTCTCGGCGCGACACGGTCGTGATCCCGCTCGGGACGCCGACGGTGGTCGCAGTTCGACGACGCCTCGTCCGGCCTCGGCAAAGTGGACGGTGACGCCCGGCACGGGGCATCGTGCTGAACGATCCCGCGCATCCCAGCCGCTACTTCACCGACAGCCCCGGCGGCCCCTACCCGCTCGGCGCGAACAGCCTGCTCACCCTGAACCAACCGCTCAACCTGTCCGCCGGCGTCCACGCCGTACGCGGTCTACGACGCGCGCTGGGAGTTCGAGTGCGACTACGACGCGGGCACGGTCGAGGGGAGCCTGAACGGCACGACGTGGTCGTTCCTGCGCGCGACCGGCTCGACGCCGGGCAGCGGCGAGAGCACGCTCCAGCCGATCGGCTTCCCGCTCTACGCCGGCACGCGCTGGAACTGGCGGACGGAGATGGCCGACCCGTCGTCGTTCACGGGCCCGGCGGGTGCTGCGACTCGCCTCCGCTTCCAGGTGCGCGCGGACGACGGGGCGCAGTTCGATGGGATGAGCTTCGACTCACTGCGCGTGTGGCTCTTCGATCCGGCCGCGCAGCCGGCGCTGGTTTCGGTCGGCAACGGGCCGCGGAGCGGCGTGGTCGAGCCTGTCGGCGCCGAGCCCGAATCCAGTGCGCTCGCTCGCGCGCTTCGAGTTCTCGTTGCCGCGTGCGGCTGGCGTACGGCTCGAGGTGCTCGGACGTCCAGGGGCGGGTCGTGCGCACGATCGCCGATGGTGCGGCGCCGGCGGGTCGCTTCGTACGGCAGTGGGATCTGGCCGACGAGCACGGGCGATCCGTCTCGCCGTCGATCTACTTCCTCCGCTTACACGCCCTCGACGCCACGATCACGCAGCGCTTCGCCGTCATCCGCTAGTCCAAGTCCAGGGCCGTAGCCCGCGAGCGTCCGAGGCGACGACGCGCCGCGTCTGCTGGGCGGCGGTTGGGCAAATAGTCTCGTTGGCGCGCGCGCGAGCAGCGGAGGACAGGGATGTCCGGAGCGTCGCGAGTCGCAGCCGCCTCGCCGCCAGGAGGGCGGCGAAAGGCGAAGCGAGCCAACGAGAGCTATTTGTCCAACCGCCGCCCAGCAGACGCGGCGCGTCGCCGCCTCGGACGCTCGCGGGCTACGGCCCACCTTTAAACGCGCGATTCGGCCTGTCCTCGGTCCACGGGTGATAACGGATCGCGTAGCGGATGCGGTCTCCGAGCGGCGGGGTGCGAGTACTGCATCAGCTTCACGAACTCGGACGGCTCGGATCGGAGCGGTTCTGGGACCCGAGCTTGATGAACGCGCGCGCGCCCGCGTCGTTGAGTGCGTGACCTCGAGGCCGAAGGTGTCGGCCTCGTGCTCGATCCGGCGCGAGAACGCGTTCGACAGCGGCTGGGCGATCAGTGCGGCGAGCGAGATCGCGGAGATGAACAGCGGCAGCGACGCCTCGTCGGAGAGCCGTGTGAACCCCCAGCGCGGGCCGTAGCGCGCGGTCGCCCACGCCATCATTTTTCCACTCACGAAGAACAGCCCGAAGCTCAGCAGGAACGTGAACGCCACGCCCTTCCACAGGTGGAGGAGCTTGTAGTGCCCCATCTCGTGGCCCATCACGAACAGGATCTCGTCGTGGTCCATGCCCTTGAGCGTCGTGTCCCACAGCACGATGCGCTGCGAGGGGCCGAAGCCGTTGACGTAGGCGTTGTACTTCTTCGTCTGCTGGCTCTTGTCGACCTCGTAGACATTGCGGCCGGAATCTCGGCCTTGGCCGCGAGGGCGAGGATGTCCTGCTTCAGGACCTGGTCCTGAGCGGCGTGAACTTGTTGAACAGCGGATCGATGAAGAGCGGCTGGATGAGCACGGCGACGAGCAACACCGGCAGCGTCCCGACCCCGAGCCACAGCCACTCAGGTCCGTTCCGTTCTTGTCGATCGCGGCGTAGGCGAGGGCGATCAAGCCGGTGGCGCCGAGGGCCACGATCCCGACCAGTGAGCCCTTGCCCTCGTCGATCAGCCACTTCGCGAACGATTGGTTCGAGAGGTTGAACTGGTGCTCGAGGGCAAAGCCGCTATACCAGGACAGTGGGAAGTCGAGCACGAAGCCGACCAAGGTGAACAGCGTGAAGTAGACGAGCATGCGCCCGTAGCGGTGCCGGAACAGCCGGTGCGCTGACAGCCGCGCATGCGCGCGGAGAGCCCGGTGAACAGCAGGATCATGCTGGTGGCGATCGCGTAGAACGGCGACAGGAAGCCGAGCAGGGTGCGGATGCGCGAGTAGCGCCGGTTCTCCGGCGTGAACTCGGCGTGGACCTGCGCGAGGTAGTCGGCCTCGGACTCTGGCCGGCTCCGGGGCCGACTGCATCGCGGTGACGGCGGGGCCGACGTGTCCGGCGCCTGGCCCCGGGCGCTTCCGACAATCTCCAGAGCCACCGTCAAAGCGAGCAACCCTGTCCACCGTCGAGCGAGGTGTTACGTGTCGTCGAACCTCGGCCTCGTGGACCATACGGCTCCTTTCGTCGTTCGTCGCAACTCGATGCTCGATCCGCGACGAACGGTTGCGCATACAGTAATGTCCGTACAATGGCAGCCGGTTCGGGAAAGCCGGCGGTCGGCGTACACACGGACGGAAATCCCACTCGTTCGTTGGTGACCGGGAGCTCGCTCTGCGGTTCGGGACAGCCCGAGATGTGTCTGGGTCGCGGGCGAGCCTGGTCCCATCAACGATGACGGCGCCGGGTGACTCCCCCACCCCGGCGCTCCCCTCGAAGCGCTCTCGGCCGCGCCCCGCGATGGAGCGCCGCAGCCTACCGCAGAACAGAGATCGTGCGGAGGATCCGTTCCGCGCCGAGCGCCGCGCGGATCCAGTAGCGTCCGGCCACGAGCGCCACGCCGTCCTTGTCCCGCAAGTCCCAGTGGAGGTCGGTCGGCCCGGCCGGATAGCTGCCGTCGGCCAGGGTCTTGACCAGCCGCCCTCCGGCGTCGAACACGTCGATCCTCACGTTCGTTCGGCGCGGCATCGAGAGCCGCATCGAGGTCGTGTTCCACGCCGGGTTGGGCTGGGGCGGCAGGAACGCGAACGGCGGCGGTAGCGGCGCGGAGTTCGTCGAGTTGCCTGAACGGACCACAACGTTCGAGAGCCTCGACCAGGTTACCGGCCTCGTCGACGGTCTTGACGCGAAGTAGTGAGTCGGTGTTCGCGGCCAAGCCGGCCACCGTGATGCGCTGAGGGCTGCCGGATCGCGCGGGGCTGGGGAGCCCCGAGACCGGCGTGGCGTAGCTGAAGTCTCCGGCCGAGATCGGCTTGAGCGAGTAGCGGAGGTCGTACCGGAACGCCTGGCCGTTTTCGCCGTCGTCGCCGGGGGCCGTCCACTGCAGCGTGGCCGTCGTTCCGTTGCCGGTGTCCGATCGACCCACCGACGCGAAGAACATCGCCACGATCGCTCCGCCCAGCAGCGTGAATGCGGGCACCTACCGATCAGGGCCACGATCGTCCGTGACACTGGATCTGTCCTCTCTGTGACCTTAGTCTCGCATCGGCGGCCGGAACCGACGCGGATCCTCGTTCAGTGCCCGCTCGATCGGCCGATGCCTGGCCGAAGCCTCGCGGGCGGTGGGGTGCCGAACCTGGCACGTTAGCGGACGATCGTGACGCGCCGCAAGAAGACATTCTCACCAACCTGTCCGCGGACCAGGTAGGTCCCCGCGTCGAGCAGTCGGCCGCCGTCGTCGTGGAGATCCCATCTCACGTCGAACGTGCCGCCGAGTACTGACCCATCGCGATCGTGGAGACTCTGCGCCCCGAGACGTCCGAACGCCTCGATGCGCAGCCACGAGTCCCGCCGGGAGACTCAACTGGAACCGCGTCGATCCGTGCGCCGGATTCGGCCACGGGTTCGAGAAAAACCATCTCGATCGGGACGTCGGGGCCGATGTTGACGGCGGACCCCGTGAAGGCGGCGACGTTCGAGACCGGCGACCAGTTGTTGGCCTCGTCACGGGTGCGGATCGCGAAGTAGTAGGTCAGGCCGGGCGTGAACCCATACACGGTGAAGGTCTGTTTGATTCCGGGATTCGCCGGCATCAAGCCGCTCGTGTTCACGGGCGTGGCCATGGTGAAATTGGAGCTCGTGGATCGCATTCCGCGAGTAGCGCAGGTCGTACTGGGTCGCGTGCCCGGACATACCGTCGTCGCCCGGGGCGGTCCACTTCAGAGTCACGGAGTTTCCGGAGCCCGCCGCCATCACGGTGGAGTCCCTCGTAAGGAGCAACGACAAGAACAAGACAATCGCGAGCCAGGGAGTTCGGAGCATGAGCTCTCCATGCTAGGCGGTACCGTCAAGGGTGCGAGGGGCTCGTCCACAATCCGATCCTGTTCGGCTTTCGGAACCTCGGTCGGACGCCACGACGTCGCAAAGACGTCGCGGGCGATGCGGGGCATCCATGAAGCCCAGCGGGCGCCCGACCTTTGAACCGCCGTGAGGGGGTTGTTCACGACGGGGAACAGCAACGCGCGACCTTCCATGCGATGCGCGCCGCCCACGTTGATTACAGGAGGCGGCGAGGCAGCACAAGGAAAAGTCGCGCGCAACCTGAAAAAGTGGGCACTTCACCGTTCGGTAACGGATCGACGTCAAGACATGCGGCGCGGCCTCCTCACGAAGCCTCTCGAAGTTGTGCGACGCCCAACAGGGTGCGATGAGGTTCAACGCGTCTCGCCTCACCGCACGATCGCGACGCGACGCGTGAGCGCGATCCGCTCGCCGCGCACGCGCACCAGGTAGAGCCCCGGAGCGAGCGGCTCGCCGCCGTCGTCGCGCAGATCCCACGACACACGTGCGGGCGCCGGCCGCCATCGTGCCGCTCGCCAGCGTGCGGCGCAGACGCCCGGCGACGTCGAACGCCTCGACGCGCACGTCGTCCGCGCGATCGATCGCCAGGGTGAAACGAACGCCGGTGCGCGCGGGCTGCGGCCACGGCTCCGAGAACGACGTCGCCGCCCATGGCGTCGCCGGCGCCGACACGATCTCGTCCGAGCGCTCGTCGAACGTCAGCCCCTGCGGCGGCAGACCGGTGTCGAGCGGGCCGGCGAGCAGCGCGTCGGTGTCGGTGGAGAAGATGTAGACGCCGGGAAGCCGGTGAGATCGTTGTCGCACACGTACAGCTCGCCGCGGTCGTTGCGCTCGACGTCGGCGATGCTGAAGCCACCGGGCGAGAACAGCGTGCCGGTCGTATGCCCGGTGACCGCCGACCACGACACGAGCGAGGTGTTGAAGCCGGCGTCGCTCAGCGATCGCGTACGAGTGAGTGGATCCGTTCCACACCACGTCGAGCACGTCGCCGCCGAGCGCCTGCTCGGTGATCGCGAAGCCGCGGTCGCGGAACTCGAACGGATCGATCTGGTCGATGCCGCCGTCGAGCTGGCGCGTAGTGCCCGACGCAGCCGACGAGCAGCAGGCCCCGGGCGCGGTCGTACACGAACGGCGTCACCGGATTCGTACCCGTGAGCTTGATCGCCTGGATGCCGGGCCGCAGCGGGTTCACGTCGACGACGGTGTCGGCCTCGGTGTCGACGACGGCCACCAGGCTGCTGTCGGTGGCGACGAAACCCGGAGAGCAATTGGAGCTGGACGAACAGGTAGCGCCCGATGCGGATCATGCGGTCCATCTCGGGCGAGCCCGTCGGCGTCGGCGAACATGCCGAGGCGAGATCGGCCTGATCGTGTCGCCGGCGGCGGGATTCACCTGAGCAGGTTCGGCGAGCCGAGACGCGTCACGTAGGCCTTGGTCGGCGACACGAACGAGATGTCCTGCGGGTTCGATCCGTTGCCCGTCGAGAACTGGTGCACGGTGGCGTAGTTCTGCGCCGGGTCGATGATCTGGATGTTGTCCTGACCGGAAGCGATTGACGACGAACACGCGCCCGCCGAACCAGCGCACGCGCGTCGCTGAACACGGTCGCGACGTCCGGCGTCACGGCGTGGTTCGCGAGCTGGATGACGCTCAGGCCTCCGTTCGTGAAGTCGCTGGTGACCACGAACGCGCCGCGTCTCGGGCGCGGCGTGGGCGGACGGCGGAACGGCGAGCACGATCGCGAGGGCGAGCGACGCGGCGGAGCACGAAGCGCATGAGGGGTTCTCCTTCGGAGTTCGGGCGGGCCTCACGGCCGCGGCCCGCGTTGGACCTGACACGAGACGAACAGGCTTCGGCCCGGCAGCGGAAAGCCCCCGACGTCGGTCGCGCGCTCGTCGCCGAGGTTCTTGCCTTCCACCGTGAGACGGAGCCCGTTCACCGGCGCGACCGAGACGGACGCGCCGACGAGGGTGCGGCTCGATTCCCGCATTCGATTGGCGCGATCGAGGAAGTTCGGGCCGATGTACTGAACGTCGCCGACGAGACGCAGCCACCGGTGCACGACGTCGACTCGCGCCGAGGCCTGGCGCTCGGGCCGCTGCGGGAGCCAGCGCGCCGTTCCACACCTTGACGCGGCCCTGGTCGATCGTGCCCTGCCACGTCATCGCGCCGGTGAACGTCACGCCGCCGGGCGGCGCGAGCCGCACCGACAGCTCCTCGCCGCGGATGCGCGCGCGCGCCACGTTTTCGGCGCGCCGCGTCCGGGGCCGGCCTGGGTGTAGAGGATGAGATCGCGCGCGTGCGTCTCGTAGTGCGCCCACTCGGCGCCGGCCTGCACGCCGCGCACGGTGCGCGTCCACGACAGCCCCGCGTCCCAGCTGCTCGGAGCGCTCGGGCGTGCAGCGCGGCGTTGCCGATCACGCTTCCCTGGTTGCCGAACAGCTCGAGGAAGTCGGGGACGCGCGCGGCGTCGGACCAGTTGGCGCGCGCGTCGAGCCCCAAGCCGAGCGTGACGCGCGCGCCGAGCTGGGACGAGTCCAGCTCGCGCGCGACGTCGCTCGCCCGTGGGATACCGGCCGTGGCGTTCGAGCGCAGAGCGTCCTCGATGCGATCCCAGCGCTTCGCCGCGTGCAGCACCGTGGCCTCGCCGATCGGACGCAGCTGGAGCTCGAGGCTGCCGCCCACGGTGACGCCGATCGCTCGGCGGCGGATCCGCGAAGGGATCGCCGGGGTCGTGCAGTTCGGCGCGCTCGAGCCGCAGCGATCCCGACCCGCCGAGCGACACGAGGCGGCAGGCGCGGCCAGCGCTGCCCCACCAGTGTAGTGCTCGCCCTCGAAGCGATCGTCGGTGTCGTGGGGCCCTGAGCCCCAACTCGGCGCCGGTGTCGCGGAAGCGCGAGCGCTCGCGGTCGACCTCGGCCTGCGCGCGCGCTCCGGGCCACGCGCGCGTGGCGTCGCGCACCACGCCGAAATGGGTGAGCGAGCGGTCGAACGCGAGCCGCGGGTGCAGCGCCGGCGTCGCGCCCATTCCCGGCTACGCCCTGCGCCTTGTGGAACGCGTCCTCGCGCGCCATCAGCTCGAGGCCGTCCATCGGCCGGTACGACACGGTGGCGAGCGCGGTGGCGCGCGTCGAAGCGGTTGTTGACCCGCGGGCTCACCTCGTCGTCGTTGAGGTTGAACGGCGTGCCGTTGTCGTCGTCGTAGGTGAAGTCGCCGTCCGACCCCTGATAGCCCGCGTGCAGGGTTCCCGACACGCGCCGCCACTTTGCGCCGAGCGTCCGCGCGCCTCCCACGTGCGGTAGGTGCCGCGCGCGATCGAGATCCGCTGGACGCCGGGCGGTCCGCGGTGACGAGGTTGATTGCGCCGCCCGGTGTGGCGAGGCCTGAACTCGAGCGGCGCGACACCGCGATACACCTCGACGTGGTCGACGGCGGTGGCCGGCAGGTCGGCGAGGTTCGACGACGCCGTGTGCGGCGGACGTGAGCGGCGCGCCGTCGAGGTAGATCGACACCTGTCCGGCGGGCGCCCCGCGCAGCGAGATCGTGCTGAACGCACCGAGACCGCCGTACTGGACCACGCGCACGCCGGCGGCCTCGCCGAGCAGCTCGCTCAGCGTCTCGACGGCGCGACCCGGGCGGTGCGCCTCGAGGTCGGTGACGAACGCCGTCGGCATCCGGCGCTGGGCCTCCGAGATCACGCTGGGCGCGCTCGACGCGCACCTCGGGAAGCAGGATGACGCGCTCGCCGGGACGCGGGCCGGGCGAGGCCGCGGGGTCACGAGGGTGTCGGCGACGGCGGCGCGGTCGGCGCTCGTGCGGATCGTGTCGCGGCCCGTCGTGTCCGCGGCAGCACCAGCGACGCGCGCGACGATCGTGTCGCGACGCGCCTCGGCGCGGACAGAGTCCGCCGCGGCGTCGGACGCGAGGCCCGACCCGACGAGTGAGCACAGCAGGAAGGCGATCACGGCGTCTCGCGCGCCCAATCGAAAGGCCCTGCCGCGCTCGAGGCTGGGGGCGCGCAGGGCCGTGAGGACGCCGTGCACCCAGCAAGCCTCTCTCGAGGCTCGACAGGCATGGCATCCGGGCAGGTTTCCTGACTTGGGCCGTCGGGCCTCGCCTTCCCGACCTCGCTCGGCGTCGTCGTCGATCGCGCGTTGGAGCGCGAGCGCCGCCGCCGCCGCGTGCGGTCAGTGGCTTCGTGAGGCCCGGGAACCCTTCACAGTGGCGGGACCGTGGGGGACTTGCACCCCTCTTCCCTATTACCCCACACCGCGTGGGCACCCGAATGATGTGTCGCGACACTCGGGCCGGGATGGGCGGAGGTCAAGTCAAATGTGCGAGGATGCAGCCTCTCCGGTGATTGCGTCGTCGTGTGAGGATCTCGGCCGAGGAGGAGATCGAGTTGGCCATGGCCAAAGTGGAGTTCGAGTTCATCCGGATTCGTGCACAACGGTCGCGAAGATTCGATGGACCGTCATTGGGACATCGAGTCGACGATCGTCCTGGAGCCGCGCTTCGCCGACGGCTTGCTCGGACTCGAGGACTTCTCGCACGCCCTCATCGTGTTCTACATGGACCGCGACGACGCCGAGCCACCGACCATGAGACGGCGCCCGCGCTTGCGGGACGACATGCCCCTTCGTCGGCGTGTTCGCGGCGCGCGGACGCATGCGCCCGAACCGGATCGGCATCAGCGCCGTCGAGGTGCTGGCGGTCGAGCCGGATCGCGTCCGCGTACGCGCGCTCGACGCGTTGCACGGGACTCCGGTGCTCGACATCAAGCCGTACGTGCCGGCGATCGATCGCCGCAACGCGACCGTGCCCGAATGGGCCGACCGGCTGCTCCAGGACTACTTCTAGTGGGCGGGCGCGGGCTCGCGGCGTCGGTCGAGCAGCGCGCGCGCCCGATGAAACGTCGCGAGCCACATCGCGCGAGTGAGCCGGCCCGTGTTCGTGTTCTGCCGGCTCGGGTGGTACGCGCACAGCAGCCACCGGCCGTCCGGCAGCACGTGCTCGGCGCCATGCGCGAACCGCGGACGCTCGGACGGCGCCAGCCGGTCCCACCATCCCGCCGCGCGCAGCCAGCGGTCGTGCGCGAGGTGCCCGAGCGTCAGCGTCAGGCGCACGTGGGCCAGCAGCCTGATCTCCGCCTCCAGGTACTCGCGACAGTTCTCGAACTCGGCCGGCGTCGGCTTGTTGGCCGGCGGCGCGCAGCGCGGCGGCGGTGACGTAGCAGTCCGGTGAGCACGAGGCCGTCGCCCTGCCCGCTCGAGTCCGGCTGGTTCGAGAAGCCGAAGTGGTGGAGCGCGCCGTAGAGCCAGTTGCCGCTCGAGTCGCCCGTGAACACGCGGCCGGTGCGGTTGCCGCCGTGCGCGGCTGGGGCCAGCCCGATGATGAACAGTCGCGCCTTCGGATCGCCGTAGCCGGGCACGGGCCGGCCCCAGTACTCCTGGTCGCGAAACGCGCGGCGCCGCGCCGCGGCGATGCGCTCGCAATGGCTACGGAGCCGCGGGCAGCGCTCGCAGGCGATCACGGCGTCGGCGACGGCGGACAGCGAGCGCAGCGACTGCATCGTGGCAGCGGGTGGCGTTTTGCAGCTCAAGTACTTGACCCCGGCTTGATATTCCTACGCCCAAGCTTCTAGAGTCCCCGGCCGATGCTCGAACGTCTGCGCGGACTCCTCGTCGGCGGCCCGAAAAACCTACTCGATCCGCGCATCCATCACACCCTCGCGCTGGTGGCGTTCTTCGCCTGGGTCGGCCTCGGATCCGACGGGCTGTCGTCCTCCTGCTACGGCCCCGAAGAAGCGTTCCTGCAGCTCCAGGACCACCGTCACCTCGCGGTCTACCTCATGGTCGCGATCGTGCTCACGGTGTTCCTGATCTCGGCCTCGTACAGCTACATCATCGAGCTGTTCCCGAGCGGCGGCGGCGGCTACCTGGTCGCGACCAAGCTGCTCGGCCCGATCCCGGGGTCGTCTCCGGCGGGGCGCTGGTCGTGGACTACATCCTCACCATCGCGATCTCGGTCGCCTCCGGGTGCGACGCCATCTTCTCGTTCGTGCCACCCGAGCACCAAGGCTTCAAGCTCGCGGCCGAGATCCTCGTCGTCGGATCACTCACGGCGATGAACATTCGCGGCGTCAAAGAATCGATCCTCGTCCTCACGCCGATCTTCCTCGCCTTCATGCTGAGCCACATCTCGCTCATCGGCGTTGGCGTGTTCTCGCACGCCCACGACTTCGGGCACCTGATGACCGACACCGTGAAGGACACGCGCGTCGCGGTCTCGGACCTCGGGCTGTGGGGCGTGCTGGTGATCTTCCTGCGGGCGTTCTCGCTCGGCGGCGGCACGTTCACCGGCATCGAGGCGGTGAGCAACAGCACCGAGATCCTGCGCGATCCCAAGGTCGAGACCGGCAAGCGCACGATGCTGTACATGGCGATCTCGCTCGCGTTCACGGCCGGCGGCATCCTGCTGTGCTACCTGCTCAACGACGTCCAGCACGAGACCGGCAAGACCCTCAACGCGACGCTGTGGGCCTCGGTGACCGGCGGCTGGCGGATCGGCGGCTTCGACGTCGGAACGATGGTCGTATGGTTCACGCTGATCTCGGAGGGCGCGTTGTTGTTCGTCGCCGCGCAGACCGGCTTCGTCGCGGGGCCGCGCACGCTGGCCTCGATGGCGGTCGACCAGTGGGTGCCGAAGCGCTTCAACCACCTGTCCGAGCGGCTCGTCACCCAGAACGGCATCATCACCCTCGGCATCATTGCAGCGATCGTGCTCGCCTACACGCGCGGCTCGGTCAAGCTGCTCGTCGTCATGTACTCGATCAACGTGTTCCTCACCTTCACGCTCACCCAGCTCGGCATGGTCCGGCACTGGCTCGACGTGCGGAAGCAGGTCGCGCACTGGCGGCGCCGCTTGGCCATCGCGCTCGTCGGCACGCTCGTGACCGGCGGCATCCTGATCGTGACCACGGTGATCAAGTTCAAGGAAGGTGGCTGGGTGACGCTAGCCGCGACCGGCGCGTTCATCGGCTTCTGCTTCCTGGTGCGCAGCCACTACCGGCGGGTGCGCCGGCTGCTGTCGACGCTCGACGACGTGCTCACGAACCTGCCGCTGCCGGAGCCCAAGGTGAGCCCCGAGCTGGCGCCCGACGGACCGACGGCGATCGTGCTGGTCGAGTCGTACGCGGGGCTCGGCATCCACACCGTGCTGTCGATCCAGCGCATGTTCCCGCGCCACTACAAGAACTTCGTGTTCTGCTCGGTCGGGCTGGTCGACTCGGCGAAGTTCAAGGGCGTGCAGGACGTCGAGACGTTCGAGGCACAGGTGCGCGCCGACCTCGAGAAGTACACGACGCTCGCGACCCGGATGGGCTACTACGCCGAGTACCGGTACACGCTCGGCACCGATCTGATCGACGAGCTGGAGCGCATGTGCATGGATCTCATCAAGGAGTTCCGCCGGCCGGTGGTGTTCGCCGGCCAGCTCGTGTTCCAGCGCGAGAACCTGTTCACGCGCACGCTCCACCACGAGACTGCATTCTCGATCCAGCGCCGGCTCCAGTTCTCCGGCGTACAGGTCATCATCCTTCCCATCCGCGTGTGGGAGAGCAAGCGCGCGGCGTGACGCCGGCGCGCTCGAGGACGCCATGTATCCGATCGATCTGAGCGGCAAGCACGCCCTCGTGATGGGGGTCGCGAACCACCGCAGCCTGTCGTGGGCGATCGCCCAGCACCTGCACCAGGCGGGCGCCGCGATGTGCCTGACGTACGCGGGCGAGCGCCTCAAGGCCACGGTCGAGGAGCTCGCCGGCACGCTGCCGGGCACGGTCGTCCTGCCGTGCGACGTCACCCAGGACGCGACGATCGACGCCGTCGCCCAGCACCTCGAACGCGAATGGGGATCGATCGAGATGCTGGTCCACGGCATCGCCTTCGCGCGCAAGGAAGACCTCGAGGGCGCGTTCGTCGCCACGCCGCGCGAGGGCTTCCAGCTCGCCCTCGAAGTCAGCGCCTACTCGCTGCTCAACGTGACGAATCGGCTTCTGCCCATGCTCGAGAAGAACGGCGGCGCGATAGTGACGCTGTCGTACCTCGCCGCCGAGCGCGCGGTGCCGTCCTACAACGTGATGGGGAGCGCCAAGGCCGTGCTCGAACAGAGCGTGCGCCAGCTCGCCTACGAGCTGGGCCTGAAGAACATCCGCGTCAACGCGCTCTCCGCCGGGCCCGTGAACACGCTCGCCGCCCGCGGCATCCACGGCTTCACCGAGATGCTGAAGAAGCATGCGGAGAAGGCGCCGCTCAAGCGCAACGTCACGAAGGAAGACGTCGGGCGGGCGGGGCTCTTCCTGCTCTCGGACCTCGGCAGCGGCGTCACCGGCGAGACGCTCTACGTGGACGCCGGCTACCGCATCATGGGGTGGTGACGGGCGCGAGCGGGCCCCGCCGGCGATCAACGAACCAGCAGCGCTCGAGCGGTCCGAGTCACTGAACCCTCCGTGAGCCTCAGGAAATAGAGCCCGGATGGGAAGGGTCGGCCGGCGAAGAGCTTGATTCCATGCCCCCCGCCCCGACTCCTCGCAGGTCCCTCACGAGAAGCACTCGCCCGGCCACATCGAGCACCACGATCCGCGCCGGAAGACCACCTCGAAGGCTGAAGCGAACCGTCACGTCAATGGGCGACGGATTCGGCACGGGCGTCTCCAGTCCCAGTTCCTCCTGCCTCGGGACCGTGACCCAGGTTTCCCCAAGAATGGCCTGGCCGCTCCCCTCGGGACCGCCCAGCCTGTAGCCATAGCGCTCGCCGGGGACCACGACCCTGTCCTCGTAAACGATGTGCCCATCCCCGCTGGAGAGGATGCTCGCACGCGCGATCCACGCCCCGGGATGATCGGCACGATAGACCGTGTACTGCGAGGATCGCGAGTTCGGCGAGTACCAAGAGACCCTGATCCGATCCCACTGAGCCTCGACATCCTCGACCGAGATCAACGTGGGCACAGAAGTGTCGCTAACGTAGCCCTGGCAAGAGACGACATGGGCGGCGCTGGGTAGACCGGAGAACGAGAGTGTACCGGTGCTCGTGCCAGTCCCACCGAAGCCCGACGCAGTGGAGGTCATCCTGAGGGCGAAGGGCTGATGGGACACCAAAGCCATCGAGATGCTGAGCGTCGTGTCCCGGCCGAAGGCGGGTTTGCCGAGAGAGGCGTTGTCCGAGTAGGTGCGGGCCAAGTCCCCGCACGATAGGGACCCTCCGGCGGTGGCCGAGGCGTAGTATGAACACTCGGCCGCGACTCCACTGAGGAGCAGGTGAAAGTTGGCGGTGAGCGTGACCGGCGTTCCGGCTCTCGGGCCGACCACAAAGTAGACGTCGTTCCCGATGGAAGTACCGGTACCTCCTGTTCGCAGCGGCCATCCCCCTGAGTTCAGGGTCCCCATTCGAAGGTCGTAGTCTGCGGAAGCACCGCAAACGTCTGATCGGCTCGCTGGCGAACCCGGAGAACGTGACACTCGAGTTGCAGACCGTGATCTCGTTCGAGAGGCAGGGGCACGCGAAACCCGCCGTCGCCCCCGAGAAATTCTGAGGATCGGGCAGGGGCTTCTCGACCAGCGTGCCGCCCGGCGCCCTTTGCAGGCTTCGGCCCGCCAATGGCGCGTCCGCCTCCCCAACAGGCCATAGCTCACCTCATCGATCGTGCGGTATCCACCGGTCTCCGGCGAGAGCAGGGTGATACGACCTCCGTAGAGATCCAGCGCCGCAAGGATGCTCTTGTCGGGCTCGACGCCAGCGGTCCCCACCGACGGGGTCCCCAGCAGCCACCGGCGACCTTCGGGCCATTCGGTTCCATTCGGCTCGGGGCTGAACAGGTTCGCCGTCTCGAGTCGGATCGTTCCGAATCGATCGGCGACGCGCAACAACAAGCCGCCGGAGAACGCCTGGCCGGAGCTCGTGGCAACGAGCTCGATGAACTGCGCCGCGCTGTCGCCGTTGGCACAGGCGACGGCGATCTCGTCGACCCTCACGCCCGACACTTCGGGGCAGCCCGCATCAATGACGCTGACCTCAAAGCTGCACGATGAGGTATTGCTGTGCAGATCGGTGGCCGTGCAATTGACGGTCGTTGCCCCAGGCGCGAACAGCGAGCCCGAGGCCGGGGTACATGAGATCTGCGGGCTGGGGTCCTGGTTGTCATCCGCAGTCACGACGAAGGACACCTTCACGCCGGACGGCCCGCAGGCGACCACCGTGTCGTTCGGGCAAGAGATGATCGAGACCACGTGATCGGGAGGACCAAATTTCTGAATCCGATCGTTGTTCGAGTCAGCGACGTAGATGTTGCCCATCGCATCGACCGCGACGTCCTTCGGCTGCGTGAACTCTCCCGTTCCAGTGCCCTCCCTTCCCCACTCCGACAAGAACGATCCGGAGCCTGTGAACTTTTGAATTCGGTTGTTGAACATGTCGCTCACATAGACGGACCCCGCCCGATCGACGTCGAGGCCCTGGGGACGGTCAAACTGCCCCGGTCCGGCCCCAGGGCTGCCCCAGGAGACCAGCAGAGAACCATCGCTCGAATGCTTCCGAATCTCGTTGGTGTTGGAGTCCGAGACGAAGACATTGCCGGTGTCGTCAACGGCTATCCCCCAGCAATGAGGCGGAGATGGCCACCGCGAGATGAGCGCTCCGTCGTTCTTGAAGACGCTGACGAAGCCACTTCCCTCGGCGACGTAGACATTCCCAAAACGGTCCGTGGCAACGCCGCTCGGGTTTTCAATCTGACCGTCTGCGAATCCGCCAAGCGGTACGCCGTCTGCGCCGTACCTGAAGATGATGCTGCCGATGTTCGGAACCGCGAACACATTTGAGTTTGGGTCAAGCGCTATGGAAATGATTGATCGGTTAAGGGGCCACGTGCGCCTGAACTCTCCGTTCAGCGAGAACACCTGGAGCCGGCTCTGGGAGATATGCCAGTCCACGACGCACAGCTCGCCACCGTCGAGTACGGCGACGCTCAACGGGTAGTCGAACTGTCCTCGCCGGTGCCGGCGGTTCCCCATTGCTGGATGAATCAGCGGCGGATCCTCCGCCGCCGCGGTCGTCGGGGCGATGCCGACCAGCATCGTGGCAAGGAGCACCCAGTAGGTGGTTCGCGGCACTCCCCCATCGTCGACCTCCACACCTCCGGGTGTCTCGAGAACCTGGCATCTTTTCGGGGCTAGAGGCGGTAATCCTACGGCGGCCCCACTGATTTGCAGCACCGCGATTTGCAGCACGCGCTGGATTCCGAGCGTCGGTCCGGGCGGCCACGCGACGCGGACCCGATACACCGTCGCACCACCCTGTCGCTCCCCCGCCACGCTCCTCCGCCCCACCGGGCCCAATCCCCCAGCCCTTCCGCGAAGCACCGCAACGACTTGATCTCCTCGGAATAGCCGTCCCTCTCCTGGCGTAGAAGCTGCGAACACTCGTTCTCGACCTGACCCCACTGCCAAGGGAGGAACACCATGCGTAACGGTCGCAGTCAGCTCCGCACCGCCCGCGCGCTCGCGCTCGTCATCGGGCTCGGCGTCACCGCCACCTCGGCGGCCTGGGCGGACCGCAGCACCTATGTCCCGTCCGACAACTTCGTTCCCGAGGGCTCCGGCCAGCGCTGGACCGCCGACGGCCGCATCGTCGACGTCCAGATCGCCGTGGACGGCGCGACCGCGCCGCTCTACTTCAAGCCCGGTGTCTCGGACCGCCACTACATCCAGGCGTTCAAGGGACGCAACTACTCGCTGATCCTGCGCAACACCACCGGCCGGCGCGTCGGCGTGCTGATCGCAGTCGACGGTCTCAACGTCGTGACCGGCGAGAAGTCTCGGCCGTCGCGGAACGAGTCGATGTACGTGCTCGGCCCGTGGGAGCAGGCGACGATCCGCGGTTGGCGCACGTCGCTCGACGACATCCGCCGCTTCGTGTTCGTGGACGAGCAGCGCTCGTACGTCGCGCACCGGCCAGGCCAACGGCGACATGGGCTGGATTCGCGTGATGGCGTTCCGCGAGCTCGAGCGTGAGCCGCTGTGGGGCGTCCGTCGCGTCCGTCCCGAGCAGCGCGGACGAGCTGGACGGCCGCGAGCGCGCCCAGGCGGCCCGAAGCCGGCTCCCCCAGGCCGCGCCCGAGGGCAAGGGATCAGGGCAGCGCGCGCGCGGTGACGCGAAGTCGATGACCGAGAACGAATCGCAGCCGTCGGCGCCGGGCACGGGCTGGGGCGAGCACCGCACCGACCGCGTCGAGCGCACGGTGTTCACCGCCGAGGCGTGGGCGACGGATCGCATCACGTTCCGGTACGAGTACCAGTCCGGCCTGCCGTCGCTCGGCATCTTCTCGCGCCGCCCGCGGGTGTGGGAGCGCGAGGACGGACAGATCGGCTTCGCGTCGGCTCCTCGCGCTGGTAACCGAACCCTGCTCCTCCAAGCGGGAGCGAAGCACGAACGGCGCCGGATCACTCCGGCGCCGTTCGTGCTTGATACGTGGACCTGCTACTAATGGCGAATGCCGAGGCCGCGCCTCCGAGGCGCCGCGTGACGACCGCGCGCGACCACGCCCGCGTCGTCCACGCCTGGTGCATGTACGACTGGGCGAACTCGGCCTTCGCCACCACCGTGGTCGCCGCGGTGTTGCCGCCGTTCTTCGCGGCACTCGCCAAAGCCGTACATGCCGGCAAATGTCGCGACCGCGGCGTGGGGCTACGCCAGCTCGGCGGCGATGGTGGTGAGCGCGGTGAGCGGGATCGCGCTCGGCGCCGTGTCGGACCGGCTCGGGCGCCGCGGCCGCTGATCGCGGGCCTCGTGGTCCTGGGGGCCGCATCGACGATGGCGCATGGCGGCGGTGCCGTCGCAGGCGTGGGGATTGCGCTGCTCGCGCTGTTCGCGCCTCGGCATTCATCCTGTTCGCGTCCGCCAACGTGCTCTACGATTCGCTGCTTCCGGTGGTCGCCGAGCCCGGCGAGCTGGACCGTGTCTCCGCGCGCGGGTTCGCCTACGGCTACATCGGCGGCGGCGTGCTGCTCGCCATCAACCTGGTGTGGATCGCGATGCCGCAGCGCTTCGGCTTCTCCGGCATCGAGCAGGCGACGCGCGTTTCCATTGCCAGCGTCGGCGTGTGGTGGCTCGGGTCTCACGATCCCGCTCCTGCGCAACGTGCCCGAGCTCCGTCACCGATCGCCTGCGCGAGGCGGTCGGCGCCGCGATCTCGAGCGCGTTCCGCAGCATCGGCGGCACGCTCGTCTCGCTGCGCCGGCGCCCTGACCTGCTGCGCTTCCTGATCGCGTACTGGCTCCTACAGCGACGGCATCGGCACGATCGTTCGGATGTCGGCGATCTACGGCAGCGAGCTCGGCATCGGCCGGCCGCATCTGCTCGAGCGCTCCTGCTCGTCCAGGATCCTGCGCCGCCCCCGCGAGCTCGCGTTCGCGGCGCTGGCCCGCCGTAACGACTCCGCGACAAGCGGTCATCTTCGGCTCTCGGCTACATCGGGATCTGCGTGTTCGGCTACTTCGTGTCGCGGCCGCGCGACTTCTGGTGCTCGCGACGATGGTCGCGATGGTGCAGGGCGGCACGCAGGCGCTGTCGCGCTCGATCTTCGCCGGACTCGTCCCGCGCTCGCGCGCCGGCGATGTTCGGGTTCTACTCGGTGAGCGAGAAGCTCGCCGGCATCGCGGGTCCGCTCGCGTTCGGCCTGGTGGCGCAGGCGAGCGGGACCGGGCGCTGGGCCGTGCTCACACCCGATCCCGTTCTTCGCGATCGGGCGCGTGGATGCTCGCCACGGTGAACGTCGAGCGCGGCACCGCGGCGGCGCGGGCCGAGGACGAAGCGGCGACCCGATTGAACCATTTACACGCCTGAGCCCCGGCGCCTGGGACTCCTGGAGCCCGGCTCCGGATCCCGTCGCGACGGCATGGGCCCGCGGTCGACAACGTCGTCCCGGCTCCGGCCCGTCGAATTCACCAAACTGGCACTGTTGCTGCTCTTGCCCCGCACGGCTCACGGCGCACCCTGGCGTGCGCTCCAGACTCCCGCCGCCCACACCCGGAGGTACCCCCTGAAACCGTGAAATTGCGCCCGTCCTATTGCGCGTCGCGGTGCTCCTGCTCGCCGTGGCGCTGGCTACGTCGGGGTGGCAAGGATGCCGCACCCACATCGCCTGCTCGATCGGGTGCAGAGCAGCCCCCAGAGCAGCCCTATGACCGCCGACGTCGCCCAGACATCGCCGCACAGTTCGGCAAGTCCATCAGCCCGCCAGGGCGGCGCCTCCCACGCGGCTCGGTACGACGACGTTACAGGCGATCGCCAGTGACCAGGCCCCGATGATCCGAGCGGGCACGTCCGCCGAAGGCGACCGACGACGCCAGCTTCTCGTGGTCGTTCACGGTGCACTTCTTCGACGCCGCCGGGAACGAGCAGACGACGTTCATCGAGGGCGAGACCGCCAAGTTGAGCGCCGCCGCGCGGGCGCACGGCGAGCTGATGACGGCGAAGTTCCACCCGATTTCGGCACCCTGCGCACGCTCGACGTCGCCGGGCTCCTCCCCGTCGAAACGACGATCGAGATCGACGGCGCGCTGCACGACACCGCGAACGCCGCGTTCACGCCGACGGACTCGACGTCGTGCGAATACCACGCGCTCGCGAACGGCGCGCTGCTCGTCGACGTCATCCAGAACAAGCGACCAGTCGGTGAACCCGTTCCCTGCTGAGCGGCAACCGCCACGTGGACGGCGACGGTGGACGATATCGCGCAACAGCGAAGGCACGAAGTCGTCGCACTTCGAGGTCACGGTGGTCGTGACGTTCAACGGCACGCGCCACTCCTGACATCACGGTCAACAAGACCTTCCATTTCCAGACGGATCTCGAGACCGGTCAGTCGCCACGCACGCCGGCCTCAGTCAGGGTTCGCTTCCTCAAACCCGCCAAGGACGGCGGGTCTAAGGTTATGCTTGTCCCGGCGCTCTCGCTGGGAAAACGCGGAACGTGTTGCGGCCGCGTACTTCGAGCCCACCTCCGCCTTCCGGCCGAAAAGTCTGTCGGGCGATGTCGATTTCGCCGCCCCTCGTTCGTCGTCGTCAGAACCGGGCCGAAGGCCCGGAAGAGAAGCGCAGAATCGAGCAGCCCACCCTCTCTCGAATGAAGGAGACACGACGATGCGGTTCATGGTGATGGTGAAGGCGACGAAGGAATCGGAGGCCGGCGGCCGCCTGAACTCGGAAGCGATCATGGAGGACATGGGCAAGTTCAACGAGGAGCTGACGAAGGCGGGCGTCATGCTCGCGCGGCGAAGGGCTCCAGCCGAGCTCGAAGGGCGCGCGGGTCAGGTTCTCGGGCAACGAAGCGCACCGTGACCGACGGCCCCTTCGCCGAGACCAAGGAGCTGGTTGCCGGATTCTGGCTGTGGGAGGTGAAGTCGAAGGAAGAGGCGCTCGAGTGGGTCGAAGCGCTGCCCGAACCCGCTCGACACGGATTCCGAGATCGAGATCCGTCAGGTGTACGAGATGGACGACTTCGGGGCGGAGCTGACGCCGGAGGTGCGGGCCCAGGAAGAGTCGCTGCGCTCCCGGTTGGCCGCGAAGAAGTAGCCTCGGGCGCCGGGCGGGCGTGGCGGTCTTGCGCGGGCGGACCGAAGTTGCTGTGATCGGTGGCCGTGACGGCCACCGACGCCCATCGCACCATCGAAGCCATCTGGCGGATCGAGTCGGCGAAGCTGATCGCCGGCTCGCGCGCATGGTGCGCGACGTCGGCCTGGCCGAGGAGCTCGCGCAGGACGCGCTCGTCGCCGCGCTCGAGCGGTGGCCCGAGTCGGGCGTCCCCGACAACCCGGGCGCCTGGCTCATGGCCACCGCCAAGCACCGCGCGATCGACCTGCTGCGCCGCAACAAGCTGCTCGAGCAGAAGCACGAGGAGCTCGGCCACGAGCTCGCGGCGCAGCAGGAGACGGCCGACCGGATCTCGACGCGGCGCTCGACGACCGACGTCGGCGACGACCTGCTGCGGCCTCGTGTTCACGGCCTGCCACCCGGTGCTCTCGACCGAGGCGCGCGTGGCGCTCACGCTGCGACTGCTCGGCGGCCTGACGACCGACGGAGATCGCGCGCGCCTTCCTCGTGCCCGGAGCCGACGATCGCGCAGCGCATCGTGCGCGCGAAGCGCACGCTCGCCGACGGCGCGTGCCGTTCGAGGTGCCGCGCGGCGCCGAGCTGGCGGCGCGCCTGGCGTCGGTGCTCGAGGTCATCTACCTGATCTTCAACGAGGGCTACTCGGCGACCGCCGGGCGACGACTGGATGCGGCCCGCGCTGTGCGAGGACGCGCTGCGCCTCGGGCGCATCCTGGCCGAGCTGGCGCCGCACGAGCCGGAGGTCCACGGCCTCGTCGCGCTGATGGAGATCCAGGCGTCGCGCGCTGCGCGCGCGCGTCGGACCGTCGGGCGAGCCGATCCTGCTGCTCGATCAGAATCGCGCGCGCTGGGATCACCTGCTGATCCGCCGCGGCCTCGCGGCGCTCGAGCGCGCGCCGAGATCGCTCGGCGGCGCGCTCGGCCCGTACGCGCTGCAGGCCGCGATCGCCGCCTGCCACGCGCGCGCGCACGCGCCGCGGCAGACCGACTGGCGCGCGGATCGCCGCGCTCTACGACGCGCTGGCCCAGGTCATGCCGTCGCCGGTCGTCGAGCTGCAACCGCGCCGTCGCGATCGTCGATGGCGTTCGGTCCGGCGCGCCGGCCTCGAGCTGCGTCGACGCGCTGCGTCGGAGCCGTCGCTCGAGGGCTACCACCTGCTGCCGAGCGTGCGCGGCGACTTCCCGGTGAAGCTCGGGCGGTTGACGAGGCCGTCGTCGAGCTGGAGCGTGCCGCGTCGCCGCCGGCAACACGCGCTGGAGCGCGAGTTGCTCCTCGAGCGCGCGGCGACGGCGCGCGCGACGCCGCGGCGGCGCGGCTGTCGTCGCGCTCACGACCGCATCGATCGGCGCCGGCCGCGGCCGGGATCGCGCGTCGGCAACGCGTCGCACGCGGCGTGCTAGCATGCACGGCCGACCCGCCCGCAGAGCCTCCGCACCACGCGACCTTCGCCACGAACCGAGGAGCCCATGGACGTCGCGCTCGCCCTGCTCTCCGACGCCGCCACGTCACGCGGACGGAAAGCTCAACATCCTCGGCGTTTTCAACGCGCTCGGCGCGTCGAGCTTCCCGGTCGTCCATCCGCAGATGAGCGCTGGTGCTGCGCTTCGAGGCCACGCGACGCGGAAGAGGGCAAGATGCGGCAGATCGAGATCCAGCTCGGCGATAGCGACGGGCAGAAGCTGTTCAAGATCGGCGCGCAGCCTCATGGTGCCAAACGGGTTGCCCGGCTCGCCGATTCGGCTCAACCACTATCCTGATGCTCGAACGATATCCAGTTCCCGAAGGCCGGTGACTACGTAGCGCTCAGCATCCTGATCGGCGACGATCAGAAGGCCCCGGTCGACCTCAAGCTGGTCGAGGTGAAGGCGCGCTCGCGGGGGCGGCCCCGCCGGGTTTGCCGCCGCCCCGGACGTGGTGTAGACGTTCGCGCGCGACTTCGCCCCCGGTCAGGTTGAGGAAATCGGTCGCAACAGGCCGCGCGGTCGTCTGGCCCGCCGCCTCTACGCGCGCGCGCTTTCTTCACTTTCATTGGCGGGTTTCTCTTTCGCCTTCGACCCCCGCCGCCTTGTTCCGCTCGGCGCACTCCCCTGCACACGCCTTCGACGTCCTTCCACTCCGCGTCGGACAGCTTGATCTCCGCCGACTTCACGTTCTCCTTCTAGCTGACCGACGGACGACGCGCCGATGATCGCGCTCGAGACCTCGGGCCGGCGCAGCACCCACGCGAGCGCGACCTGCGCCGGTGTGCCGACGCCCTTCTTCTGCGACCACGCGCGCGAAGCCGCTCGGCCGCCGCCACGTTCTCGGGCGTGAGCGCCTTCTCCGGCTCGAGGAAGTGCGCGAACGTGCGCCGCGCCGCGGCTGCCCTCGGGGCTCGCCATGCCGGCGTACTTGTTCGACAGCACGCCCTGCGCGAGCGGCGAGTAGACGATCATGCCGATGCCCGTTCTGCCGGCAGAACGCGCATGTGCGCCGTCCTCGACGTGCGCGGTCGAGCAGGCTGTAGCGCGGCTGGCTCGAGATGATCGCGGTCCCAGCCGCGCGCCTTCTGGATCGCGACGGCCTCGGCCAGCGAGCGGCGGCTGCTGGTCGAAGTTCGAGAACCCGATGTAGCGCGCCTTGCCCATGCGCACCAGGTCCTCGAACGCGCGCAGCGTCTCCTCGATCGGCGTGTCCGGATCGGGCGCGTGGAGCTGGTAGAGGTCGACGTAGTCGACGCCGAGCCGGCGCAGGCTCTGGTCCATCGCGTCGAAGATGTGCTTGCGCGACAGGCCGCGCCCGAGCGGGCCGTCCCACACGCGGCCCATGCACTTGCGTCGCGATCACGAGCTGCTCGCGCGGCAGGTCCGCGATCGCCTGCGCCGAGCGCGCGTCTCGGCGCCGCCGCGCACGTACACGTCGGCGGTGTCGAACAGGTTGATGCCGAGCTCGAACGCGCGGCGGACGATGCGCGATCGCGTCGGCCTGATCGACCGAGCCGCCGTACGTGGTCCACGAGCCGAGCGAGAATTCCGACACATCAATCCCGTGATTGCCGAGCAGGCGATGAGTTCATGAGCGATCTCCGAGGTGACGACTCGTTGTGGAAGAGATGTCCGCGAAAGAATACGCGAAAGGGTGGCACGCATCCGCTGCAGCGCACGCGCGACAATCGTGGGCAAGTCGGAACCGATGATGCCCGATTCGCTCGGCATTCCTGCACCGCGGAGAAGTTCGTGGCGGCTGGGTGGTCTGGCGCACGCGCGACGAACTTTCGGCACCTACCGCGGCGCGCAGGGATGGCCTTGTGCTTGTGTGTTTGCAGCGGGCGATGGACAGGCCACTGCTTCCTGCCATCGACAACCGTTCATCTGGGGAGGATCAGGTCATGCTCGGAGCGCCGTATTCCCGCTTGCATGCCTTTCTCTTCGCTACGATCGCCCTGGCCGCAGATCCATCGCCCATGCTTCGCCTCCGCCGATGGAATCCACGCGGACGGTGCAGCCGGTGCAGATGAGCCCGCGCCCACGCCGCTCGTCGTCGGCGATCCTGCTCCGGTGTTCTCGTTCGCGTGGCCAGCGGCCGATGGTCGCTGGCATCGCCTCCGAAGAGCTGATGCGGCGCGGCCCCGTGTTGATCGTCGCTCGGCGCCACCGCGCCGGATTTACCGCGCGCTCGGGCGTCTGCGTGACGCCTTTCGCGAGCTGGGTGTCACCCTGGTCGCGGTGTTCAACCTGCCGACCCGCTCGACGCGCGCGCTCGCCGATCGCCTGAACGCCTCGCCTCGGGCAAGGCGCTCTCCGATCTCGGTATTTGCGCGATCGCCGAGCTGGTACAACGGCGTCTCTCTACGCCCATCACGCATTTACCACCTGGTCAGGCGACCGGCTGGCCGTGCGCCATCCTGCATCGTCGTCGGCGGCCGCTGCATCATCCTGCGCGCTAGCCAGCCAACGGGACGCTCCCCGACGCGAGCACGCTGCTCGGCTCGAGCGCCCGCCGCACTGGGGCTCCCGCTCCCCGCCAACGCGCTTTGTCCCAGCTGGGGCCGAGGCCAGCTCGCCCGGCTCTCGAACCGCAGCAGCCCGTTTCTCGGCTGCGGTGTAGCAATACGTAACTGAACGAAGTACAA
>ERZ1370068.6765-contig-5728_pt1 | contig 101183 bp, 169 predicted proteins | sample MGYA00561227_ERZ1370068 | MGnify/ENA primary metagenome ERZ1370068 (study PRJEB38410, sample SAMEA6850437) | metagenome | study: Metagenomic assessment of the ecological functions of the soil: analysis of the soil microbiota associated with the...
CTTTAACGGGAAGAGCGCAGTCCGAGAGCCACCCGCCACCTAATGGCGGTTCTTCCTGGCTCTCTAGCAGGTGTGTGGGGAGCGGGCAGAGACAGGCGGCGGGTACTCAGGGATCGCAAATGCTGCGGAATCCAGCGCTTCACGAGGCAGGATCGGGGAGTGCGCACTTCCGTTAGAAGGTGCACTGACGAGAAGAAGCTGCTTACGACCCGGAGATCGTGGTCGTCAAGCGCTCGACTGCGGTCTTGGCACGGTCGCGCGAGTTCTCATTCACGCGAATGGCAATTCTCGGCTCGAATCCGGCTCGTGGCGCAGCTGACCTTGTCGCTTCCCGCAGGCATCGTCGGCAAGAAAGCTCTGAGATCGGGCGTCTCGCATTCCATTGCACATGGCGACGTGGACGCCACCAAACAAGCGCTCGATCGGATTGTTACCGAACCACTGGCTCCCCATGTCGGCCGGGATGCACACGAGTTTGATAGGCGCCGGATTGGTGCGCACGGAGTCAATGACCGCGTGCCGAACTCCACACACTCAATGTCCCCTACAGACAAGAATGCCAACACAGAGGCCACTCATGGGCGTAAATGGGACGCTGGCCTAGATTGCTACTTCCTGTCCTGACATTGTCTTCTCTCACCTTGAGGTACTCGATTCGCGACTGTGGCCAAGATGAAGCGAAGCATCCCCGGCTCATGACTTCCTCTCCACCATGAGATCTTTGGGATGACATGCTGGCGCGCGCCCGTCAACTGCCCCACCGATCATGGCTGCCGGGAAGTTTCTTCCTGCTGCCCGAGCTCTTGGCGATCCACGCCTTCCGGAAACACGCGACGACATCAGGGCGATCGTCACCAAGTTCGGCGGCCGTCATGACACAAGCAACTCGGACTATGACAAAGCGCGTCGAGTTGAAAGGTTGCAGGAATCCATGGCGCGCAACAGATGTATCGGAGCGACATTCATTGTCCGCGTCATTACCGTGGCTGGCGACAGCGGTTTCGTCAGCTGAAAGCCACCGCGCGAGCGGTCAGTCTCCTTCGCCCACTGGATCAGTTCCCGTAGGGCGTCCCGCTCTTGTTTGAGTTGCGCTTCTTCGGTTGGTGGCTTGGCGACCCGTCGTATTTTGGGATTGTTCTGATCGCCTTCGAGGCATCCCCGGTGCCACAGGCTTCCGCCGATGTTCGCCACCGCGTCCTAAGATTCTCTCGCTGCAACCGCCACAAAGTTTCTGACCATGAGCCACCGCCTTTCCGGGAATGGGGCGATGCGCGCTTCGAAGCGAACAACTGCGGTGGCAGCACAGCACTCTGACCGGTCGAAAGCAGACGTTTATCGGTGCGCCTCGCGATGACCAAAAAGCGCCAAAAACTCTGACGGAAGGCCCATCCGAAAGCGACGGTCCCTGAGCTCAACGAAGCAGTCCGGGAGCGTCGTCGGTCTTGCCGTGATCCCAATCCGACTGATCTCCAGCAATCCGGAAAGCTGGGCGGCATGATCGTCGCAACCTGCCGTGCCCGGGCGGTCGAGCGAATCCAGGCCCCGCTTCGGCAACAGGGGCACGCCATCAGTCATCCTTCACTCCTTTGCGTTTCGATTTTTACAGTTCAGCGCGTCATCGAACCAGCATTGTTCTTGACCAACCCGCAAGTCACATGGCAGTGTCGTCTCGACTGACTGAGACTTCTTCCGGCTCGTGGTTTCGGTGCCCACACATCCTGGCCGATTCACGTCGCCGATGGGCATCGCCGAGAATCCCTCCACGGCCGTGGTGGGTGGTCCTCGTTCGTTTGAGTGTCCCAAGGCCTATCGCGCGCTCGGCAACATGATCGGCACTGCGGAGCGGTCGCCAGAACGGACCCCAGTTAAACTCGGTGACAGAATCGTCCCTCGACGAAGCCTCGTGAGTTCAAGACCAAGCACGGAATCAAGTACGCCAGTCCGCGGGAGGGCGGAAGGCAACCGCATGCGCCGCGACAAGCGACGACGGCCTCTCCAAGAAGACGAGCTGGCTGCGCTGACGCAGGTTTTAAGGCACCCACTGGAGCGATGCAAATGAAGCATGAAGGCCTACCGTCGGCGGGCTAGCGCGGCTGGATATCTTCTGTCGCTGCCCTCATTCTCGCAAGGGTGACGAAGGCCCGCGGCCACTTCCCGGACGACGAGGCGGCCCTCAAGCTCGTCTACCTCGGGATCCGCAACATGGAGAAGAAGTGGACACCGGCAACCGCAGTGCTGGAATCGCGCCCTGAACCAGGTTCTCGCTCACGTTCGAAGGACGATCTGCCCGCGTGACCCGGAAGGGGCTTGCACAGCAAATCAGTGACAGGCTCCCAGTAATCCAGGCGAGCCACCTGTAGCCTCGCCGCCTGTGAGCCTCCAGCGTGAACCGACCGAATCGGCCGTTACCGCTTGCAACATCCTCCACTCTGGGTCTAAACCACCCGAAGACCCGATGCACGCAAAACACCACGAGGCCGTTACCCGGCCCCAAGCAGGATGATTGGTTGCTTGGCCCTTCCGTCGGTCGTGCTGGGACGGCAGCCACCCGCCAGGACACAATCTCCGAGCGACGCGATGAGCTGCAGCGACGACGTGGTCATCGAACACTGAGGTGCACTGTTTCACCGAAGCTGCGGCAGGAACTCCCACCGCTACGCGTACACACCCACGGCAATGGCCATGATACACCCGGACTACCCCACCAATGGGTGAAGATCTTCGGGCGCTCGGTTTGCCCTCGAAGTTTCCAGGCCATGGTGCAAGGATGAAGAGCGGGAAGACTCCACACCTAGAGGCCCCGCCACGAGTCCGTCGCCATCAAGAGCGAACTCCTGCTGATGCGTCGTCAGCGACACGAGGAAGAACACATTGCGTCGCGGAAATGGTCACTCCTTCACGCGCGTATGGTTGCGCCAGAATACCCTGCAGAGGGCATCGACGCTGAAGGTTCACGGATGAATTCCACGACACGGGAACACGCTCTGCCCAGACGGGTGCCCACGCCGCGATACCCGTGCCTCGTGCCTCGCGCCCTGATCTCAGGGCAAGATGACAAGCTTCTTCTGCGCGCGGAAGGTGCCAGCTGTCATCCGATAGAAATACATGGTTTCGCAGGGAGCGCTCTGCCTCGCGCCATAGATCAATTTGCAGACCATCCCACTCGTGACAGTCCACACCGGCCAGAATACACCTCTCGTCGCTGGGCGGGCATGGCGCACCATTCTGGCCTGCGAGGTCATACACTTCTCATCTTTGCGTGGGATGCGCGTGGGAGAAGCAAAGCCAAGACATGCCGCCAGCCGCGTGGCTAAAGGATTCGGCCGATCGCTGGAGCAGCTGATACCGCCCCGAAGCAACGATGCGACCCTCAGGCTGCGACACGCCGGAGGTATATGCACCCCGCGCCACAAGGTACACACTGCGCACCAATCCACTCCCACCAGGCAGGCCGCAAACCCATCGCGGATCGAGCCCCCCGAGGCAAGCGTGTAATCGTCGCCATCGGCATCCTTGATCGCGTTCAGGTACATCTCCCCGATCGCGTGCGCTCTGCCTTCATCATCGGTAACGATAGCCCGTCTCGCTTGGGTTACCGCCGGAAATAACCCTCCCCACAAACCGCACCTCGTGTCGCCCGAGAAAAACGAGACGCAGCGGCCCCTGATCCGCAAAGTATCGACGAGCATTTCATCAAAAGCGCCTCACGAGGGCAGATCTTTCGCACCGTCCGCCACACTCCCTTGTCATCTCTTCCTTGAATCGCTAGTCTCCTGCTGTCGCGGGGCACCCGGCGGCGGGGCACGTGTCCCTGCGACCCAAGTCCGTGACCATCCGCAACCAACCTCCACCGCCGCCCCCTGGTCCCCTGGACCACACGATCACGGGATCCAAGTCCTTTACGCTCATTCTCCTGTGCGTTACTAGGCATCTCAACAAGCAACGTCCCTCCGCGCCACTCCAGTAGTAGCTGTCGCCGCCTCGCTGCAGTAATGCGCGCTGTAAATGTCAGTCCCATCCTGGTTGGTCGCATTCCGGGCTGCAATACTGCTATTCCAAGCAGAACACGTCCAGCTCGTTGCATGGCAGCCGCATCCCGGGAACGCGATCAAACCACAAGCAGCGCATCGCTGATCGAGTCGCGTTGTTCCGTCTCATTCTTCTCGAACGCGGAGCCGATATACTCCCGCCGGTAGAGCCGAAGGTGTGCGTGGTTAGACGGTATGCATCAGTCAGTAGCGACCTCGTCAGTGACCGCCCGATAGGATTGTGTGCTCCTCCACCAGCCATCCGTCCGACGGCAACGTCTTCTACGAGCGGACATCCCCGTTCTCCGGAGTCTCGGTGGCAAAGGCGCATCTGAGGTGTCCGCACCAGTCGGTTGGTCACCACTACGCCAGATGCCGGCGGTGCGCACAACCTCCACACGGCGGAAGTCACCAGCAAAGTTATCAGACCGGCCGGTATCATGACCACAAATAATCTTCCACCATCGAGATGGTTCCCGGACAATGGCTATCCGCGTTGGGATCGGCTGAGAATCACGCAAGAGTGTGATTGTGACGCGCGATGAGTCACCAAACCACGGCGCCATGCGATGTTGACGTTGCTCGGACGTATTTATCGTCTCCCACCGTTCGGGGTCAATAATTCCACGGACAACGTAGTGCGGGGCAGAGCTCCAGCAGGCGGGGCCAAGAAACAGCCAGTCCATCCCAGATTAACCACCCCTGACCAATCCCAGCGTCATTGCGGATCCTCCTCCTTTACCCATGGCAGCTCGTGACATGTGCAATGAAGTTTGATCGACTGTACCAGCGCCAGCATTGAGGGATCAAACCATGCGCGCCATCACAGGTATCGCTCCTGCCAGCGTGAACGTTGGCCCGGCGGATGAGCGTCCACCCGAATCCACTGCCGTTAGGTCGCAGTCGCAAGTGCGCATGAGTGTCGTCGACAAGGACGCCAACGAGAGACTCCGCAGGCACGGAGGCATCCCAGGCACTGGCAGTCCACAGCGAGTCAACCCACTATGGGCGCGCCAGAAGCGGCAGCGTCGCCGCCGTGTCATAGGCACACAAACCACCGAGGTCAACATCAAATGCCAGAGAGTCGGCATCTCCGCGGGGCAGCGCGAATGCGCGCATCCGGCAACGCGTCGTTGGCACTCATCAGGTAAGCCGTTCAGATCAAGTCCCATGACGTGCCACTAAGAATGTCGCGGTAATCGGCTCTGCCGTTGCCGTTGCAGTCGCAGAAGACACCCTCAATGGCATCGACATCCTCAAACGTAACCTCGTCGGCCGCACTTGCAGGCCGCGGCCAGGGTGTCATTGCTAACGGAGTCCAGCCACAACGATCGACCAGCTCAAGGCAAAGCGCGTCAGAACAGAGTGCGCTGGATCATGGTCGAACAAACTGCCAGGATTGCCGGGCTGCGCACATTGCCGTCTTGTTCCAATCAACGGCCCGGCTTCCTCCGGTACCCACACGGAGTCTGTTAGGGCGACGCCGTTGAAGCACGCGCCGAACAGACGCCACGTTGCAGGCCTCCGATGCCCAAGTATTCGTCGAGAGAGAATTCATTCAGCGTGTTTGTCATCACAGTCGCGTACGGAGGATGCCACCGAGGCGTGATTGCGTGCTGCTTGGAAACGCCCAGGGAGCGTAGTTCATTACGCTTGTAGTTTGGCTTGTGATTCAGATCGTCGCGACCTCCGTGGTGGAGTCCTCGAGTGCGTCCGAGTTCGTGCATACGACACGCCTGCTGACAGCGCCGCCGGGCACAGAGCGGGTTGAACATTGCAGAGCCAAGTGCTACCACACAAAGTCAAAAATGCACCGGAACACCGCTTGCCTTACCAGTCTGTTGCCCCTGCGTGCTTCGTGTGGATCATGTCCGCGAAGAGACAAAGAAGACACATGCCTGGGCCTTTGCTGCAATCCTGATTGAGGATCTACTTCTCTCCTGGGCGGTTCCGGGGCTGAGCGTCCTTCATTGGATCAAAGTCGGAGGGGCCCAAAAGTGGAGGGGTAGTGGCTGACGAGGCAGTTGTGTCTCGTCCAGGAATGGGTGAAGAGCAATGCCACCCGGCATTTGGTGCCGTAGCAAAAGCCGTGACGACGTCGTCGAGGGCAAATTGTAGGGGGCCCTTCCTTGCATTGCATCGATCTCAAGTGGAAAAATGTCTCGACGGGTCGGCGAGGCCCCTGGCAGAGGAAGATTGTCAGGCCTTCCGGGCACATCGATTCCGGCCACCTCCCCACGCGTCACAGAGCCCGTCGTGGTCGAAGTCGGTGCCGAAAATGCGAGGTACTTCGGAGAACGAGCCGGGGCGTTTGTTCGATCTATGGTCATGCCAAGGGTACAGCCCGTGAGACTGAGCGACACACGGGGAGCAGTACGTCGCACCCCGGTATGTGGAGGTAGTGTCCATACCCCCAACTGTCAAGAATCTGTCCGTTAGTGAGATTAGGAAGATGTAGTGTCGATGGCATAGAGGATACGGCCTGCGCCGTCAAAGCCAATGGCGGGCCCGGCAATGTTTGTAGTCGCAAGCGGCAGGGTCCATATGAGGTGGCCACTGGTATCAAATTTGCGCAATGGATCGGAGTGCCTTGAAGTTGAGCGATTACGTTGTCATCGTGATCAATGAAGCCAATGCGTTTACCCAGGTGCGCTGGGTTGTCGGTCGTTTGGCTGTCGCGCATTGAACTGCAGACAATGGGCCCTACGGAGTTCACAAGATAAACTCTACCGGGCCGACCCCCTGCCACCACCCAGTACCAAGGACTACGGTGCCATCGCTATGCTCCGATAGCATTTACTTCCTCAGGTGTATCGAAAGCGTAAACAGGCGTACTGGTCGTGCCATTAAACATATCGATGGTGTAGTAGCGCTCTACATATACGGTTTGATCAGGAGCTACAGCGTATGATGGAGTTGCCGCGATAGCCAGCGGGGAATGACCATGAGGCAATGGGCTGGCGCGAGGGAGAGTACTTGAGAACGTGTTCGGGTAAGCCCCAACCGCCATCAACGCCAACGTAGATGTTGCCAGCTGTGTCCACAGCGTGCTCCATACGCAATACTGAACGGGTTATTGGCTTCTGAACGGACAGCCAAACGAAGTGAGGAACTGCGGAGCCGGGGTCGTTTGTGCCCAGAGCGGTGCAGGCAGTGTGCTGAGCGCCAGGAATACAAAGGCGAAGAGAGAGGAAGGCCCCGTACGTGTCTCAACGACTCCGCAGTGGCGAGAGAAGGATGAAGCACGTGATAAGCAGCAGAAAGCGGCCGAGCGCATGTCATGCCTCTATTTCAGTGTTGGATGGCAATGCGTCTAACCCAGTGGTGTGGCCCGATGGCTAGTTGAGAAAATATGCACCCCGAGGGGCAGTCGCGCGCTGAGTCCCAGCGCGGTCCGATGGAATGATGAGCTCATCCCCTCCAGTCGTGGAAGTGTCACGCGGTCAACCACGCGTCCTGGACATCCAGAAGCGTCAAGGTGGGAACGCCGTTCTGGGTTGAGAAGGAATGCGTAGGACGGTAGTTGAGGGGTTGATAAGGGAAGGCGTGTTGCGCAAAGGTGGCTCGGGAAGGGAAGCCAGGCTGTCAAGATCAGGAAGCGCTGCCGCTGTCGTACGACAGTGCTTCTCTCGACTGTGATGTCATCGGCGCTGGATGCAGGCCCGTTAGTATCGGGAATAATGAAAAGATCTGGCGGTGTCCAGTGAGGTAGGATGATTCGCCGCTAGGGCAGGCATTGAAGAGAATCGTGTGTCTTGCTCTTGGCGGTTGAATCGTGGTGTCCGACTGTCGTGGTGGCGCCGTTGTTGCCGCAGGCCGCCAACGGCAGAGCAAGGATGAAGAGAAGCGGGTTGACTGTGCCTTTCAGTAGGTCGTGATGCCTAGGCATGCTTGGACCTCCGGGGGAGAAACGTCTCGGATTGGGCGTTTGTTCCGTGCGGCGCATGCGCAGGTGAACATTTGTGGCGGCAGGGTGGTGGGAGCGGGGGATCGCACGGAACTCCGATGTGCCGTCATGGGGTGCACGCAACGCCTCGGCAGGGGTGCGTTTCGATTCTTCGAGAGCGTCAGCTTCCTTGAAGGCGTCACGCATGCGGAAGTTGTTTCCCAGCGGAGGGTGTCAAGAACCGCTGTGACCAGGAGAGCTGGCGCGACGCAGCTGCCCAAGAGCACTGTGCTGAAGAAACTAGGGCCCGTGGGACCATCGAGGCAAGGGGGAATGGGGGCCGCCCAGCTAACTCGACGAATGGGCGTGCACAGCAAGGTCATACCGGCCCGAGGGCTCTGTAACTGCAACGGTTTACGAAAGACCGGCCGCCCACCAGCTGTCACCACGCGTCCACAGGTGGACACGTGATTCGACATTCAAGAGCAGCGGCGGTCGCTGCCGGGAGCAGGTTTGGCGAACTCGGGGTAAAGGTCAGCGCAACACCATCGCCCGGGTCGAGACAACGCGGCCGCTCTGCGATAGACGAGCGAAGTAAAGTCCCAAGGGAAGGGAACGGATCGAGATTACCTCGAACCTCCGTTTCCACCACGGCTGGCGCATCTTCAATTAGTTGAAGATGGCTCGGGGCGGCGAACACGAGTCTTCTTAATCTTCCGTTGACGCTTGTTGCCTTCGTGCTAGCCTTCTTTCTGGAGATGCGACCTGCTTGGACACGCTGAGTCACGCCCGCCACTATCCAAGAGCGCATCGGTCGCCAGTTCCAACCAGTCGGGCACGCGCCCCGATCTGGGCGCTGGCAGATGACTCGTCACGCTCACGCGGCTCGATCCTGCCCGCGCATGAGCGAACCCAACAGCCGGCTCGCGCCGCTGTCCGCTCTCGTCATCGTAAACACCCAGGCGCCTCCCCTGAGCCACACCATTCGGCGGCACGAGCTCCCTGACGGAGAATTCGTGCGCCACCAAGGAGATGCCATGCACCGAGCCCGCATCCTGACCGTTGTTCCGGCGTTGCTGCTGCTCACGCACCTCGCCGAAGCCTCCACCGCTCCGCGGATCACCAGCTTCGCTTTGAGATGCCGCCACGCAGAAGATCTCCTTCCCGGGCCACCTCGGTGGCAAGGCGCAGTTCGACTACACCGTCTCGTCCTCATCCGCCCAGACGGTGTTCAACCCGGCCAATCGCAATGGCACCATCGCCGCCATGGCAGGCGGAGCTGTGGACGATCTCGCCGGGTGCCGCTCCGGCCGGGCAGGTCCACACGTTCACCATCAGCTGCACCAACGTCAATGGCACCTCGACCACGACCCTCAAGTTGACCGTCGGTGGCAGCGCACCCGGCGTGGCGGCCACCAACTACGGCACGGATAGCGTCTGCGCTCCTGGGGATCAGTCCCGGGAGTGAATGGCGTCGGCCTAGCACTCATCGCCGGCCTCTTGATGGCGCTCGGCGTGGTACTGCTGCGTCGTAGGAGATACGGAGAGGAAGTGCGCGCCATCCAGTTCGACCGCCGCCGAAGACCCAGCGATCCTGAGGGCGAAGTGCTGCCTTCAGGATCGCGAAGGGCGAAGGTATCGCTTCATGCCGGAAGCTACGCGTGCGGCTGCGGGCAATCCCAGTGCTCCGTTCTCGGCGGGTTCAGACGCTCGCTCGCATGCGCCTGCGGGAGAACCACATGGTCGCGAACACGAGCAGTATCGAAAGCCAACGCGATCAGCCCCGGCGCGCCGAGGCCGACGACCGTCGCCGCTGGGAAGACGAACGTGGCGATGTCGTTGGTCGTCAGCAGATCTCGGGTGCGGACTCGCCTCGCGCGCGACAGCGTGGACGTGCACGATATCGGCGGGATGGAGTGCGCCTATGTCCGTTTCGAAGGGAAACATTTCGGCGCAGTCCCGCAGCGCCGTTTCGTTGTATTCCACCATCGGGCAACCGCAGAACAGACCGCCGTGGCCACATCCGGGGAACCGGGACAGAGGCCGAAGCAGTTGTCGTCCGCAGCCCCTGACCGGGGACGATCGCCCTCACGCTGCCGTTGACATCGATGACGACGTCGGTCGCGAGATTATGGGTGATCGAGCTATCGGTTCTGAAGAAGTAACCCTTCCCCGCGACACGCCAGTTCTGCGGAGTTGTTCCCTTGCTTATCGTGATGTCGGAGGACAAGACAATGCGGTCGTAGTCTGGCTGGATCTTCGTGACCAACGAGTCGATCTGGCCGCGGATCTCTCCGTTCGGGAAACTGGCGGAGCGGACGTCGATCGTGAAGCGTCCGTTGACAATGTTTTGGGAATCGGAGGCCGCGAAGTTGAAGGACCCGAAACGCGGGCGATCCCAGGGGCAGCGTGAACTTGATGCCCGCGTTGACGCCGCGGACTGCCGGCCCGTGGAGGTGGGCGCTGGCCTGGTTCGAGACATTGTGCGTGATCTCGATCGAAAGCGTATGCGCAGCCGGGTCGATGCGTACGTTCGCGCTGCCCGCCGCCCCCGATCCGCCTCGGCGGGACGACTTGAGACGAGGTTATCGGGAGAGTTCGTACCAGAATGGTCCTGCTAGCTTCGGCTTGGCTTGCAACCAGCAAGGCGGTGATCCCCAGCAAGTACCATCGCGTTCCTCGGCCAGTGCGCATCGGTCGACTCCTTCGCAATTTGAGTAGAGACATGGCCCCCGGCACCGGGGGCGATCGGGTGCCGAACACGGCTTCCCGCCACTCAGTCGATCTCGGTCTCGATCGCGAAAGAACACGAAGAGACCATGCCGCATACTCGAATGGCAGGTCTATCGTGATCGCGTCGGAGGCGATCCCGTTCCTGATGTCGTGCAGGAGGAGAGTCTTCACCGGACGGCCGCCTGAATCGAACCGGTCGCCACGGTCACAATGGATGGGCGGCGCCATGTAGCACCTCGCGCTGTGGGAGCAGCGAAGGATGAGAGTCTCGCGAGCGGCAGCCGGCAAGTGTTGCCCGGTTGTCATGGATGCCACAGTCCAATCAGGAGTCCATACACGATTACAGTCCCTACGAAGCCGCCGGTACAGATCGAGGTGCAACTCAGGGTAAAGGCACCTACGGTATATACATTCCCCGGCAAAGCAGCCGATACAGACTGTGGCCGCGGCCGCACTCCACCACTGTCGGTCGCCGACCACACGGCCACCTTGCACCAGCGCTGATGCGGAAACGCTCCACCGATTCCAGCTCAGACGCGTTGTCTGCCATGGCGACTTGCACATTCTGATTCCACTGCGACGTTTTCGAGAGCGTGGCGAGCGCAAGCATTGCTCGCACGGGCCGGACATGGCACTGGGGGTTGTACCATTGGCCGCCGCCGTTCGTAGCGATTCGACCAGTACCACTCGAGACTCACCGCGCTGCTGTCGCCCTTGGTCACGCACACGACGGCGGAATCACCGCCGCCGTCGGGCGTTCTCAGGTCGAGCGTGATGAGCCCAGTGGAAATCAATGTCTGTCCCGTCGGAATCTGACTAATGACGGCCGTACTGCCGTCATCAAAGGCAACGGTCACCGTGCCACTTGGGGATCCGTCGGGCGCCACGGTAATCGCTCCATTCAGCGTTGCCGAGTGATGAAATGCGGCGTTATCGTCGAGGGATACGCCCGTGTTCTGCCACACCATGTTTGAAAACGACGGCGGTTGTTTTTGAACCTGCGTCACGTAGGCGTTGTCCGCCTGAACGGATAGCAGGCTGGAAGACATCCCCTGGATCGGTTGGTTTCGACCCCAGGTATTGGCGCGAACCGCACCCGAAATGTGCTCCCGCGGCTATGCACAGGCGTCGCGGTGCCGTAGGTGGTCGCCGGCGAACCACGCGACGTAGCTCTCATATCCTGGAGGATCAGTCCTGGCCTCGAACACATAGTCCATTCCATCATGGAGCGGAATGGCGGTGTTGAAGGCTGGCACTGCCACGCGGTACATGACGAGACGTCGAGCGTCCTGTATGCCTTCCGGGGAATTGAACACGCTTGCTCGGATCTGATGCTCCCGGCTTCGAGAAGGGCGAGGTGGAAGGTGGGGCCTGCCCCGGCCCGAGTCCTGTCAACGGTCCATTCAATCCAGGCCTCATAGCCGGGCGGCTCAGTACGGGCTCGATAGATCGGCGCCGGCACGCCAAACCGCTGACGGTCCGCTTTCACCGTCAGCGGATATGCATGCCCTCCGCCGTAGGTTGGTCCGACGTCTTGCTCCTTCCATGCCTGATAGGCATCCACGAACGGAACGAGATCCTCGAGGCCAACGCCATCGCTACCGTTCCAGTCCGTTAGGGCGCGATAGCCGACCTCGCCACGTTTGGTCCCGTAGGTGTCCCAGAAGGCCATTAGATCCTGCGCATCGACCCGGAAGTCGCCGTTGACATCAATGGGCGGTGTGTGATCGGTTCCGGGATATTCAATCACGGCACGGACCGATGCGGCCGGCAGCTGCTGAACGTTAAACACGATGGTGCGGTGATGGGCGGCCGGGTTCACTTCAGCCTCAAGCGAGGATGCGACCTCCCCGCCAGGCAATCTGCGACGATCTCCACCCGGCACACCCTGTGACGCAAAACGGACATCGAGACTGACCACGTATTCTCCCGGCCTTCCAACCGTTGCGATGGCTCGATACTCACCCGAGCAGCAATGTCTGGCGTAGCGCCGTCCCACGCCACTCGCTGGATGGCGGGCAGCCTCGACAATCGTCGGCCGGTAGGTGAGGACGATCGTCTTGACCTCGACCGGCAATTGCAGAACATCGCCGCAGCGGATTTCGGAGCCGTGAGTCCTTGGCCGCTAATGGTCACGTACACGCCGCCATCCTGTCTGGATCTCGGCTTGCGCCGTGGTTGAGAGCGGGATGGTAAGAGCGGCCAACATGAGCAGCGGCCCGATCGATCGAATGCTTCGCAGTGTCATGGCATACCTCCCTATCGCACCAAGACGATGCGTTCGGTCCGAAGCTCTGATCCGACGCGCAGTTTCATGAAATACACTCCGGCTGGCACAGCGGCACCCTGATCGCCCTGCCCGTCCCAATGGAGGGCATGCTCTCCACTCGTCTGCGATCCCGGTGAATACCTCCCGCACCTTTCGTCCTCGTAGGTCGTAAACGGTCGCCTCGACCCGCGACCATGCCGGGACGCGATAGCGTATGTCGGCTCCGCGATCGCTGGGGGTTCGGGGCCACCGTCAGAGTTGGTTGAGTCCCCGAGAGCTCTGGCTGTGGTGGCGCCGTGCGCCGGTAGGCCACGGGAATCGTTACCCGACTTCCGTCTCTCATGACACCGCGGGCGGTTACCTCCGGCCTCGGCGCCATGGGACTCGAGTGAAAGCCCAAGGTCCCGATCGTCAGGGGAGCGTTGGCGACAGCGTCCGTCACATGATCGGGAAACACGATCGCGAACACCTGGCATTTGGCGCCGTCGATGCGCTTGGTAGGAAGCGTCATGGCGCCGTCCACGGAAGATTGAGCGAGCACGGCAGCATCGCTCCCTTGCGCGGCGCTTGTTGCCATGATCTCAATGGCCCGCAGTGCGGCAGCCCCTCGCAGGCACAACGTCGCTGTGATCGCCGCCGCGGTTGGGTCGGCTAACGGCCGTGCGGTCTCCGTTCAACACGAGGTAAGGACCTACGGCAGCAACAGCCGGGATGACCCACAAGCCACCCAACATGAACATCCAGATCCTCATCATCTTCATCTCCTCCCGTGAATGAGCGCGTCGCATGTCGGACGATTCGTCGCCGGGCGCACGCCATTCCTGATCGTTTGCCAGCTCAACGCCCAAGATGTCGTCATTTACGTGCAGGGCGTCGCGGAGCGTTGCTGCATGACCAGCGACCAGGCTCAAAGCACTGAGGTGCGCTTGAGTTCACGGTGCGAGACGAGAGGAGAGGAGCTAGGAACCAACAAGCGGGGTGGCAGGTTTACTTGCTTCGCTTCCGCATGGCCGACGTGACTCGGCTGCGAAAGCCCTGGCCGCTTAAGATGCTGTATCCACTCTCACCAGTGGTGGTGGAGCGAGCGACCGATGCCGTCCTGAATAGCGGGTGGCGTGACTCATCGTGTTCAGGAGCGATGCATCTCTGGCACAGACAGTAGACAGGCGCTGTGCCCGGGTCAAGGGCAAATGTACTTCGAGTCTTGGGTCGGCGCTCTAATTCACGGACAGTAGGACTGTATCTAGTTGAATGACCCGCAAGAGCGGTTGGACTCCACCGACGACGTCAGGTGTGTTGAATCCAATACGACGGCTGGCCCAACATCAACTAGTTGAAGATGGTTTACGACGCCGAACGCGCGTGCCTCACCGATCTTGCGAGCTTGACGCGCTCTCCGTTGGTGCTAGCGTTTCTTGAGATGTGCATGTCGCTCACGACACCACCTGAGCACTCGCTGATCACGTGACGAAGTCCCGTGCACTCCTTCCTCCTTCTTGTCGAGGTTGGTCGCAAACGCTTGAGACACACGCACGTCCTCGTGTAGTTCGTTTCGGAGGGCCGATCCTATGGTACGCGTCGAGATTCGATGGGCCTGCGTCGCGTTGATGATGCCCGGCGGCGCCACCCCCAGCACTGGCCACAGAAGTGGCAGCCGCCCGCCAAGACCGGACAACAAATGGGAGACGGCGGGAAACTGGGCTCCCAACGGTGTGCGCGGGGCAAAACGACGACGTAGAGGTTCCCGCCACCGACGCACAGAATAATCCCGTCTCCTACATCGATCACCACCAACGGCGGGATCAAGACGATCAAGTCCTTCACGATGGTCGACCCCGGCCAGGGTCGGAACCATACCGCTCAAGAGCAGCGACAACGCCGGCGTGATCCTGCGGGTGACCAACGACATCGTCATCGGGGCCAATTGTCGGGTCTGGGGCCTCATGATCAACCCCGGCCCGCGCGGCGCCGACGTCTCGCTGATCTCCTCCGACGGCAACAATCCGAGTGGCCGCGGACTCTCCGGCGGAGACGGCCAGGTCGATGGCCACGGCGGGATCGTCGAGCTCAAGGCACCGAACGGGACCGTCACCATCGATGGCACCGCCTTGGTGGTGGGTGGAACGGGCGGCGCGGGCAAGCCGGATCAACCGAATGGTGGCGCCGCGGGGACGAAGGGACAGGATGCTGGCGACATCACCATCAGCGCCAAGACGACCGTACACGATCAATGGCACAGTGGCGGGACGAGATGGCGGCAGCACGACGGCGGACAACCAGGTCGGCGGACGCGGTGGCGCCATCTTCATCACCTCCACCAACAGCAACGTGATCATCGGGAAGGCCCTGCCGGCGGCAAGGGGTGGCGTGGGGGCCGACGGCGGCTACTTCGAAATCTCCGCAGTCGCTGGCAAGGTGACGGTCAACGCCGGGGTGACGATCACCGGCGGCGAAGGAGGGCCGGGGCGGGTGGCCGACGGAAACGCCAATCCACCCGTGAGCGCGAATTCCAACTCGGGATCCGGCGGTCACATCCAAACGAACTCCAAAGACGTGGACAATGGAGGCATCGAGCGAGGGGGCAAGGGCGGCAGCACCACTCAGACGGGCAAGCGAGGCGGTGACGGCGGGGACGGTCAAGAACACCGCCGTGCAAAAGACCCGGAGGCGGAAAGAAGTGCCGGCGGCGCCGCTGGAACCGGCGATGGCGAGATCAACAATGGGCTGAAAAGGAAAGGGCGAGGCGGATGGCGGCCAAGAAGAGCAGCAACCCGGCGATCAGATCGACGGCAGTGACGTCACCCTCCGCTCCGCACCCTTGGGCATCATTACACTGGTTGGGCTCGGTGCTGATGCCATCCATGGCGACAGCACGGTGGTGATCGATGGGCGTGATTTCTGCACGCCGATCGATCTTCGAGGCAATCCGGCGGGAATCAACGTCATCACGGCCGGACGGTCAATCACCATTGTGTGGTTCCGTCTTTCTCGATCCGGGCGTCACGCTCGCCAGCATCACGGAACCCGATGCCACCGTGAGCCCGCCGTGCACAGTTCATTCGAGTCCCGCACCCCTCCTTCCGTCGTGGGGTCTGGCTCTGATCGCACTCTTGTTGGTCGCGACTGCGTTGCTGCGCTTCAGACGTGCGGAGTGATCTACTCTGTCATTAATGAGGACCGACGTGTCAGAGTGAACGCCATCTCCCGCACGCGCAGGAAGTGACCGGCATGGCCTCGAAGGACAAGGATCCCCACAAACGCCATGGACGTTGGTCCAAAAGCGTTGCGCAGGATCCTGATCTCCCGGCAGTTTGAAATGCTGTTGTTGGTCCTCAGCCTCCTGGCCACCGTCATCATCAGCGCGCTGACCCTTCGCCAGGCCACCAAGCACTTTCAGATGGAGCGCATCGAGCCAATTCGTGGCGCGCTTCAATTCGAGGCGCTGGTGGCGCTTCGGGAAGACGTCGATCGTTGGTTGGAAACCAAAGAATCACCCAGTCACTTGTACGATCGATCGCTGGATTCCCTCGACGCTCGCAATGGACGCGCTGGCGCTCGTGGCCAAACTGCGGACCCTGACGAATTTCTTTCAGGAGTTCCTGGCAGCGCCCTCGAGTTTGGCAGCCTGGACCGAACGCTATGCGCACGAGCTCCTGGGCGGGTGTGCATTCGGTATGCGACTGCGCTCGATTCCATTCATCGTAGAAACCCGGAAGCGACTGGAACCGGCCCCAAGTCTATGACGAGGTCTTCTGGCTGAGAGGCTCGGATGCAGAAGCTCGAACCTCGCACTCCGCGGTGAGGAGTTGGCCCTAGCCGGCCAGAGCTCGTCCAACAGCTCTTGCGGACCGTCCCCATCATGGTGTCCCTCTTCCTTTCGGTGAAGAGGACTACGCTTCACGCGGTCAAGGTCGCGTCGATGAGATTCGCTGCTCGTTAGTCAGTACGGCTGCCAATATTCGTACTGTCACGGAAGATCCCCTATGCGGTCTTACGATCATGTCCTGCGTATAGTAACTGCGGAACATCCCGGGCCGGGCGCAACCTAGCACTGCTCCATTCCTCTAATCGTGGTGGGTCTGGCAGCGTCGGGTTGCCCATCTAGTTCTCTGAGGTCACACGTGGCGCCTCCACCGAACAATCGGCACCCCGAGCCCGACCGCGATCCTGCTCGCCAATCGGGTGAATAACGAGCAGGATCTGCCGGGAACGTGATCGTACTACCTCACCACAACAACCCTCTAGTCGCCGATTCAGTGCCAGCTTCTAGCCGAAACAGGTACTACGCCGGCCCCCACCCTAGCGCCGGAGAGGTCTCTGCCGTTCCACGCGAGCTCATGTTGGCCACCCCCAAGGGACCTGCCGACAATTCAGCGACGAGGCGCCCGTTCAAGTCAAACACTCTTGCTGCAACCACGGCTGTTCTTGGCAGCGTGAAACGGAACACGGTACCATCCGCGCAATGGATTGGGGTTGTTCCTCGATAGGGCGAACATGTATGGGATCGCGTCGCCTTCCCCTCCCTTCGGCCACTCTTCGCAGTGGCTCGGCACGCCCACCAAGCCTTCCCGATCAGATCCGGATCGTATGCCATCAACAAGAACTCGGCTGTAATGGCCTTATTGGCATTCATCGTGATCGATAGTGTGATTTGTCGTTCCAGACGCCCTCACCACTCCAACCCGAGAAGTACGAGTCTGTCGCCGGACTGGCAGAGAGCGACACCGGTGTTCCTGGCGTGTACAAAGCGTGTGTTGCGGGGTCCGGCTCACCGCACCATTACCGACGATCGATACGGTAAGCGCCAGAGCATCGCGAATGCGATGGTACTCAAGAGCTGATGAAGGCACTGCTCTTGCATCCATTGAAGATCTGGAGCTCGTCGATCTCACCGTTGAACTGCGCACTCCCATGGCCCATGAAATCCAAAGTTGCCAATCGACAGCGTCGCGGCATTGTCCGGCACCGCATCACTCAGGAACGCCGCCCCGAAGCGCACGCCATCGAGATACATCGTGATCGCTGCCCGGAACACCTGAACGCCTGAATGCGACTTGGTGCCAGGTGTTGGCAGCGAGCGGCCCGGCCGGAAACGAGACGCGGGCGCCGGTGCTATGAAGTGAGTTCTGGAGGAGCAAGCCGCCATTGTCGTTGTTGACCTGGAACCAGTTTGCTCCCCCTTGCTGAAAATCGTGCCCTCAACGCAGTCACCGGGGTCAGCATGTCGTGAGGACCGTGGAGGGACGTAAATCCAGGCGATCGCCGTCATGGCGTCCTGCGATGTCAAGGCGTCGGCTGCGTCCGCGGTCGAGTACTCCTCCACGCCGGTATTGCCTGGGGCAATCAGTGAAGTTGGCGCTCTTCCCACACCCCCGCCGCCAGCCGCAACGACCCCAGGCACCATACTGGCACCGCCAACGGGCGCGATGGCGCCGGTGTGCCCGCGGCCCGAATCGTCATGGTAGCGATTGCTCGGATCGTCGAAGGTGTAGTAGAGCACCTGGGTCCCACTGCCGTCGCACTGAGCAGGTCCCTCGGACAACATCCTGATCACCAAAGCGACTTCGGTCGCGCACGTCACTGCGCCTCCAGCGAGTGTCCCCTCCGACAGCGTAGATCGTCTGGTAGATAGCGCCAGCGCCAAGTCCGCCTCGAGCGGTCAACGATGGGGTTGTCGGCAAGGGTTTCCCACCTTCCCAGACATGGCCAGTAGCGCTCGACTACATTGCTCGTCAGGCCGCCGCCGAGGAAAAGCCTCCCAGCACGTAGATTCGGCCATCAATGCCTGCCACCACGGCCGCCCCACTCCGCGCCGTCGGAACATTGCTGTGAGACTCCCAGGTGTTTGACTCGAGGTCGTACGACTCAACCGTCGCCCCATTCAGGCCGAGATCACCGATGACGTGAGATCCGCAGACTCAGCGCCACCGACTGCGCCCATCCCGTACCGAGCGGTTGGCATGGGAGCCTTTGAGAGTCAGTTGCCGTTCGCTGGGTCGTATTCCTCCACCGTGTTGGTCGGCGTCCCCCTGGTCCCAACCTCCAAAGAGATACATCTTGCCGTTTACGCCCATGGCACCCGCCACGTGGAGCGGATGGCATGGAGGCTGCTGCTCCACTGGTCTGAGCCGGGGTTGTACTTCAGCACGGCCGGTTGAAGGCTGCCCGCCTTGGTTCCGCCAAACAAATAGATGCCCGCGTCGACGAGCAGTTCGTTGCGCGAAACGGCTGCGCATCCTCGACGTCCACGGGAAGGCGGGCGGGTCGTCCAGCCGGAGGCCGGGTCAGTGCTTCGGACATCGTCAGGTCCACACTCCCCGGCTGGTCCGTGCCACCCAGTGACGAACACCTTGCCTTCGGCAACCGCGGGCGAAGTCGCGTCGACGAGTGCCCATGGAACCGAGCGTCGCCCATCGGGCGAGGCGCTCCCCTAGGATTAGGCGTGGCCCTGCAACTCACACGGCTCCTTGTCCACCACTGCCGTTATGGTCGTAGCCGGCGCGATACCACGTACCAAACGCTTGCTGGCACCGAGGGCATCGCCGTTGAGCCAGGCGTCAATGTAGATGTCCGTATTCAAATAATCACTCGGGTTCGGATCATCGATTTCTCCGGGATTGAGGGCGAACCCCCAGAGATCGCCTTTCGCTAGGTACCGGCGACGCCGTCATGCATGCCCGGCTCAAGTACGTAGGCCATACCGGTTTGCGGATTCCTTACCCTGAACCAGTCGTCGAGTCGGGTTTACGGCCGGCCGGATGATCCGCCCCTCTGACGGGATGGCGTTCCAAACATCCTGTGTTCCCGGCTGACGACGCTCAAAGTACTGATACTGATGTCAGGGTTATCATTCACCCCATCAAGAGCCCACTCAAAGCGCCAGTAGGCATGGTGGTGGTGCAGATGGCAGGTGCAGAAGTTCGTCACCGCGCCAAATCCGAACATGGGCCTCGATGGTGCCATCAAGGTGGAGGCGCCACTTCATTACGTACCGGTACCAGCCGGCCGTCATTTCGGTAAGCAGCAAGAGTGAGCCGCCCTCATCGTGAATGGCGATACCCTTAAAGTTGCCTACGTCACTAGGGGTCGGCTTCGCAGAAGGTATAGGGGTGGCGTTGCCCGTTGTCACCCTAATGCCTGGAGACACGTCCACGCCGGTTGCTTGGAAGCAATCCTCCTCAGACAGCCAGTCACGGTATGGTCCGCAGAAATCATTGTCGTATTGTACGTTGAGGACAGGCATGTCCGCCCGCTGTAGTACTACAGATGATTGTTGTAGAACACTTCTGTCAATCTCGAGCCCCGTCCTTGCGGTTGCGCGGTCGTTGTACATAACGGGTGTCGTATCTTTGAACTTCCACACTGGATGTGGCAGTGGCCATTGGACGAGGTACGCCTGATCGCAGGAGCCGCTACTCGCGTTGCAGTCCTCGTCCATGGGTGGTGGGTTGCAGGAAAGGATTCCCACTCTCGATTTGGGCGGAGCTCCCGTGGTGTAGCGGACGATTGATCCGGTTGGAATGTGGACCGACACGATTTCGTTCTCAAGCAGCGTCTGGCTCCCACGATTGAGCTGGAAAACACCGACATTGACCAGCCGCCGTTTCGCTGCATCGACGGTGATTGGCGGCATGGGAGCGTAGATCTCATGCGTGCCGGCGGCGATCTTGCGGGCCCAGGGATTGCGCGGCTCACGAGAGCCTGCGCATCTGACTCTCCCCTTCGGAAAGCCCCGGCTGGTCCGCGAGCGGCTGGCGCCCGAGTTCGTTCCCCTGACGTCGAGAACCAAGCGGAATCCCTGTTCCACGGTGTAGTCGTAGATCACGGTTTCCGAATCGCTTCGCGTCGCCGGAGGAAGGATGGATGGAGATCAGGCGCTGATTGAGAGCGCCCCGTTGGCGAGTTTCCGCAAGCCGTCTTTGAAGCGCATCGCCGACTGCCTTGCTTGCGATGGTTGCTTGCTGAACTACGCGGGTGTGACGCTCACCCGACCGACACTACGCGGTCCCTCAGCCCAGCACCGAAGCGCTCGAGACGAGCAATCCAAGTACTACGGCGGCGCACCGCGCAACAATCGCGCCGTTGTGTCTTTGCATGTGGCCACTTCTCCTTCCGTGAATATGCCTCGGCGTCGCGCCGGCGGGGCACATGGCGGATGTGGTGAGTGTGCTCAACACACTCGATGGAGTGCCGGCTGAGTCACGTCGTTCTTGGCTTCGAGTCGATTCAGGCTGCCCGATAGCCTCAGACACTTCACGGGCCGCGAGTAGCCACCGCGATGGTGAGTCTCGCTTGGGGTAACGCTGAGAAGCGCAGGATGTGAAGGCAAGGACCAGAAAGCGGATGGGACCCGGCTTGCCCACGCAAGGCCGATGGTGAGTCGGCTGCGGGAGTTGTCTATGTCTTCTCGGATCCTCTTGACCACAACCGGAGGACGGTTGGGCGGCGACCGATGTCGTCCTGAGTAGCGGCTGGCGTGACTCAGCGTGCCCAGAGGTGAGACATCTCTTGAACGAAACGTTGGGCGCGCTGGTTCCTCGGGGTCAAGGAGAAATACTTCAGCTGACCCGTCTGGGACCTTCGCCTTCCTATATACGATAGAAAATCGAGGCCATCCTTTGTTGAACGGCCTCGATGAATGAGGCTAGATGAGTTGCAACTCGCTGCGGAACAGCGCCGACAGCCTGAGACTTCCCTCCATCTGTGATCTTGGGCCCGATCCCTTCTGCACCTCGGTGAAGGCATTGAATAGCGACCAGGCGGTCCGCGGCGTGAACTCCTCATGCTCCGGATCCTCCCAAGCCTCGATCACCTTCGGCAGACGCGAGGCCGGGCAGGACATTCGCCCGAATCGCCTCGACCATCAGGTGGTGTGCGGCCGGAGGCGTCAACTCACGGACCTTCATCGCCGCGATCTCACCATCGGTCCGCTCCCGCATCGACGACACCTGCGACAGCATGCGGTAGATCAGGTCCGGCAGATCACGGAAGACGTTGGGCGTGTGCTTCCGGTGCATTGTCACCTCGCCCGCTGAAGGCGAGGTTGTCGCAACAGAACACCCGTGAGCCGAGTAACGAGCCCGACCGACAGACTTCGGTCGTAGCTCGATGCGCAACGCCGATGGCGAGGCAGTAGTCCTGGTCGGGTCGGCCATTGCGACAGGAGAGCACGCCGAACATCTGGCCTCCTCCCGCGCGAGCGCGAACGTCTCGCGGGCTGACCGCTGAGGCCGAAGCGTGGCAGATGGAGCTTCGATCTCTTCGACGAATCGGCCATACGGCACGGGATGGTAGGACGTGGTTGGTTCGGGAACGGGAACGGCGGCGAGATCGGCCTGCGTGGCCGACCAGCCGCCGCGGTGGAGCATGAGAGCTCATGACGGTTTCCTCTTCAGGAGCTGGTTCTTCGTGGGGGTCGGTATTCTCGACCGGACCGTCGTCAAGCGTTTCGGCGACATCGGGCACATCCGTCCACAGGTCGATGAGCAGTGCTCTTGTGGTCATCGTGGATCCCTCTCAGAGCAGCTGCCGAGAGCGGAACGAGACGACTCCGCGGCTGGCGACGATCACGTGATCGAGCACGCTGGATGCCGAGCAGCTCGCCGGCCTCGACGAGGCGCTTGGTGATCGTGGATGTCTTCTTCCGACGGTTCGGGATCGCCCGGATGGATGGTTGTGGACGAGCACGATCGAGGCAGCCGAAGCGCAGCGACGGCCGGCTTGAACACCTCGCGCGGGTGAACGATCGAGGCGTTGAGGCTACCGATCGAACACCGTCTCCATGGCCGATCACTTCGTGACGGGCGTTGAGCAGGCAGCACGAGGAAGTGCTCGCGCTGCTCCGTGCGGAGCTTCCGACCGACGACAGCGCACGACGTCGTCCGGGCCGCGGATCGTCTCTCGGCGTCTTGCCGCGGTAGCGGCGCTTGGTCAGTTCGCAGACGTACACGGCGCAATCCTCCGCAGGGGCGGAAAGAAGAAGGGCTCCGAAGCAGTAGTGCCCAGGAGCCCGAGATGAAAGTGAAAGAGCGAAACGACGGGAGAAGGTGCGACGAGCCTGTCGGACGTTTCGGCTTCAGACAGCCGTCCGTGGCCCCCGATAGCACGCGACGCCCGAGGTCCCTACGCGCCGACAGACCCGTCCGGCAGCCTGACACCCTCCCGGCCGCTCACTGGGCGTGGCCTACGGTCCCCGCGCACAGCTTGGCAGTGGGCGAAGTACTCGCAGTCACGTGCAGCGCCAGGACGGATTCGGGAAGAAGTGGCCGTCTTCGATTGCGCCAGGTGGTCGCGCTGGATCGAGCCGGGCGACCCAGGCCGAGCTCCTCGACGGTGCGGCTCGTGGTCGAGCCGCTCCGAGCCGCGGCTTCGTGGTCTTGAGCAAGCACGTCGAGCCGGAGCTTCGGGATCTCGCCGGTACGGAGGAACACAGCCGAGGGCGTACGTCGAGAGCTGGCAGATGCCGCTCGACGTCCTCCTGCGGCGTGGAGCGCTGCCGCGGTCTTGAGGTCCACCAGCGTGCCGTCCTCCTCCACGAGATCGACGATCCCGCGCAGCCGCACATCGAGGCACTCACCGGTTCGCGGGATCCGCGATCTCGAGCGAGAAGGGCTCCTCGACGGCGGCCGGGCGGCTGCCGTTCATCGGACTCGAGATAGACCTGGAGCATCGCTCGGGCTTTCGCCTCCAGCGCGTCCTTCGGTCTCGCCCGGGTGGAACTGCAGCGGGTCGAGGTTCTGGGCGAACCAGTCCGCCTCGAACACGTTGAGCACCGCTCCCAATTCGGGGACGTGGCCCTCGAGGCGGGCGCGGTGGAACCACTCGATGGCCGAGTGGATCGATGCCACCGAAGGCGAGGGCCGCCGGACCGGAAGGCTTTGGGGATGTGGTCGAGGTACTGGAAGCGGTACTTGAGGGGGCAGCCGAGGTAGGTCTGGATCTGGCTAACGCTGTAGTGGCGATCCTCGCGGGACATCGCTGCCGTTTCCGCGGGGGCGGGCTTGCAGCTCATCGATGTAGGCCGAGGCTTGCTCTTTGGTGACCTCGGCCAATGACGCGGACATCGAAGTAGCTGAGGAGATGGTGGTGTGCCTCGTCGCTACGAATCCCTTGTCCGGAGAGCAGCCGGAACAGGTATCGGCGCTGGTTCCTCGCTCATGGCGAGTGGATGCGCGCGTGGGCGGCTTGGCCTCTCCGCCATGGTCGGGAGACCGCTCCGGCCATTCGCGAGGGTGTGGCACCCGATCCGAGGTCGGCCGACCGCTCCGGCAGCTCGTCGCCGTCCAGTTCCTCAAAGGAGACGACGCCGACATTGACGGCGTCACGGAGGGCGCGAGCCTTGGCGCGGGTTTCCGCCATGCGGATCAGGTGCGGGAGTGAGGAAGCTAGTGACGCTCTCGGGGAGGCATCCCCGATCGCTTCGAACGAGCCCTTGCCCGTTTCCACTGTCGGCCTTGGCGATCGCGGTGCGGCTGTTCTCGTCCAGGGGATCTGAAGCAGGACGATGCGGACGCGCCTTGAGACCTTCGTCATGGGCCTTCGAGAGCAGGCCCTGGTAGGTGACTACCTCCTTGGTGCCGATGACGCGGCCGGTGCGATCTTTGATCTCGAGGTGTCGGACAAACGAGGATTGATCGGCCTTCATAGGAAGGCCTCCTTGTCAGGGGCGGGCGGAGTACCAGATGCGACCGGTGCAACAACGTGAGATCAGCGTAGCGCGGGCTGCCCAGCCCGCGTAGAGAGAGCGGAGGCGACTGCCGGCAGCCATCTGTGGACAAGTGGGCTAGATGGCTCCCTCCCGATGATCTATACTTCGGCCTAGCCTAACCCTATGCCCCCAAAGCTCATCGCGCAAAGTCGACCGACTGCGCCATCTGTCCATCAATCCACGTCCACCGCATCCACGAACGGCTGGATCACTTTGAGTCGCTGCGCAGCCTTCGGCGTGAGCAACGCGTAACCGTCTGGACAGGGTCGATCCTGCGGGCGGCGCGACGCAGCCAGCCGCCGATCGCCATGTACCGCAGAGCAGGCGGAGCACCTTGCCTGGCGGCTGCAGCAACAGGTTGAGGATGCATTGCGTTAGGCTCGACATACACTGCAACACCGTGCAACCCCTCACCAGCAGCAATACATCCGGTCAAGGCGTGAATGCGGTCGTTCCAGATGTCATCCCACAATGGAATATGGCGGGATGCCTCCTTGTACCCTGGTGGTTCTTCAATATCACGCACCACCGCGAGGCATGGCGTGAGCTTCAAACCTCTCTTTCCGCAGTGTCACAGCCGATCAGGAGACCGTCTCGTCGCAACCGGCCACGTCGCCAACACGCTCCTGGAAGTACAAGGATTGGCCGAATCTGGCCGTCGCTTTCTACGTACACAGCGCACTTGGTCCTGGGCTGTCACAGGCATCCTTCTCGCTTTTGCCCATCGGCGTCGTTGGCCTGGTCGCTCGTCGGTCTCTTCCAAGGATTAGCGCACAGTTAATTCACCAGGCCTATCGAAGCAGAAGCAAGCGCGTGGGGGGCCGACCCGCTCATGCCCAATTCGTATTGATGCGAAATACACGCCCAAAGGCGGCACGGCGACCATCTTGCGTTCGTCCATCCCACGCGATATCGTGTTCTCCAGGTGCCATGATACCCACGCGGATGCTTCCTAACGACGCGACCTGCAAGATCATGAATCTCAAGCCATCCACTCCCCAACACCTCCCGAGTAGCTAAATCTGAGTGTTGTAGGCCCGAGCGTTGGATTGGGCGACGCACGAAGATGATGGCCATTGGACACCGCGACGTGACGAGGAGGCGCAGACACGACCTCTCCATTTGCTAGGATAATGTAATCCACTGCGCCATCACCGTTTTTGTCAACATAGAGGCGCTCGTCCCGTGAAGCCCCTAGCCATACGGGTTGTCCCGCCCCTCCAGAGTCAACGGTGAATGGTCCGTACGTCACCTTCCCACGACCACCGAGCCCATTGCAGAACGTAACGAGAACAAGTGAGTCCGATCTTTCCGCCTGAAACGTGAGAAGCAGACTATCAACCGGATTCGCAGCGCCAACAAACAATCGCGCAATGCCGGAACGCAACACTGCTACCTCAGCTGCTAGATGACCAAGTGGCATGATAGTAATGCCGACATGACCAATGCTATCAACGGTCGTAAACGCACTGTCACTGTTGAACCGCAGATGGGCGCTGCCAAATAACACGGCCAGATCAGCGAGACTGTCGACGTTCAACATTGCCTGTGCGAGACTATCGGCAATCCACACGGTCGTGAGGTCACTGCCACTGGCGTCGTCCGAGGGAGCACGTGGGCCACCAGTTGGAAAGAGTCTGTCCAGTAATTGGGCCCAGCAGGTTGCTGCATCAGCTACTGCGCCCGGGATAAGTTCGTAGACACCGATGCTCTTCTTAACTAGAACGTCAACAAGCGCATTGCTCTTATATAATATGTCGACGGCGGTGATCGTGGCATCAATTGAGATCATTGCTGTTGCAAGCCGCATCAGGCGCGATTGAACAGGGCGATGCTGTTGCGCGTAATGAAGGGCGAGACAGGCTGCCGAGGTGGCTCCATCTAAGCCGTCCTTTAGACCAAGGAGAGGAGAGATACTTCGGAGGAGTTCACTCCGGGTACTGCTCACAGATTTGCTCCGTGCTCGTTCCGCATGTCGCAAGCATCGCGCTGGCTGCGTCTATATCAGTCGTGGTCAAGGTATTGAGAGTCGCCATGCTGAACCATGAACTTGTACTGATCCCGCAAGCGCCGTCGTCGACCTCAACCCTAGTGTCAATAAAGGTCTGGCCGGCAGCCTGAGGCAACGTATAGGCAAATTGCAGTGTGACCGTACCGTGAGATGGTGCGACCGCCATTTGAGCGGGCACAGTCGCGGTGGTACCGAATCGCAGGACGATGCTCGGAGTAACGCGCACGGTCCGCTCTGCGCCTAGGTTGGTCAGCGTAACGCTAAGCCCAAGGTTGTCGCCGGGGTGATAGTGTGCCATATCGAGCGTACACGAGGTCTCAATAACACTCGAGAATCTCGGCGACGAGTGTGTGGCTAGCGGATATAGTGCCGAACGTATAGCTGAGTGCGGCCCCTGGGACACACCATCCACGATCACGTCCTCGAGTGCATGGCACGGGCTTGCTAGGTGATCGTCACCGTCTGGCTTCCGCCGCAAGGCACCCCAATGAGCCCGGAAGGTGCAACCGTCCCGCCCGCAGTCGCGGTTGCCGTAACCGTGAAGAGACAAGCTGTGCCCGTATTGACCAGAGTGGAGGCGGTGTTGCCGGTGAGGTTGGGGGTGATGATATCCGGTCGACCATCACTGTTCAGGTCGGCCGCCACGATATTAGCGGGTTCAGGTCCACAGGGTAAGCCATCGCATCGTCAAAACTGCCGTTTCCCGCGCCATGGAGCACCTCTACCCTACTTGCATCCCAGGTTGGCACGGCCAGGTCTGGGGCCCCATCGTTGTCAAAGTCAGCAATAGCCACGGCTGCTGGATGCGAGCTGGTAGCGTAGTCCGCTCGGGGTCCTAGGGAGCCGTCGCCGTTCCCCGAACCATACGGAGACGGTTGCCGCATTCCAAATCGCCGCGGCCACATCAAGCTTGCCGTCGCGGTTGAGATCGCCGATGTGCCACCCCGAACGGATTCAGGCCGGTCGGGTAATCGACCCGCGAGGCGAACGTCCCATCCCCTTGCCCCAGCAACACGCAGACGGTATGACCTGCCGTGGCTGCCACAAGGTCCGGCCAACCGTCTCGGTTCAAGTCTCCGACGGCAATTGATCCGGGCGGGGTTCCCCACGTCAACATCCATCCGTTGCTGGAGAGTTCCGTCACCCCGCCCCGCAGCACGGAAATGTTTCGCGAGGTTTGGTTCACGACCAGGACATCGAGTGATCCATCGTTATCTACATCGGGAAATGGCCACCGCCAGCGGCAACTGCTAACAGCGTAGGCAGACCCCTGGAGCGAGATATTCCGTTGCCATTTCCGCGCAACACGGAGATTGTGTTGTCGTTTCCGTTCGCCACCACGAGATCGAGGCGACCATCACCGTTCAGGGTCACCCTTTCCACCGAGTAGCAGCAATTCCCGTGGCGTAATCGACGTGGCGGCTGAAAGGTGCCATCGCCATTGCCGATGAGCACCGACACGGAGTGGCCGTTTGGTTGGCCACGGCAAGGTCCGACTTCCCGTCGGCGTTGAAGTCGCCGACCGCGACTCCATTCGGTGCTTGCCCGGTGGGATAGTCAACATGCGGTGCAAAGCGTGTGGTCGGAAGCGCTAGGGCCCACATCGTCATTCACGGTTGGATTGTCCCCACCACAAATGACCATCTGCTGATCAACCGGATCGTATATGGCTGAGGGCATCGTAGCGACCGCTTGGTCCTGGCCTCGGCAGGATTTCGTCCACGCCGAAGGATTCTCGGGTCCAGGGTCCGCCGTCGATTGCGGAACGCCCCCGAGGGCGTAACCGCCAAAGAAGCAACTGGTGGGGACTGGTTCGGTAAACGGCCGCATGTCCGTAGCGTCCGGGGAGCGCATTGCTGGTGTGAGCTCCGTCCAGTTCGGCGTCCCCGATGAAAGCACCCAGGTGTCGGCGAGGTAGTGATCGCCTTGGTCGTAGCGATAGCCGCCGAAGACGAGCATGCGATCGCCAACGGGATCGTAGATGCCGACGGCGCCGTAGCGTCCACCGGTGCTGTCCCACCCGTCGTCAGCTGGAGGTGCAGGACGGGGTTCCGCCCAGCGAAGAACCCAAACGTCGTTGCGTTGGCTTGACCCATCCGAGCCGCCGAAGACGAGCATGCGGTCGTGTGCACTGTCGTAGACGGCGACGTGGTCCGTTCGGGCACTCGGCGGTGTTCCCAGCGGAGAGAGCTCGGTCAGGCGAGGGTTCGGTCAGCGACAGCGCCCACACGTCATTGAAGAAGGTGTTGCCATTCGCGGCGCCGCCAAACACGATCATGCGCTGGTGGGCTGCGTCGTAGATGGCCGAGTGGTCAAAGCGCTGGCTGCGGTCAGGACCAGACGGGCTAAGCAACGTCCAGGTTGATGGGCTCGCTAGTGATAGCCGCCAGACTCCGCCTGAGGGCACGCCACCAGCAGCGCCACCAAACAGCACGAGCTGCTTCGCTACAGGATCGTAGATCGACGACTGCCCGCTGCGCGCGAGGGGCCATTCCCGGTCAGGAACAGCCGATGCCAAAGAGGACGCAATGGCGACTGATGGTTCCGTGCGCACGGACGAAGTCACGGCCAGAGAAGTAGTCGCCGGATGGACCGCACTTCCGGCTTCATTCGCGGTGAAGGCCACCATCACGACCACGAACAGCAATCCACGAAGCCTCATGGCGACACACCTCCCAGCCGGAGCGATGGCAGGTCGACTAAGCTGAGCCGACTCAGCCTGGGATCATGAGAGGATCCAAGATGCATCATCCTACGCGCAGAGGCTCGCGTTCCCTAACGGCACCGTGCTCGCGCCACCGCTACGGCCACGGCCAGCGCATCGAACATATGCAGCCAGTACTTGTCCTTCGGCCGCAGGGCCGAGGGCCGCTCGGGCAGGTCGCTCTGGAACGAGCGGCCGCAGCCGCTCAAATCCGGCGTTCACGAGAGTCACGGCCACGTCGATCTTGGTCGCCCGCGAATTCCCACGACCGCTTGCCGCACCTCCAGCGGCGACAACTCGGCCACGGTGAGATTGAGCTCAGCGGCACGCTGCCGGAGCTCATCAACAATGACGGCCATGAGCGATGCGCGCTTGGTCGGCAACAGCAGCGCCTTCTCGATGGCTACAATGTCCGGAGCATGCGAGCGGATGGCGGCAAAGAGGATCCGCCGTGCCTGGCCGATGAGGTCGTAGGGCTTGGTGCCGTTGCGCAGCTTCCGGACTCCATACGCTAGGAGTTCGCGGCCGCGGATGACAGCCAACCCCATTTCGCTGGTGCCCGGGTCGATGCCAAGAACGGTGGGATGTGTGGTGGTGCTCATAATGGGAAAGGTAAGTGTCCTCCCGAAGGGCCTGCCCGACAGCGACCGCTTGCCAGTCGCCAAGTCTGGGGCAGTGGCGCCGGGACAAGCCTGACGCGCCAAGCTACTCAGCCGGATGACCGGCTGCGGGAGGACGGTGTGGTGAGAAGAACGTGGTGGTAGCCGAGGGCGACGGCGTCGTACATGTTCTGCCAGTATCGCTCCTTCCACTTGCGGTCCTGGGTGAGGTACACCCTCAATTCCGGAAAGCGGGTGGCCACGGCCTCGGCAGCTTCGCGCTTACCGGCCCAGCCGTTACCGACCACCGAGCGGCGCACTGCCTTGGCCGAGTACGTGACTAGCCGCACTCGGCATGCTCGAGCGAGTTCGCCGGAGCAACCGGCCCCAAGGCGGGGAGCCCCGCCAAGACATCGAGCGGTCGCTGGGGAACCGGCTCCAAAATGAGGGCCCGCGGCCGATAGGCACGCACCCACGCTTCCATGGATTCTTGAACGCGGCGCAGCGCTGGCGCGGCGGAACGTGACGGAGATTGAGCACGTTGGCGGTGAGGAGCCGCTGGCCAGAGAGCACGGCGTAGCCGAGATCGCGCAGGCCCGGATCCAATGCGAGAATGGGACTAATTGTCTTGGGCATGGGTGTCGTGTTTTAGGAGATAAAGAAACAAGGCGGTGCGAGAGCGGCGGATCTTGGTGGCGGGGACGGCAAGCGCACCTGCGAGCGCTTGCCGAATGGCACGATCAGCGTGCAAGCGCATCGCGGCTTCCAAAGCTAGCCGGTGTCCCTGCTCGCCCAAGGCGTCTTCCAGTTTTTCTGGGGTGAAGAATCTTGGCAGCTGGTCCGATCCGCGCGGCTTCTCCTCAGTCAGTGTTGCCACCGCCTTCAGTCGGACCCGGGTGACGCCGTTGAGGTGCTCGGCCTCGAGGTATCCGCTCTTGCGCAGATGCCCGAGCCAGGAGCGCACCGTCCCTTCGGAAAGGCCCATGCTCCGGCCCACCGCTTCGGGTTCGATGTCGAGGGTGTCTTTCCCGGCGGGCAGCTTGAGAGCAGCACGAGATAGAGCCAGACACCGGCGCGCATGCGGCGCAGGTGCAACGCGCGGGGATGCTCGAGGAGACGGCGATCGATGGTCAGGGTGATGGGTTGAGAAGAAGACAATGCAGCGAGGATTAGTTACTGAGTGATTCGCGGGCAAATGCGCGGCAGCAGGTAGCTGAACAAGGCGGTCTTGCTCTTGCGGATCGACTTCATCGCCCGCACGCGCTCCAGCGCCAAGCGGATAACGGCCGGTGGGAAGTGGGTCAGGGCGTGGCGGAAGGTGGATGGATCGCTCTCTCCGAGTGTGTCGAGGATTTCCTTGAGCAGATTCTCCCGCTCGGGCGCGTCGCCTCGCACTGGTTGCTGCCTATAGCTATCTTTTATCAGCTTTGATTGTGAATAGCTTTTATAGCTATAGGCAGATGCCGGGGTTTCAGGCGCTTTTGGCGATGTGCTAGGCCACACATTGAACCGGAGCACAAGGAAGGGAAGCGGCGCAGGATCTCGATCTCACCAGCACCTTCGAGGTCGCGCAGCGCAAATGCGAGGTCGGCGCTCGAACAACCGAGGTGCCGCCGCAATCGCCCTTCTCGCGCCAGCACCAGGCCACGAGCGTTCGCGTGCTCTTCGAAGGTAACGGCGCAGCACTTCGGTCATGCGCCGACGTGATTACGCTCCTCGGTACCGCTCTTCGCCTCATGGTAGAAGTCGATGGTACAGCGACTCCGCCAAGGTGGCGAGCTGCTTCGCTAACTTGACGCACAGCGTCACGCTCGGCTGGCGTCAGGCCACGCTCCCACGAAGATACGGCGGCCCGGTCACGGCCAATGAGTTCTGCCAAGCGCCGCTGCGAAAGGCCGGCTTTGAGACGGTATTCCCGGATGCGATTGGGGAAGCGCGGGGCATGCTTAGAGGTGCGAGCCGTGTGCTGGAGCGACATGGCTGCATTGTAGCGACCCGAAGAAAAACCGAATAGGGGTGCGAACGCGCGCATTCGTAGACACCCTGTGGACAACGCTGACCTCTCACCCGATTTCACGGGGAATGCGCCCAAGGCTCACGCACGACATCAGCCGACGATGGCCGGCTCTCCTGCACCAAGCGGTGCCGGATGGGAAGCGGCATGGGAGGTGTCCACACCCTGATCGGCCGACAGTGGCAGCTGCACGACAAACTCGCTGCCCTGTCCCACGCCCCGGCTCGCTGCGGTGACGGTCCCGCCGTGCATCGAGACGAGCTGCCGCACGAGCGCCAACCCAATCCCGAGACCGCGCTGCGTCCGGTCAGCTTGATAAAACAGTTCGAAGATCCTGGGCATGGCCTCCGCCGAGATACCGCTGCCGGTATCTTTGATCCGGATCGTGGCCTGTCCTTCGCTGGCGGCCACGATCAGCTCAATCCGCCCGGCGACGGGCGTGAACTTGACGGCATTGCTCAGCAAGTTCACCACCACCTGCTCGATGCGATCCGCGTCCGCCTCGACCATGAGCGGCTCCATGGGAAGCGTGACGACTAGATCGTGGTGATGAGCAGCGACGGAAGTGCGCACGGCCGCCACCGCGTGACCGACAATCGTGTTCAGTGACACCGGTGCCCGGCGGAGCTCGAGCTGGTTGCGGGTAATCCGGTCGAGATCGACGAGATCATCGATCAGCCGGGTGAGGTGCCCGAGCTGCCGGTCGATCATGTCGGAGGCCAGCCGCACGTCCCGGCCGGTCACGGCGCTCTGTGCTTTCAGCGCCTCCATGACGTTCCGGATCGGGGCCAGCGGATTACGCAGCTCGTGGGCGACGGTAGCGAGGTGCGCGTCCTTTCGCTCGTTCAGCTGCCGCAGCGCTGCCGCCGCCTCCGCTTGGCGCTGGTGGGCACGGCGCATGAGCAATCCGAACAGGGTGACGGTGCCACAGGCAAAGAGATAGCCCGCGAGGGTGATCCAGTCGCCGGGAGTGTCGATGCGGAGCGTGTGGCGCGGCTCGACGAACCAGTACCGCGTCGCCAGGTAGCCGAAGACGATGGCGAAGAGTGCCGGAGAGAGGCCACCGACACCGACCGCCACGGCCACTGCCCCGAGAATGGTGGCGAAGGGGATGCGCGACCCGACCAGCGGGTCAGCGAGCCACCGGAGGAACACCGCCATGGCCAAGGCGGCGACGGTGATGGCGTACTGGAGGAGCGGACGGAGCGCTTTCGGCATAAGGGGGCTTTTAGAGAAACTCAGAAACTCTCTTTAGAAGAACTTACACCCGACCATGATCCTGTTTCTAGGGCAAAGCGCATGGGCGGCGGCCCCGAGTACGCGGCGGCACCGCGGCCGTGCTGCGGCACGGCAGCGGGTCCGCGCTGCCGGTTGGTCTGCAAGAGAAATCAGCGTCCGCTTGCCCGACGGCGACGCCGAGGTGGACCCGCCAAGTCGTTCGCTGACCGAGTTAATCTCGCTCCGGATCGCCTGCGGAACCATCTCCCGGATCCGATCCCGCAGCTGTCGGCGCACCTCCTCACCCACATCGAGCACGCCTGAGTCACGAACCGTGCGAGCCACTTTGCCGAATGGCTGGCCTGGCCTGCTTGCGCCAGAGGTAGTACGTCACCTGGGAGATGCCGAAGCGGCGGGCAACTTGGGTGCCGGTCAACTCGCTCACGCCGGGAGGTCGCGAGGATGCGCTGCCGCTCGGCTTCGGAGAAGCGGCGCCGGCGAGCCGGACGCGTCTTCGCCGCAACTCCCCGCCTAGCACCTCGAGGGGCAACAGGCCGGGCGCGCCGGGCGGGCTTCTTCGTCTTCGTCTTCGCCCTCGTCTTCGCGGCCCTCCGAATTGCCGCCTTCACTCGCTTCGGCTTCGCGGCGGGTGCTGCTTCCTGTGCGTCCTGGTCGGTTGGCTTCGCTTCCTTCTTGCTCTCCTTCGGCATGGCGAAATCCTCCTTGATGTGATGCTCGCAAGCGACGGAGCCGCAGCATAACGGCGGTGGCCGATGAGCGTCCAGATCGAACCAGACAGCAGGACAACACTCGTCAGTCGCGCAAGAGAATCCGGACTGCTTCCGACGCGTGGCCATACCGAAGCGGAGAGAGCGGAATCTCAGCCAGCATGAGGCTGAGCTCGAGGAGGGAGTGGTCTGGCTGGCGATCCCGGATCCAGCCAAACTGGGCCACGAAGTCGTTCATCGTTCCGAGGACGCTTCGGTTCTGGGTTGAGGCCACGGTCATGTGCTCGAGCATGTCACGCTCCCGCGCGATGATGGTCCCTTCGACACCCAAGGCCTCCAGCACCTCGGCCACGGCGCCCGGGATGCGCTCGAGAAGGGCCCGCAACGGCGCGGCCGGCAGCAAGACGGGCAGGCGGGTCTCTTCATGGACGAGGATCACAAGCTGTTTCGGCCGGACGACGAGCAGCGTGGCGTACCAGCTGTCGAGCAGGCCGCCAGGCGCAGTGCGTGGCGGCTCATCGTGGACCGGTAGGTGCCGTAGGAGTTTGCGCGTGCAGTGCAGGATGGCCATGTAACGAATCGGTCCCGGGTTGTCCACACGGTGCGCCCATTGACAGCTGCCGCTATTCCCGTAGTGTGGAACGATATGCTAGCGCGCACACCAATCCGAAAGCAGAACCTCCAGGCAATGCGTCAGACATTCCTGGCCGACGTGTCGGCTGCGGCGCCCCACGATCACCGGACGACATACGCCGAGTGGGATGCCGCAATCCGCTCCTACTTGAACACGCTGCAGCCGTGGCTGACCGACGATGACCTGCGGCTGGCACCGCGAGCGGAGTTTTGCCGTCTACCCGCATCGAGCTTGCCCTTCTCCCTCGAGGGCTACGCGTATTTTCGTGCCTGGCTGCGCAAACGCCATCTCGATCCCAAGGATTGTGAGCCGGAGGCTGGACCATGACGGAAACGAAGTGGCGAGACCAGTGCCGAGCGGCGCGCAGGATTCACGATGAGTTCGGCCTCGAGAAGGCGCTCGGCTATCTTGTCGGCGAGAAGCTCCTCGCGTTTGTCCGCGTCTCCGATCGGCAGCCGGCTCTTCGGACGGAGTTGCCCGATTTTGTAGCCGAAATCCGGTCAGTCTTCACCCGATCGGAGCTTGAGCAGTACTTCGCCACCATACACCGCGTGGGACCGGCCGCCCACGTCCTCGATGCCGAGGCGTACGAGTTCATGCGGGACGCCGGCGCCTTCGGTGAGGAAGACGTTGTCAGCGCTGCCCAAGACGCCATCCTGATCGAGCGGGCGAGGGCACTCCTCCTCGCCGTAGGTGGAACGTCCAACGAATGATCCGCTTCCATGACGATACCACCACCCGACCACCCCATCGATGACGCCACGGCACTGGCCAAGCTCTGCAGCATCGCGGTTCGGAACGCCCTAGAGGGTTTTCACGTCCGCCACTTGACGGACGAGCAGACGCGCGAGCTCAACCCGATCATCCGCGACGCGATCTTCACGGCCCTGCACGCATCCCACTGGATGGATCGGTCGGACCACGCTCGGCGGTGGGTCGACTACCAGCTCCAGCTTCTGCCCTCGTACTGGGAGGCACCTGAGCTCTTAGATGGATACCTCGCCAGTCTTCGCCGGAGCGGTGAGGATGAGGGATCGCCTGCGCCGCAGGACTACGCCGCTCAAACATAATTCAGCGGATGCTTCGCCACCTGCCCACGAAGGTGCTCCGGCGAGGCGGCTAAGTAGATCGTCGTGGTCGTGATCTGGCTGTGGCCCATGAGCTTGGAAAGCGAATAGATATCGCAACCGCCCTCGAGCATCAGCGTGGCATAGGTGTGCCGCAGCGTGTGGGCGCTGAACTGCAGCCCCGAAATCTTTCGCGCCGAAGACGATCCGGTTCTTCAGCCCTTGGGAACTCAGGCCCTGGTCACGCAAGACGGCGGTGAACACTTCCGGGCAGGTCTTGCCCGCCTGCTTCCCGCGCCTCGAAGTAGCGCTCGAGAATCCCCGCCAGCCGCGGGCTCATAGGGAGGATGCGGTCCTTCATGCCCCTTGCCTTGCCGGACGAAGATCGTGCGGTGCACGACGTCCACATCGGCCAACTGCAGCTTCAGCGTCTCCTTGGACCGCAACCCGGCGAGCAGCATGGTGGCCAGGAGCGCATGGTTCCGGAATCGCTCAAAGGGCAGCCGGTACGGGTAGTTTTCGACGTAGGCGAGCAACCGCTCTGCCTGATCACGGGTGAGCTTGGGACGGATGCTCTTTTCCTGCCGCGGTAGCGCAATGCCGTCCACTGGATTGAGCGGCAGGTGGCCATGCTCGACACACCAGCGGAAGAACACGGTCAAATGCCGGTGATAGGCCACGAACGTGCTCGGTTTCCAATGCCGCTGCTGCATGCCGCGGAAAAAGAACTGTTGCACGAGGTGCGGTGTGCACTGCCCAATCGTCTCGCACCGCCATAGCGCGGGAGAGGACCTTCGTGGTGATCCGGTAGCCACGGATCGTGTCTTCGGAGCGGCCTAGCATGTAGGTGGCGTGGTCGCAGAACTGGTCGAGGAGAGGATAGATCTCCATAGGATTCATGGATTATTCGCACGCACGCACCGCAGCAGCGCCGCGGCTTTGGTCTCTGGCCTTCTGGCAGATTTACACCAACTCGCGTCTCCCCGACACCTCCGCCTCTACCTACTCTCGGCGAGAACAGGTCGTCTCGGAGGGCAGAATCGTTGATTCTTGGCTGAGGTTAGCCAAGATCTCACAAGTCTGAGAGGACCTGCTCTTCACCAAGAAACAGGCAGGCCCCTGAGAGGCGGATTTCCGCTAAGGCTAGCGCAAGTCGAGGCGAGGGGATTTACGAGGGCGAGGCGCCGAGACGACCTGTTCTATGCAGGTTTTCGCGTCGGAATCAGGCCTGGGAAGAGGGGGCGATACTTGCAGCGATGTACGTACGTGGGTTGATAAGTAACGACACTCGCACCTTAGCATTGCTTCTACCGATCATCAAGTACGTGGCCATCCCGGGCAGAGCAATCTTCGCTGCTCCTTGGAGGGAGGGATTCAATGGAGGTGGCCCCTTGACCATGTAGCAGTTAGGGGACGCGCGCCACCCCTCGCAGCGGTTGCCGAAAGCCCCAATGGAAACACGTGCGGGGATCCCGCCCTATTCTAAGGCCTGGCGCGTTCACGTCTCTTCTTTGAATTGCTCGTTCCACCGCGAGCGAGTCTTCCTCCGAGAGACCCCACAGAATTCCTGTGTCAAGATGGCGTTCACGGGCAAGAACAGCAAGAGCGATATAGAACGGTGGGTCAAACCGCCAAGGCGCGTTTGCGTCTACAATATCCACCGCAAGCGCCTCGGGCCGCCCTCCGGGTCCCTTTGCTGAGTGCATGCTCCACTCGCCACTCGCCACCCCTCTTGTCGCGAGTCTTCCTTGCTCTTCAGGAGATCGCCATCCTGAGAGGATATATGGTCGCATTCCCAGTGTCTCCATCTGATCCAGCAAGTCCATTATCTTAGTCCGAAAACGCGGGTATAGGCCCTTGAGTTGCTCCGCATTTCTCTCCTCACGTTTCGTATCGTCTATGGCCGACGCCGAATCGACATCCGTTCTGACTGCAAACGCGGGGACGGTGGCCATCGTATCTTCGAGCACAGCCTGCACGTGAGCATCTCGGATGAGACGGGATTTGACGAGGAACGCAAGCCTCTCGCGGCGCTCGGTTTCATTGGGTGCTTCGACAGCCTTCAGGATTAGACTTGATTCCAGCTTCGCACGCTCCAATGCGATGCTAGCAAACATCTGGCCAAACGCCAGAGCACCTGTCCCGATCAAACCAATCAACGCTACAAGTACTGTCGGCGATCTGAATAGACGCTTCCATGTTGTCGAGTGGCCACGCTCCCTTTGAACGATGGTCTTCTCGCGCTCAAGGAGATCAAGTTCGCGCTTTTAGCAATGCAATGTCGCGTAGACGATGCTCGCGTTCACCCGGCCGTTCGTCTTCCATTGCCTCGTCCGTTCAATCCAAATCTTAAGACGGCTTTACCATGAGCTTCAGCGCTCCTCGTACTTCGCGAAGGATTCCGCAAAGTCTGTTGCTCGTCAAGAGACGAAGACGGAGATAGCTTAGGAAACGCGGTCACAGCAGGTTATCAAGACTAATGCTCTCCACGTCATTCCGCATGGCACTGGTCGGCAAGCAGCGCAGGTAAGCGCTCGTCATCCGTATATCCCGATGCCCGAGGAGCTGACGCAGCTTAGCGATGTCACCGCCCTGATTGAGGAAGTTCACCGCGAAGGTGTGCCGGAACTGATGGACATGGAACTGGACGCCGGAAAGCGCCTTCATCTGCTCAACAAGGTGCTTGAGGCCCATTCGCCGTGAACGGCGCATCAATCTCCGACCCCGAGGTGAACAGGTATTCACTGGTGAGGCGCCGCTTCTCCCGCTCCTCGAGGTAATCCTCCAGTGCCAGGCAGAGCTTCGAATTGATCGGCACCACCCGCTCCATCCGGGATTTCGACGTCTCGGCCCGGACGGTGAGCTCCAGCCGATCTAAGTCCACGTCGGTTACTCGGAGGGCGAGCAGTTCCCCTTTCGGATGCCGGTGTAGAGCAGGACAGAGAAGATGGCGATGTTCCGCTTCCGGAGGAACCTAGTCCGCCACTCACCGGTCAACACCAGAGCCGCGAAGATGCGCTCCACGGCAGAGCGACCCAAATATTTTCTGTTCTCGTAGACCACGCGCGGATAGGGCATCCCCTCAAAGGGATTCGCCTGGATCAGACCCTTGCCTCTCAGCCAGGCGAAGAAGCGGTTGAGCTTGCTGCGGTAGGCAAGGACGGTGGAGGTCTTCACGCCGATCTTCGTTCCGGCCAGCTGTCTCTCTCGCCTTCGGGTCTGCAGTCGGCGGAAGAACTCGGTCATAGCGGAGGGCGAGAGTTGCTGCAGCGTCAGGTTCGGCAGGAGGGCGCGGAGCAGCCGGAAGCTTTCCCGGTAGCCGCGGAGCGTTACGGGCGAAAGGCGGGCCGAGAAGCGCTGCTCAGCCAGGAACTCGTCTTCAAGGCCAGACATTTCCCGATCCCTGTGACGCTTGCGCGTCTGGTAAACGGCCGTAGCGTGATGCATCCTCGAAGCGTGACAGACTCTGTCGGCTATGCCCAGGTGGGCCAACGCTGGTGGGACGCACCCCGTGTGGACAACAAGTGTTGGTCAGCAGCGCAGGAGATCCATCGCATCTTCCACCTGCTGCGCCAGGTGGAGTGAGACTTGGAAATGGATCATGTATGGGGGACGATCAGCAGGCGTTCGGCTCAAGTTAAACTGCCCAGAGTGTAGCGCCGTTCTCGGATGCAGCATAGAGAGGGTGATGCCCTGCGCTAGCGTGTTTCCTGTGGACGATCCAGCTCTCGCAGCCGCACGATGAGTTGTCGCATCTCGTCCAACCACTTTCGGAACACCACTACGTAGTCCTCCTCGACTACTGCTCCGGTCTTCGGATCTTGAAGAAAGACGAGTCCATCGGACGGTCCCCGACATGGAACTTTCGTGGCACCGACGTTAGGTGGGTTGAGTGGTGGCGCATAGCCTGCATTTGACTGAACCAACCACCTAGGCGGGCCTCAACTTCAGCAAGGTGTTTCTAGCGAGGGCGCTTCTTTTCCGCTGGCTCGCAGCTTCTCCTCTAGGCTATTGCGCCGGACCTTTTCCGGATCAAGTCCGCAGTCGTGCCGAAGGTTGCACTCTTGAAAGAACGCATCTCGAACGCCTGAGAGCTGAAAGAGAAACGCTTCCTGATGGGAGCGATCAAAGTCGCTGCCGCGGCGTTCCGTCGCTTGCAACTCCTCGAGATGCACTGCCGCGTAGCGCAACTTGGCATCCAGTGCGATCACAGGCTGCCCGAAGTTCCTTCTCCGCCTCATCCAAGATGGGTCTCTTCTTCCTTGATGATTCCGCGCTGGTCGAGGCAAGTTCACGACTTGCTTGAAGCGGGCCTCGAGTACGTCACATTCATCGTGCCAGGCTTCGGTGCGCTTCAGGTAGCGATCGACGGAGGATTGGAGATCCGAGAAGCTTACCTGCATCTGCGCTGAGAGCTGATGGATGTCTTCCTTCGTAGCCATACTCGCCTCGAGTCGGTGAAGATCATCCTTCGTGGCGAGATCGCCGAGCGCCTGATCGAAATATTCCTTTGTGAGTGCTTGCGAAATGATCGATTGCAGTTTACGAAGCTGACGCTACTCGTCAAGGCCCGGGACGTCATGTGAGAGTTGCACTACTCCCCCTGCGAGCGAGTCCCGTTCGGCGTTCAATGATTCCAACTGGTTCTGCGGATAACCGGTCACGATGACCGGTCAGCCTGGATCTCCATCCGATCGGTCATCCTGCGGACGAAGGGAAGTCGACGGTCACCACATCATGTTTTCGGTTCAGCCACCGTCGATCCACGACACGTTTCTCGCATCAGGCAAAGTAGAGGCCTGGCCAGTAGTCTGGATCTACGTACGGCGGGGTCGCCCCATCGGCCAAGAATCGCGCAATCACGTCCTTCAACGCAGTGCAGGCATATTCGGCAATCTCGGGGCCTGTCATCTCGCGACCATTGATGCGCGTCGGCACCAGCGTCCCACCATGAGCAACTCTGCTCCTGCAGTCATAGAGCTTCTTGGCTGAGGCGAAAAGCATCCCTTCGTGCCGAAGGCGCTGTCTGTAAGGGCCGAATAGTTCATGGCAAACCGATACCGCAACTCACCGCGGTCTTTGTCGTCCGTGTACGGATCAGCAAGCAGAATCGCTTCAAGGCCGATCACAGCGTCGAGCAGCTTGTCCCGTGGTTGACCACGTACTGCGGCATCACTTAGCCGCGTACACGCTGCTTCAAGGCTCGAATGCAGGGGATTCGTGAAGTAGGCGGCGTGCCCTTCCAGCAATGGCACCTCGGCCTTGGCAGTGGATAGTGTCCATACGGAGTGTACGAGTTCCCGAACCCGAGCGATCCAACAACTAGGTAGGGGTTAAAGCGCACTGGCCTGATGTGCACTTGATCATAGCCGATTGCAAAGGGTTTGAAGGTGCGAAGGGAGAGAATAGCCCGGTCGAGCTTCTCACTGAGTTGATTTCTTTCGTTGGCTGCTGGGCGCCATTCGCCTATGATCTTCTCTTCCGTAATCGTGCCCGTAATAGCATACTCACAAGGGCCGACCAATCCTCGGCTAGGCCGTGGCATAAGCGGATGGCCACCATACACTCTGTTGATCTGTTCGTCGGTCAATCGCATGATGAACAGACCGGAGGGAAGCGTAACAGCCGCAATCTCATGATCGCCAGAGAAGTTCAGTAGAGGCACAGTGATCGATAGGGCAATGGTCGAAGAATCTAGAAACGCACACCAGTCGTCGACCAATTCGTCGATCGCTTCGTCAGGCACGTCGAGTGTTCCCGCTGTCTTCCAAAGATGCTGCACTGCTGACGTCAAGCGGTGCTCGAACCCCATAGTCATTCTGGCCCAATACTCTGACACCGACTAGCCCGCTGTGGTCCGGGTAGTACCTCCTAAAGAAGGCGGTCCGATTCGCGAGCTTCCTCGACCACTGGCGCTCTTGCGAGGACCCGCGGATCCAACGCCGGAACAAGTTCGATCGCGCTGCTCCAGCTTCGAGGCGTATCTCCCCTTCTGACAATTACTGAGGCTTCCGACGACACAGCGCCGCGGTCCCGGAGGAGGCTCAGGGATGCTTGCAACGCGGAGCGTAGGGCTGCTCGGAGGTCGGCATGCATATTGGTCAGGGCTATGTAAGCGTGGTGGACTTGATGACCAACACGACTGGCGCTGCCACAATGTTGGGGTAGTGGAGCAACAGGCAGCCAAATACATTCATGGCGCCGCCAGCCTACCTCTTCTCGAGTGACGTCAACGGGCCACGATTCAGCGAGGGTGCCAAGCTTAATGGCAGCACGTACCCTTCCGACGAAGCACACAATGAGGCGGATGGATGTCCTGCTACGCCGTTCAGATTGTAGACACGACACGCTCACTCAAGGATGGCCCTTATCATATTGACGACGGAGTCGATACCACACAATGCATCAATCAGTACGAACAATCCTAGCAGCATCGCAGAGTAGAACACGACACTGCCTGGCCGTACCCGATCTTTCCGGAGGTCAGCCTCCCTCCACTGCAGGATTGCCTTTCCTTGGCGCATTCCTTCCGTGGTCTCGATCGATAGGTTCGCAAGTGGCGATTGTTGCCCATTGAGCTGCTCCGGATAGCCGAGCAGTTCCTCGATAAGAGCCTTCTTGAACACGGTCGCTCGATAGTACTCACGGCTCTTCAGGAGAGAGATCAGTCCTAGGACCGCACTGAGGCCCGCGGCGCTGAAAATGCCGACCGACATTAGGTTGGCAGCCCAAGATGTCTGTCCATGCGGAGAGTCGGCTTTGAGCAGTGTAACGCCAACACCCGTTAGCCCAGCCGTTACCAGGAAGGGAGTGTTTCAGGCGCTCCCAGTTGAAGCTTACTTCATACCTGTATTCATCAACAGCAATCTTGTACAGCCCGATGAGTTCGGCTCTTTCAGGAGGATCGGCCATGCGGCCTAGTGAGTCGACTGGGAGCGAAAGAAATCAAAGACATGAAGGAATGTTGGCGTGAAGGCATCTGGATGTTCAGACACCATGCGTGCCACACTCCTCAGTTCCGCAAATTGGAGATCAGCAATGTGCGTTGGATCGGGCCGCAGTGGCCCGTCATGAACGGCGCGAATGAGTGTAATGTATTTGTGACATCCTTCATCGTTCATTACTGTCTTTCCGACAACATCGAGGTCGAGATTATCGATACTGAGCTCTTCTCGAAGCCTGCGGTGGGCAGCTGCAGCATAGGATTCGCCGGAGAATAGATAGGCGGCAACAGACGAACCCCAGCGACCGGGGTTGCGTTCCCGGGTTGGTGCCAGTTGTTGGAGAATCAGCTGTCTGTCGGAATGGAAGAGAAATACGTGCACCACGCGGAAATTGGCATGCGCACGAAACACCTCGGCCCGACTGATTGTGCCAATAACGTGGTCGCTATCATCGACTCGATCGATGACCATGCTCATGCCCGGCCTAGGAGACATGGGTCTCCTTAGCATCCAGAATAGCTCTGGACAGCAGTTCATTCTTCCCGCTGGTCAGAGACTCGTCGGGGAGCGCCCTGAAGTACTTGAGGAGACTACGCCATCCAGTTCCGAACGCTGTCGTCCGGTTACGATGGCTCGTGCATGGTGGAAAGTGGGGTTCGTGCGATGGAGGTGGGTTTGCATTTTGGCGTCCTTGCCGCGACAGCGGTCCCCGTGACCCGAAACGCTCGCACGTAGCTAAGTCCTTGGTAGGCTAGTCACTGTCTAGCCAAGAGTCAACGGCGTTTTCTCCTTGGAATGACGCCGGTTCCCGAGCTTCCGGGAGGCCCTGCTGCTCGGAGGGTCAACTAGGTTGGGGCGGGGATTGAAGGACATTGTGACACGATGACGCCGTGCTGCCTAGACCTGTAGTGCTACGCCCGTGAGTGACCAGTGGCGCTCGGCGCGACCGCGATAGAGGAAGGAGCAGCTATTTGGAGAGCGCAAGCGCGTGGGAAGGAAAGTCCGGCCTGGTCACCTGCGAGCGCAGATAGCCAAGCATCCACTCAACTCCAAGCGGGGCAGGAAAGCAGGGACATCTTCGTGCCGGCCTCGGGACCAGGGCCCGAACAAGTTGAAAGTGATTCAAGCAACGGGACAGCCGAATGAATGGGGCTCTATTCGTCTGAGTCCTCTCTGCGCTCAGCCTCTTGATCACTCCGATACGCCTCGTCACGGTACCCAGCCGCCATGTCACGCAGCATTTGAGCGGTGCGTGGATAGCGTGCCGACAGCTGATCAGCCATACGCTTGTAACGCTCGGCAATGGCCGCTTCTTGCGCGCCCCCTTCGTGGATACCTTTCGACCACACCACCGCGCGCGTTGTGCGTGCCAATAGAGATGCCCAATTCCAAATCCCTACTGTTAGTCTCTTCGATGACGTCACGGACCGCCGCTGGGGGCCAAGGCCGTCTTCGTCAGGCGCCAGCGCCGCTGAGGACCTGTCCAATCACCTGATCACCGATCGCGCCGCGGTTTACGGAAGAAGAGAGGCGCCGTGCGGATCGGACCCACTCGAGCAAAGCGGGGGCGTCGATGCGTCCGTCTTCCGTAGTGCCAGGAGCCGTGCGCCAGGCGTTCAACAAGCGGTATGCATGGCGAGCCCTTAGCTCATCCTCTGGTGACAGTTTGCGCGGCTCTTCGCCCTCTCCCCGATACACAAGGGAAAGCACCTCAAGAAAGAACTCCGGACGAGCTGCAAGTTCACGCTGGAGAAAGTGTGGCCGGTGCTCGCGTCGGTCGAAGAGTGCAATGAACTGCCATTCGAGCTGCAGCCGCCCGCGCTGGGTCAATCGTTGGATCCTTCGCCAAGCGGTCAAAGAACTGAAGCATGTGGTGCGTGAACATCTGACCGATGTCACCGGGACGCGGCTCGCTCTTAAGCACGCCTTCCATGACTTCTAGGAGAAGTGATGTGTCCACCGGCCGGCGAGCTGCGCCCAAGAGTTCAACGGCCCCGAATGCTAGGCCTTGCGCCACGAGCGTTCGCGTGGCGAGATCCACCGAGTCGGCCTCGATACGGTACACGTTTACGTTGGACCAGAAATGTCGCTGCCCCTTTTCATCAAGACCGCCCACCAACACAATTGTGTGTGAGTTAGTGGGGAGCGAAAGCAAGAGTTCGGCCTTTTGCTCGGCGATCAGAGGACTAGATGCGTCAGCAACGCGTGCTTCAATCCAGGTATTCCCGAACTTCCGGCAGCGCCCATCGACAAATCCTCCGGCAAGCAGTCGGAGACTCTTGTCACTGAGGCAAGATACTCACGAAGAAGGCCGTTCTCCTCGTCGACTGAGAGGTCGAAGGCGCCCAGCGTGGCACCCAAGTACCCGGGAACCTCAACGGATTTCGCGAGCGCGATGACGCCGTTCAGGCCAGCCGAGGACAAAATCGTTTCCACGGCGGCTTGTCGCGCCTCCTGAATAGCCTTCTCGGTCGCAGCGTGATCATCCACGTCTCTGCCGTCGGGCATCTCCGGCCAGCCAGTGAACAGCCATCCAAATCGGACGGCATTGTCCGGTGGCTCAAAGCGGGGCAGTAGTTCGGCAATCTTGTCGAGGTATGGAGCTGGGATCGCCCAATCGGCGTTCGGAAATGACCTGTGGTGAGAGATTAGCTTCCGTAGAGCGTCCCAAATGGCGGCACGATCGCCTTCAGGGAGTTTAGCCGGGTCCAAACTGGCCAGCCGGCTCATAACAGCTTCATGGTTGATCTTGCTGAGCGAGCCTAGCGTTCCGACGAGAGCGACCCAACGCGTTCCGTTCTCTCCAACGTCCTCGAGGGCACGTTCGATCACTGCAGAAACGCTGCGTTGGACATCGCCAACTGTCACGCGCGGTGGCTCATCATCGCCCCATTCATGCCATTCCGGCCGCATAGTTGGAGTCGCGGCGCTGTGGTCTTCAGGGAACAACTCGCGTAGCAGCGCCCAACCGACTTCCAGGTAGTGCTTTCGAATGGTGTCAATGGCCTGCAGCCTCTCCTCGTGAGTGGCGGTGGTTTGCGGATGCCAACGACAAGAAAATCTCACGCAAGGCTGTGTAGCGGGCGGTTCATCAAACGCCCGCCCGGATCGATCTCCGCCAAGCGCGCCAGTCGGAGCGCGGCCGCAGTGAGGAGCTGCGGATTCCACGCCAAGACCTCCAATGCCCACAAAAGTCCGATATGGTGCGATGAGGTCGTCAGCGAATCAGTTTCCGGGCCGTCTCGAAACAGCTCGCGGAGAATGGGCTGACCTCCCCGCAGCCCCTCGTCAACCGCAGCCAAGAAGACGTCTCGATGCTGCTTCTGCCAACGTCGGCAGTACGTGGCGGTCATCCAATGTCGCCCAAATCCGCCAGTCTTTGTTCGCAGCGTCGAGCAGCCGACGCACGGTGTCCCGGGCGACTTGATCGCCAGTGCGGCCAGCGCGGGCCTGGATGTTCCCGCCTCGCGTTCCGAGCAATGCAAGCGTCTGCGCCAACCCCTTGCAGAGTTCGTCGGAGTGGTTGGAGATCTTGCCGTGTGTGCTTGCTGCCCAACGATCTTCGTCCGGCAAATCGAACTTGGGATGGGGGCGTTCCAAGGACCGCGAGAACCTGCTCGCTAAGGCGCTCCACATCCGCCCGAGTCACGGATGAGCTCAGCACTGCCCAGGCGTCTTCCCTGGAGATCTGCGACCAGACACCACCGACATTGCGGAGCGGTGGGTCATCAGTGTTCTGCCAGCGAGTCAGCTCGGCTTCGAGTTGGTCGTACGTAGTCGTGACGGCCAGGGCGGTCAAGACTGCGCGGTCTCCGTCCTTCGCGTCGCTCCACGAACCTGCGAGGAGGGCCGGCACGAGCCGTTGCGCTTCTGGCCTCGCCCCACGGGGGTTGCGCAGTAAGTCAGCGAGCAGCTGCTGCACGCCTAAACGCCAGAAGGCTGCGTCGGGCCAGCAGCGCGAGTTCCCGGGCGCGTTCCGCCTGCAGGCCGACTTTCTCTAGTTCGGCAGCGGCTGCGTCGACCGGGAGACGCGCGATCCGAAGTGCATCGGCAGATTGTGTGTCGGCGGCACCGAGCGGCACGACAACGGCGTGCTTTCTGCGTTGTGCGAGGAGCAGAAGCTCACCGAGCTCCAGCCCTTTGTCGGGCACGAGAATCAGCGGTTGCGGAAACTCGGCAAGCTCGCGCCAAGCAGCTTCTGTCCTTGCTACCACCATGCGCGCCAACTGCTCGACGCGATCTTCGGGAGGAAGGTTCATGACCGCTGCAGCAAAGACGGCCAAAGCCTCCTCGCGTGAACTGGCCTGCAAAGTCAAAATGGGGGCGTTCCGCTCTTGACCCATTCGAGAATCGTCTGCGCAACGTCTTGGCGGCCTGCTAGGAGGAGAGCTGGAGGAGTCGGCGGATCAGTCTTTGCCGCCCAATCAGCCCATGACGTCTCTAGGTCCGAGCACCCGTCAGGGCGGCTTTCAAGTTGGCCGGCCAGCCACAGATGGACGGCAGGCGCAAGCTCGAGCCACTGCTCGAGGTCGTCCGCATCGTAGGCCACAACGTTTTTCCAGAAACCTTCAGCACGTCGCTCCGCCTCCCATGTCTCTTTGCCTTGCCACCCTCTGAGCGTGACCGTCACATACATGGTCTCCCCCTGGAGTGACAGTTCCAGGGTTGGTCTTTCGCTTTTCGTAGTCTTCGTCGGCCTTGCCCTTCGGGTTTGTCCTAGTGCTTACCTCCCAAACGGACGAACCTGATGGCACGAAAGCACTTCCTTCTTGGACAACCAAGACGCCGTCGTACCCGCGAGTGCGTACGGACTCATCGGCTGGAAAGCCTATTCGAGAGATGCCGGTAGCGGTTGCGTGAATGAGGCGACGGACGAGGCGTGGGAGTGCGCCCTCCGAGTCTTGGCGGTCGGCCCATTGCTTGAGATCGAGTGCGTTAGGGAGAGTGACGTGCTCATAGTTGATCACTCTCCATCATGCGGCAAGCGCCGGATTTTGTGAAGATGTGCGGCACGTGGTCTCCTCTCGATCTCCTCCTGAGCGGCGTCGACAGCACGTCCGAGAGTAGATGCCCTCATTGGCACTAGTCGATCATCCCGAACTGCCGCATTAGCTCGCGAAGACGGTCAACATGTGACTGTATGTTGCTTGTTGTCGGCGCTGAGTAGCCAACTGGAGTGTGATGGGCTGGATCCGAGAATCCGATCGTATCTTTGAGCCGCGCTGCTTGATCTGGAGTCGTGCCGGGCGTATCTCTGAAGAGCTGCAGCAGCTGAAGCGAGTTGGCGTCGTCATACGCTGCCGGCAGCGCTGCGCCAACCCGCAGGCGATAATGAGTGCGCACAAATGCATCCACAAGAACGCGCAGCCTATCAACAGCGGTCTTTCGGAAGGATTCGTTGCCCTTGGAGAGAAACGCAATTGCGCTCAGCTCTTTGGCAAGGGCCACATCGGGGACGATCTCGGGGCCGTTCACTGCATACGATTCGAAGGTGAAGACCTTCGTGACGCGCGTAATGCACAAATCCCGAGCGCGCTCAATCAGTTCGCGCACGTGCGACAGGAGGAGCACCTGCTTCTTGGCTGAGTCGAGAAGGTGCGGCAGCAACTTGTCGAGGAACGCCTCTACGTGGTCGTCGTCCATTGATTGGACAGGGTCGTCGAGAAGAACGAAGTCAAAACAAGAACCGTCTGCACATGCTTGGCCAAGCCAAAACGCGAGGCCAAGACAGTTGAGCTGACACTCGCTCAATGTCGCTGCCGCATTCATCCGGACGCCAAAGCTGCGAGCATGAAGCTGGACCTCTTCATGACCAGGTGCCATGTGTTCGAACGCAACGGCGGCGCCCGGATTCAGTAGGTTGTAGAACGCCTCGACCGCGGCGCCACGCGTCAAAAGTAGACGCTGTTGTTCAGCCCGCAGAAACCCTCGGCCTTCTGAGCGAGTCTGCGGGCGCTGGACAGGATCTGTCCATAACGCTCGTAGCGGCGCAGTCGAGGTGTGGCCGCAACCGCGCGTCCAAGCGCTATGACGGAGGCGATGCTTGAAGTGCGACTGATGCGGGCGTCGAGATGTGGTTGAAAAGCCGCTAGGGACAATGTATATGCGCGTCCCGCATTGAGCAGTGCCGCGGCGCACGAGAAGAGCGTGTCGCAGCGATCGATTGTCGATTGGACGGTCTCAGGAAGATCGGCGACCACTTGGACGTTTGAAGGCAAAGAGCCGGCTAGATCTCGAGTCGCATCCCTTGCAGCGTCGAAGGTAGAGCTAGCCGACGCCCAGGCAGTGCTGGCATGGAGGAAATGCTCGAGCGTTTCGTCACCTGCCTCGAACAGCCCCTGAGGAACTGAGACTTGTCCGATGCGAGACCAGCTGAGCGAACCCCATCGCCAAGCGTCTGAACCGTCATGCGCACGCTGTCTGCCTGGGCCGTGAGCGCTTCGCGATTCTGCATCTGGGTTCGGCCGGCCTCAAGTCGCGCTTCAAGCGCAGCGCGGTGCTGTGCACTTAGGGTAGCGGACTCGCACATTGGGCAGTCTTCCCGAGTGGGGTCCGAGATGGTGAGCCCCAGGCGCCAAAACGTGAGTTGTGCATCCGTGTGCGCGGCCGCTTGGGCTGCGATAGATGCAAGCGTGTCAAGAAGATCCTCTCGCGTGTGCCGAAGCGTCACGAGGGTGTCTTCGAACCGAGTTGTTGCGGCCGTGCCCGGTGCCTGAAGGACACGATCATCGAATACGGTTCGTCGGGCCTGCCGTACGGCATCACGCAGTCCCTGAAGCAGGGCTTCACCCTGGGCGTCCAAGTCTCCGACAATGCGCTGCGCCGCCCGTGTCAGGCTGGCTACATCAGCGTCCACGTCGACGACTGGTGGTACATTTGCCCACCGCTTGGATAGCGTGTTCGTCTCGTCGTACACTGCGAGCGCAGGAGCAAGCTCTGCTAAGAGAACTTGTGTCTCGCGCACCGCGTCTGGTGGTGACAGATTGAAAGAGCGTGCCGCGCCGTCAATCGTGGTCTTCAGGCTGGAAAGTTCGCCCAGACCAAGGGCGGCGCCAATCGCATCCCTGCGGTCCTTGGGCCGGCTAAGGATGAAAGATTGAAGGCCGTGCTGCGCTACGACGGGGTACCCTGCCGCCGACGGATGGATCCCGTAGGACGAGAAGGAAGACGGCTGGTTATCCACGAAGGTCTGAGAGATCTCGGAAGTGGGGCTAGCAGTCGTTCGACGCAGCGCTAGACGCGTGCCGTTGCGAAGCTCCACGTCGGCGATAACTTCTGCTGGTCCGTCAGCATGAACACTAATGTAGCTGCCGGCATACTCAGCCTTGCTGAACTGCTCGCCGGTGGTCCGCCTTCCAGTTCTTCCGTAGAGGAGCCACTCGATGGCTTCGGCGAAGCTAGTCTTTCCGAAGCCATTTGGGCCGGATAGCAGAACGACGTCGGCCGTTAGGTCGACTTCCGACCAGCGCTTGCCAAACCCTCGGAAGTTACGAGCCCGGAGTTTGCGCAGTCTCATGCGGCTCAATAAGCGCTGATTCAAGTTCGAGTCGAAGCGCCTGAGCCCGCTTCGGACTCTGCGACGCCTGGATCGTTGAGTACCTCGACAAACCGAGCGAGGAGGCGCTTTTCAAGCGGGTCTGTAAGTTGGCTCAGAAGCTGGTCAAGTGGGCTGGCGGGATCGGTCATTTGGCCTCCGAACGAAACATGAAACTCCGCCGCTCTTCTCCCGTCAACCCCTGCGAAGGGTTCCTCAGCCTAGGGCGCGTCCTTCACCGCAGGCCTCCACGTAGGGCCCCGGCCTCAACGCCGTCCGCAGTCTATCCCTGGGCGCCACTGGTCGAACCCCCGCGAGGGTGTTCCGGAAGCCCGGAACACCCTCTGGCTGATGCACTCCAACGATAGAGTCCGTTCCTGGATCGGCTGACCCGCCCATGGGGGCAGCCACTTCTAGGCCGCTCCTCTTCCAGGTGAGCTGCGGCGGCACGATCCTTCACATCCTCGCCGGCGAAATCGCCACGAGGCCCTCGTGCCATCCTGAATTCGATCTCAGTGCCGGGAGCGTACGGCTCTTTCCTACCCCCGAAGTGGACGAAGATGTTCGGCGCTTCGTCTCCTTTGTCCGACTTGCAGATCGCGAATCCGTAGGTGCCGTCCTTGCCGTTCCGCGCCAGACGTCCACTTCAGAACGGTCCCGATCGGAATCACGAACATTGCCGGGCGCTTCTGGCTTTCCCATCCGCCGACGCCCCACCCGTGGCATCTCCGGGGATGAATCCCACTTCATCGCCCTTGCGAAGGAGTGCGCCCCTGCGAAGTACGGCGCCCGGATAGACGAAGAACGACTCACCTTCAGCACTGATGAACCCGAAGGTCTTCTCGTCATAACGATCAACCACTCCGATCATCCACCCCGGACCGCGCAGTGGCCGTATCGGCGCGGCAGGAGTCAGCCTCGGAGGCCTGGCTGCCATCTTGTCCGGAGGAGCTGATGCGTTCGCCGTCGAGATCTCCGTTACGGTTCTACCGCGCACTCCGTAGCGAATCGAGTCCCACAGAATCTCGTGGTAGGCCACCGGAGCAGAGAGTCCCTTGAGTTTGATTGTTTCGCGCTCGCCCTTGTAAAGCTGCGCGTTGCGCTTCAACGACATGCTGGACCCGAGGCGAGAGACCACCTTCGTCATTGACGCAGCATCACACGTGTACTCGTCCACGAAAATGCCCTTGGCATTCACGGCGCCGCAAAGACGAAACGCGCGATCGACGACCGTGCCGATGTAGTCCTTCTGGCCGGCCGCACCGTCTGGCACATCGAACTCTTTGACCTCGCCAGACGCGATGCCAATCGAGCAGTCACATGCGATCAGGTTCTCGGCGCGCCCATCTGCGATCGATTCCTGGACCTTGATCGCCCAGTTGATGGCGTCCGCAGCGCTGTCGACCGGAAACACCGCCATTCCGCCATCGCCGAGGTACTTCACCATCTGCCCGTGGTAGGGACTAATCGTGGATGAGAGCGTCGAGAAGAACCAGTCGTACGTGCCCAGCCATGACACTTCAGGCTGCTGCTCCTTCATCGCCGTCGAGTCGGTCAGGTCGATAGCGACGATGGTCTTGGGAACCGTACCCTTAGGAAAGATTGCCATCACATCCTCCGAACGCCCGGCAGTCGAACGCGGTCGTTTCTGCGGGACTATGTAGAGAGCGGAATACTGCTGCAAAACCAGTTGCGTACTCAGCAGCGTCGCGGCCCTGGGACGGAGTGCCGGCACACTAATGCGCAATACAGCGAGTGGCTGACTGAGAGAAGTTGCTGTTCAGGTGGATTCCTCGAGCGTGGCTTTGGCGTGGCATCTTCGTCGCGGCGAAGCATCGGATCGGAGATTCTCTCCGATGCTAGCCGAGTGCGATCCATCACTGCGCGCCGAAGGGGATATTCGTTTCCGGCGGAGGAGGTGGCCCCAAACCAAAACGGCCCCGGACCACCAAGTGGTGGCGGGGCCGCGCTGAGGTCAAAAATGTATCGGCAGTGACGACTCCGGTCAAGTCTTCCGAGAGCCTTGCGCAAAATCTTGGCATGTGCGTAGGGCCAAGGTATTGTTGGGAGGCTCTTTCCGCAGTCTTGCCGTCGTCCATCTGCAAGGCGTGGGGGCCGATCCGGAGGGAAGAACCAGCTTCTCAGGCGCGGCGGTCTCCCGCCGTTAGTCCTTCCTCACCGTCGGCCCCCGATTTTCCCCGCTGATCATCTCGGCGGGTTTTGCTTCATGGTTCTTCCTCCCGCGAGCCAATGACGCGGCCAAAAAAATTGGTGTCCGCGAACGCCTGGAGCAAAGCATCGCTAAGCACCCATTGGGCGCCTGTTTCGCAGCGACGCTTCTTGCCAGAAGTCCGCGGACACCATTCGCGAAGAACATTCGCCGGGCCATTTTGCCCGTGTTATCCGCGAACCGGCCGCGTTGCCGCTGGAGCACACCACAGCGGTCAGGTTGGCCGGAACTCCATCAAAGCTACCACTCCCACTCTTCGTGTCAAGACTCTAGGCTTTTTGGCCACCCTGGGTTTCGGCTCCAGCTAGGTCGTGCTGAAAGCGTCCTCGGGCCGGTACGTCGCGCCGCACTTGGCGCAGGTCACCGAGTCCGCCTGCCCCTTCTTGAACTCCATATGCGTCCCGTCCGACCTCGCAATCATGGGCACGTCCGAGGCCTCGGAATGGATTTCGACTTCCTGGGTTCCCCAATTGAATTTCGTCTGAGCCGGGCCGCAGACGGGGCAATGCATCCGATATTCGGGATCATTGGGAACGCGCTTGAGCTGCATCGTCTCCTCCCTGGTCCACGATTGGTCCACGGATGACGTTCATCACCGGTCATCCCGTGTCCATTGCCGGCCACAAACGCGAACGCCCTACGGAGGCCTGCAGGGCGATAACGTCTTGAGCTGACTTGCGTTCGTGAACTTGCGGCAGATTAGCGAATCTGGTTTTCGAGACCGCCCCGTTCAACCGCTCCAGCACCTCTCCGCTCGCGTGTTTACACGAACTTGCGGGACTTCCGCAAGCGACGCGGAGGGCGCTGGCTACAGCGCTGGCTACAGATTGCGAAGCTTATTCGACCTTCAGCCTAATGACTCTTGAACCGACAGGCCCGGTCACGACGAACAGATCGCGATAGGTCCTGTTCTGAGCTCGCGCGAGAATCTGATTTCTTGGCGGCGCCTTCCCGTCACCCCGGATGTACGTCCCATCTTCCCGGACGGCGTCCGTTAGCTCTTGAGCCAGCATCTTAAACCGACGCCGACGAGCCATCGCGATAACCATGGCTTCGTGCAACTCAAGATCGATCATCGCCATCAGATTCCTCCCACGGCAAGATCCAGCCGCTCCGCCTCACGCCGCACCATGTCGTCCGAGATCCGCGCGTACCTCTGCGTGGTCACGATCGACGCATGCCCCAGGATCTGCTGCAACGCCGCGAGACTTCCACCACGCTCGATCCATCGACACGCGAACGAATGACGCATCTGATGCGGGTGAAACCGCTCGACTCCGGAGAGCCGCCGAACCTGTCCGTGAAGCTCCAGCCATTCACCAGCGGCATAAGCTGCCCCACGTGAAGCCTGAGCTCCGCCCACAGACTCTTCCACAGCGGTACCCGTCGAACTCGGCGGGTCTTGGTGAAGTGCACCACAAGCACGCCTGACGCTTCCCCGTTTTCCGACCGGGCCGCCTCCAGGTCACTACTCTGCGCTCGCACCATCTCCCCCACCGAAGTCCCGTTCCCAGCCCGAAGCGCACCATGAACGCATACGGCTCCGGCACTCCGAGAACGGCTTCGATTTCCGCATCCGTCAGACGATCCGGCGGCCGCTCCTGGAGCTTCGGGAGCAACCGACGAGGCACCGGGCTTCGGTCCAGCCATCCCGAGTCCTCGCACCACCGGAACAGACACCGCGCATCGCTCAGGATGTGAGCGACCGTCTGCGGCTTCCGGCACTTCTTCTCCAGCCACAGCCGATAGGCCCGGAGATCTTCCTTCGAGACCTTCGACAGCAACTTGTAACCCAGGAACGGTTCGAGATAGTCACGTACACGTTGACCGGCATTGACGCACGACTTCGGCGCTCGATTGGTTGCGATGTAGCTTTTCAACCAGCCTTTCGCCGCGGCCTTCACCGTCATCTGGACCACTGGCACATCCCGCCGGTCCGCTTCGCGAAGTTTCCGACACGCTTCATCGAAGTCGGCTCCAAGCGAGACCCAACGGTCCCTTCCGTCCACCCATCGTCGCGTGTAATACCCTCGACCCGTCCGCTTGAACATCCCCCTGGGCAGCTTTGGCATCTCAGCCTTCCTTTCGCTGAGCCACCCATCGGCGGACGTCGCCAAGGCGGAACCTTAGGTTTCGTCCCACGCGCACGCAAGGAAGCGCCTTTTCCCTGACGTGATCGCTCGACCGTCTTGTGGTGTTTGACCCCGATCAGCGGCCCGACTTCCTTCGAGGTCAGCAATGTCTCGTCCCTCAGGGACACACTCCCCATGAGCTCGCGCATCTCTCCCCGACTCGCCGCGACCCGGATTGCCTCCATGACCTGCCCATGCACCAGGAGATTTCCCAGCCCCAGACTTCCACCGCCCCGCATGTTCCCTCCTGTTCCCATCCACCCCTCCCAACAGGCACACTTCCAACCGTCAAGCAACGTGGGTCGCGAGAAAATGCATCGCGTCCGCACTCGCACGCCGATTCACGGCCCGGCGTGAGGGCGGACAGTCAGGCCGCCGGCTGCTCGGAGTTATCGCGCGCTTCGACCCATCCCAAGAACGCCAACTGACGGCAGCAATGATCCGACCTTGGACCGCTATAGCACTTGGGAGGAGTGCGGAAATGCACACTCGAGGCGGAGGGTTCGAAACAACGGGCAGGGAGCCCGCGACAATCACACAGACGGCTGAGAGCCGCCCTTAGACGGGAAGCAAGTCCCGAATGATCCCTCCAGCATCAGGGGCATCGGCAGTCAGTCTGACCGACTGAAGGTCCTTCTTTGACGCGACGCGACATCCCTCGACCTGCTCGTCCGCGTTCGTCTCTCGATGTCCAGCGTCTTTGACGTACGCCTCCATAGTCCAAGGCTACGTCGGGGAGTATCATGGAGCGAGTGTTCCGATCCCTCCTGATGTTCTGCGCCGTGGTCACCCTCGCCGCAGCAACGCCCGCACTCGGCGGCGGTCCAGACCCAGCCCGGTGCTACGTGGCGCCGCACGTGGTTTCATGCCCTGCGGGCGACTCGAGCTTTGTCGTCATTACGCGTGGCCTCTTCGGTGAACCATGGGGCAGCTGGTGCTGCGTCAACGTGCACCTCTGCTCCTGTATTGGTTACAGGCTCTCTCGCGTGGGGTCACACCCGTACACCCTGGATACGGCGGGGTGCGTGGCCTCGATTCAGTCCTCCCACGTGACGGGTTACGCGCGCTTCCCGTTTGCGGGCGGAGGGCTTTGCCCGGGCGACTCGATCCTCGTCGAGGTGAGTGACCTCATTCTGGGGTACGTCACGCGTGTGGCTTCGCTGGATCAGAACGGTGACCTCAGGGTGGACAGCACCGACGTAGCGCTCGTCCAATCCAAGGTCGGCACCGCAGACCCCACCGCCGACTTCGATGGTGACGGGCAGGTCACGGCAGCCGACATGGCGATCGTGAGGGAGCACGTGGGCCACGCGGCCCCGGATGCGGTAACTGCGGTGCCCTTGCCGGGCTCGAGTACGCTCGGGGTGTCGCCACCGCGGCCCAACCCGTTCTCCAATGAGACCCGCTTCACGCTGGCCCTCGACCGGAACGCTTCTGTGGACGTTTCCGTGTACGATCTCCGTGGCCGACGCGTGGCCTCTGTCTTCCAAGGCGAACTGGGTGCTGGCGGGCACGCCCTTGCGTGGCCGGGACGGAGCGCCGACGGTTCAGCGGCACCGAACGGCATCTACTTCATCCGGGTCCAGATTGGGCGCGAGCGCCTGGTTCGCAGGGTCATCTTGCTCGGTGGCAACTGACGGGCCGGGAGCCTCCCAGCACCCTTGAGTTTTGGGTTCTTAGGCCAAGGATGCTTGTCGCCCCTTGTCAGGACGCGCGGCGACGCCCGGCGCCCCTCTTCCAACGGAATCTCCCCTCAAACGCCCTCTCCATCATGCCTTCGCAGTACCATCGCGCGGACACTTTACAGGGCGCTCCCTTCTGCGGACGGCGTATGGTGAGCTTGCCCACATTCGTCATCATCCCGATCGGGTGAATGACGCCGATATTGTCCGCGTACGACACGACAGGGTGGCCCTGGTTTAATCTCGAGTTGTCTGACCAGCCGGGACTTACCGCCGCAACGCTTACATCCGACTCGAACACGCAAATCATTCCGATGTAGCGGGCCATCCCTCGCCCCTCGTTCCGCAGAGCAACCCACACCTCCGTGCGGATCGTCCCCAATCGCGGACGAAGCTCGAACGACGCCAAGAGCACGGGATGCGGACGCCTTCCGAACGCGTCCTCAAGGTCAAAGTGCTCCAGTCGATAGAAGCCTTCGGTGCTGCGTCGGAAGCGTATTCCCGTTCAGCCAGCATCGCGCGATGCGGCGTCTCAGTCGCTTCGCGGGATAAGCACCTTGACGTAGCCCGATCCTGCAACATCGGGTTCTATTATCGACTCCATCGTCACCCCATCGACGAATGGTTGAACGGCATTCAGAAGTGACTTCTTCAATCGCCCTTCGAAATCGCGAACAGCAGACATCGGCTTCAACGCGCACGCACAGTCATGCTTGTCAGTCTCAACGCCCCAGATTAGAGGCCGCCGTCGGAGTTAGCGAACCCTGATAGGGCACGCGAGAACTGCCGAGCGTCGGATGTGTCTAGCTCGGCGCTATCGTCGTGCTTCTTCATCTTGAACTCCAGATAGAGGCCTTCTTTGGTGCGGTCAGTCACCAGCTGACGAACCGCGTCTATTCCTGCAATGGACTCATAGAGTGCAGCTGCTTGCTCCACGCGTTATGGCCTCCGAGTCGCACGACGTAGCCTAGCGTGCGTTCATCACCTCACGTAGCACCCATCGCACACGCAACGACTAAAGAAGAGGGATCATCCTCGTAGTCCTGGACCAGCTTCGCGTGAGCAATATGACGCGCTCCCACTGTGTTCGACCGTCACAGCCCGATCAAACGCGGCTTGCTGCAAGTGACGCAACCCTGCCCTCCCCAACCCACGGACCGAGCACCCCGGAAACACCCTCAGTCGCAAGGCGACGGCTAATGCCGCAATATGCCCGCAGTGTTTGCCAGTAACCCGCCAATGAATGAGATGATCACTCCCACCAGCACAACAACGACCCAAAACCGCCTCGCATTCTCGCGTCGCCTGAAGAGCTCGGCGTACTCACCCCAACAAAAGTTATACACAAGATAGTATTTCACTGCCAATGCCCACAAAGTGCCAAGCACCAGTATCACGAACCCAATTGCGCCCATTACCTTGAGAGGCAGCCAACTCTCAGTGGCATAGTCATGTGTGTGAGCCTTCTCCAGCATGATCATGGCCTCAATTGGGTCCTTAATGAGGCTAGACCGCCACGCGGTCTCCAATTGTTGTACAGGTTGAGATCCCTTGTTGCCTTCAAGCGTCACTGCCGATGCGAGCGCAAGCGCTACCAATGTAGTTAGAAAGAATACTATATATAGACTGCTGACTCTGCCAAGTTGATTTGGAGCAAAGCGCTTGACTTTAACGAGGCGCTCCTCCAAAAGTGAACTCGTCACAAAGACCCAATCGCGATCATCCGCCACGACGTGGTAGCGGACACTAAACGCTCGTCATCTTCGATGTCAATATTGGTTAACGCTACAGTGACGACTGGCGGTGCCAGTCGGCGACGTCACTAGAGCGTTTCGTAACGCACCATCGTTATCTGTCCGGATCCCCCATTGTCCATTGCGAGTACGTCGTCAAGTATTCCGGTCTCAGCAGTAACGCCATTCTTGAACTTGATCAGAAAGCGCGAGCGAGCGATGCCATCGACCGAAAGCTTCTTAATCTGCTCGCTAACAACATCTACTATGCGACGCAGATCGCTCTCTCCTAATACAAAGCCATGACGATAGGCTTTGCGTGACTCTGCATTCATGAAACCTCCATGAGGACAAGCAGAAGAGGAGATGCCCTTACGATGACGCTTGCGGGGACCCGTTCTCTGAGTTGAGAATGCAAGGCAACAGTGGAACTCTCCCCGCCTAACTCGTGAAGGGTCGGCTGGCCGTGAAGTTGGAATTAGTTGAAGGGTGGAGGGCGCGCGCAGTGCGGCGGCTCTGGCGCTCGACAGATCGCCAGGATGCAGGCAACGTCGTCGGCTGCGCACTTGGCTTGGCCCGTGCCGCCCCTCCCGTGGTTAGGAGACTTGTGTGCGTTGATCCGGCTACGATGGCTACGGTCTCACGCGTCCTTTCACGTCCAGGCACGTCCGTGGCAGGCTAACGACAGGAAGCGCCCCAACGCAACCATCTCGTTGAAGCGCTTCGGAATACACTCTCGCGACGTCCGTTGACTCGCTCGACTCGAATTCCTTCGCTTTCGTCGCGACCGCATTAGGTGCCGCTGCTACCTGCTCGCATTCTGGACTTCCCATTACCAACTGCGCCCTGCTGTTCGTGGCTACAGAGCTGGCTACAGCATCCCGGCTCCGAGGCGCTCCCAGCCGCTCTCGAGCTTGGCCACCAACAGCGAACCCTGACCAACAACATCCAGGGGCCCAGCCGCTTAGGTTCTGGCGACGTCACTTATCGATGGATACTCAGAATTAGTCTTCTTTGAGGTCCCGACACTTTCGAGACCGCCCCGTTCAACCGCTCCGAACCTCTCCGGGGTTGCGTATACAGGACTTACGCGCCCCCCCGTCAAAGTGCTGTGACCCCTTCTTACTCGAACTTCAGCCGCTTACAGAATCGGCACGTCGTCCCACGGCTGCGGTATCAACCGAACCAGCACAACAGTCACCCCTTCATCAGTCGTGCCGCCGCCGCCGCCGCGACCTGGCAGCAGATAGAAGCCTCGAACGGTGCAAACCGATCATTCGCTTGTCGCAGCGCCTTTGCCCACCTCGCCGTTGACAAAGTCGAGCGTAGCCGGAATCCGGCGCTTCATCAGTCGATCAAGGATCTCGTCCGGCGAGCAGATCGCCGTCGACCCAAGCAGAGAAGAACCGCACGCTCCCGGATGAGATTGCCCCGCAGGGGATCGATGCTCAGGCCGATCCAGTAGCGGATTTCGGCATCGACATCCCAGTACGGGACGCCGAGGAAGCTGCTGGGGTCGACGCTGATCGGAACACGCACATAGATCAACACGCTGGCGGGATCGTTGGGATGGAAGTCGCGCCCGTCTCGGGAACATGTCCCAGGTGAAGATCGGACTGCCGCGAGTTCCGGACACGTTCTTCTGTTTGCGGATGAAGTTCAGAATCGAGGCAACATCGACGTTGTCACCAACCGACACCGGTATTTCGTTGTCCCAGTGCCGCACCACGAGGATCGAGGAGGTCTTGTCGTTGATGAAATCGCCGACGTACGACTCGTCGCGTTCTCGGCTTTGCCCGGATCTGAACCTCGAGTAGCGACCGACGAAACGATCGTGCTCGAACAGAATGGCCTCCCCGCTACTTCTGGGGTCGGTCCGCACACCAGCTTTAGCGAGGACACCGCGTCGTGCATGCCACTCGCTCTCAGCGTGTCGGCGCGCACCTGCTTGTAGGTTTGCCAGTTCAAGTGGCTGACAAAGAGAAAGGGAGGATTAAAGTCGGCGTGCTTGAAGAGGGTGCAGAAAATGCGGTCCGCGCCGCCGCCAGTCTCGGGTGGGGTCTTGGGGCTGCCATCACGGATGGCCTGGATCGCCTCCGTGATGAGCTGGTTACTCTTCGAGTCCAGCGCCATGCTCGCCCCCCAGGCGGTTGATGGCCGCCTCGAGGAAGTTCGCCCGGGCCGGAGAGAACCCGCGGCGAAAGAGCTTGGTTGCGATCGCCAACGTCTGGCTAGGACTTTGGCCGGCAAGCTGGGAGAACTCATTAGCCGCGCAGATGGCTGCGCCGAAGCCACGGAGAACGTGGGCGATCCCTTGCCGGTCTGATCCGGCTGCGGGGTACAACAACAGGAATCGACCCGCTCGATGGCGGTCACGCCCTGGTCATCACTGCAACACGTACGCTCCTCCCCGATACCGAATCGCTCGAATGCCTGACGATACGTTTCATTGGCGGCGAGCGCACGCATGAGCTCGTACTTACCCATCGCACCTCCCACAATGGTGTTGGTTGAACCAACCAGGGTGCGCGAGTGTTTCACGATGGGTCCCCACGGTGCATTCAACTACTTGAACATCTACCCGCCTCCATTTTGGATCTCCGTCGTAAAATCCGCCGCCGCGTTCAACTAGTTGAAGGCGCAGAGAACGCCTCCCTCCCTACACTGCCACTTGATCGTTTCGGCTCCGGCCGTCCCCTGCATGTGTTCTCCGAAACGTCGCCGTGTCTCCGGGCCCTTGCTGAGTCACGCCAGTCAACTACCGGGCGCTGCGGCACGCGAGCCCCTGCCCCTCGCGTGGTGGTCCGTCATTGGGTTCGCGGTTCACTTGGAACGGCGCAAACTCGCCCAAGCAGCGATCGAGCGCAAACAGAGGAGGACGGTCATGTCAGCGGAGAGTGCATTGCATCCGGTCGACCAGGAACGGGCGGCGTTCCGCCGCCTGCTGCTCGACAACCTGAATTACTTCGGCAATCTCGAGGCCAGCCTGTTCAAGCCCATCAAGCCGCTCGTGGCGAACACATCGTACGAGCAGCTGACCTGCGTGGGGATACAACCCGCGCACGAAGTTCTTGGAAGCGACCATCGCCATCAAGTTGCGCGCTCGGCTACGGGGGCAACCTCTGCATGGCGGGCATGACCGAGTACGTCCGATTCTTCCTCGACTACGGCCTGGGCTGGGAAGACGCCGGCGTCGTCGGCGTCAACGTGCACGATATCCCCACCGGCAGGGACTGCGCTCATCAGTCGGACAAGCCGCTCATCTACGTGGCCAGCCTTCGGCCAAGCCACGTCCGCGCGCTGCTGCTACCCATCCGGTGCTCCCCAGGCAGTTCGAGCCATCCTCTCGTGGGAGTGGCTGCCCCCGGCCGGCGGGGCGAATGCAGGGCGGCGGCCGCCGTGGGCAACACCATGGAGTGTCATATCCAGATCGGCGCCGCGGCCGTGGATCCATCCTCTGCCTCCTCGAGGCGCTCTCCGACGGTCTGGGCAAGCAGCTCAAGGTGCCGCCGCCCTCGAGGCCGTGAAGGACCACCCGATCCCTCTGCCGGATCCGGCTCCGTTCAGCGTCGCCCAGCTGGCCGAGCTAGCACGCGGCGGCCGCCAAGGGATCGAAGGGCGCCGAGGCGATCGAAGCGTACCGCTTCGGTCTTCCGACCTCCACGCGGCCCTGAGCGGCAGCGGCCCCTTCGTGGCGGGAAGCGATGGCCAACCAGGCGGCGCCTGGAAATCCATGGGGCTGGATTGGGCCGGGGCTCTCAAGGCGCTCGATCAGACGCAAGGCCGACGTCGGCTATGAAGAGCCTCGAATGCCTGGGCATGGACGAGGTGCTGCCCGAGCGGCTGGTGGGCCACCTTCCGCGTCAAGCGCGGTCTCGGGTATTCCGGCGAGTTGTGCACGGCCGGCAGCCAGGAATACGTCGCCTTCTGGGGCCGATTGGGAGGATTCCTGCCACTGGACGCATCTCGGAACGGTGGCCGTCAACGTCCACGACTTCAAGGTTGCCCTGTGCCGGCCGGCGGCGTGTGCTACCCGCCATTCTCCCGGTCGACCTCACCTACCATCGCCGGTCCTGCAGCAAGCCGAAAGTGGGTCGGATCCGGGCCGTGTTGTCGTGGGGCGTGCCGCCGTCGACGACCAATCCGGATCAGCTCAGCCACTGGGGAAACCGGCTCGATGCCCACGTGCAGATCAACCCGGGCGAGGTCATCACGCCTGGCGATCCGCCGTCGGCCAAGCTCCGCAACCTCGGTGGGATTCCGATCGAGGGACATCGCCACCGGCACCACCGGCATGACGACGCCCACCGCGCAATTCGCCCACTTCCCCGAACGCTGGCCGACGGGCTCGGCCGACGCGTGTCCGTTCGGCGGCAGTGTCCGGGTCGAGGGGCACTACTTTATCTCGGCTACTACTACCGTCTCAAGGTACGCAAACTGACCGATCCGATCAGCTCGTTCTAGCGTGCTGGGCGACAGTTTCCTGGTCGAGCGCTGGGATACGGGCTTCGACCTCCAAACCTCGACCGGCGGTTTCTTCCCGTACTTTGACCCTGCGCCCACGTCGACTTCCACGCTGGCGGTGTGGAACACCGCGGGTGACGATCTGTGGGTGATCCAACTCGAGATCGCCACGGCACCGAACGCGGCCAGCGTCATCAGTGCGACCAGCCCGTGGTACCGCATCCAGCTCGACAACACGGGACCGGTCGAGCCAACGACCATGGACATTCACATCACCTCGGGCGCGGGGACTGCAAGGACTTCGGCCAAGGCACCACGATCAGCGGCATCTTCATCGCCGATGACCTGCACTTCGGCTCCTGGTCACTGGCGACCGAGCCCAATACCGCTGGTACGCCGTCAGAATCCAGCCCCACCGTGTACGGGGCTGGCCGCGACGAGGCCCGGCACCGGGGCCGGGACATGCCTCGGTCGATGGACACCGCCAACCCGGTGGCGATGAAGCCCTGCGGGTACGTGGTCCGGCTCGATGTCTCTGACCGCAGCATCGTCGGGAGTCAGCCGGGATCGCATAACCGCAACCACATCGAAGTGGGTTTCTGCCGAGGGCAAAGCCGTAGCGCTGGGACGATTCTGGATCGCGGATGTACTGGACCGCTCAGGCGAGCCGCCAGCCGTTGTTGGCGGCTCGCAATCATTCGCAGTCGATCTTTCCACTGCCAAGAAAAGCGCTGACCAACACCCCCAAACAGCGCCATCCTCCGGCGCCTAGATCCTGAGCCGCCACCGCGACTAGAGGTTCACGGCTGGCCTCCTCTTGCGGCCCTGATCGCGTGACTGGTTTTGTGGCGCCGCTTAATGGCTCCCCAGCAGAGGCCAGCCCCCTCAGAGTCCCAACGACGATTTCCTATCCGCCCGTGTCCGCACTGAACGACGAGATTGTCCCGCCCGTGCATCACGGAGCGGGGCTTGCCAGGCGGGCCCCGCGCTTAAGGCAATGTGCGCGGGCGATGCAATCTCAATAGCTCAGCACGGGCACGAATCGCTGTCACCCCGTTCAAATTCATCTTCATGAGGTCCCGTCATAGTTAAAATACTTCTTGCAACCGTCGCCAGCATACATGAGACAGGAGGACCCGTTCTTCCCGCCCGGATAGGGTTCGACACCGACCCAGATCTTGTTCAAGGTTCTCAACTCGGGTGGAAGGTCAACCTCCCATGTGCCTGGGTTGTCCGCTCGCTTCCACTCTGCATGCCAATGATCCTTGTCATCGTCATCTCGCCCGGCGCGAAACTTGATCGCTTCAGCTTCATTGTCAGCGTGGGATCCACATACTCGAAAAGAACCAGCCAGTCTTTGTCTGCCATTTGTCCTCCTAGTTTGTCCACTTTAGTCGATCCACTCTTCCCGCTTCCCGCCGCATCATCACCGAGCCGCACACACCGCTGCGTCGTGACGATACTCACCTGCCAAACACCTACTGCAGCGCAGCCAGACTTCCATCCAGCTCTAGCCACTGACATGTGAACGTGTGCCGCATTTCGTGCACATGGAACCCTCGACACCACTCAGCCGACATACCATGCCCGCGATCGAGCCCGGCGAACCGGGCCGCATAGGTCCATGGCCTGGACCACAGGTCGGCCATCTCCTAGTCGCTTGTCGAACAAGAAAAAGGGCCTGCTCCATTGTGAAGCAGGCCATCGAACGAACGTCCTGAGAGGCACCCTACTCTTCCTCGTCTACCTTTCCGACATTGGACTCGTCGTACTCGTTTTCCCGCGAGTACTCGAGCAAACGTCGGCCATTCTCCACGACAAGCTTGTGGTCTTTCACGATCTTGTGGACGTCATTCCTCCGTGGGCTTACGACTCCACTCCCTTCTGTATCCGGCCTCGTTCCCTTCATGTGCGCCTTCCTTTCTTCCTCTGTGTTGTTCTGAGCTTTGCGGGCTGCGCTTGCCCCTTACGGCCTACTGGCTTCCGCGGTGGTTGCGCTAGCGCACCACTTGAGTCAGCTCCTTCCGACGAGACCGGTAGATTGATAAAGCGCTCCAAGTAAGCCAGCCATGAGTTCCGCCCACGCACAATCCTGTGGTGAACTTCGAAGCGTGTGTTGCGGTGATATTGAGGACACCGATCCACTCAACCGGTGGTGCCGCATCTGGTTTGGACAGGCCCTTCTGGAGAACACCCAGAGGGGCGCAGAGGATTGATCCATATGGGATGACCCCAACACCCGCCTTTGGATGTTTGTACATGCCTGGGACGGCGCGTTGTGCGTACGAGCCGAACCACATTGGCATCACGTTTATGATACACGATATCGCTAGTCCCGTTAACATCCTCAGCCGCCCCAACACCCAAATCGCCTTTGCTGTTGGCCCAGAGGACGTATGGAGCAAAGCCCGTCGCCAGTGCTTGGCTCCACGAAGGTCTCTCCCCGTCTTCCGGGAGATACATGTCCGGAAGAACGCGGCGATGCGCCTTCAGATGTCGCGCTTTGGAACGGCGCAAGCTTCCCAGCGCTTAGCAATAGAACGTCCGCATCGAAAGAAACGTTTCCATTAGCTGGTTCAGGCCGGGAAAGGAGGCGAAGGCTAAGGAGACACTCAATATGGTAGGAGGCAAAAACCCGGTCCAGATCTAGCAACGTGCGACACTGGGATGCGAAGAGGTGAAAGTTTTCGACGTATTGGTTGACAGCGAGGGCGCTCGATATTCGCGCTAGCTCGCGGGATGTAATCAATGCGTTGTCAGCGTCATGGGGGAGTGTTGCTACCTGAGGAGCGAGTTGAGGTTCGCGCTCATTCTCTTCAAGGAGGCAATATACTTCAATGGCTCCGGCCCCCTTTGCCAGTTCGCGTCTTCCGAGAGACTTGAGCACGTGGCCACGTATTTCGTGGCGGTCAATGGCTTCTCGTAGGACGGAATAGGCTTCCTCGGTGACCCAGACATAACCTGACTCGACAACAGGCTCGAGACGCGCAGGCTTGACTATCCCTGACCCATAGTAGTGTCCCTTTGGATCGACCGGATGGGATCGGTGCCGCTGTGCAGAAGAGTGTTGTGCAGAGCGATTCGGGGTCGAAGATCGTTGAACCTCTTCCAGGTCCCAGGTCTCACTTCTCGGAAAATCCGCCGTACATTGGTACAGAATGTTACGGCTGCAATGGCAGAGGTGAAGACTGCGACAACGGCGTCGCCCCACGTGTTCGCGTCGAGCACTGAAGAACTGACCGCAGACGTACGAGGCTCCGCGCGATTCTTGGAAGGACCTGCTCGAAGAAGGCCAGTTGAGCCCGGGGGAGAGCTTTCTGTGTAGCCTCTGGATGTCGAGGAGGGACAACGAAGACCTGCTGAGCATCAGTGCGGACTGGGGCGACCAATGCAGTGGCCATAGGCGAGGACCAGTAGCGCGAGACTTCTTGGTTGGCATCGTCGGACTTACGTGAGAGCCGGTCGAAAGGAGTTGGCCAGCCTGACGGTACATGGTTGCTGGATTGGTGGGGATCGTCGACGATCACGCTGACGCGGGGCTGGGCAGCGCCGGTTACGGGTGCAGTTTTCACGATCGGCCTTTCAGATCGCAGCGCGCGCGGGGTTCACTAAGAGTGTCCAAGATGCGGTCAACCCGGGCCCATCGCTGGTCGTCGCGGAAATCGGCGATTCTCCCGACGAGGGGCTGGCGTGACTCAGCGTCGTCGGGCGCGAGCTTGTGTCGTTGGGGACAATAGTCGCCCGCGACTTCGCTACGCAAGATACCTGTTCTGTTTTCGGAGACGGGGGTGCCGGAGGCCTACCACAAGCCGGTAGGCAAGGAGGGAAGAGCGCACCCGGCCTCACGCCACGACATTGCCGCTGAACGGTTGCACGGCAGAACTGCAACCGAGGCCGCCTGCAGTGACACCTTCCATCCGGCGAGCCGCCAAGTAGTCCTGGCGGCTCGCCGGTTTGTCGTTCTTTGTTTCTGTTATCGGGTCAAGACAATCGTTCGCTCGAAGCGCTGCGGGCCCGATTCGGAAGCGCAGGAAGTACCACACCGTTGCTCAACGGAGTGCCGTGGTCGGAACGGAAGGACACCGGCTCCAGCACCAGCCGCGCCGCCGCCTGCACCACGCGATCGCGTACCGTCGGATGCCCAAGGGCCGCTGCTTCCCATCGGCCTTCGGGATGTACCGGCGCCGCACCGCCGCGGGCCGATACCTGCCCGCGCGCAGCACGGCTTCGAGCTCGTGCAACATCCGCTCGACTCCGTACTGCTCGATCGCCACCAGCGTCTCACCATCGACGCCCGCGGCGCCGCGGTTCCGCTTCACTCGCTTCCAGGCTTCGCGCAGGACGTCACCCTGCACACACGGTCGTACAGCGCATGGAAGCGTCGTTCCGGCTGCCGCTTGGCCACCGACCACAGCCGTCGCTGGAGTAGTCGCACCTTGTCGACCGGCTTGCGACGGTCGGGGAGTTGGGTCCGGTCTTGCCGGCCATGCCCTCGCGCGTTCCTCCGCCTACGGCACCCTCATCCCAGGGACCCTTCCCTCCGGCGGCGTTGTTCTTCGCCGCCATCGCCGGTACTACGGTCCCCTCGGACTCCCGCTGCGCACGACGCGACTTCACCTTCGGCTTATACGCGCCGCTTCGCCCGGACGCGGGCCACGCAGACGGGTCTCTCCTGTTCCCCATCGAGCCTTGAGCACGTGCTGCGCCCCATACCCGGCAGGACTCGCGGTCGTTGCTCTTCCGGACTTCCGTTCCGCGAGCGTGGCCTTCGCCGTGACATGCGCGGCTCGGCTCCCGCATTGTTCATCTGTCGAGGTGGCAGGCTTCACTTGATGTTGCGGCCCGCGCTCTTGCTCCCTCCGTAGAGGCTTTCGACGCCCCGTTTCGGCTACGCCGATCTCTCGTCGCGCCGGGGGCCTGCTAACGGACGGTCCGGTTCCTGTCCGTGCGGGACTCACACCCGCTGGTCCGATGAGGCTTGTACGGCGAAGCCGTTCGTCAGACTCACCATGTACGGACACGATAGCGAACAGCTCAGAATGTCGGCGCGCGGCTTTCCGCGAGGCGCATGAGAAACACGCCCCATCCGGTCAGCCACACACATTGCGATCCCAGATAGCCCGATCTTGATCACCACAGTCATTAGCCACGGGTCCACACGAGCTAATCCGTAGACCATAGGCAGAACCCGCTCACAAACGCACAGGCAATGAGAAGTGTGGCACCGGTCCAGCCAAGTTGGGCGAAGGGCACACTGACAAGATATATGCCGCTCGCAAAGGTCAGGATGGTCATGTGCATATTTGCGCCGCGGAATCGTTCTCGCCACGGCTCTCGCGCGCCAAAGGCACTATCCAACGCGTCGCCAAGGATCCTCTTCAACACAGAACTGTTCTCGATCTGTGCAAAGATCTCTTTGCCGTAGAAGTAGCTCGTCACGAACCGAGGGTCCTGGAATTCCACAATCACACCTAGAATACATATAACGAATGCTGAGACCAAGACAATCTGCACGCGCACTTGCCATGGCGCGCACGCGCACGTAACTACCATACAAGGCCAGTACAGGATCCATGCTGCAAGAAGCACTCGCAGCACGAACGAGGGCTTAGGGATCAGTTCCGTAGAATTCGATGGCACCTGACGCGAGTTCATGGCTCGGCTCGGCTGCAGTAAGGGTAGAGCTCCAGTTCATGGTACTATTGTGAGTTGCGAACCTTATTCACTTATCCACAGGCGCCAGCGGACTCCGTCCTCGGCGCCTTGCGCGTGTTCTGGCCCTCTTTTCCTGCGCCGGAGGCGCAATGTCCAGTCATACCCGTTGGTCGGTCCGCCAGGTGGCGACTTCTACATTGCTGTACTTCACTGTTCTTCAACGCTCTCGGTGCACCGGTGTTCGTGGTATCCCCAGATAAGTTCACCACGTCGGACTACTGGGCCATCGAGGGGGGCTCGGCCTCTTTGCTCTCTTCATTGGGCTGGTAGTCTCTTCCCGGCCCCAAGCAGCCGGGTTCCTGATTTCAGGAATCCGGCTCATTCTTATTCTTGTCATCTGGATGAGAAGGTAAGCAGCCGGTCCAATGCGAAGTTGTATTCGCGGGCAGCCTTGCCAGCCATTACTCCCGAAAGGAGCAAAAATGCGGCAGTGACAGCAATGATAAAGAACAGCTTTCTGTCTGGATCATGGTCCTCCGGGGAACAGAAGAACCTGTGAGCCACTGAGACGCCAGCGACGTCCCGAAGACAAGACTCGCCCGTGCCAAGCGGAGCGCCAGGGCTCGACAGCCGGATTGATCCAATATGGCAGGAACACCGAAAGTCCGTACGCAACCGCTGCGCAGCAAGTGATGGCGTGGTTGCTCGACGAAGCTGAATGGAGGGGCAAAAAGCTAGCGGCAAATGCTCCGAAAAAAGTAGCTGAGAAAATGGACTCGACACACCGCCAGTACCCCAGATGATGAGAGTCAATGCAAGGAAGTCAAAGAAGAAAGGCAAGATCGGGTACTGGATGATCTTGAGATTGGCAGAACGCCCAAATGATGGCCAATATCTGGCCAGATGTTCATGATATTAAACAGCGGCAATAACCGGACGTCGAGCTTCTTTCGGCCAGTCAACTCGCTAACAAGCATTCCCGCGATAAGGAGCACAACACCGAAGACAAACTGAAGGTTGACGGGGGATGGCCGAGCCACGGATCAGCGACTGCTAGGACACACAACCAGAGAATGCGAAAACCTTGGCGGCCGTTGAGATAGCCATTCAAGCTGGCGGGTTTCAGGGCGGCTTGTGGGTCGTTTCTGGCCACCTCGCGCAGCAGGCGAAGCAACCACCATGGTGGCCACCAAATGATGGCAAAGAGGAACGCAAACGATCCTGAGCAGCGGCCGGAAGTTCAGTGAGGAGGCCTAGGCCGCGGAGTTCGGTTCGGTCGAGACACGAGGTTCGTCTCCCCACGCCCCAGTACTTTGATGAAGTAACGAAATCCTGCGAAGTTATGGCTTTGCACTCGTGTCAGTTGCGGAGTGCATCGAAGGATATTGCGATTGGCGAGATAGGTTCCTGCATGATCAGCGAGAAGAATGCCGTTGATCGCCCATGCGATTGCCGCACAGGCCAGGGCCGGAGCTGGTGCGCCAGACACAAATGCGAGACCCATGATCGCATTGGCGAGGCTTGACGCGCGATGCCAGCGATCGCCGCTGATGAGTTGGGCCCGTCTACTGAGAGCCCGCAGGAAACCTGCTGCCGCTGCGAGATCGCGTATGGCGATCGGAAGATAGAGGGAGATGAAGTCTGGATGTGCACAGATGGCGGCAACCAGAGCAGTGTGGGGCGACCATCCTGTCGACGACAATGTCCAAGAGTCGTCGTGTATTAGTATCTGTGCCTCAGCCAGCGCGCCAAAACGCCGTCAAATAGATCAGCTGCCGCAAGAGCGACCACCCAGGCGAACACGACTCCGATCTCTTGCCGCACTGATATCGCCAAGCCAATTGCCATTGGCAGCCGAAGCAATGTGAGGAGTTGCGGGACCATGTACCTGTAGTTTCGGATCATCGCTAGGCTCCTTCCACCGTGAATCGATCCAGCTTACTGGAGAAAGGCGTACGTAAGCACCCGAAGACTCGAAAGCAAGAGCATCGCGCGGCCGCTCGCGGGGGACAGTGGCAACGCTACGAATTGAGTCGCCTTACAGGTTCACGCCATCCGAACGCGACCAGCGCCACGATACCGAGGGCGCACGCGAAGAGTGCCAGCAGATGCAGTCGCCCGAGCCACCACCGCTCCACCTTCGACGGCATGCTCGGAGCCCACGGCGTGGATGGTGAATCGCATGGACGACATGAACCGTTCGGCGATTGCGCACACGACGCATAGCGCGAACGCCAGCCACGTCACCTTGATGAGCAGCGGGACGGAGAGTTGAGATGAAGCAAGCGCCTCGCGGAAGGTGACGGAGAGCGCGAGCGCCACCGCCATCGCCGCCGCCGTCACCATGAACTCCCGTCCCTTGGCACGCAGTTCCGAATCGTTGCTCGATCCAACGTCGTTGTCGCTCATCCGACGGTGCATCTGTCGAGGTACTAGTTTGCAGCAGGCGTCGCGGTTCCGAGTACGCGCAGCGCCTCTTTGCAATCCCCCAGCGCGCGCGTGGCTCGGAAGACAGCCCCCTTCGCCTCGGGAACCTTCCCCATCGTCAGCGCTGTCTAGGATCTCCCCAGTTCGCGCGCCCCCGCGTCCAGTATGTCGTGGATCTTGTCCACCTTCTCGGAGTCGGCATCTCTCTACTCCGCCCCTTCTTCGACGGACTCCGAGAATCTGGTCGGCTTGATGTCACGGTGGCGGCTTCCAGAGGGAGTTGAGGACGTTGAGCACTCGATCGACCTCGTCTGCAACCGGATTCATCAACTCGAGCCGGATTCGCTGCGCTACGTGCGCTTTGGTCACATCTCGCGTCTGCATGGGCGCCACTCCAGCGAGCGTCCACTTCCTGTACTCCTCGTCGACACCCACCAGCCGCAGCTGCTGGCTGATGCGGACGTAGCTGCTAGATCGGGACCTGAGTGGTCGCTATCGAGGATCTTGTCGACCACTCGGGCGAAGTTTCATTGGGCATCCGTGGCCGACGGGCTCGCGCGGTGCCAGGTTACCCAGGAGATCGCGATGGCCGCCCGCGAAGACTGCATGGGAATGCTCCGCTCCGTCTCAACCACTCCGTGCGTTGCGGAACTCGCGAGCCAGCTTACCGCACCAGTGCGCTTCGGCACGCCCTAGATGGGAATCCCGGAATCCATCCGTCGGCTGCGCGCCGTACCGTTCTTCTTCTTCGCCCCCGTGTACTGTCCGTCCTCGTAGCGGTAGCGTAGAAAGTCGCCTTGTCCAGGAGCCGGTGCGAGGAGCAAGCTCTTCGCATCGTCCGGGCGATGGACGCTCGCAGCAGTTGTTGTGTCGCGGGTTCGCTGCGCGGCCCCACGAGTCGTCGCCGGCGTACGCTGGCGCAGCCGAGGGCAAGTCCCAGCGCGGAATGCGCGCGTAATCGATCTCGGTCCAGTACGCGCCGAAGTTCAGACCAGCTGTCATCCCCACCGGCGTCAGGTGTAACGAGTGCGCAGCAGCTTCGTCACTGCCCGCGCCCAAGCCTTGAGCGCCGCGCGTCGTTGCCGCTTCCGCCCGGTCGACCGCCGCCGGGTGCGCGATCTTGACCACGGGGATGGCTGCCACCGCCGGATTGGACGCCTCCCAGAGGTCGTAGGCGATGTGTGCGTTGTCTCCGAAGGCGACGATCGCCTCGAGCGTCCCAGCGGCAAGGAGCCCATCGTAGAGCGCGTGCCGTGATTGCGTGATTGCGGCATTATTCCTGCAGCACCTGCAGCCCCTTGGTCTTCCTTGCCCGGGTGAAGGGCCACAGCGAAGGCGTTGATGAGCACATATGAGCGGATGAGGCCGAGTTTTGCGAGGAAACCCTGCGTCTTCTGCCCGGAGTCGCCGACGAGGGTGCGCCGCATGAACGGTAGGCACTCAGCCGGCCCGGGGTCCGAGGCGATACCCAGCACCCGGGCGCTGCCATCGAGACGCCCACGGTAGAGTACGTTGCCGAAGTGGTACCAGAAGGTGCGTTCGAATCCCCGACCTCCGCCTGGTAGTCGGGCGTGGCATCGATGATCGTTTTCATCGCGCCGCTCGGACCAGCATCAGACTGCGCCATCTCGACGGCGGGATGGGGTCGCAGCACGTTGCGCGCCAGCTCGAGATCGTCGCCATCCAGCGCTGCCGGTCAGGAGGTTCCGGTTCTTGATCTTCGAGATCCAACACCGAGCCGGTTCGCTTGCCGCGGAATGTCTTCTTCGTCTTGCTGCCAGTCAGGGTCCACTCTGTCCACCGAAGGTGAATGTTCCCTCGTGGCGGTCCGCATGCGCAGCATGCGCCTCGCCCGCAGGCGCTCTGGCGCGCGTTGACGCTGAAGTAGCCGCACGCACTGATGGTGGAAGGCGCTGCCATAGGTGATTTCCCTCGAGGCTATGGACCCTTTGCGTCCACCCGAATGCGTTGCCGCTGTCGCACGACTCCGCGTGCGAATCCAACCACCTCAGCGACGCGGGTTCCCGCCGGCACTGTCAAGCTCCGTGACCCATCACCTGAATCAGGACGGTGGGACCGCCAGGACGGCCATCCAGGTAGAGATCGACCTGGTCGAGACCGACCGTGTCGATGGTCAGGATTCGGCCGCGACGGGCGACGTCGAGCTTGCTCCAAAGGCTGCGCCGCCAGAATCTCCCCGCAGTGTTCAATCAGGTCCTGGTTGCTCTGCTGGCCGCTGCCGAGGATGTCGATCCGGGTCATCTCGTACGATTGCCCCGGGATACCAGCGTCCTCGATCAGCGTGCCGTCCGCGTCACCGCTGCGCACGGCCCGCCGCACCGCCACGGTGAAGCCCACCCCGGGCGGCAGTTTCGGCAGCGGATGCTCGGCGGCGCTGAGCGCCGCCCGCAGATCGTCGTAGCTCCCAAACGTTTGCGCCGCCGGCGCCGGTCGCCTCGCCGATACACACGATGGGCCCAATGCGGTTGTCGAGGATGCCGGCGGTGAAGAGATCGCCGGAGGAGTAGGTATTGGCATCGACGATAACCGACTGACGGGACCGCCGTAGTGCTGCCCCAAATCATTGCACTGCTCGTACGGCGTGATCGGCAGATGACTCGAGTACGGTTCACCGGTCAGCTGCGCGTTGAAGAGTGACTCGGCCCACGGGGCCAGCTCGCCTTGATTGAACGGCGCCCGCGCCATGGCGGCCGTGAGCGGCGTCGCCCGCCACGAGAACTTGGTCGGCGTCACGAGGTTGGGCGTAAAGAGCTGCAGTAATCGCTCCGCCGCCCAGATGAACCCGCCAGGATTGTCGCGCAGGTCGAGGATGAGGCCGCGGTCCGGCAGAGCCGCGCAGCAGGACAATCGCAGCGTCAATGAAGGCTTGGTCATCGTCGACGTCGAAAGCTCCAGATGCGCAGGTATCCAAACGTGCCGCTGCGCGTTGTGACGGTGCGCGCACTGAGGAAATCTGCGAACGCTTCGGGTGTTCGGGCGTGGCGTGCACCCTTCGCTCTGGTTGCGCGTTCGGCACGCCAGAGCGCGTGATTGAAGCGGTACTTCTTGGCCCGGCGCACCGCCTCGGCCGCCGGGTTGATTGCCCGGCGGATCGCGTGAGCCAACGGTTTGGCTCGCCGTCGGGGCACGCTGCGGGTCGATGCCCTCCCAGTTCAGGCGTCACTTCGCGTGCCTTCCCGGCAGTATCCGTATACTTGAGCACCACCCATTCCTCATTGGGCGGCGGCGCGTATTCGAGCGCGCGGAAGGTCAGCGACTCGAGTGCCCGCGCCCGCCGGGCATCGGGACGCCCGCCGGTTTCGTTCTCGGCGTGCAAGTCGACCGCTCGATCGAAGGGAACACCGTTCCAGTGTTGGACCGTCACGCCCTCAACGAAGTGCGGATCGCTTGACTGAGCGCCGATCCACCTTCGGCGACGACGTAGGTGGGGTTGTCCGCTGGGACCATACGCCTCGACCAGGAACGGCAGGCTCACGACCGGATCTGCGGACGTCCCACGGCCCCAGATACTGCGTGTGCGCGTCGCGGAGCCGGTTGATGAGCGAGGTGAGCCCACGATGAAACTCCAGATCGGTCATGGTCGGCAGCTGCTGGCGCAGGTGTTCGATGGCACGCAGCACATCGAATCCGTAGAGCGATCGCTTGAGCGGCAGATGCGCGTAGACGCCCTCGAGCACTCATGGACAGCGCATCGAGAATGTCGAGGCGCTCTCCCACGACAGGCTCTTCACGCCGCCCCGGCAGCGCGAGCTCGCGACGCGCGCGTCTTCGAGAACCTCCGGGCGTGACGTCGTTGGGCGGGCCTCTTGCGGGCGCTCATTTGTAAGACCCCGCGAGGCCGTCGAGCAGTCCACCGTGGAAGCCCCGCCCCTGGATGTCCTTGAAGAATGCGGCGTCGTGGACGAGCGACGGCAGCGGCGGAATCACGATCTCGGCGGCGTGGTCCAGAGATGTTGCCGGCGAACGCCGGGCCGCCGGTTGGCATGTCCAGCACGAGTTGGAGCGGCGCATCCGACGCATCCATCGGACCAGCGTAGGCGCGCCGTCGCGCTTCGGCTTTCTTGAGCGCGGCCACCGGATTCTTGCGGACCGCATTGAGGCGGCTGGTGATGTCCTTCCATGACCACATTTCGGTGGAATCATCCGGATCGGGTATGGCGAAACGACGCTTGATGCCGGAGACCGTCAGCGGATGCTGACTTTGTCAGCCCTGCCGCCACCATCAGCCCGGCGTCCCCATAGCGAGGGACGCCGTTGAAGACCACCAACATGATCTCGCGCTCGCGCGATTCGACCACCTGCGTCCAGACGCGCTTGCTCCCACGCGGACGGAACACCGTCAGATCGGCGAAGGCGCCCGGCGTCGAGTCGTCCGATGGTTTTCTTCCAGCAGCGGGAGAGCGCATCCCCAGGATTGGCTGTCATCATCGAGACGAGGTCTTCGTCACTCAGGCCCAGCCCCATCTGTTGGCTCGCGAGCTTGGCCACCTTCACCTCGCCCTGCACGTTCTTCGTCCCCGACGGCCCCCAATCCGGGCCCAGGCAGATCGAGACACCCTGCCGCCGGGCCGCGGCAATGTCGGTGGTGGTGCCGTAGAGCCAGAGGTTCGAAAACGGCGACCAGGCGATCGCGCCGGCCTTGCTGGAGGCCCAGCGCTTCCAATCAGCGCCCGCGATGGCGTTGCAGTGGATACCGATGAAAGTCCTTTCGAGACAACCGGCATTCGCGACATCGACAAACTCGCGGGTCACAAGCGAACCGACCTGCCCCTCGGCGCAGTGGTAGATGAAGCCGGCACCCTTCTTCTGCGCTTGCGCCATCTTGCCGAGCTCGAGCGGCTTCTTCGTCAGCGCGGAGGTGTAGATCAGGTTGTGGATCGGTCTTTCCGGCGGTCTCATCGTCGATGTCGCGCAAGCACCTGAACGTGCTGGCGACTGGCGTTCGGCCAGCCCTGGATCGACGTCGTGCCGCCCACCAAGGCGCGGAGCTGGACATACGCCAGTAACGCCTCGGGCGCGGCCTCGACGAGCGCAGTAGCCGGCCAGCTGATCGCACGTTTGATAGGTCGCGGCCCGCGTCCAGCTGTCATGATGCGCAAACGCCGTTTGTCTGGTAGGGCTCGGCCCAGCAGCGGCAGCGCGTTGTAGCCGATGTGATTGTGCAGGTCGATCAGGCCTGGCAGGACAAACGCATCGCCGACATCGACGAGCGGTGCCTGGTCAAAGCCGGCCGGCGCGGCCGCGCCTGCTCGCCGCACACCGTCGATCGTGCCGCTGTTGTCGAGATACACACGGCCTTTGAAGACCTCGTCAGGCTTCGCTCGATCAAGTGGTACGATTCGTCCTGCGATCACCAAGGCCATTGAGCCCCCAACCTGTCTGCGACAAGGCGCAAATCATTGGAGATCCCGCCGACGGACGACTTGCTTCATCCGCTGCGGGTCAATCGGCCGGCAGCATGCACCGCGGACAACTTGAATTCAACCAGGATTCCGCGGGAACCCGCCAACTGAACATGGAAGCTGCCTCAGGCGCATCTGCACTTCCTCGACCACACCATTCACTTAGCACGATTTAACTTACTCGCTGCTTCCGGGCCCACTTGTCTCCAAACGGCGTATTGCCTCCTAACTTCAGATACAAACTGCGGGTCCTCGTCCATCAGAGCACAGCGCAGAAACCCAATGTACTCAGGGCCGACTACACGGCTCAGTGCATCAACAGACTCCCCTGACATGCAGCAGTAGGACCGGCAGGCCCAGCCTCGCGCGAAGCACCTCACACTCAGACACCGCGATCTGATCGGCGTAGTCATCGTCTGGTAGCTCATATTGAATGCCGCGAAACGCCATGAATCCACTAACAACGCTTGCAACCCCGGAGCTGCAGCAGCGTCTCCAAGGAACCCCAATGAATTCAGACAATTGATTCGTGTCAGTAGGTCATCGTTGTCCCTTACGGCCTCCCATAGCGGTTCCACCATTTCCTTCGTTCCCGTGCCGCCCGCGATAAACGCTCCAAATTGGAGCGGCACGTAGTCCCGACCACGTAACCATCTCTTTCAGTGACTCAATATCCTCAGGCTTGAGCATCTCCGCGATGAACGCCCGCTCATCTCTCGTAAACCAGATAAACTCAAAATCGGTGCGTCCCGCCCTGAGGAGTCCCAGCACGTGCGAAGCGCCCAAGAACTCACCGTACGACTTATGGCCCCACATCGTTCCTGGCCACTCGTTTGCAACAGCGTGCTCCTAAGAAGGTCACGTGACACAAGATCAGTATCTCTCCCGAACTCTAGACGCGCCCGCGCTATTGCCCTCGCGACGAGCTCCTCATCGATAATGGTCGCTCCTTCGTTCAGCATCTGCGCTGCAAGCGCCTCGCACATCGCGCGTCGTTCGCGGGGATCATGCGGTACGGCCCCCGGTCGCTCTGCATCCCAACTAATCGATTTTGACACGTACCGATCGTACAGGGCGTGTCGTGTTGTGATCTTATTCAACTCCTCCGCACTCGTATTTGCATCGACTACCCTCATGATCATCTTCAAGTGCAACGGCCGATTGCATAAGTGTAGGAGCTCACTCCGGATTCCGCTGCCATAGACCGACGCAATTATCGCATGGTCGGCGAGGTGCTCTCTGACGATATCAGCGGACAGATCATCGATCGTCACTACAAGGTCTTCTCGGCGGTCAGGCACCAACGGGCATCGTTCAGAACCCAACTCATAGTCGAGGATCTGTCCCGTACTTCTCGAAAGAATCCCCGCCTGCATGTGATCAGGATCTTTGATCGCGGCGAGACAAGCTGATCAAAATCGAGGAAGTTCCTCATCACGCCGCGCTGCATCTTGCCCATCTCCAACTCGTCGAATCCGTCGAGGATGACTAGGAGGCGGCCGCTCTTGACTAACTCTCTACGAGCCGGGCAGTCGGCAAGGCTACTCCAGCGCGATCGAGCTCCCGATACAGAATCTCCGTGATGAGCCTCGACACCTCTGCACCCTTCAGGTCAACGAGTAAGGGGATGCGGTCGGTATCGCCTCGGAGGTACAGCTGGCCAACCCGCAAGGCAACATTTCGCGAAATCGTTGTCTTACCTGCTCCTCCTTCACCAAGCAGAAGGAGTTGCGGAGGACGGCGATGCCAACCACTCCAGAAGACAGTCGGATACGTCCGCGACGGCCACCCCATTCAGGAGCGTACCGCGCATAGGAATGAACTCCGCGCCCACCTACGTGTGCGACTGTTGATTCATTCTCCACTCGCGCCTCAACCAGGGCGCGCAACTTGTTGAGTCTATACCGCAGATCATTAAACGTGATGAGATGGAATGCCGTGCCTTTATGGCGAGAGCATTGGCGCGATCTCCATAGCCCGTGAGCGAGACCATGGTGCCGGTCTCGACTTCTCCAGCAAGGCGCAAGGTTTTCACGACGGAGGCGAAGCGTTCCACGCTGCGGATACCAATGTTGTTCGAGTGGTGCTTGCATTCAACCGCAACCCTAACAAGCTCACCGCTTGGCAGTTCTTTGGCGCACGAGGACATCGATATTCTCTCCCGCAAGGTCGACTTCGATCTGCACTCGTGCACCTGAGTCGCGGTACTCAGCAGCAACGCGCTCCATGAACTTAAAGTATGGTTTTGCGCTGGCTTGCGTATCAGCCGATTTGTCCATTACTCTCTGTCGGGCCACAGGTCATATCGATCTCAAGGCATCTATCGCACTATGTTACGTCTTACTGGAGGTCTATCTCGCGGCTAGGGGCAATCACGAATATGGGAACCACCAGTCACGTCGCTGCGACTTGCCTTCTTCTACGTTGATGTGTTTCGGTGAGACAAACTCGTATAGACCCCACTCTCCGAGCTCTGTCCCCTGGCCACTCTGCTTTTACACCACCCCCACGGGGCCTGAGGGAATGCTACGTTTACATCGTTAACCCAGACCATTCCTGCTTGAATGGTATCGGCGGTCTCGCGAGCTCGCTGCAAGTCGTTCGACCAAATCGATGCTCCCAAACCATAGTCTCCGGCGTTGGCCATTGCGATTGCTTGGTCCAGCGAGTCAAATTCTAGGATGGGCATCACAGGCCCGAAACACTCTCCTCTCGCATCAAGATCGACGACTGGGAGAACGCTGACGAGAATCGTTGGCTCGTAGAAGTAGCCGGTGCGGTCCGGGAGTCGGCGGCCTCCGGCTAGGAGCTTTGCGCCCTCGCGCACTGCCTGAGCAACCTGCTGGTCCACGGCTCTGAGCTGATGCTCGCTAATCAGGGGTCCGAAGTCGACGTCGGGTCTTAGGGCCGCAGTCTTCTCGACGAGTCTTGCGATCAGCTTGGGCGCAACGGCGCGATCCATCAGGATTCTCTTCGGTCTCACGCACACCTGACCGGCGTTAGCGAAACTTCCCCACAGGAGACCGTTGGATGCGAGTTCTATGTCAACGTCCGCAAGGACAATAGCTGGATCATTTCCGCTGAGTTCAAGAGCACAGCGACGAAGGCGTTGACCGCACTCGGAAGAGATCTCCTGACCAGCCGCTCGACTTCCTGTAAAGCTGACCATGTCGATGCCTTCCGCACGCACAAGCGACCTGCCTGTCGTTTCATCGCCGGACAGAAAGTTCAGGACACCGTTCGGAACACCGGCCTCAAGAAAGAACTTGACTAACTCAGCTCCGACAAGGGATGAGTGCTCCGACGGCTTGAAGATTACTGTGTTACCGGCTAAGAGCGCCGGCCCGATCGCCCAAATCGGCAGTTCCAGGGATAGTTCCAAGGCTTGATCACAGCAACTACCCCCTCGCCTCAAAACGTACGTGGCTCCGCTTGGAAGGCCAGAGCGGCCTTATTAAGGCTAAGCGACTTGTCCGCGAGGAGCTGCGGCCCCTCCTGCGCAAAGAATTCCAACATGTCGGATGATTCGACCACCTCGATATCGGCCTCTGCCAAGCGCTTACCGACTTCTCGTCGCGTAGCAGCTGCTTGAGCGTCGTAGGTCCGCCTGGCTCGCCATAGCTTTGCGAAGCCTCGCTACCACCCTCTCAAGGATCGCAGCACGCTCGCCGATAGAGCGACCTCGCCAGGCCGCTAAGCTCCCGCGTGCGGCTGTGATCGCCCGACGGATATCGTCATCATTCGCTTTGCTGACAATAGCAAGATTGGCTCCCGTGGAAGGATCGAACGACGTGAAGGTGCCATCACCATCACACCACTTGCCATTTATGCACAATTGGACGTGTCGCATTTATAATGCTCTCCGTATCTGGTGCGTCAATTAACTACGATATGGTTGGTATTACACTACAACCTTGTATTACAGGTACATGACTCTATCGTCAAGTGGGCAGGAACGTGAGTGAGGCCGCGATACATGTCTCCGGCCTCGCGAAGGTCCGTTCGAAGCGATGCTCGCGAAGAGGCGCTCCCGCAATCCATTGCTGAGGACTGCGAGGTCGGTCGGGAATGAGCCTGCTCAAGTAGTCTGGAGGCCTGAAGGAACATGACCTGTTGGAGACCTGGCCAGCACGCCTGGCGATGTTGCGAGTGCGCATTGAAAGATGAAAGTCTGTGCGACCGTGTTGACCAGTGCCTATCCATGACCGCCAACTGGGCTCTTGAATTCGCCGCGTATCGGGCATCCGTCATTTCCGAATAGAGGTAGTCGTCGTCTAACAGCTTCAGGATCAGCCAACGCCGCTGTGGATCGTTTTCAAACACCAACTTCTCCTGTCCTTCCTCTCCTTCTGTCCGCAACGCCAGCCCGTACTCCGCGATGACCCTCTTGATGCGCTCCATGGATACGTTCTTAAGATACGGTTTCCTGCCAACGGAGAGAGTCTTGGCAATCATCTGGGGTTGGCTCCGACAGCTTGCCTGGAATGCTTCGACGTTGCTGATGGGGATCGCCCGCACGATGGTCGCAACCACTTGGTCGACATCGTTGTCGCGCCTGTTCGAAGAATCGGAAGATCCGTTCGAACGCCGGCACGGACCGGATGAATACGTAACCGGACCAAGCAACGCAGTCGGCGTCCGCGTCGAACAGCAACACACGCTCGCGCACGATGTCGAATCCAGTGCGCCCCTGGACAATCGCCGTCAGCCGACTTCGAGCCAGCTCATTCTTGGGAGTGAACTGGCTGAAAAACATCGCCTTCTTGCCGCGCTGCGCGCCAATGACTGTGGCGCTGAAACCACCCCTGGCCACGACGTTTTCATCACCTCCGTACGGCTCTTGCCGCTGGAGTTGTCCGGCAGCTTCGACGACCGCCAAGACGTCGGGTTCGGCGGTGAGATCAACGAAGAGCACCTCATCAGGCTCTGGCTTGTACCCAGGCGCGTAAGGTACCAACTCGCGTCTGGCTGCCAATTGGCGGACCGAGGCATCCGCGTTGACCTTGAAAACATCCTGCGGTTCGGCGAACAGGTTGACCCGGCGCAGAGACGGCTCGCCCTCGGAATCCAGCGAACCCAACACGAGGTTAACGTTCTCCGCCGTCTCGCATAAACCGTGATAGCGCGGCCAAAGCCTCATCGGATTCACTGGGATTCTCCAGAAGGATGTACGGGTGAGATTGACGACCCGGACACGCGCATCAGGTCGAATGGTCGCCGACGGCAAATCAGGATGGCCGACGTGTGCTCTGATGTCTCGACCTCGAATAGGTGAAATCCCGCTAGGCTCAGGACGGGATTGATGTAGAGCATATTTGAATTGACGTAGAGAACACCGACGACCGCGAACGCGATGCCGAGGGCGAATGCGGCGTGTCGATCGCTGAAGTCGATGTTCAGAAAGGGCAGGAGGTACGTCACGATGTAGCTCATCGTCTCGCTGTCCCTGGGGATCACTCCGGCGACGGTGATCTCGTCGGTGGGGCCGCGCCCGGCAAACGAGAGATACGCGAAGAGTGCCGCCACGCTCCCCACCGCTAGTGCCACAAGCGCAATTGTCCAGGCAGCGCCCCGGCGCGCTGCGATTGAGCGTGAAGACGAGGAACAGCGGCGCGTAGGAACTCAGGAACAGGATGACGCGAACAAGGAATGACGGCATCTATGGGCGGGCCCCAGGTTAACCGCTCGCAAGGCAAAAGCCGGCCGAGCAGTTGGTCGGCATTCGCGGGGCAAGATACCACGCTCGTCCACGTTCAGGATTGCGGTCTGCGAGATGGCCGTGAGACCGTCTTTGCCTCGCGCTTGTGAGAATCTCCGAGCATCGAAGATCTTCGGGGAGCGAATCCGCTCGATGTCTTGGGCCGTGACCACGCTCATGCGGTTCTCAGAGCAGACATGCTCCCCTCGTCAGTCCCCTCCCGCGCGCCAGCGTCACGGCCTCTCTTAAGCCTAAAAGAAGACCTCTCCCCGGGCGCGCCTCTCAGCTGCGGCCCGCAGCGCTTGGGCGAACGGGACCCAAGGGATCTCGCGGTGGAACGCTGCGTACTCCTGCTGTCCCTGGATACTCTTCGGGAAGCTCGGCGCCACGCTCGAAAGAGCCCGACTGGAACACTGACTTCCCGGGAGTATCTGAGTTCCCGCAGGATCTCATTAGGTTGACAGCCGCGGCGGCAGACCAAAGAACAAGGGCGCCTACTGATCGCCGGATCGCCGGATAGATCTTGTCTTCCCAATAGTCAGCCCCCGTTCCATGATCGTCGCGCGCCAAATAGGGACGAAAGCCGGGCAAGGGCTAACATGTCCTTAGCTACCTCGGCCAGTGCCAAGTCCTCCGGATCCCTAAAGCTGACGAATACCTGATCGTCATTCAGGACTTCGCCACGACGCACGACGATGTAGTCGGTGCCGACCGCTTTGAAGGTCTGTCGTGGTCCCGGGCCGTCTTGCCCCTGGATGCAGATGGTCGCAGTCACTCCAAATACATTGCTGTGGGCTCTGAAGAGCAAGGTGGGTGTAATCCCGACCCGAACACACTTGGTCGCGCCGGGCTCCAGAATCACGCCGGACAGGGCCAGCGTAGTGACCGCTCCTCCTTCGTGACCGGGTGGCATGGAGATTCGAACGCGAGCACCAACTCGTCGAGCATCACGGGGCCAGAGAATTCGTTCCGCAGCCACAGCGCGTAGGACAGACGTTCGAAGCAGCTGACTTCGTGCTCCTGACCAACCTTTTGGACGATTTGTAGCGATCCCACATTAGTCATATGCAGACACTATTTGAGGTCGCCGAGCCCCTTGAGCCCGAGGGACGAAGAGCAGATCTCACAGCCCCCTCGTGATGTGCACTAACCGGGAACAATGACGCGTGGGTGGCGTCGTAGATTTGATCCAATGGCGGATCCTGTCCCACCAGGCTCACGAAGAGTCCAACCGCAGCCGTGACTGCTAATCCAGCGACTGTTGAATTCAGTGAGACAGCCGGCTGGCGCGGGTTCACCGATACCTGAATGTAGCCCTCGCGGGCAAGCTGCTCCCGCTCTGCCGGGGGAGCGACTCGGCGCGACCTGTTCTGGCATTGATGTGACCAGAGCAGCGTAGGCAGGCGAGACCGGCCCCGACGAGCGTCGTCCGACCGCCAACCGCTGTCACTTTTCCGGCGCGAGCATCAAGACGCACGCCCATGTCAACCACGGGGACCAGGTACTGGCGGGCAAATCTGTTGAGCATGGCGCGACTGAGGTGATTGTCGGTGCAGCCGAATACCAGATCACAGTCGCGCAGCTGATGCAGTACGTGCTGCCGAATGACCGAATCAGCCACCGTTGTGATCGCCAGCTTCGGTCGCAGGCGCCTGAGGTGGCGTGGCGATTACATCAACCTTGAGCCGATTCTTCTTCGCATCCTCGCCACGTGCGCCCCACATTCGCGAAAGGTTGCTTTCTTCGACCGCATCAAAATCCACCAGCACAAAGTTGCTGATACCGAGACGAAGAACCTGCTCTGCCACGAGGCTACCGCAGTGCCGCCGAGGCCGACGATTCCGACGCGCAGAGAACTCAGCTGAGCATGGGCCTGTTCTCCAATCGCTCGCACCTGGCGCTCGAACGCCTCGGAGGGTCTCGCACCGCTGCCAGATCGCCGGCCAAAGGTGTGCGCCCCTCAGACCTCGCACCGCTATCTGGCGTATTGGCGTGAATGACTTGCCGACCCTGACCCTCCCGACCAAGTCATCCTCTGTCATCAGCATGCTCGCCGGCTGAGTCTTCGGCAGGAGATCGCCTCAGAACGGGCAACAGTCGACTTTCACCGTAGTCGTCCGAGGGCGAGTAGCGAGCCTGCCCCCTCATCGGATGGGAGTGCACGATGACTGGTGTAAGCCCGTCGCGAGGCAACGGTCGACGATGGCGTTGAGGAAGGTGGGGGCAATCTCGAGGTGGTACGTGAGCCGCTCCGTGTAGGCTGATTCTGGCGCAGGCCATATCTCGCGTACGAGGAGCCGACGCTCTCCAGGAGTTGCCGACAGGCCACACAGCACGACGGCGAAGTTTTCATGGCCGTCTTCCGTAAACAGCGCTCTGCGGAGGCGCCCAAAATCGGTCGAACTCATCGCGACCGAAACGGTGAAGTTAGCGGACATGAAAGCGGCAGGCGGACAAAGTCGAGGTAGGTAAGAAGATTGTTGTGGTTCGCGTTCCAACCGTTGTGGTGCCAGTGAGAATCGTCGCCACGAACGACCCACAAACGTCTCCATGTTCTCCGCTCCGCTGGGGACTGATCCATCAGCTTGAAGAAGGGCGGGATCCGTCCAGAACATATCCAGCCCGGCGTCTGGATACGACAAACGGCACGCGGATGAGGAGCGTCGTTGACGGCGAGTTGAAGTGAGCGCTGGTCTGAAAATCTCGAAAGATCAGATTCGCAAACCCGCCCTCTTCGACAACCTCAGCCGGGGCGCCCTCACCGAGGAACTCGATTTCTTTACTGAGCCGCGGCGGGAGCATGTGTTCCAACGCCAAAGGTTCCGGCGGGTATCGCACGGAACGCTAGGTGCTCGTGTATGTACCTCCTGGTCGCTTGTGACCGGAATCGTCTCGGCACCCTGAATTTCAAAGAGCTCGTAGTCGGCAGGGATGTTGGCCAGTGCCTTGATCTGCGCTCCCGTCAGCATGTGGGCTGCTGTCTGGTAAGGGTTGTTGTTCACGGTGATCGTGAAGAGGTGTGGCGCGGCGCTGGGAGTAGCCCCTGTAGGCGAACTTTCGTTTGGCATGGTCGTATCCTTAGTTGAGTGATGATTGATGAGTCTCGGGTCGGGCATCCGCTCGGCCGCGTGGGTGGTCATCTTTGAGCGCTTCGACCGGCCTGCCGGTCGGTTGACGTGCTGATGGCGCCGTTTCAGGTTCTCCCTTCTTCGGCTGCCGGATCGTCCCGACCGCCGGACTGACTGGAACCGACATGATTGAGGCGTAGACATATCTGTTGCCTCGCGGGCCACCACCGCTCCAGCCGGCGCATCGACGAGTCCGGAGCCCGGCTGGGTGTTGAGCCGGTTGGTGGCGGCGGTCAGTGTTTGCGCTCGGCCCAAAAGCGCTCGGGCCACGTCCGTCACGGCCACCTCGCCACGCTCCGTTACGAATTCCAATGTCTCCTCGTGCACCGAGCTAATCGGCCCACAGCACGTGGACCCGGCTATCCGCCCCGACCTCGAGGCAGTGGCGCTTCCGGATCTTCAGGACAGCCTCGATGCTCTGCGCGCCGATTCACGGAGCCCGATCAGGACGAAGCGTCGCGTCCCGAGATCACCCGAGATCACCCGACCAACGAGCCCGCCAACTACCTCGTCGGCGGCGGAGAAGTCGAGGGTCTGAACGGCCGAGAAGTCGACCAGCAGCACCCCATCTGGCGGGCAGGCCTGAAGGGCAGTGACGATCGCGCCGCGGAGGTCCCGGCCGCGATCCCGACCGCCAGTGGTGGAGTATGGGGCCGGCACGGCCAAGGTCGTCTGCTTGTCGCTCGAATCCTTGTGTTTCATGATTCTCCCAGTTCATTGAATTCAGTGAATCTGTCCCCAGTGTATACCCCCCGGCCGGGACGTCAGCGATCACAGGCGGCCTCTTTTGTTGCAGGGAAATAGCCACCTGCGTCCCCGGAAACCAGGCGGCGTCCACACGGAACACCTTACGTCCCCGGATGTAGAGCCGGCAGCCGCCGGTGCGGATGTGCAAGCTCCCCCGGTAGTCCTGGCAGACCTTCTGCACGAAGGCCAGCCCTGAGTCCGCGATTCGGGTGCCGTGAATACTCGGGCATGAGCGCCCGGAGGAGAACGTCAGCGTCGCTCCACTTGGCCACGGATAGCGCTGCCCGAGCGTGGCTCGGAGACCGACACCGGCGTCCCTGACGCTAATGAGGGCGAAGCGCTCGTTGTCCTTCGATCGGGTGTACCGCTGCGCTGCCACATACCCGGCCGACTGGCTGTGGTCGATGATGTCTGCGGGGAAAGCTCCGACAGCACGTTGCAGAAGTTGCCCACGTCGGCGCCGGAGTAGCCGAGTTCGGCCTCGAGGATGCCGGCCACACGATCCGAGAGCCCTCGATCAAGCCGTCAACATCCCCGGTGTCGCGGACGGTCGTTAGTTCGACGAGCGCCGTCGACGTGCGGAAGCGGAGGTTTGATCGCGGCCCACCAATCGCTGCGGGCGACACCGCGGAGCGCTCGTCGGAATCCCATACGGGCAAGGTAGGCGCCGACATCGTCGCGGGCGGGAAACCGGACGGTCGGCGACCATCCGCGATCCTTCAGGTGGGCGGCGCACTGCACCACGGCGGTCAGGCCGGCCGGAAGCATGAACTCGAGGTCGGTCAGGTCGATGACGCACCGACGCGACGCGTTCGGGTCGCCCCAGCTGGTAATGGTTCGGAACAGCTCGTCCGCTTCGGGGGCGTCCAACTTTCCGTCGATCTTGGCAGTGGTGGTTCGACTCCTCATCGAGTGGTATCACAGCACGGAACCTCACCCTTGACCAGCCCGGCGCCGACCTTCCCGACCGGTCCGGAGCGCGATTCCTCACGGTCGACGAACCTGCGGACCGAGTCTTGGCGGCGGACTGGCGGAGCTTCCTCGCCGCGCTCCCAGCGGTAGACCGTCGCCCGCCCGACGCCGAAACGCCTGCCGAGCTGCTCTTGGCTGAGCCTGAGTTCAAGTCGCCGGTGACGGAATGCGATCGCCGAGACTGATCGGCTCCCCTTTGGTCAGATCGGGCGGTGGACGTCTCCGCCATCGCGTGCGGTCGAAGTAGGTCAGCTGGCGGCGGCTGAATGGCCGTGTCGTCTGATCCGTTCTGATCCACACGGAAACTCGAGGCGGTCCAGGATTGCCGCCACGCGTTTCGACATCCACCGGCTGGGTCGCCGGCTGCCACTCTCCCAGCGGCACACGCTGCCCTCGTCCAAACCGACCTTGGCAGCGAACACGGCCTGGCTGAGGCCGAGCTGGCGACGGACGGTCCGGAAGCCGTCCGGCTACGGTAAGGTCCCCGGCTCGGGGTCGTAGCCGAGAAACCGGACGATCCTGCCGTACTGTCTTGGGAGCGGTCGGGCGAGCCCGTTTTCCCAGAGCCCGATGGTTTCCTCGCGTACGCCGAGCTGCTGGGCGAGGGTTCGTTGCCAAAGGCCACGATCGAGGCGACATTTGCGTAGGTGGTGTCCGGAGTGTCTTCACCTCGATCGGGTAACCCCTTGGCAGGGCATGCGGTCGGGGCCCTTTGAGACGCAGGGAGGAAAAGGGCAATGAAACTCTGTCCGTGCGGGTGGCTCGACACCCCACGCGCGGGTGCGGCTGCACACCGACGCAGCTCCGGCAGTACGCATCACGCGTGAGCGGCCCGGTGCTCGACCGGCTGGATCTGCAGATCGAGGTCGTGGCGTTGACCTCGGACGAGCTGCTGTCGGCGTCGGCCGGAGAACCGAGCGCCGCGGTGCGGGAGCGCGTGGTGCGCGCGCGGAGATCCAGCGCCGGCGCGGTGTGCTCAACGCGTTGATCTCGACGGCGGCACTCCGCGAGGATTGCGCCCTCGATGCGGCGGGCGTCGACCGATCGCTGACGCGGTGGATCGAGGTGGAATGTCCGCGCGCGCCGTCCACCGGGCGCTACGAGTGGCGAGGACGATTGCGGACCTGACCGGCGAGGAGCGGGTCACGGCGAAGCGCGTGGCGGAGGCGCTGCAGTACCGCGCGTACGAGGGGAGATCGGTCGGACGATGAGAGGTGTTGCTGAAGCTGGCCCTTATCGGGCGAGAACGAGGCTTTCGAGTCGCGATCCGGTCGCCGGCGCGCAGGCGCAGGAAGTAGACGCCGCTCGGAAGCGTCCCGCGGGTCCATCGAATCGCATGAGATCCCGCCGCCAGCCGGTCCTCGACGATCGTCTGGACCTTGCGGCCGCTCACGTCGAGGAGCTCGATGGTGACCGCCATGTCGGCGGCGAGCCAGAAGCGGACCATGGCCGACCCGACGACCGGGTTGGGCGCGACCGGTCTCAGCTCGAGACGACGCGCCGCCGCCTCCGGCAGGAGCGGCGCCGCAGCGGTCCCGCCGGTGGGAAGCTGGTACCCAGAACGCGACCGACGTCCACAACGAGCCGACGTCCGCGTATTGCGTCTCGACGCTCACCTGGAGCGACTGCGAGAACGGCACGCGCTCCCCGATCATCCAGCGATACTGGTCGGTGCGAGAGAAGGCCGGGAAGAACCCATGCTCCACGCTGAGGATTCCGTAGAGCGGGCGGATCGCGTAGGGCGGAGACGGTCCGTCGGGCTCGCTGGAGATGGGACTGCTCCAGTTGTAGTAGTGGCCTCCGTTGTACGCGTCCTCCAACCCCGTCCCGCGCAGCGAGTCCGCCGCATCGACCACGGCGAGGTCGTCCCCTGTAGGAACGACATGCTGGTCGACGCTTGCTGCACGTACAGCAGATTGCCGACGTAGTGCCCGGCGCCGGTCGCGGTGGCGAGGACGTCGATCACCTGATCGACGGGACGCGTCATCGACTGGGCGGCCACGTGCAGGTAGCCGGCGTCGCTGGTGACGGCCTGAACCTCGTGCTCCACGACCGCCGCGTCCACGTGGATCGGCGTCATCGAAGCGTTGAGCAGCTCGATCCGGACCGCGATATGGAAGGGCATCGGCCAGTAGCAATAGAACCCGTCCGGCGAGTCGGTTCCCAGCGGAAGGCTCTTGTAGAGCGCGCGCCCGTGACCGGCGCCGAAGAACCACCCGACGGGCGAGTCGATCGAGGGTTCGAGTTGTCCGTCGTAGAAGACACGCAGGCGGAGGCTATCCAGGTCGTCGTCCGAGGCGCCATCCATGCGAACGGTCAGGCGCCGGATCAGCCCTGGCCCGTCGAGCTCGGCCACCGTCGCGGTCTCGCCCCCCGGCACCACCGTGGCCCCGATCCCGTCGAGCACGGATGTCGCGCTCGGCCCCGCCGGGTGCTGTCCGACGTTCGCGAACATCGCGACGGTCGCGGATCGTGCGGACTGTTCCGACGCATCCAGCGTCGACGTGTAAGACGACACACTGGTGCCGGGCGTGAAGAGACGGGCCGAGTACTGATAGTAATTGGATTTGCCGGACTTGTTCTGCGTGTCGATACGCACCGAGTCCCGGAAGGGGATGGGCTCGTAGCAGGTCTGTCCGCCCGCGAACGTGTCGACGAGCGGCGGATCGAAGTAGCCGAACGAGCCATCGAGCAGGGCGTTGGCTGTCGGTATTGATCCGGGGAGTCGACTCGCCGTCGAAGAACATCCGGACCGCGAACCGGTTGGCGGCATCGCGGTGCGGCATCCAGAAACGATAGATGATCCCCGGACCGAGCAGCTTGCCGGCGACGGTGGCGATGCTGCCCGTCTGGTAGCCGGCGGGAGACGCGTAGTAGTTGAGGTCGTCGTTACCGCCGGTCCGGTCCCAGCTCGACACCAGGGCGGCGCGCTCGCCGCCGACGACGCGCGACCAGCCTTCCCAATCGACGTAATCGCCATACCCCCGGCGTTTTGAGCCAGGGCGATCGCTGGAACGATGACGGCCGTGAGTCCCGAGAGAAACGTGAACTTCCATCGCACCGGATAATTATAGCCTACTCGCCGACCGTTCCCTCAGGCTCTCCGGCAGCGATGTTTCGCCGACTTCACGCCGGTGGGAACCCCACCGACCACTTCACGCGCCGCTCAGGATCTTTGCCTTGATCGCCTCGTACTCGGCATCGGAGATCAGCTTCGCCGCGAGCATCCGGCGCGCCTGCTCGAGCCGCTGCATCGGATCGCCGGTGGAGCCGCCGAGCGGTCCGGGCGGCTCCGCCGACGATGCACGCCGCCCGAGCGCGCGCGCAGCTCCTCCATCTCGCGGACCCGGCGCTTCTCGCGCCAGGCCTGGTCCTGGGCCTGGCAGATCCGGTAGACGGCCTGCGCCTGCTCGGGATTCAGCCCGAATACACCAGCGTGCGATCGGGCGCCTGCGTCGTGGCCAGGTCGGCCGAGCTCTCGGCGGTGAGCCGCAGCGTCGCGCCGAGCACGCCGACGCCGATGTGGGCTTCTTTCAAGTCCTGCCAGCGCAGATCGGTGTACTCGAACCCACCGAGCAATCCACGGCGCAGCGCGATCAGGCGGTTGCTGGTCGCGGCGACCGCCTGGCGACGGTGCGTGAGCGCGAACCAGCGGCGCTGGATCGCCCACGCCTCGAGCGTCTCTGTCGCGCACGAGGATAGTCTGGAGCGCGGCCAGTTCTCGAGGCAGCGCGTTCGGGGTTCCGGGTTCCGTCATCGCGGGTTCTCCTTCATCGTCGGGCGCCGAATCGTGTCTGCACGGTCCTGAGATGGTGCCGCTCGTGCACGACGCCGAAGAACAGCATCTCGCGCACGGTGAGCACGCCGATCAGCGGGATGCCGGAGCGCGTGGCGATCGAGCGCGTCCTCGCTCCAGATGGCGATGGCCGCGGCCTCGCCGCGGCCCGGCGCTCAGACGTCGCGAACGCCTCGACGACCTCGACGCGGCCCGTCCCGGCTCGACGACGACGGTGCTGCCCATCTCGAGCAGCGCCTCCTTCGGCGTCGTGGTCAGCGAGGCGGTCGCGGCGTCGCGGACCTCGGCGTAGGTACGCGAGCGCCCAGCGGGATGGAGCGGGAGGTTCCCGGCGACGAGCGCACGTGATACGGCGTCATTGCTGCGGGTGAGGTGCACGAGGTGGTGAGCCGGGCCCCATCGCTCCGGATCGCCGTCGAAGAGAGACGGGATCGGGCAGTTCGGAAAAGTACTCGTGGATGGTCCGGGCGTTCGATTCCAGCGCCGCCAAGATGTCGGGCTTGGTCACGGATGGGGCACGCCGGAAGAGTACCAGGAATCGGTGCGACGCTCGACGCGGTCACGAGACGAGAAAGCCCGCGGGCGGAGCGCACGAGGCGTCCGCCCGCGCGCGCCGTCAGCCTTCGAGCTTGTAGATCTCCCGCTTCCCGTGGTCGACCAGCTCGTGGTAGCCCTTCATCAGCGTCTCCATCTCCTTCATCGCGTCGCCGTTCTGACCCTGGCCCGCGAACATGTCCTCCATCGAGCGCAGGTCCTTCATCTCCCGACTCGGCGACCACGGTCCAGTAGCGCTCGGCGCTGATGTCGGTCATCACCTTGAACTTGCCCATGCCCGACTTCTCCATGAGCTTGGACATGGCGAGGAACTTCTCGACCAGCGGACGAACCTTGCCCGGCTTGCAGTAAATGACTTCGCGAACCACGATCATGTGAGGCTCCTTGCGAAGAGTGGAAAGAGAACGTTGTGTTGCCATGGGTCGACTACGGCCGGTGTCGAGGTCTGTGACGACGCCGTCGACTCGCGCGACATCACGTCACCCATCCCGCACTCGCCGCAACATCCGCCATGCGCGGCCGCGACACTACCAGAACCCGCACGACGCGACGCCAGTGTTGTTCACGGGGTGGCTCGCGCCATCGTCTCGACGCTTCGGTCCCGGCGCATCCCTTGCACCGGATCTCCCTGCGGCCGTGAGCCTGACTGCCCTGGCCGATCCCGGAGAATTCGTCAGGGAAGCGTCATGACTCAGACCGGCCGCCGATCACGTCACCCGGTGGCCGCGCGTCGGACCATCGCGAAGGAGACGTCCATGGCTCGCGACGACAAATCCTTCGAGAGGTCGTGATGAACCGGCGTCGTCGAAGTCCGGGATCGCCGCTGAGCCGGGCATGAGCGTCCAACCCAACCCGAGAGGCCGGAGGGCGCGAACCATGACGCCCCTTCCTGGTCGATCTCGACAAGCTCGGAGCCCGCAGGGCAAGAGCGGCCGCGTGAACGTGGTCGTGGAGACGCCGGCCGGGAGCCGCCACAAAGTTTAAGTACGACGAAACGCTGGGGCGGTTTCGCCTGCACAAGATCCTGCCGCGCGGCGCGATGTTCCCGTTCGACTTCGGCTTCATCCCGGGGACGCGGGCCGAGGACGGCGACCCGCTCGATCTGATGATCCTGGGCGAGGAGCCGGGGATTCAGGGCACGGTGGTCACCGTGCGCGTCATCGGCGTGATCGAGGCCCAGCAGACCGAGAACGGGAAGACGATCCGGAACGACCGCTTGCTCGGTCTCGCCGACGGCGAGAAGATTCGAGCGGTCGCGCGCTCGATCAAGGAGCTCCCCGATGGTCTGCTCGCCGAGATCGAGCACTTCTTCGTCGCCTACAACCGCTTCGAGGGCCGGCGATTCGTTCCGCTGCGTCGCGGTGGACCGAACGCGGCCGCCAAGCTGATCGATCGCGCGCAGAAGAGCCTCCGCGACTCGCGACGCCGTGTGGGCTGGCAGTCGCCGAGGCACTCGGTCGACCGTATGAAGAGGGGCGAGCCGCCGGCGAACCGATTCAATGACCGAACCGTCGGCCTGCTCGAAGAGTGGCTAGCGCTTCTTCCCGTGGCTCGAACGCGACGACGATGACGCGGGCGGCACCTTGGCGCCCTTCTCGCGCGCCTCGGACAGACCGATCGCGATCGCCTGCTTCCGGCTCGTCACCTTCCTGCCGCTGCCGCTCTTCAAGGTTCCCCTCTTGCGGCGGTGCATGGCGCTCTTTCACGGCCTTCTGACTGCCTTCTCCGTATCTCGGCATGTTCGCCCTTCTCGATGAACCGACCGGAGCGGAGGCACGCGAGCGCCCCGCTCCATCGGAGACTCACTTCTTCTTGCGCGACTGGCTGGGGCTGGAGGTGGAACGTCGGCCGCCGCTCTGCCCCTGGCCCTGGCTCTGGCCTTGACGGTCCTGTCCATTGCCGCGGCCCATGCGCTTGTCGCCGGCACCGGACTGCGAAGCCGGCGCCCGGCGCGTCTCGGTCGCCGCTCTCCTGATCGTCCACGTCCATGTCCATGTCCATGTCCACGCGGTCTTCGGGCTCCATGTCACGATCCCGCTTCTGACGCATTTCGCTTTCCTTCCATTCGGCCTGACGGTGGGTTGGGATGGCGGCCCCACGGTTTCATCGGCAGCATTTCACGTACCAGATGGGAACGAACGCGATGAGCCGTGTTCGCGATCGTTCCGCCCGCGCTGCTCGAAGACGGCGCCGTCCGTGTTCCGTCGTGTCCCGCCCGAGATGGAAAGTCCAATCGCTCGACGTCCACGACGGTGGGCTCACGTGCTTCACATGTAGAAAAGGCGATGAGAGGAGCGGCCTTTGTACATCCGGCGGTGCCGCCGCTCAGCGCGATCGAACCGCCATCGCTGCAGACGTCCGGCATCGTCAGGTGACCGTCTTCGGATCCGGTCGTGGGACCCTTCGGGATCGCCGCCACGCTGGCCGCGCAGCACGACGATCGAAGTGCCGTCGGGACGATCCCAGCGCAGGAAGCTATCGGCGGCGAGATCGGGAGCGCCATAGCGCTGGATCATGCCGTCGGCCACGCGTCGCGACGCGTCGGGCCACTCGCCGAGCAGGGCGTCGAGGCGCACTTCCGTCGGGTGAACCCCTGGCTCGGACTGGACCGATGTGAAACCGCGCTCAGGGCCATGGCCCCGTACTGGACGACGAGCCAGAGAGCGGTCAGCAGAATGAGGGATCGCATCGGATGTTCTCCCGAAGCTGGATCGCGGCGGAATCCGAGCCAGGTGATGTGTGCGTCGCCAAATGTCGCAGGAACGTGCCATCGGGGTCAGGGAGCCGCGCCGACGAGGGCCAGGACGGGATGCAGCGCCGCGCGCACCGCGACCGCCAGGAACGATCCCGCCAGGGCGCCGATCACGACGTCGCTGGGATAGTGGACGCCGGAGATAGATCCGGGAGAAGCCCACCACGATCGACAATGCATAGAACAGCGGCGCGGCCTATGGTTCGTAAGGCGCTGAGCAGGAGCGCGCCGGCGAACGCGCCGGCCGAGTGTCCCGAGGAAACGAGAAGTCGCGTGGCTTGACTCCGATCACGCGCGTCGACGAAGGTGGTGAACGGACGGTGCCGGCGGAACCACGACTTGAGCGGGAGGGTTGACGATCAGCATGGTCAACCACAGCACCGGCAGCGTGTCGATGGCGGCGCGGACCCCGGCGCGCGGGTTGACCAGGATCATGAGCGCCACGGCGATCGCCCAGCCCTCGCCGTAGTGCATCACGCGCGAGATCCAGACCAGCGCGCGATCCGCCATCGGCGCCGAGCGACATCCGGTTGACGCGCAGGAACAGCGCGGCGTCGAGGGCCTCGAGTCCCGCGATCGGGTGCCGCCACGGTCCCTGCAGCGCCCAGGTGCGGGAGGCGTTGCGAGACATGCGCTCGATGTCGCGGCCGACCTCGGTCTTCGGGGCGGCGGTGGCATCCGATACCGGCGCCGGTGGCGTCGCCGGTGCGGCGCCGGGAACGGCGCGCGGCACCAGCACGCGAACCGCCCGCGGCGCCACGCGGAGCGTGAACGGGGTGCGTCCGATCATCTCGCCGTCACCCTGCGCGGCGGTCGGTCGATCGGCGTCGATCCGGACCTCGCGACGGATGGGCAGGAAGATCGTGTTGTCGTCGCGTCGGTGCCGGCCCGTGAGCAGCCGCCATCCGAGCACGAAGTAGTCACGATGCCTCGCACGCGGTAGACGCAGAGGTCCAGCGTTCCGTCGGTCGGATCGATGCCGGGCCCCAGGTGAAGGGCGGCGCGTGCCCATGCTGCCCACGTTCGCGACCAGGATCTGCCAGGCGTGGACGCGCAACGGCCGGCCATCGACCTCGATCCGGAAGCGGTGCTGGCCGCGACCGGCTCGCGCGCCGGAGGAAGGCGGAAGCACGTACGCCAGGCGCCCGAGCTTCATCCGCTTGTCGCGGGTCGTGCCGCGGATCATCTGCGCGTCCGGCCCGATCCCGACCTGGGTCAGGACCCAGCGATCTCCCGCCGCGATCGCATCGAGCTCGAGCGAGCGCTCGCGCGCACGACCACCTGAACGGCGTCTTCGAGCTTGACCGGAATGCCGAGCTCCCGCGCGAGAACGTTCGCGGTCCCGGCCGGATCACGCCCAGGTCGATGGCGGCTCGACCGCCGGCACGCCAGGGATTCGGCCACGGCCGCCACGGTGCCGTCGCCACCGACGGCGACGACACGCTGGCAGCCGCTCTTCAGCGCCCGCGCCACCTCGCGGCCGAGTGTCTCGCGGCCGCCGTCGCCGCGACGGGTCTCGACGATCCGGTAGCCCACGCCCGTTCCGAGCAGCGCTCGATCGAGCCTCTTTGACCTGCTGCGTGGCATAGCGCGCCACGGGATTGACGACGACGAGCAGCTGCGGTGGCGCCTGATGCCCGTCCCGTCCGCTCGGCCGGCACGGACGCGAGGGGTGGAGGGCACGGCGCGAGGTCCGGGTTCCCGGCATCGCGGCTCCTTATCGGAGCAGGCGCAGCAGCGCCCGCTCGGCGCGCCTCGATCCGGCGCGGGGACGCGCGGCACAGGTCGGCGACCCCGTCGACCCAGTCGCGCAGCACGCGGCCCTGGTCGTAACCGCTCAGTACCGTCGGCAGCACCGTAGGAGCTGCGGCACACGGCCGGTGTGTTGCCGAGCTGCTCTGCGACTTCCTTGATCGCGGCCGCGGCGAGCCGCTTGCGCTCACGCTCGGAGAGGTCCGGCGCCGTCCCCACGCGAGCGAGCGCACACGCGCACAGCAGCGTGCCCGCCCAGGTGCGAAAGTCCTGGCACTGAACGCCTCGCCCATGACGTCCTTGATGTACGCGTTGATGTGCGCACGTCGAATGTCGACGATCGAGCCGTCCGGGGCGCGGAACTCTGAAGACCTCGCCGGGATGGCGGAGCAGGCTCCGACCAGGGGCGCCAGGCGGCGATCCGAGATCTCGCGGCGCTGTCGCTCCCGGATTTGCCCTGGAAGTCGAAGCGCACGACGTCGCCCGACACCGAGACGTGTCCCGGCTTGAGCGTGGCGATCCCGTAGCTGCCGTTCTGGTCCGCGTAGACCTCGCTGCCCGGTCTGAGGAAGCAGGTCGAGAGGATCCGCATGATTCCGGCGAGCACCTTCTCCCGCGGGATGCCCGGAACGGCGAGGTCGCGCGCGATCGCCTGGCGCATCTGCGGCAGCGCTTCGAGGAAGCGGATCAGCCGCTGCTGCTTGGCGCGGTTGCGCCGGGCCAGCTGTGACTCGTGATAGAGGTACTGCCAGCGTCCCGCCGCGTCGCTTGCCGACCGCCTGCACGGCGCCCCTGGGTGACGGATTGATCGCGACGTTGGTCCACGCCGGTGGAATGCGCAGGGCTTCGATCCGCTCTCGATCGGCTCCGTTGAGAACGCGGCGTTCCGGTCCGCGGTAGCGGAAACCGCGGCGCGGCGAGCCGAGTCGGTGGATGCCCCGCTCGTGCAGCCGCTCGACGATCGTCGTCCCCGTTCCCGCGTAGGCCATGGTCGAACCGAGCTACCCGGCTCTGCGCTTCGGCATCTTGGCGCGGTGTCGGACCTCGGCCTCCTCGATCGAGTGGGACTGGGTCAGGGAGGCGTCCTGCTTGGCCTTGTCCACCAGCAGGATGAAATGCCGGTGCAGGACCTCCAGGTCTTCTTCACTGAGACTCTCGGCGTCGATCAGCCGGTTGCTCGCGCCCCTCCACCGCGCGCGATCAACTCGTTGAGCTTGAGCGCGACCGCCTTCGAATCCTTGTTCTGGGCCCGCTGGATCAGGAAGACCATCAGGAACGTGACGATGGTGGTCGTGGTGTTGATCACGAGCTGCCAGGTGTCCGAGTAGTGGGGAACCGGGGCCCGAGCAGCACCCACACGAGGACCAGTCCGAAGGCGCACACGATCGCCGTCGTGGAGCCCGTCCACGACGTGGCCGCTCGTGAGAAGCGCTCCATCGCGATCCCGAACGAGTTCCCCTTGTTTCGACCGCGCCTCCGTCTCGGCGCGGATCGACTGGACGCAGTGCTGCTCATGTCGCCCCTCTCCGACGTTTTCGGCCAGATCTGCAGATCTTTGGGAAGATCCAAGTCGATCCGGCCAAGCGTCTTTGCAAGCTCCGAGCCCTGGCCATTCGCTTGCCACGGATGAACGATGGCGGATGTTCGTGTCCACGGCGGCGCGATCGATGCACTTGACGGAGCGGAGTACCCAAGAGAGGGCGTCGATTGGAGAATCTTCATCGCGTCGGGTCCCGATCCCCGGCCGTGACGACTCGACCGAGCTCGCTCACCGGAACCGCGAACCGTCGATGGTTCATCGTGCTAACGGAAAGCGTCGCGCGACCCGGTAAACGCGCTGCCCCTTGGCATCGAACTCGCAAAGGACATCCACCAGATCGGTCGGGCAGCGATGTCCGCCCAAGACACGAGAGGCCCCTCGATAGAGTCCTGAGTCGTAGTTGGAGTGGAGCAGCGCACTTCGAAACGGAACCATGAAAATGGATCCCTTTCACCGAAGAGCGCTGCCCTCTCCTTTTTTGGCTTGCGCGCGGATCACCGCCGGACGACCCCACCGAACTCATCGATTCATTCCACCGAATCATGCTCGATGGATAGCCTGGCCGCCGAAACATCACGACGGGACCGAAAACAAGAACGGCGGCGAGGATCGAATGAACCTCGCCGCCGTCGTGCTCCGCCTGGGATCAGTACCGCTCCGCTTCCTCGACTTGATTCACGCGCTCCCAGTCGCGTACCTGCTGATCGGCCTCGTCACGCGCGACGCCATACCTCTCCTGAATCTTGCCGATCAGCTGATCGCGCTTCCCGGCGATGACGTCGATGTCGTCGCTGAGTCAGCTTCCCCAGTTCTCCCGCACCTTGCCCTGGAACTGCTTCCAGTTTCCCTTCACCTGATCCCAATTCATGCTCGCTCTCCTGAAAACGAACGCGACGCGGCGCAGGTCGCGATCAGACCCTCGAGATCTTCTCGGCGCCGGACGCCTCGAGAATGTCCTTGGCGATCTTGGCCCGGTCCTTGTGCGCACTAGACGCCCAGCAGGATGCCGCCACGCTCGATCTCTTCGTGATAGAACTTGGCTTCGTGCTCGGGAACGCCGAGCCCGAGCAGCGCGCCGGTCATGCCGCCCGCCGCCGCTCCCGCGCCGAGCCCCGACAGCGCCGCCGCCACGATGGGGCCCGCGGCGACCGGCGCGGGGCCGGAATGGCGATGGTGCCCACCGCCGCCAGACCGGCCGCAACCGCGCCGAGCACGCCGCCGATGGCGGCTCCCGTCGCCGCTCCCTCCGGCGCCTTGGTCGCCTTCTTCACGGCGAACTCGCGCCCGCGCGTGGTGTCGGACATCAGGAGACTGATGTCGTTGGACGCGAAGCCCGCGTTGGTGAGCTCATCGGCCGCCGCTCCGCGGCCGCTCGCGAATGGAAAATGCCGGTGACGAGATGCGACATGGAAACCTCCTTTACGTCGCCAAGACAACGCCGCCGCCGGTATTCACCGGGGCCGCAGGACATCCACCGTCACGGAAGCTTCGTGCTGCCGCTCCGCACGGGGGACCGAAGGCAGCAAGCGTGCCACGCGACTGACCGCGAATCGGCGCTACCTTGCGCGTGGGCGAGGACACGTTCACGGCCTGAACATGTAAATGGATCACCCAGCGTGTAGGTCCTACCCGCGCCGTCTCACGGGAGTTCACATGAGGACTTCCCCTCGCTCGGTTCGCAGTGTGACGCGAGCCCATCTTTGCCGGATCGCCGACATCCGTTCGATGACTTCAAAGGCATGCGCCGTGCAAGAGGTCCGTGAACGGTCATTCATCCAGTCCGACATCGCGGAGCGATTCCGTCAGACCTCCGTGCGCTCACGGGGCGTCGGTCTCGCTCGACGACGCGGCCGAACGAGGAACGCCGCATGAGGATCAGCTGCAGGTGGCGCCACTCCACGAGTCCGTGCCGCCCCGTCTCTACGGCGGAACGGAACGAGTGGTCTCGTACCTGACCGAAGAGCTGGTGAACCTCGGGCACGACGTGACGCTGTTCGCCAGTGGAGACTCCGTCACCCGGGCCCATCTGATCGCGTCCTGCCCGGGGTCGCTTCGGCTCGATTCGCGAGTGCACTGACCCGATGGCCGCACACCTGGTGATGGTCGACGCGTCGCGCAGGCGGCCGAGCAGTTCGACGTCATCCACTTCCACTGCGACTATGTGCGCTTTCCTCACGTCGCGGCGCCTCGCGACGCCGACGGTGACGACGCTGCACGCGCCGGCCTCGATCTGCCGGACCTCGCCCCGGTGTTCCGCGAGTTCTCAGAGCTGCCGTTGTTCTCGATCTCCGATGCTGCGAGACGGCTTGGCCGCTCCCCGATGAGGTCAACTGGCTGGCCACGGTGCGCATCACGGTTCTCCCGGCGACGCCGGGATCTTCCGAGCTTCGACCCCGAGCGACTACCTCGGCGTTTTCTCGGCCGTATCTGCCAGGAGAGAAGCGCGTCGACCGGGCGATCACGCGATCGCCGAACGAGCGTGGTTGCCTCAAGATCGCGGCGAAGAAGGTGGACCGCAACGACCGGGGGAGTACTACGGCAGCGATGACAGCGCTGCTCTCCGAGCCCGCGCATCGAGTTTCTCGGAGAGACTCGCCGGTCGCCGAGAAAGACGAGTTCTGGCCGGCGCCGGGGCGCTGCCGCTGTTCCCGATCGACTGGCCTGAGCCGTTCGGCCTGGCGATGATGATCAGAGGCCATGCGGCGTGCGGCACGCCCGCTGCGATCGCGTTCCGGCGGATTCGGTTCCCGAGGCGATCGACTCCGGGGTGAAAGTGGCTGCGGTCGTGCGACGGCGGTCGGCGCGCGGTCGAGGCGGTCATTCGCCTCTGACGCGCTGAGTTGCCGGTGGCGTGCCGCTCCACGTTCGAGCGGCGGTTCGCGGTTCGCCGCATGGCCCGGGACTACGTCGCGGCGTACGCGCTACGCGCCGATCGGACGCCGTCCTGCGCCTCGATGGGCAACGGACGCACCGCGTGGCGGAGCGCCTGCGCTCTCGGTCGAGCCGAAGCCTCGCGTCTCGACGCGTGGATTTGCGACGTCCGCCCGAAGATCAGAGCAGACGGCGCTGCTGTCCGAGGCGGTCGATCACTGGCCAGCGACGGCGAGGACGAGAAGAATGTGGAGAATCCACCGAGCTGGAGGTTCGCGACGGCATTCCGGCCAGCCAGAGTCCGTGTATCGCCAGAGCCGATGGCGCAGATGATCCCAGAGCATTTCGCGTGGTTCCGGTGGGCTCCGGCGTCGGGAGGTCGCCGCGTGGGGGAAGAAGAAGCGAAAGTTCCTCGTGTCACGCGCCGGGGCGAGATTTCATGCCACGCATGGGATCACGGCGGCGACCGATCGATGTCATGACACTTCCTTTCACCTTCGATCTGACCGACCCGTGTCGCTAGCGCACGCGTGTGGGTTTCGCCGACCGGATGTAGGCGCTACATGGCGCGCGACCCTCGCTCGACGATCCGAGGCGGCGAGAAGCGAGGCCATGTCGTGGCGCGAGCGCGTCCGCTTTGCCTCGATGCCGCGGGGGTTCACGGAAGGCGCCGCTCCGGCCCCGTGCTTGCGACCCCCGACTCGGCGAGCAAGGCGGCTCACCATTTCCCGAGCCGCGCCGGGCTGCGATCCATCGATTCCACGAACGAAGGAGGATACGACCATGTATGACGGAGTCTCTCAGAGCAACGGCATGATGCGCGGTACGCGTCGGCCACGATCCGGATTCGTCCTCGGAGCCGTTGTGGGAACCATGGCTGCCTAGCCCGGCGCAGAACGGAGACCACGCCGTCTCTCGACAGAATGCCGCCGTCTCGGCGACAACGCGCGAAACGATGAGCAAGGTCGCTGAGCGGATGGGCAGTTGAGGGACGACGCCAAGACGGCGATCGGAAGCGCGCGACGCGTTTCGACACGACCAAACGAGACCGGTTCCGAGTCGCTCGTACCCAGCGGCGCCCGAAACGATCACGAGGCATCCCGCGTTCGTAGCGCGAAGAGAAAGAAGAGCAGTCGAGCGTCGGGCCGCCTGCGCGCGGGTTCGACCCAGAACACCCTGGAAGCACCCAGGACCCGAATGTGAGTCGACGATCAACCGGAGCCGAGTCAGGAACGGGTAAAGACGAGCGGCCGGGCGCGACGAAACCGACAACCGGCGCGACCGAAAGAACAAGCGCCTGCGTGGCGGCAGACCGTGAGACCTCATGGGCTCAAGCGCTGAACCCGTGATGGCTTACCCCCAGTCATTCATGGACACAGAATCCGTGCGCCCCGATTTCAGGAGCGTCCGAGGTCGCGAAATCATTGCGAGCGAGATCGTCCACTGTGCCCGCTCCAGGCCACCCGCCACAGGCCCGGCGTCGCGCAGGCAGCGTGGCGCGATGGTCACGAGGTTGAACGCGCATAAGGATCACGATCGGTAATACGTAA
>ERZ1370068.800-contig-10733_pt1 | contig 101006 bp, 114 predicted proteins | sample MGYA00561227_ERZ1370068 | MGnify/ENA primary metagenome ERZ1370068 (study PRJEB38410, sample SAMEA6850437) | metagenome | study: Metagenomic assessment of the ecological functions of the soil: analysis of the soil microbiota associated with the...
GGTAGTACTTCGTTCAGTTACGTGCTCGCTCTTCCTCCACGCGCTCGTCGACGAGCTGGTCGGAGCGGTGCCTTCACGATCACGGACGACGGTTGGCACCTCGCGCTTCGACGACGTACCGACCGCCTGCTCGCCGATCTCTCCCGAGAGCTTGCGCGCGTTAGTCGCCAGCGAGGCGGCACGCTTGCCGCCGCCACTCCGGCGGGTGGTCGATGCCGCAGAGCGTGATCGGCACGGACGCGCTCGTCCCGGGGCTCGCGACCATGCTCGCGCGGCCCCGCGGCCGAGGTGGCCGACGCCTGCGAACGGTTGGCGTCGGTCGGTCGGATCTTCCCGCCGCGCCGGCGAGGGACGTGGCACGACGGCTCCCCGCGCCGGTCGCTACGCGTTGCCCGCACCGCGCACCGCCGGATCGTCTACGACGGGCTCCCGACCCACGACCGTCAAGCGTGGCACCAGAAGCTCAGCGCTCGGACTCGAAGCCGCGTCCGGCCCGGAAGCGCGCCCGTGATCGCCGCGCGCCCTCGCCGCGCATTTCGACCAGGGCGGGCTCGGCGAGGCGCGGTCGACTACCACGATCTCGCGGCGGCAGCGGCCGAAGCGCGGTTCGCGTACGGTGAGGCCGTGACCTACACGGCGAGCGCGCTCGAACGGCTCGACGTCGCGGCCGGCGCGGGTGGCGACCGCTCGCCGCGCGCAGCTGCCTCTGTCTCCGGCTCGGCGAGCTCCCCGGTGCTCGCGCACGGCTACTCGCAACCCGAGGTCGAGGAGGCCTAGCGCGCGCGCTCGCGACCTTCGAGCACGAGCAGTTCACGCTCGCATCTCTCACCGCCGAGATGGGACTCACCGTGGTCGACCTCACGCGCGCCCGGCATCGGGCCGCGTACGGCGCGCCCTGCCGACTGACGGCGCTCGCCGCGAGCGATCATCCCGCGTTCGCGCCGATCGCGCGTTGCTGGGCCGGGTTCGCGCCTCCTCCGCGCTCGGCGAGCTCGGGCGCGCGCGGCGCGAGCTCGAGGCCGGGCGTCGCGGACGGCGGCGATCCGGGATTGCCTGGCACCAGCGTCCCGCGCATGCTGCGCTCCCAGCTGGCGCTCGTGGGCAGACCGTCGCAGGCGACGCCGCGGCCGCCGGCCGGTCGGCACGGCGGCGCAGCGCTTCGCATCGCGCACGGCGCCGCGTCCGAGCGCGCGCACGCCGACGCCTGCTCGCGGCCGAGCGCCGCGATCGTCCTCCCGCGATACGGCGGCCGCCGCCGCGGCGCGGCCGAGGCCGTGGCGTTACGCCAGAGGTGAACGGGCTCGCGAGGCTACGTGGCCGCTCCCTGCGCTGCTACGGGGCCGCGCTCCACGGCGAGTGGCCCGCGGAGCGACGACTCGCGGCGCTGCGCGGCGCGCTCGCCCGGACCGGACGGCGCTCGGCGACCGCTGGCACACCGCGCTCCTGCACGGGCTCGTGGCCGAGGTCGCGCTCGACGAGCACGCCGACGTCAGCTCCGGGGCCCGCGCCGCCGTCGAGCCGCCGCTACGCCCACGCGACCGACGCCGACAGAGCGCTACTACGGGGCGAGATCTGCCGCTTGCGCGCCGAGTGCGCGCTCGCGGGATCACGCACCGCCGCAACCGTCGCCGAGGCACGGCCATGGCTCGAGCGCACGCCGTCGACGTGGCGTGCCGACGAGGCGCGGGCCTCTGGGAGAACGCGCGCGCGGCTCGCCACGCTTGGTACCTCGCCGGCGGCCGGCCGTCGCCGGCAATCGGAAGGCCGAGCGCCGCCCGCGCCAGTCGTCGTCAGCGGACTCGGCGCGCTCTTGCGGAAGTCGCGACGCTACATGTCTATGTCCGCTCGCCATGAGGCCCGAGCCCGATCTTGAGCCCGAGCGCGCCTCGGACCGGTGGACATCGCAACCCGCGTCGTCAAATGCGCCACCTACGAGACCCGCGCCAAGCGCACGGGGCTCGTGACCGACGCGCTGATCGACTGGCATCGCGAGTTCGCCGCGGGCGGCGTCGGCGATGACGACGCTCGCCTACTGCTCGGTCGTCCGCCGACGGCCGCACGTTCAAGGACCAGATCTGTGATGCGGCCCGAGGCCGCGCCGGCCTCGCGCGCTTCGCCGACGGCGATGCACGCCGAAGGCGCGAAGGCCGGCGATCCAGATCGGGCACGCCGGCTGGTTCGCCGATCCGAAAGCGACCGGCACGCGGCCGCTCGGGCCGTCGGGGACGTTCAGCCTGCACGCGCAACGTTTCGCGCGCGCCATGAGCCACGCCGACCTCGACCGCGTCGAGCGCGACTTCGCGACGCGCCGCCCAGCTCGCGGTCGACGCGGGCTTCGACGCGCTCGAGGTGCACGTCGGCCACGGCTACCTGCTGAGCCAGTTCCTGTCGCCCTACAACAACCGCCGCCGCGACGCGTACGGCGGCAGCCTCGAGAACCGCGCTCGTTTTCCGCGCCGGGTCGTGCGCGCGGTGCGCGCCGCCGCCGGGCGCGAGCGTCGCCGTCTGGGCGAAGCTCAACATGGAGGACGGCTTCGCGAACGGGCTCACGCATCGAGGACGGCCTCGCGGTGGCGCGCACTGCCTCGAAGCGGACGGCGCGCTCGACGCGCTGCAGCTGACCGGCGGCCACACCACCAAGACGCCGATGTTCCTCATGCGCGGCGCACTCGCCGCTCGTCGAGCTCTTCGGACGCGAGAAGAACCCGCTCCGGCGCCTCGCGCTCACGCTTCGGCGCGAAGCTCCTGATGCGCAGACTACCCGTTCGAGGAGGCCTTCTTCATGCCGCTCGCGCGCCGCTTCCGCGCCGCGGTCCGCATGCCGCTCATGCTGCTCGGCGGCGTGAACGAGCAGGCGACGATGGAGGCGCGCGATCGCCGAGGGCTTCGAGCTCCTCGCGCTCGGCCGCGCGCTCATCCGGCAGCCCGATCTCGTGCAGCCGCATCGCCGCCGGCGATTTCGATGGGTCGCTGTGCACGCACTGCAACCGCTGCGTCGCGTACGTGGGGCACGCGCCGACGACGTGCCCGTTGCGCTGAAGTGGCGCTCCGGTTCCGCGGGGACGGCGGCGACCTCCGCCGCGCGCATTTCCCGACGGTCGCCGTCGCAGAGTAGGCCAGAAATGGCTGTGCGCCGGTCGGGAACTAGTCTTCGGCTTCGGGCGGCTTCGCGTCCCTGAGCGTCTTCCGCTTCGACGCTCCGCACCGGCCGCCGTGTAGCCGTCGATCACGCCCTGCTTCAGGACCTGCAGCGGAAACGGATGGCCGCCCTTGTCGCGCAGGTGGTAGTCGGCCGTGATCTTGGCGCGATTGCCGTCGGGCGACACCTCGACCTGGTACTCGGCGGAGTTGTCGGTGAACTCCAGCTTCGAGCGTGCGAAACGCGGCCGTCTTGTGGTCGCGGTCGATCGTCCATTCGACGCGCGCACGATTCGGGCGACCGAGGCACCTTGTTGGTGATGTCGATGACCTTCTTGGGGCCGACCCCGGAGACCAGCTTCGACTCCGTGACGCCTTCGATGAACTGGTCGTGGTGCTCGACGTCGATGAAGGCCCGAAAGAGCTCCTCCGCCCGACGCGTTCACCAACGAGACGAGAGTGCATGTCGACCGAGCCGTCGGGCTTCTCGACGATCTTCTTCTCGAGCAGGAAGTCCTCGCCCTGGGCCCAGTCGAAATCCGTCCGGGTACAGGCGGTGGCGAGCAAGGCGAGCAGGAGAAGCCCTAATCACGCAAGAGCGTCATGGACACCCCCTTTCCGGAACTCTCAGTCGGCCGGTCGATCCGTCGGATGGCGGCTTCTAGGCACCGACGGCGGCGGCGGTCAAGCGACTCTGACTACTCAAGTCTGGTCGGTCCTTCAGCCTGCTCCAAACGATCCGTTTTGGGCTCGCAACCCCAAGCAAACGCGACGAATTTGGCGAGCGCGGGAGAGACACCGTCCGCGTGCTCATCGGCGCGCACGCGGAGCAGCTCAAATCCGCGACGCGGGCGCGCGATCGCCGACTACCAGTCGGGCGCGCGATCGACCGACTACCAGTCGGTCGGCGCGATAGTTCCTTCAGGAACTGCCCCCACGCGTGCTCGCCGGTGTTGATGCCGGCGATGATGGGGTCGACGATGCGCGCCGCGCCGTCGACGATGTCGAGCGGCGGGTGGAAGCGGTGCTCGGCGGTCTTGCGCGCCGCGATCTCGGCGGGATCCTCGTCGGTGACCCAGCCGGTGTCGACGCTGTTCATGTGGATGCCGTCGTTGCAGTAGTCGGTCGCCGAGGTGCGCGTCATCATGTTGAGCGCGGCCTTCGCCATGTTGGTGTGCGGGTGCCGCGTCGTCTTGAAGCGGCGGTAGAACTGGCCCTCGACCGCCGACACGTTGACGATGTGCTTGTCGCGCTCGGGCGTGCGCAGCATGAGCGGCTTCAAGCGCGCGTTGAGGATGAAGGGCGCGACCGCGTTCACGAGCTGCACCTCGAGCAGCTCGACCGCCGGCACGTCGGCGAGCAGCATGCGCCACGAGTTGCGCTCGCGGAGGTCGATCTGCTGCAGGTCCTGGTCGAGACAGCCCTCCGGGAAGAGCGCCTGCTGCGCGGCGAGCTCCTCGGGCAAGAGCCGCACCTGGGAGAGCTGCGGCACGCGTGCGTGAGGCCGACGACGCCGCGCGACCTCGCGTCTCGACCGCCGGCAGATCCGGTGCCGCCTTCCGGCAACATGTGGTAGCCGCGCACGCCCTCGTAGCGCGCCGAGCAGCGCGCTGCAGCTCTCCGGCAGGGCGTGCAGCGCCGCCTCCTCGCCCGCCATCATGTGCGCGATAGAAGTCGGGCGGCCGGCGGACGGTCTGACAGGCGTTGTTGACGATGAAGTCGAGGCCGGTCGCGGGTCGCGAGCAGCTGACGGCAGAAGGCCTCGACGCTCGGCGTGTGGCGGAGATCGAGGCCGAAGATCTCGAGCCGATCGCCCCAGTCGGCGAAGTCCGACTCGCGGGCGTAGCGCGCCGCCGAGTCGCGCGGGAAGCGCGTCGTGACGATCAGCGCGCGCGCCCGGAGCGCAGGAGCTTGATGCCGGCCTGGTAGCCGATCTTCACGCGGCCGCCGGTCAGCAGCGCGACCCGGCCGCGGAGATCGGCGAGCTCGGTGCCGCTTGGCGAAGTTCAACGCGGCGCACGGCGGACAGAGCTGATCGTAGAAATGATGGAGCGTCGTGTAGTGCTCCTTGCAGACGTAGCAGTGCTTCGGACTCGACCGTCGTCGCCGCCTCCCCGTTTGGCCGCCCGCTCGTCCGGCGACCTCGTCTCCTGGATGAACCCGCCGGGAGGAACACGTTCGGGGTCGTGAACACGACCTCGCGCCGGAGCCTTCCGGATACCGGTGCTCGGCGAGCACGCTCTCGGCTGCGGCGTCGCGGCCTGGCGACGCTCCGCGGCGCGCCGTCTTCGCGACGTGGCGCCGCATGGGCGCGTCGGGACGCGATACCCGTCCCGGCGGCTTCGAGCAGGCGGACGCGATCTTCCTCGGGGGAGACTGGCGAGCTGGGTTACGATCGGCGACGAGCGATTCCAGGAGCTCGATGGCGGTCCGGAGGCGGTCTTCGGTCATTGGGGCGCGAGTGTAGTCGAGACCCGACGAAACGGCGAAGGGACCGTTACCGGGATGACGGGGGTGTGACAAATTGCCGCACGCCGGGCCCGTCGGACCTTCGCCGAAACGCCCGATGCGAAGGAAGCACCATCAGCAACGGGCATGGCGTTTGCTTTCCCTCTTTCCGATACCGGCCCAGGCCCTGTTGCGGGGAGTGCTCGGCCGCCTGAACGCCCGGCGTTTTCAACCCTGCCGCTCGAGGACCTGGTCGGGATCACGCGCTGGCTCGACACCTCCCGCATCGTCACTCGTGGGCGTCGAAGGACACGGCGCGGGTCGCGAGCTGAGCTCGCGGCCGCACGTCAGCACGCAGACGGCGGACGACGACCGGCGTACGAACGGGCCAGCGACGGAGGCCGCGCTCGCAGCCCGCGCGAAACTCCCGCGCCATCGCGCGCCGCATCGCCCACTCGGCCGGCGTGCTCATGGCGCGGCGCCACGCGGCGCGTCCGATTCGTCGCACCTCGTCGCGGTAGCGGTCCGGCGTCTCCCAATCGAGGCCCGGCGCACTCGACGTAGCCGAGCAGGGACGCTGAGCCCGGCGAGCAGCGCCACCCACTCGCCGTACATGGCCGACCCGCGCGCCCGCGAGCGCGCGACGAGGCGCGCCAGTCGCGGCGCGCGTCAGCACGAACGACGGCACCGAGGAAGTCGATCCGGCCGCGGAGGCCGAGTCGGGCCGCGAAGGCCTCCGCCGCAACCGCTTCGGTGGCGAAGAGCGCCTCGTGGTGGTCGGCGTGCGCGCGCGGCGTCCGGCCGACGAGCAGCGCGGGATGGCGCGCGGCGCGCGCGAGCAGCACGCCGCGAGCTCGTCCGGCCGGCGCGCGATCCAATGGAGCGCGCGATCGAAGTCGAGGTAGTGCACGCGCGCCGCCCCGCCGGCGAGCGCGCGCCGGAGCGACAGCGCGATAGAGCGGACCGCGGCTGTTGGTGGGCGGCGCGCCGGCGTCGGCACCGTGCGCGGCCAGGAGCTCGCGGATGCGGTCCGCCGTCGGCGGGCTGCTCGCGACGTGGATCTGCGCGTAGAGCTTCAAGAGGGTCGGCAGCCGGCGCACGCGATCTCGTCGGCGAGCGCGCCGGGGGATCGTGCAGCGTGGCGGCGAGCGCGACGTCGCCGGCGGAGCCGTCTCTCACCGGAGGAAGAAGCGGCCGGCGGGGTTGTCGGTCTCGTCGCTGCACGGAAGCCGAGCGCCGCGAGCGCCGCCCCGAGGCCGGACGCTCGGCGGCCGGCACCTCGAAGCCGCAGAGCACGCGGCCGTACGCGGCGCCGTTGTTGCGGTAGTGGAAGAGCGAGATGTTCCAGCGGCTCCCGAGGCTGGTGAGGAACTGCATGAGGGCGCCCGGCCGCTCCGGGAACTCGAAGCTGTAGAGCACCTCGTCGCTTCACGGCCGGGCTCCGGCCGCCGACCATGTGACGGACGTGGGTCTTCGCGAGGTCGTCGTCGCCGAGGTCGACGCACGCGCATAGCCGTGCGCGCGCGAGCGTCGCGGCGATCGCCGCCGCCTCGGGCGCGTCCGGTCACCTCGAGGCCGACGAAGATGTGGGCCTCGCTGCGCGTCGCCAGACGATAGTTGAACTCGGTGACGCTGCGCTCGCCGATCGTCCGGCAGAACTCGAGGAAGGCGCCGGGACGCTCGGGGATCGTGACCGCGAGGATGGCCTCGCGATGCTCGCCGATCTCGGCCCGCTCGGTCACGTAGCCGAGCCGCGTGAAGTTCATGTTCGCGCCCGACGGTAATCACCACCGCGGCGCCGGGCGCGAGCGTGCCGGTCTCGGCCGCGCGCTTCAGCCCGGCGAGCGCGAGCGGCGCCCGACGGCTCGAGCACGGTGCGCGTCTCCTCGAAGACGTCCTTGATGGCGGCGCAGATCTCGTCGGTCGATGACCGTGAGCGTCCCGTCGAGGTGCCGCCGGCAGAGGTCGAAGGTGAGCACGCCCACCTGCCGGACGGCGACGCCGTCGGCGAAGCGGCCGACGTGCTCGAGCACGACACGCTCGCCGGCGGCGAGCGAGCGCGTCATCGCATCCGAGTCGTCGGGCTCGACGCCGATGATGCGGACGTCGGGCCGCAGCTCTTTCACGACCGAGGCGAGTCCGGCCGCGAGCCCGCCGCCGCCGATCGGCACGAAGATGCTGCCGAGGTCGCGCGGGGCCTGGCGGAGGATCTCGAGCCCGACCGTGCCCTGCCCCGCGATCACGTCGAGGTCGTCGAACGGCGGCACGACCGTCATGCCGGTCTCGGCGGCGAGCCCGGCCGCAGTGCGCGGCGGCGGCCGCGTAGTCGTCGCCGACGAGCTCGACCTCGACGCCGCAGCCGCGGACGGCCGCGACCTTGATGGCGGGCGTCGTGCGCGGCATCACGATGCGGCAGCGGAGACCGAGCCGGGTCGCCGCGTACGCGACGCCCTGGGCGTGGTTGCCGGCCGAGGCCGCGATCACGCCCGCGCGCGCGCGGCGGCGTCGAGGTGCGCGATCCGGTTGTAGGCGCCGCGGAGCTTGAACGAGAAGATCGGCGTCAGGTCCTCGCGCTTCAAGAGCACCGGCGCGGCCGACGCGCGCCGAGAGGATCGGCGCCGGGTCGAGCGGGGTCGGCTCGGGGAGCACCTCGGCGACGCGCGCATTCACGACCCGCTTCAACATCTCATGCATCACCCGACGCTACCCGGAAAGCAGGTTGCTGAAAAAGGGCCATCTGCTTCGTTGCTCGGTCGTTCGCTTGTGCGGCATAGCTCCGCTATGCCTCCGCGCTCTCTCCTCACGCCTCGCATCTGACCCTTTTGAGCAACCTGCTCGGGGTGCCTCGTGCGCGAGGTGGAGCGGTCGCTTCGCTCCGCTTTCAATTTCAAAACCATTGGATGAGCCAACAAAGATATAGAATACTGGAGGGCGGGAGCGAAGCGACGCCCCACCACGCACACGAGGCAGCCCCTGCAGGTTGCTCAAAAAGGGCCAGATGCGAGGCGCGACCGAACGAACGCGGAGGCGTAGCGGAGCTACGCCGCACAAGTGAGTGAGGGAACAACGAAGCAGATGGTGCCCCTCGGCAACCTGCACCGGGATGCGGACGACGTTCGGGGCGCCGCTCGCGACCTCGGGGAGCTTGCCCTCCAGGTTCACGGTGACGATCAGCACGTAGTCGCCGGCGGGCACGCCGGTCACGTCGACCCATTGGCCGTCGAGGTCGGACGCGTAGCTGGTCGCCCCACCCGACGGTGATGCCCTGGAAGTGACAGTCGAAGCGGCGCGGGCGCTCCCCGACAGCAGCGCCGCGAGTCGGTCATGCGAAGCTCTGCTTGTGCCCGAAGCCGACCAGATGATCGTCGCGATCGCCGGAGCTCGTACGTCGCGAACCCGAGGAAGTGGTAGTGCCCATGACACTGGGCTGAACTCGAAGTCGGCGGCCGTGAACGGCGGCTCCGGATTGGTCAGGTCGCCGACGACGAGGTCCTCGTCTCCACGGTTCACCACCACGGTGTCGAAGCGCAGGAGCCGCCGTCGCCCCGGGGCCGCGACCGCGCCCTCGATGACCGCGCAGTCGTCGGCCGCGAACTCTTCCTCGCTGACCTGCAGCGTCGTCACGGTCGCCGCGCGGTCCACCTGCAGGTCGACCCCGGTCGAGATGCGGGTATCGTCACTGCCGCACCCGAGCAGCACGACGACCAGAGCGAGCTGGATCGAGCACGCACGACGCGTTCGGGTATCACGCTCGCCCGCCGTCTTGCATCATGCGCGCGAGCGTCAACGCCTTCATCGCGAACGGCGTCACCGTGGGCGATCTCGCCTCGGTCGCCGGCGCCGGCGTCAACGGCACCACGGGCAGCATGCGCTTCATCACGGAAGTAGGCCCCAAAACTCGAACCGCATGGTCTACTTCACCGAATCCCTCGGCACCTTCGGCACCGGCTACCTACTCCCTTCGTTCCCCGCTAGGCGCGGAGGTCGGAGCGAAGCGACCGACCCTCTTGCTCTCACGAGGTTGGAGCGAAGCGACCAACCCTCCTTCTCCATGGTGGCAGGGAGCAGGTTGCTCAAAAGGTGGAGATGCAAGGCGCGAGGGAACGAACGCGGAGGCGTAGCGGGCTACGCCGCACCCTCTCAGGGCACGGCAAGTGAGTGACTGAGCAACGCAGCAGATCCGCCTTTTTCAGCAACCTGCGGTCGGAAGGTCGAGGTGACGCCGACGTCGTAGACGAGACGCCCCTCGACCACACGCGCGAAGTCGGGCAGCGCGTGCGGAGTCGTGTGACCGCCCGAGCCGATGTGCAGCACGGTCCATCCGGCGACGACGAGGCGGTCGGCGACGAGGCGGCGGTGGCATTGCCACCAGAGGGCCTCGGCGCAGAGGAAGGCGGTCGGTGCCGCGGCGGCTTCGCGCTCGAGCTCGGCGAGCGCGGCCGCGAACTCCGGCGTATCCATGTAGTCGGCGTACGCGCGAAACGCCGGCACTTCCCACGCCACGTGCGGTGACGCCTCTCCCTTGCGTCGGCGGCGCCGCTGCCGCCGAGCCCGGGCATCAATGATAGGCGACGTCGCGCGCCTGGCAGCTCAGCCCGAGCGCCTCACGCCCGAACTGGGGGTGACGGCGCGATCCCGGAATGGCCCGCACGTCGGCGAGGGTCCGGACGGCGTGCCATTCGAGGAACCCGAAGAAGCCTCGGCCGAATGCGTCGAGTGCCCGATGGTGTAGATCGCGCGCTCCATCCGCCACCACACAAAGCAAACGGCGGCGTGCTACGCGAGCACGCCGCCGCGGTCTCACGAAGGTGCCGAGCGAGCTACGGGGCCGGGTGCGCGCCGTCGTCGGTAAGGAGGCGGACTTGATTCGCCGCCGCCGTCACGTCGGCGGGATTGGTGAAATCAGTGTCTTCCACGAACCGGGCCGCCGCGTCCTCGAGGTTTTGGATGCGGTTGGCATCGAGGTCGTCGCCGCCGATCGAGCCGTCGCCGACCGCGGTGACGCCGGCTTCGCACGCGATGTCGGTCTGGCCGTCGAGCCGTTTCCCTCGTTGTTGTGCTCGGCCGGGATGAGGCCGCTCACCCGGATGTCGTCGTTGTCGACGTTCCCCGAGAGGATCACCGCGACGCTCACCGTCTTCCGGATCACCCCGAAGAAGCGCCCGCTGTCGGTACTGACGTCGCTCGACAGCGGATCGTTCGGCCGGTCGGGATTGATGATGACGAAGCGGGAATTGGCGACCGGCTGCCCGCCATTCGCTTCCGGGAAATTCGCGTCGCCGCTGACCGACACCCGATTGCTGCTGCCGTTGCCACCACCACCGCAGCCGCCGGCGATCAGACCTAGCGCCAGTGCCGCCCCGAGAACTACGTATCGTCCCTTCATGGGCCCCCTTTTCGTGCTGCGACATCTAGCGGCGGAGGCAAGGCGATTTCAAGCCGTCGGGCCCCGGTTGCGTCGGGCGATGACGAAAGGTACGCGCGTGCCACCCCGAAAGGAGACACATGATCAAGGTCTACGGCGTTCCGATGTCGCGCGCGATGCGGGTTCTGTGGGCGCTCGAGGAGGTCGGCGCCCCCTACGAGCTCGTCTCGACCCATTTCCTGACCGATGCGCACAGCCCCGAGTTTCTGAAGATCAGCCCGAACGGGCGCATCCCCGCGTTGCAGGACGGCGACGTGACCCTCTTCGAATCGCTCGCGATCAACCTCTACCTGGCGCGGAAGTACGGACCCGCGCTCTGGCCGAAGGGCATCGCCGACGAGGGGCGGGCCTATCAATGGAGTATCTGGGCGATGACCGAGCTCGAAGAGCCGATCATCACGGCCCTCATGCACCGGGCGTTTCTACCGACGGAGCAGCGGGTGCCGGCCAAGGCCGACGATGCCGCGGAGCGCTTCACGAAGCCGCTCGGGGTGCTCGACGGCGCGCTCGCCGGCCACCAGTACCTCGCGGGCCCGGACTTCACGATCGCCGACCTCAACGTCGCGTCTGTGCTGAGCATCGCGCCGATGGCGGGGCTGGATCTCGCCGCCGCACTCCAACGCCGGCGCCTGGCTCGGGCGCTGCACGGCCCGTCCGGCGCTCGCGAAGGCGCAAGAAAATCGTTGACTGGGAACATTGTGCCCCCGGAAGATCACACGGAACTAGTGTGACCCCCAACGTCCCCCTCGGAGGAGGCATGCATCGCCCGCTCACAATCGGAACCCTTGCTCTCCTCGTCGTGAGTCTCGTCGCCACGAGCGCGAACGCCGAGCCCTCAGGTGTCAGCGCATGATCGCCAAAGCGAGCGCCCTGTACGCGCAAACGCGCGCCAACGCTCTCGCCAAGTGCGAAGCGCTGGTCGTGACGAGCTCCGGCGGGCCCTGCCCGGACGCGACCGCGACGACGACGATCGCGACGGCGAGCGCCAAGCTCGCGGCGGCCATCGGGAAGGCGTGCGGCGGCGTCGACAAGGTCTGCGGAGGAAATCTCACGAGCGAGGACTCTCCGGCGACGATCGGCTGGCCCGGCCGCTGCCCCAACTTCGAGCGCGGCGACTGCGACGGCGACATCACCGATTGCGGCGGGATCGCGAGCTGCCTCGCGTGCCTCGATGAAGCCGCGGTCGATCAAGCGATGGACCTCTACTACGACGCTCTCGCCCTCCCCAGCGCCGACGACCTCAACACGTGTCAGGTGACGATCGGCAAGGCCACGACCGCGTTCCTCCGGTCGAAGAGCAAGGCGCTCCAGAAGTGCTGGGACGCCCGGATGACCGGCAAGCACGGCGGCGACTGCATCGAGCCCAACGTCGGCGACGCAAAATACCAGGCGGCCATCCTGAAGGCCGAGGCGAAGAAGCGGGCCTTGATCTGCAAGGCCTGCGGCGGCCCGGACCAACTCTGCGACGGCGTGGACGACATCGCCCCGCCGACGATCGGGTTTCCGACCGACTGTCCGCCGGTGACGGTGCCCGGCGGAAGCGCGTGCGGCGGTCCGATCACCGACCTCGACAGCCTCGTCACGTGCGTCGATTGCGTGACCGAGTTCAAGGTCGACTGCCTCGACCGCGCCCAAGTCCCGCAGTTCGCCGCGTACCCGAGCGAATGCAACGTCTGCACGCTGCCGGCGCCGTCCGGCCCGTGCCCGACGTCGATGGCGTTCACCGTCAACGGTCCGCGGAGCGACGTCGACCTCGGCACCGTTGGCTTCGCGCACGACGTGAAGTTGCCGGACGGAGCCCGGCTGACGTTCGCGGTGAGCGGCTGCGCCGGCGTGAGCCAGCCGACCTGCGGCGAATGCGCCGCCAACGGCCCGATCGCGAACGCGGGCGGGTCGGCGTTCGACAACCACCGCTGCGAGGACCAGCCCTGGATTCCATGCGGCACCGACGGCGATTGCACGTCGGCCGGCGCCGCCGGGCCGTGCGTCTATTTCTTCGGATCGCCGCAGCCGTTCAGCGGTGGCGGCATCCCGAACTGCCTGATGAACCGGATCACGAGCCCGATCGCGGGGACGGTCAACGTCGACACCGGCAGCGTCACGCTGCCCACGGCGCTCGCGAGCGACGTGTACCTCGAGACTCCGCTCGAGCAGCCGTGTCCGATCTGCGACCGGATCTGTCTCGGTGGATCGGATCAGGAACCTCATGCAGCTCCGACGCCGACTGCGACAGCAATAGCTGCAGCGCGACGACCATGTGCAGCAAAGGCCCGCGCATGTTCCAGGCGTGCTCGGCGCAAGGCACGACGCCATTCGGCGCCGTGTCGCTCGACTGCCCGCCGAGCGCGTTCGTGAACAGCCGAACCTTCACGATGCAACTCGCGACCGGGGTGCAGTCGTGGACCCTCACCGCCGCGAGCCCACCGTGCCGGCAGACCGGCTACACGTCGCTCGCGTGCTTCTGCGACACCTGCAACAACGCGAACGCCGAGCCGTGCGCCTCGAACCCCGACTGTCCCCTGAGCGGGGGAACCCGGCATCTGCGGCGGACGCCGCTGCATCGGCGGTTCCAACAACGGTGCGCCGTGCAGCGTGCTGTCGCAGTGCCCCGCAGGCGTGTGCAGCCGACCCGGCGAGCCCACGCAACCGAACTCGTGCCAGGACGACACGTCGATGCCCGTAGGCGGATGCGTCGACGTCGGCGACGACGAGGAGAATGCCTCGGCGGCCCATTCGACGGGAAGTGCTCGATCGACACGGCGCTCTACTGCGGGGACGACGCCGACTGCAATCCATCGCCAGCGGGCACGTGCCAAGGCTGCGCACCCGGCCAAACGTGCGTCTCCCAGCCTCGGCCTTGCTTCACCGACAATGGTCTCCTCGGCAACTCGGTCACCATGACCGGAGGGGCGGACGTCCCCTGCGGGGCGGTCGCGAAACCGACCATCGGGGCGCTCTTCTGCGTGCCGCCGATCGACGCGGCCTTCGTCGACGTCCAGGGCTTCCCCGGCCTCGGCCGCATGAAGGTGCCCGGCGAGCTCACGTTCGTGCCGTGACCTCGCGGGGGTTCGGCACGGGTTGCGTTTACCGCTCCGGTCGGTTCAAATCGCCCCCTCACCGAGTTTCGGCACGAGGAGGACACCACCATGGCCCAGACCGCACAGCTCCGTCACCTGGAAGTCGTCGAGAATGAAGCGCACCGCATCTTCAACCTGCAGCGCGCGGCGTATCTCCGGCATCCCTACCCGAGCATCGAGGAGCGGCGGGCCAATCTCGACACCGTCGAGCGCATCCTGATCGACAACGCCGACGCGATCGCCGACGCCATCAACGCCGACTTCGGCCACCGCGCCGCCGAGGAGTCGAAGCTGCTCGAGCTCTTCAACTGCGTCGACGGCATCCGCTCCACCAAGAAGAAGCTCGCGAAGTGGATGAAGCCGCAGCATCGCCACGTCGGCATCCTCTTCGCGACCGCCAAGAACCGGTTGATCCCGCAACCCAAGGGCGTGATCGGTCTCGTCTCGCCGTGGAACTATCCCCTCTTCCTCACGATCAGCCCGCTGACCTCCATCCTGGCCGCCGGCAACCGCTGCATGATCAAGATGGCGAGCAACTCGAGCAACCTCTGCCGGCTCCTCGCCGAGAAGTTCCGTGAGAAGTTCCCCGAGGAGATGGTCGCGATCCTCCCCGGCATCCGGCCGAACGAGTTCACCACCCTGCCCTTCGACCACATCATCTTCACGGGCTCGGCCGACGCCGGCCGGAACGTCATGCGCGCGGCCGCGGAAAACCTGACGCCGGTGACGCTCGAGCTCGGCGGCAAGTCGCCGACCATCATCGCCGACGATTACGACGTCGCGACCGCCGCCGACCGGATCCTCTACGCCAAGTTCGTGAACGCGGGACAGACCTGCCTCGCCCCCGACTATCCTCTTCATCCCCGAGGGCAAGGCGGAGGCCTTCGTGCAGGCGGCCGAGAAGACGCTCGCCACGCGTTACCCCGACACGAACGACCGCAGCTACACCTCGGTCATCGACGAGAAGTCGTACCGCCGGCTCCGCAACACGCTCGACGACGCCGTGAAGAAGGGTGCGCGGGCGGTGTCGCTGGTGCCGGGCGCCACCTTCAACGATCAGCTCCGGAAGTTCCCGCCCCACCTCGTGCTGAACCCGACCGACGACATGATCATCATGCGCGAGGAGATCTTTGGACCGCTCCTTCCGATCAAGACCTATCGCTCGCTCGACGAGGTGCTGGCCTACGTCAACGCCAAGGACCGCCCGCTCGGGCTCTACATCTTCACCGACGACAAAGCGGTCGAGGAGAAGGTCCTCTACGGCACGATCTCGGGCGGCGTCACCATCAACAACTGCATGTTCCACATCGCCCAGCACGATCTCCCCTTCGGCGGGATCGGCGCGAGCGGCATGGGCCACTACCACGGCTTCGAAGGGTTCCAGGAGTTCAGCAAGATGCGCCCGGTGCACAGCAACCCGAAGCTCTCGGGGATCCAGCTCTTCTACCCGCCGTACACCAAGCTGCACACCCGGCTCTTCGACCTGCTCCTGCGGTTCAAGCGCTAGGGTGAGGCGCGCCCCGCGCCAGGGGTTTCATTCCGTCACGCCGCGTCTCGTCGTCGCCGACGTCGCGGCAGAGATCACGTTCCTCCGCACGGTGTTCGACGCGACCGGCGATCACCACGCCGGTCGCCCCGCCGAGATCCGGATCGGCGATTCGCTCGTCATGGTGTCGCCCGCCGAAGCGCGCGACCGCTTCCGGCGTTCCTGTACGTCTACGTCGACGACGCGGACGCTGCCCATGCGCGCGCGCTCGCGGCCGGCGCAACGTCGCTCGAAGCGCCGTTCGACACACCGTACGGCGATCGGCGGGCGATGGTGCGCGACCCGTTCGGGAACGTGTGGCAGATCGCGCACGTCCTCGCGGGTTCCTGACGCGCGGCCGCTCCCAGAGGACACCATGGCTCACCCAAGGACATTCATCGCGGACCTCGGCGCCGCCGTCGGCGACGAGGTTGTGCTCGCAGGCTGGGTGCACGCGCTGCGCACGACCAAGTCGACGACCTTCCTCGTCGTGCACGATGCCTCGGGGAACGTGCAGGTCGTGGCCGTGGGCTGGCGATCGGCGATCGCCCAAACGTGCCGCCCAGGGGGCGCAACGTCCGAGTTGGTCAATATTTCACCTCTTCGGACCGAATTCGGTTACATTGTTCCCTCCGAACTCACATGAGGAGACTGAAGGAGAACGTCATGCCCCCTCGTCCCCGCAACACGCTCACCGTGGTGGTCGCCCTGGCACTCGTCCTCGTGGGGCCCGCGATGGCGCATGCCGTCCCGTGCCCCACGACGGTCACCTTCGAAGGCGCGACGTCCTCCGACCTCGGATTCTCCGGCGTCGGCCACGGCGTCGACACCGGCGCGCTCGCGATCCCGCTCGCCGTGTCCGGTTGCGCCGGCGCCGAGGCCGGGTCGTGCGGGGTCTGTGACGTGGGCGGTCCGCTGCTGGCGTCCGACGGCCGCAACCGCCGCTGCCGGGGCGATCTCTCCATCCAGTGCCTGGTCGACGCGGACTGTGGCGGGGCGGGACCGTGTCGGACCTATGCCGGGCCGCCCGGACCCATCGAGGCCGGGGCTACGAGCTCTGCGTCGTCGCCGAGATCGTCGGGCCCGTCACGGGGACGATCGCCCCGGACGCCGGGAGCCTCGCGATCTCCCTGCCCCTCGACATGCGCGTGATCGAGCTGCACGGCCTACCGCTCGGTGGGTTCCCGCCGCCGTACTACAATCCGTCACTACCGGCCGTGTCCGACGTGCGAGGGTGGCACGTGTCAGGGCGGCGCGCGCGACGGCCTCCCCTGCCAGATCGACGCCGTCAATCCGACCTTCGGCGACACGAGCTTCGACTGTCCCTCCAGCCAAGGCCTATACGGCCAGTTCATCTCGGGGGTCGTCCCGCTCTCGACGGGAACGCAGACGGTGACGATCACCCCGGACAGCCCGAACTGCAAAGGCACCGGGTTTGGCGGCCCGAAGTGCTTCTGCGACACGTGCAACAACGCGGCGGCGACCCCATGCATGTCGAACGCGGACTGCGTCGCGGTCGGCGCCACGGTCTGCGGAGGTCGACGCTGCCTCTCCAGTGGAGTGCCGTGCTCGACAACGAGCCCGTGCGGCTCCGGGGACATCTGCGGCTTCGTAGGGGAAGGAACGAAACCGGACGGTTGCACGTCGCCCGACGGGGATCCGCCGGATGGATGCTTGTCCTCAGGCGTCTGCGCCGACGGCCCGTTCAATCAGTACTGCGCCGACCCGGAGGCTCATCGCTTGTGCAATCCCACCTACGCGGCTGAGACGTGTCCCCTCACGAGCTCGTGCTCGAACATCGCGTCCCGGAGCTGCTTCTACGACGACGGCACCGGGGTCACGGTCTCGGGTGCCGCCGATCCCCGATCGGGGGCGTTTCGTCCGCGGCGGTCGGCGCGCTCCTCTGCTCCGGCGTGCCGGCGGCGGGCGGGGCCGTGACGAACGTCGTCTTCGGGTTCCGGGGCTCGTCCGCATCCGCTCGGAGGGGACGTTGACGTTCGGCGACGGCACGCCCGGCCCGACGCCGACACCGCAACCCACCGCCACGCCCGTGCCGACGCCCGTGCCGGGAAGCTGCCCGGTCACGCCGGCCTCGTGTCGCACCACCGCCGCCCACGCCGCGAAGATCGCGATCCGTCGCGCCGGTGACCCCGGAAAGCGCTCCCTGAAATGGCAATGGCGGAAAGGGGCCGCGACCCTGCTGTCCGACTTCGGCGACCCGATGACGAGCGATCCGTACGAGCTCTGCGTCTACCATCAAGGTCAGCTCGTCGCCTGGACGCCGGTCGCGCCCGGCGGCACCTGTCAGGGCAAGCCGTGCTGGCGCTCGACAACCAACAAGATCACCTTCCGAAATCGCGACACCGCGACGCGGGCCGCGGCCCGCATCGACTTGAAGTCGGGAGTCGCCGGCAAGAGCGCCGTCGCGTTCAGCGCCGCCGGCCCCCACCTCTTCATGCCCGATCTCGCGACGCTGGTCGGCCCGGTGGACGTACAGCTCCAGAGCTACGGGAGCGGCGTCTGCTGGGGCGCCTCGTTCCCCCGCCGTTCGATCGGCTCGACGTCGAGAAAGGAACGCTCCAGGCCAGAACTAGTGTCCCGAGTCTGAAGTCCGTTGCCAAAGGCTACGAGGGATTCTCGGCGGGGCCAAGGCGCGACGACGACGGCATAGTCTGGACTATTCCGAGGAGGAGCAACGCGGGCCCCGCCGAAGCGACCGTAGAATTTGGTGACGGACTCGGACTCGGGACACTAGAAGGCGTCGCGCGCGCCGGGGCGAGTGTCATCGGATCTACGGAGACGGGGGCGGAAGGTGCTCGGCGAGCCAGTTCGCCATCAGGCGGTGCCCTTCCGGTGTGAAATGGATGTCGGAGTCGCCGAGGAAGTACCGCGACGACCCGTCACGCTGTACCGCCGGGCGGAGCACGTCCCACGGGTCCAAGGTGCGAATGCCGAGGTCGGCTGCGATCGCCGCGATCCGACGCCCGCTGCGATAGGACGGCGCCTCCGGCGGGATGGTGGAATCGAGTGCCCATCGGCTCGGAAGGATGTCGACGACAAATGGAATGCCGCGTCGGCGCAGCTCATCACGCATCCTCGCTGAGAATCGCGGTGAAATGCTCCCAGCCCTCCTCGGATGCCTCCCCTTCCGCCCCGATGAAGTTCGGCGGCGCGTCGAAGCGGAACACCAGTCGAGAGAAGCGCGCAGCGGCATGTCGTGCGGCGTACGAGTATGCCGTGGCCACCCGCAGTGGGAACGGCGGAGGCGATCGGCCCGCCCGGGACGCGAGGCTGATGCCCCAGCGTGGCGTCGAGCACCGCGCCATTGGGACACCGGTCTCGTAGGTCAAGAGAGGACCGCCGTCACAGCATTCATATGGGCGGTCGATGTCGGAGATGTCGTTTCCCGCGTAGACGTGCAGGACGACCATGGCCGGCGTCTGCTCGGCGAGGATCTTCTCCATCAGCAGGTACTCGAAGTCGGTGCCGACCCGCCCATACGCCGAAGTTGACGTGCCTCGTGCCGGTGGCGCGCGCATCAGGAGCGCCGGGAAGGCTTCGGTCTCGCCGACACCCGAGCCGAAGGTCAACGAATCACCCAGATGGACGACCGCTCCCGTCGAAGCGGCGTCGCGGAAATGGCCGGAACGCTTCCCCGCGGGCCTGTAGAGTGCCATGCAGCCGCCGTCCCAGCTCCCGGGGCCGAGAACGAACGTCGCATCCTCGGGCGGCGGGAAGCGCGGCGGCGCAGGCAAAAACTCGCGCGTCGCCCACCGAGACCGGCAAACGCGATCGCCGAAGATACGATGAAGAGAAGGGCTACGCGCCGATCGCTCGCCGTGAAGCCGAGGAGCAGCCCCGCGATGCAGAGGACCGCAAGCGAGACGACATCCCATATGCCGATGCCGGGCAAGCACGCGAGCGCCAGCGCGGCGCTGGCCAAAACAAGCGCGAGGACGGCGGGCATCCACCACCGCCGCAGTGAACGGATTCGTCGTCCGACGACTCCGCCAGCGAGCAGCGGTCCCGCGGTCAGCAGGAACGCGAGAACGAGTGTCCGCCAGCGCGGGGGTGGCAGCGTCACGGTCTCGGACGTTTCACCCCAACGGGCCGCCCGCCCCGCGTATTCGGGGTCGACCCGGGTGTTCGTCGAGTCGCGTAGCGCCGTGCGAATCGCGTCGCGTATCTCGTCCGAGGGTCGCCCGCGGTCCATTGCACGCACCACGGGCCCAACGGTTCGCCTCCGCATCTCGGCTGCGGATCGTCGAGCGTCAGGGAGAAGCACATGTCTTCCTGCACGCGAAGACAGAGGCGTACGGTTGCGGTCGAGCCGTCGATGCCAATGGCCTCGACCCGACATGCCCGGACGGAGTCGAACGTATCCTTCAACGCAAATGCGGCTGCCGGTGGAAGAGCTCGCGCCAACGCAACCGACGGCGCGACGGCGAGGAATGCCACCGCCGAAGCAATGGCGACATGCAGGAGCCCGCGAACGAATTCCCCTAGTACTCGACGTTCAGCTGGACCGCGAGGCGCGATGGGCTCGCGAGACGGTGCGGGGACGTTCGATCGCTCACGTCGTGCCTCCTCGCAGGTGCTCGCTCACGACGACGCTCCACGTGCCGTCCGGCGCGAGCACGAGCACCATGTCGTAGGCGTCGCGTGGCTCGTCGTCGCCGCCGAACGCCACGCAGGTGATGCCGCGCTCGGAGAACGCGGCGAAGACGGTCGCGAGACGATCGGCGCCGACGAGCTCGCCGAGGTTGTCCACGAACGCAAAGCGGGGCCGCGCGACGAGCACGCGCGCGAGCGCCAGCGCTTGCTGATCCCTGAGCGACAGGAGCCGTTCCCAGTCGAGCTCGCGGTCGGTGTCCTCCAGCGCGCGCCACGAGATCGATGGCGTCGAGCGTCGCGAGCGCGCTCCGGAGCTCGCCGTCGAGACGGCACGCTGCCGGCGCTCGTCTCCATCATCTCGCGGAGCGTGCCCGGCGGCAGATAGGCCCGCTCGGGGAGGAAGGCGAGCTGCTCGAGCGGCGGACGCACCACGACGCCCGTACCGTCGTCCCAGACGCCGGCCGTCGCCCGCATGAGGGCGGCACGGGCGGCGGTGTCGGCGCTGCACACGAGCACGTGGGCACCGCGTGGGATCACGAACGAGAGCTCGCGGACCAGCACGCCCGCGTCGCCGGGCACGGCGAGGGTCAGCCGCTCGTACGCCATCCGTTCGGGATCCTCGGTCGTATCGATGCCCGAAGCGTCGGGTGGCGTCTGCAACACCTCGGCGAGCGTGTTCAGGCGCGCGAGCACGGCGCCGTACGACGAGATCGCCTGAAACTGCGTCACCACCAGCGAGAAGGCGCCGAGCAGGTGCGAGAACGCCATTGCCGACTGGGTGATGACGCCGAACTCGACGTCGCCGCGGATGAAGAGCGGCGCCACCACGAGGGCCGGGATGATCTGGATCATGTAGTTGTAGCCGGTCGTGAAGAACCCGAGATTGCGATTGACGGCGATGATGCGGCGCAGGTTCGAGACGACCGCGCCGAGGTGCTCGTCCAGACGGATCTCGAGCTGGCGTTCCCGGCGATGGAGCGCGATGCTCTCGGCGTTCTCCCGCACCTCGATGAGCGCCGACCGAAAGTCGGCCTCGCGATCGGATTGCGCGTAGTTGAGCGCCACGAGCCGCCGCCCGAGGAACACGGTGAGGAGGGAGCCGGCGGCGGCGTACGCGATCCCGACGAGGAAGAGCGTCCGGCTGATCGACCACAGCACGCCCGAGAACGCGAGCACCGTGAGCGTGCCGTTGAGCGCCATCAGGAACAGCGACAGCGTCATCGTGACGAAGGCCCGCACGTCCTCCGTGATGCGCTGGTCGGGGTTGCTGAGGCGACTGTCCTCCGTGGCGCGGAGATATACGCGGTTCTCCAGGTAGAAGTGCACGAGCCGCCCGGTCAGCCACTCGCGCCAGAGGAGGCCGAAGCGCTCCTCGGCGAAATGGAAGAGTACGGCCACGGCGGTCAGGGCGGCGAACACCAGCACGTACAGGACGGCCTGGTGGACGAACGCGGACTGGTCGCGGTGCTCGATCGCGGTCATGAAGTCGCGGCCGACGTAGCTGTTGACGACGTTCAGGCCGCTGATCGCGAACAGCAGCGCCGAGCAGGCCTGCGAAGAGCGCCGCCGCCCGAAACCGCACGTGGGAGGTCGCGAAAGCGACGACCGTCTCGACCAGGCGTTGCCAGGTCTCGCGCGTCAGCCGCGCATCCGTGGCCGTAGCGCTCGAGCCGTTCATCCGAGGATCGCGAGTACGCGCGTACGCATGCGCGACGCAAAGCACACCAACGCGGTCGGCCACAAGCGTGGCGCCGCCGACGTCGCTGGTCTCAGTTTGATTCCGCGCGGCCGCGCGGGAGCCGTTCGCCTGATCTCGCCCGGCGCCCGTGTCGTTCGCCGTCGATCGGACGTCTCCGGCATTGCTGCGACGGCGACCGTCGGGAAACGCGGACGGTGGAGGGCTCGTCGGCGGGTCCTGCCGGAGCCGGCGCGCGTGGTCGGCGCGTCGCGGGCGCAACGTGGCTCATGGTCCAACCGCGCGTACTGGGCGCATGGCACTCGTGACGCGATCCGGCGCGTCGCCGGACGAACTTGCGAGTTGGCGCGCCTGACCGAGATCGGACCCGCCGACGAGGCCCTCCACCGATCCGCCGTCGCCGCCGCTGCGCTCGCAAGACGACACGCCGGGCGAACGGCAAAGTCGTAGCTCGGTTGATGCTGCGCCACGCCTGCCCGCGTGTGACGAAGCGCAGGGGATCGGATCGTCGGGCGCGCCGGGAGCGCGAGCGGCGTCTCACGAGCTGCGGCGCCGAGGGCGCGCGGTGGAGGTGTCGAGCGCGGGTGCGCGATCTCGGTCAGGAGCGCCATCGCAAGTCGTTCGCGACGCGCCGGATCGCGCCACGAGTGCCATGCGCCCACCACGTACCGACCAGTCATGAGCTACCAGTTGCCCGCGACGCGCCGATCACGCGCGACGGCTCCGTAGCACCCGCGGTCGACACCTCCCCGCGCGCGTTTCCCGACGGTGGCCGTCGCCCCGACGATGTTCGCCGCCTCCCGCCAACTCTGTGAGCGCATGGATCGCGGCGACATCCTCACACTCGGCGTCGCTCGCGGTGGTCGTTCCGATAGTCGCACGCCCGTCGGCCTCGATCCTGGGTCGGGCCCTGATCCCGAATCAAACCGAGACACTACGCGCCGCCGACGTTGCTTGTCAGCCGAAGCGGCTCTGCACTATGGTCCGCCGCGGCCGCCGACGATGCCCGACGTGATCCTCTGACGATCGCGATGAAGCCGAGCTGGCTGCCTGTCGCGCTCGGGGCCGCCCGTCTCACGATCGCACCCGGACGCGGGTCTCGCGGCCCGCCATGCGCCTCGACTTCGATTTCGGCGACAGGCGGCGGCTTCGTCGTCGCGCGCGAAGGAGGTCGCGATCGCGGTGCCGAGACGTGGGCGCTCCGCTTCGCTCTCCGCGGCGAAGGGCCCGCGGAACCGCCTCGAGATCAAGCTCGCCGGACCCGGAGCGGACGGAACGTCTGGCGGTATCGCGAGGAGGCGTTCGCCCTCCCCGCGGACTGGTCGCCGATCACGCATCCCGGAGCCGCGCGATCGAGTTCGCCTGGGGACCCGCGGGCGGGGGCGCGCTCGTCGAGTTATCGGCGCGATCGAGATCGCGCTCGCCGCCGGGCCGGGCGGCCGCGGCAGCTCGCGATCAGCGACCTATCGATCGAGGATCGACTACCGTGCGGGCGCGCGGTCTCGTACGCGCGTCGAGCGCTCTCCGCCGGCCATGCCGCCGACGGCCTCTTCGACGACCCGCCGCCCGCGAGCTGGCGGAGCGATCGCGGAGACCACCCGCAATGGATCGAGGTCGACTTTCAGGGCGAGCGCGAGTTCGGCGGGCTCGTCGATCGATTGGGAGCCGGACGGACGCGGCACGCGAGCCTTCACGGTCGCGACGTCGGGACGACGAGCGTCACGTGGCAGACCGCGTCACACGACCGTCCACGCCGACGCCGACCTGAGCTGCGTCTCGCATGCCGAACACCTGCGGCGCGCCACCTCCGGCTTGCGACTCTCACGGCGAGAGCGTCGGCGGCCGAGGCTTCGGCATCGCCGCGCTCGACGGTCCGGCTCCTTCGAGTTCTCGCGCGCTCGCTCGCAGACGCTTCTTCACAGAGCGTCGCCGCCGACGTGCCGCGCGGCGACTATCCGCGCTACCTCGCCGGCGAGCAGATCGTACTGGACGCCGATCGGCGTGCCTGACGGCGAGACACTGCGCGCTCATGAACGAGGAAGGCATGGTCGAGGTCGACCGCGGCAACCTTCTCGATCGAGCCGTTCCTCTTCCACCGGCGATCGCCTGCTCACGCCGGGCCGACGCCGACGATCGCGCAGGACCTCGTCGACGACCGGCTGCCGATCCCGTCGTCGGTCTGGCGCGCCGACGGCCGTCACGCCCGCACGACCGCGTGCGCGCTCCGCGTCGACGGACGCCCCACGCTCTTCCTCCGCTACCGCGTCACGAACGACGGCGCGACACGCCGCAGCGCGCTCCGCCTCTTCGCGCGCGATCCGGCCCGTTCCAGGTGACGCCGCCCTGGCAGGCGTTCGGCGAGCTCGGCGGCGTCGAGCCCGATCCGCGCCGCTGCGACGGCGGCGCGCAGGGCGTGCCGGGTCGACGCGCGCCGGTCGTCGTGCCGCTCGACGCCCGCGGACGGCTTCGGCGCCGCGACCTTCGATCAGGGTAACGTCGTCGACGCCCTCGGAGCGGGAACGGTGCCGCCGCCGCGACGCAGGTCGACGACGCGTTCGGTTACGCGTCCGGGGGCGCTGCGCTTCGACATCGACCTCGCGCGCGCGGGCGCGAGCCGCGACGTGTATCTCGCGATCCCGTTCGGACGTGACCGACGGCGCGCCGGCGGCGTCCCGGCGATCGCGATCACGGGCGCCGACGCGCTGCACGCGCCGGCCGAGCTTCTGGCGCGAGCAGGCTCGGCCGCATCGACGGTGACGCTCCTGCGCGTCCCGCGCTGGCAGCGTACGCCGACGCCGATGCGCACCGCCGCGTCGGGCACGTGCCTCGATCGAGCGCTCCGGTCCGGCGCTGCAGCCGGGTCCGCGCCGCTACACGCGCGGCCTGGATCCGCGACGGCGCGATCATGGCGACGGCGTTCCTCCGCGTCGGAGCGCGACGAAGCGCGCAGCAGTTCGTACGCTGGTACGCGGGCTTCCAGGCCGCCGACGGCGCAACGTGCCCTGGCTGCCGTCGACGAGAACGGACCCGACTGGCTCGTCGAGCACGACAGCCACGGCGAGCTCGTGTTCGCGGTCGCCGAGTGCTCCGCTTCACCGGCGACCGCGCCTTCGTCGACGCGCTCTGGCCGCACGTCGGCGGTCGCAGCCATCTGACTGCACGCTGCAGGCGGCGCGCCTCGGCCCCGGAGTACGAGACGGCGGCAGAGCGTCGCGTGCCACGGTCTCTCCTGCCGCGAGTCGGCGAGCCACGAGGGCTACCTCGCGCCACCACGTCCACGCGTACTGGGACGACTTCTGGGGCCATCGGCGCGCGTTGCGGCGACGCCGCGTATCCTCGCGGATGGTCCGCGGCGACCTCGACGAGGCCGCGCGTCTGACCGGCGCTCCGCGACGACTTCCGCGAGAGCGTCCGCGCGATCGCTCGCGACGACGATCGCGGCCCGCGCGATCGACCTACGTGCCGGGCTCGGTCGAGTGGGCCGACTTCGATCCGACCGCGACCTCGAACGCGGTCGCAGCTCCTCGGCGAGACGGCGCTCCTCCCGCCCGACGTCCTCGCCGCGACCTTCGACGAGTACCTGGCGGGCTTCCGGCGCCGCCGCGACGGCGAGATCGACTGGAACAACTACACCGCGTACGAGGTCCGCATCATCGGCGCGCTCGTTCGCCTCGGCGAGCGCGCGAGGCCGCGACGAGCTCGCCGAGCTTCCTGCTCGACGACCGCCGTCCGCCCGCATGGAACCAGTGGCCGGAGATCTCCTGGCGCGACCCGCGGAGCCCCGGCCACATCGGCGACGTGCCGCACGCCTGGATCGGCGCCGAGTACGTCCTCGCGGTGCGCACCATGCTGGCGTACGAGCGCCTCGCCGACGACGCGCTCGGTGGTGGCGCGCCGGCGTCACCGACGCCTGGCTCGAGGACGGCGCGCCGTCGTGGTCGAGGACCTGCCGACGTACCACGGCACCCTCGCCTTCACGCTCCGCCGCGTCGATGCCGCGACGATCGCCCTCTCGCCCGCGGTGCGCTCACCGTGCCGGCGGGCGGCATCGTCGTCCGACCGCCGTTACCCGGGCCGCTCGTGGCCGTGGAGCTCGACGGGTATCGCGTGCCCCGACTTCACGTCCGACGGCGTCACGTCGTCCATCGCTCGCCCCGTCGAGATCCTGATGAAGTGCTCGGCCTCGGACGGCGAAGGACGGCCTGACGTCATCGCAGTCCGCTGTCGGTGCACACGTGCTGGCGGGCGGTGGCCCCGGTATCGCTGCAACCCTCTCGTCCGTCGATGTCGAGCCAGGACCAATGACGCGACCGTCGCGCACGACGCGAGCGTGACGAGTGGCTTGGCCACTCGGGATCGCCCCGGGATGCGCCCCGCTTGACTCGACGATGAGCCGCCGACGAGAAGGCCGGGCAGTACCTGACGAACCGCAGCGTCGATCGACGGCGACGCGCTCTGGTCATAGCCGAAGCTCGGTATACTGCGTTCCCGAAGGGCCGCACTCCAGCGCTGCACGACCGGAACACGTCGTCGGGGTCGACGGATCGTGAACGAGCCGCGATGCGCTTGATCCGGAATACGACTCGGATACGGCTGCACGATACACCATTGCACTTCATGGCGTCGCCTCTCCGGGACGGGCCCGGAGAAACGGCGCGAGCAACCGGAGCTTCCGCTGCCGCACCACGACGACGTTGCAGGCTCGGAGAGCGCCCGCAGACCTGACCACGTCCACCGACGGGGGATCGACGACCCCGACGTGCAAGCCGTCGGGTCGCGCGACGACGGACTCGGCGTCAGCACTCGACGCCGTCGTCCGGAAGACAACGAATCCAGGCAGGCATCCTCCGCTCCCGTGGAGCACGCGGCCTGGGGTGCTCGCTGGCGTGGGGAGTCGCGCCGGTGGAGCCACTGGCGTGGGACCACAGATCCATCCCCGACCGCCGCGACGCCGTCACGAATGGCGCGGCGAGCAATCCGGATCTCCAGGTGTGCGCCGCGTCCGGTTTCCGCAGCCTCGCAACAAGTGGCGAGCGCGCGCCGAGCACGGGCCTGACGCTGTCCGGAACGTCCCCGACCGCAATCGATCGTTCCTTTCGCGCGGAGCGCATGCGTGACCGCGGACAGAGCGCGGCAGCCGACGGCAGGCGTCGGTCGCGGCGGTGAAGGCGCGCGCCGCTCATCACGACGACGAGCGCCATCAGGACGATGAGCCCCATTGAGATCCTCCCTCGGTGACGAGCCGTGGAAACGACTCGGCTTTCGTGACAGAGAGCGCTCAGCAGAGATCGTGCCGGACGCGGTCGGCGGACGACGCCCGAACTGCTGCGCCTCTGGGAAGGTTCGCCGGCCGCCGGTGAGAACGATCGGACATACGTCTGCCCGCGGCAGATAGAACTGACGAGCATCATCCGTCGGGCGCCGCAGCTGAACGCTGTCCTGGAGGTTCCACGGTTGTGCCGGAGCTGCGCGCGCGCGATCAGCGTCGCCTGAGTAGAGGCTCGACGACCTCTCGGGGCTACATCCCCGACCAGCTCCCGGGGCAAGCGGCCCCGCTGCTGGGCGCACGCTCGACGGGATGCCGGTGAGATGCGCCATGCCCGACAGACGCTCGAGCTGCGTCGGGCCGTCGGCGGCGAGCAGGTTGACGTTCACGCCGCGCGGCGCGGCTCGCGACGCTGAGCCCGGTGGCGTGCTGGTGGCCCCAGCCGTGCGGCAGCGCCACCGTGCCCGGGCATGAGATCGCTCGAGGAGACGCGACCGGCACGCGCACGGTCGCGGTCGCCGAGGTCACGTCGGCGAGATCGCCGTCGGCGAGGCCGCCTGCGCGCGCGCGTCGCTCGGGTGCACGATAGAGATAGTTGGTGTCGCGCCCGGCGGCGACGAACTCCTCGGCGTTGTGCGTCCACGAGTTGTGGGTGTGGATCGCGCGCTGCGTGATGAGCCTGAGCCGACCGGCGAGCGCCTGCTCGCGCGCGAGCTCGGCCTCGAGGCCCGCGCGCCTGACTCGAGCAGCGCGGGTCGGCGCGCAGGTGCACGCGCCCGTCGTCGGTGACGACGCGCGCGCCCGAGGAAGTCGTCGGCGCGATGGTCGGGGACGCGCGGACGCCGTGCGGGACGGCGCAGCAGTCCCTTGAAGCTGCCGTGCCGCGTGACGCGCGCAGCAGCAGCGACAGCAGCAGCTCCTGCGGCACGGAGCGCTGCGTAGCCGCGCTCAGTCCGACGGACGCGAGGCCGTGCAGGCGCGTCGCGCGTCTCGAGCAGGCGCGCTGTGCCGACGCGCCGAGCCGAAGAGGCTCACGCCCGCCGCGCGGCAGAGGTCGAGGTAGATCGTCGCCTCGTCGCGCTGCTCGCCGTCGGCGCTCGACGACGCGCTCGCGTCGCCTGCAGATAGGGCCGCGACTGCAGGCCCGAGCATGAGCGGAAAGATGAACGGCAGGTCGGCGCGCTCGAACGGCGACGTGCACGGCAGGATGTAGTGCGCGAGCGAGCGCGGTCTCGTTCCGGAAGATGTCGAGCACGACCAGGCAGCTCGAGCTGTCGCGAGCGCGTCGCGCAGCCGCGCCGAGTTCGGCATCGTGATGAGCGGGTTGCCGCCGGTCGACGAAGAGCGCGCGCACCTGCGCGCGCGCCGGGCGTCAGGATCTCGTCGGCGAGGACGCCGCCCGGGAAAGGCGTCGTTGACCGACGCGAAGTCGCCGATCGCGCGAGCGGTCGGTCGCGGAGCAGCGTGCCGTTCTTCTTGCCGAAGCGCGGGAAGTCGATGACGCCCGCGCCCGACGAGCGTGCCGCCGGCGCGGTCGAGGTTGCCGGAGACGGCGTTGATCACCTCCTGCAGCCAGAACGGCGAGCACGCCGCGCCCGCCCATGTTGACGCCGGTCGAGGAGTAGAGCGCGGCGCCGTCGCGCCGCGCGATAGGCGGCGACCATGCTCGCGCAGCGTCGCGGCCGGAATGCCGGTCACCTGGTCGGTGCGCTCGGGCGGCCACGCCTCCGCCAAGCGCTCGACCTCGTCGACAGCCTGGTCATGAAGCGCGCGACGCGCTCGCGGTCGACGCCGCCTGGTCGCGATCAGCTCGTGGAGGAACGCCAGGTAGAAGAAGACGTCGGTGCCGGGACGGATGAAGACGTGCTCGCCCGCGACCTTCGCCGTCTCGGTGCGGCGCGGGTCGACGACGAAGACGTGTGCCGCCGCGCGCGCTCGATCTCCTTGAGCCGCTTGCGCGGGATTCGAAACCTGCAGAAAGCTCCACTTCGAGATGACCGGGTTCGCGCCGACGATGATCAGGCACTGCGTGCGGTCGACGTCGGGGAACGGCTGCGTGAAGCGGAAAGCCGTACACGTGGCGCGCGACCGCGAACTTGCTCGAGCAGTCCTGGGTCGCCGACGAGTACATGCTCGCGCGCGCCCATGCCGCGTCATGAACCCCTGCGCGAAGATCGGGTGCAGGATGCCGAACCCGGCCGCGGTGCCGACGTACATCGCGATCGCGTCCGGCGCCGCGCTCGCCGAGCAGCGCGCAGCTTGGCGCCGATCTCGCCGAGCGCCTGCTCCCACGAGACGCGCTGCCACTCCGCTCCCGACGCGCTTCATCGGGAAGCGCACCCGGTCGGGCGAGTCGTAGAGCTGGTGCTGCTTCAAGCCTTTCACGCACGCGAAGCCGTCCGTCGCGACGTGCTCCGGGTCCGGGTCGATGCGCTGGATCTTGCCGCCGTCGACCGTCACGCGGAGCCCGCAGAGCGCCTCGCAGATGCGGCAGAAGGTGGTGACGGTCTCGGCCATGCGACCGGCGTAACGGGAAGCCACCCGCCCGGTCAATAGACGGTCGATCGACGCCGCGGACCAAGCTCGGTAGGAACGAGGCCATGGCACCCGACCTCGAGCACATGGAGTACACGATCGCCCGCTGCCGCGTCGTCCTGTCGGTCGCGGCGCTGGTCGGTCGTCTACATCGATCCCGAGACGCCGCTCCTCGCGCAATGGATCCCGTTCGTCAGCGGACGCTTCGTGATGGACCCGCGGCTCTTCGCGGTGATGGCGGCGTACGTCGCTCTACAGCGTGCTCATCTACGTCGGGCTCCGCCGCGGCGGGCGCTGCCGCCCGGCTTGCCTCGCACGGACCGTCTGGACCGACGTGCTCTTCGGAGCCGCGATCGCGGTCATGACCGAGGGCGTGACCGGGCCCGTCGTATCCGTTCTTCGCCTTCGCGGTCGTGACGAGCGGCATGCGCGGCGGCCTCCGTCAGGCCGATGACTGGTCACGGCCGTGAACCTCGGGCTCTATCGTCTGCCTCATTCTCTCTCGCGCCACGGCAGCGCCGACATCTACATCATGCGGCCGGTCTACCTCGGCATCACCGGCTACCTCGTCGGCTACCTCTGGCAGCAGCGGCTCGAGCTGCAAGAGCAGATGCGCCAGCTCGAGGTCGCCGAGCAGCGCCACCGCATCGCCCGCGAGCTGCACGACGGCTACGCGCAGGCGCTCGCCGGCATCAACCTCCGCCTCGAGGGCTCGCGACGGCTCCTCGCGCGCCGACGACGTCGGCGAGGCGCTCGCCGAGCTCACGGATCTCCAGACGAGCGTGCAACAGCGAGTACGACGACCTCCGGCACTATGCCCGCTCGCTCGCCGGCGTCGAGCCGACGCCGGACGCCGACGAGCAGCGACCCGCGACCCACCTCCGCGTCACCGCCGAGGTCGCCGGCTCGGTCGACCTCGTCGAGCACGTCCTCGGGATCGCCCGCGAGGGCGTCCGCAACGTCAAGCGTCACGCCCACGCGCGCTCGGCCCAGATCGCCATCCGCACCGAGCCGGCGCAGGTCCGCATCGACATCGAGGACGATGGCGTGGGATTTGCTGCGGCAGACGTGACCCCGTGGTCGATCGCCTCGCGTGTACGCGAGATCGGCGGCCGCATCGAGATCGTGAACGACCGCGCGCAGGGAGCGCACCTGGCCATCACGCTGCCGAACGGCTGAGATCCCATGTCGACCCTCCGTCTCGTCATCGCCGACGACCACCTGCTCTTTCGCCAGGGCCTGCGCTTGCTGCTCAAGTCGGAGCCCGAGCGTCGAGCTCGTCGGCGAGACCGACCGCGCCGACGAGCTGCCCGGCGCTCCTCGCCCGCACGCCGTGCGACCTCTTGCTCCTCGATCTCCAGATGGAGCGGAACGCGCTCGCCGACATCGACACGCTCGTGCAAGCGGGTGCCGGTGATCGTGCTGACCGCGAGCGAGGTGCCCGCCGACGCGGTCGCGGCGGTCCGCAAAGGCGCGCGCGCCGTGGTCTTCAAGCGCTTCGCCGTCGAGACGTTGATGGACGCGATCCGCATGGTGGCGAGCGGCAACGTCTGGCTGCCGGCGAGCCTGCAGACCCAGATGGCGGAGCGCCTGCGGGCCCGAGCGGCATGGCGCTCTCGCCGCGCGAGGAAGAGATCCTGCGCTACGTCGGGCAGGGAATGCGCAACGCCGAGATCGCGAAGAGCTCTCGGCATCGGCGAGGAGACCGTGAAGACCCACCTCACGAAGATCTTCCGCAAGGTCGGCGTTCGCGATCGCATCGAGCTCGCGCTCTACGCCGCGCGCACCGGCTCGTCTCTGACGCTTCACCATCCCCGTGCGAGGGATGGTGACTAGCTCGATCAGGTACGCGAATCGTATCCGATCGAGCTATCTAACTCCGCGTAATAATTGGGCATCGCCGCCTCGTTATGCAGGCGATAAGCGCGCGCGCGCGACACGCACGTGCGCACGCTTCTTGGGCGAGCGTCGCTGGTCCTGGATTTGCTCCTCCGCTTCGCAATCGAACTCCCGAGGAGGACTCCAGCCATGGCGAATGTCGTTTCGAACAGTTTCTCCGCAAACCGGCTGACGCGTCTCGGCAGCCGGCTCCGCGATCCCGAATGGCGTCGCTTCGGGTATCTCTTGATGGCAGGCAAGACGCTCGGCGTGGCGTTCCTCTTGGTCGCGCGTCTTCGCGATCTCGAGCTTCCTCGGCGCCGAGCTCCGCGCGCCGACGACGCGCCGCCGCTCACCGGCACCGACATCGTGAATCCGATCAACACCGTCTGGACGCTGGTCGCCGCGTTCCTGGTGTTCGGCATGCAGGCCGGCTTCACGTTCCTCGAAGCCGGCTTCTGCCGCTCGCGCGAGACCGTGAACGTGCTGATGGAGTGCGTCGTCGACACCTGCCTCTGCGGGCTCCTCTTCTACGCGTGGGGCTTCGCGTTCATGTTCGGCTCGGGCACGCCCTTCTTCGGCACCGAGTTCTTCTTCCTGCAGGGTGCGCCGGCGACGTACGGCTCGACCGGCGTCGCGTTCCTCGCGTTCTGGCTCTTCCAGTACGCGTTCGCCGACACCTGCTCGACGATCACGTCGGGCGCCATGATCGGACGCACCGGCTTCGTGGGCGACCTCGATCTACAGCGTCGGCGTCTCGGGCTTCATCTATCCGATCGTCGGCCACTGGGCCTGGGGTCCGGACGGCTGGCTCGCGCTCATGGGCAGCGAGGGTCATGCCTCACCTCGCTCGGCATGGGCTTCCACGACTTCGCGGGCTCGACGGTCGTGCACACGATCGGCGGCATGGTGGCGCTCGCGGGCGCGATCGTCCTCGGACCCGCATCGGCCGCCGCTTCAAGCGCGACGGCGGTGGACCCATGCTGCCGCACGATCTGAGCGTCGCGACCGTCGGCGGCTTGATCCTGTGGTTCGGCTGGTACGGCTTCAATCCGGGCAGCACGCTCTCCGCGATGGACTTCGAAGGCATCGGGCGGGTCGCCGCCAACACGACGCTCGCCGCGTGCGCCGCCGGCCTCGCCGCGATGTTCTTCGCCTATCCGAAAACCAAGACGTGGGACGTCGGCTTCACGGTGAACGGCTTCCTCGCCGGCCTCGTCGCGATCACCTGCCCCTGCTACTGGGTGTCGCCGACGGGCGCGATCATCTTGGGCGCGATCGCGGGCGTCATCGTGGTGGTCGCCGTCGACGTGCTCGAGTATCTCGCGCATCGACGACCCGATCGGCGCCGTCCCGGTGCACGGCATCTGCGGCATCTGGGGCACGCTCTCGCTCGGCCTCTTCGCGTCAGGCCAGTTCGGCGTGAGCGGCCCGCTCGGTCCGGACAACTCGGCGCCGCTGACGGGCCTCTTCTACGGCGGCGGCTTCACCGTGCTGACCGCCCAGATGATCGGCAGCGCCGCGGTCGTCGTCGCGACCTTCGGCATCCTCGATGGCCATGTTCGTCGCCATCAACGCGCTCGGCATCCTCCGGGTCTCGACCGAAGGCGAGATGCAGGGCATCGATCTCCACGAGCACGGCATCCCGGCCTATCCCGAGTACGCGCTGCACAGCTCGGCGAGCGCCGCGCGGCGCTACCGGAGTTCACGGCGGGGATGGCGCACCAAGCTTCCGCGGCCGAGCGGGTGCGTCGCGCGTTCCGGGATTGGCGAGCTCGCGACGTGCCTAGCCGCGATCGTCTCTCCGCCTCGCGCTTCCCTCGATTATCCGCCTGCGAGCTGACTAGCTTCCGACGCCGCCGCCGGAGTCCGAACGACTCCGGCGGCGTACGTTCGAGAGGCTTGCATGGAAGAACTCGTTGCTAATCCCGCCTTTCGCACCTACGCGTTCTGCTCCGCGATCCTCGGCGTCAAGATGCTGTACTCCGGCGTCCACACCGGCACGACGCGGTCGAAGCATCAGGGCTTCATCAACCAAGAGGATGCGACGGTCTTCGGGCCGGGGGTGCCGTAGCGCACGAGCAGGAGACGCCCGAGGTCGCCCATGCGCTCCGCATCCAGCGGAACGACCTCGAGAACATTCCGCTCTTCTTCGCGATCGGGCTGGTCTACGTCCTGAGCGGGCGCCTCGCCCTTCGGCGCCCGCTTCTTCTGCTGGATCTTCACGCTCGCGCGCCTCGCGCACGTATTTCTACACGAACCACATCCAGCCCTGGCGCGCGGTGAGCTTCGTGATCGGCTCCGTCGCGATCGTCGGGATGATCCTGCGCGTCATGCTGGAACGTGCTCTGAGGGACCGCCTCATGGCGACGATCGACCACCTCATCCTGCCGGTGAACGACGTCGCGGCGAGCCTCGCCTTCTACGTCGACGTGCTCGGCTTCACGGCGGACGGCTCGCGTCCGCCGTTCACGGTCGTGCGCGTGAGCGCCGACTTCGTCCTGCAGCTCGCACCCTGGGGCACCGACGGCAACGTGCACCTGGCGTTCGCGCTCGCCCGCGCGGATTTCGACGCCGCCTTCGCGCGCATCAAGGCCGGCGGGATACCGTACGGCCCGTCGCTTTCATTCGGTCGGCACCAACACCGGACCCGGCGTCGAGGACGGCGCGGCACGGACCGGGCCGACCCTCTACTGCACCGACCCGAACCGCCACCTGATCGAGATCCGCACCTACGACTCGTGAGCCCGTCCCGTTCGATCCCAAGAACGCCCCGCGAGGAGCTCTGGGCCCCGCTGAACGACCCGGCCTTCTGGGCCGGCGACCCGCACCCGCATTTCGCGCGTCTCCCGGCGCGAGGCGCCGGTCGTGTGGAGCCCCGTCTTCGGCTACTGGGCGCTCGCCCGCCACGCCGATGTCATGACGGTGCTCGCGCGACCCGGCGACCTTCTGCTCGGCGAAGGGCATTCTCGCGATGGAGATCGGCGTGACCTACCCGTTCCCGCCGACGATGATGCACACCGATCCCCCGAGCACTCGCGGTACCGGAAGCTCGTCCAGCCGGGCTTCGCGCCGCGCGTGATGCGCGCGATCGAGACCCGCATCCGCGCCCGTGCCGCGAGCTTCGTCGACCGCCTCGAGCCCGGCGTCCCCGTCGACTTCACGGCCGCGGTCGCCGTGCCGTTCCGGTGTCGATCATCCGCGAGCTCCTCGGCCTCGACCACGTCGACGACGCGCGCGTGCTGCGCTGGTCGGACGCCGCCATCCCGGGCTCGTCGCCGATGACGTACGAGGAGATCGAGGGCGGCGCGCGAGGATCAGCGCGCAACGCTCCTCGCCGCGACCATCGCCCGCCGCGGCACGGACGGCGACGACCTGACGACTGCGCTCGCCAACGCGGAGCATCGACGGCGATCGTCTCACCGACGACGAGATCGTGATGTTCCAGAACCAGCTCCTGATCGCCGGCAACGAGACGACCCGCAACATGATCTCAGGCGGTATCGCCGCGCTCGCGACCCGCCGGACGCATGGGCCCGCCTGCGCTCCGAAGCGACGGTAACGACCGGGCCGAGACGAATCGCCCGCGCCCGCGACCCGAGAGCACTCGCTTGCGAGTGCGACGCGAAAGTCGTCGCTCGCGACGACGACGATTGAAGAGTGGCTGCGCTGGACCACCCCCGTCATCTCCTTCCTCGCGCACCGCCACCCGCGCCACCGAGCTCGGCGGCGTCGCCATCGCCGCCGGCGACCCCGTCCTCATGCTCTACGCCTCCGCCAACCGCGACGAGTCGGTCTTCGGCCCGACCGCCGCCGAGTTCCGCATCGACCGCGCGCCGAACCCGCACGTCGCCTTCGGCTTCGGCCCGCACTTCTGCCTCGGCGCCGCGCTCGCGCGCCTCGAAGGCCGCGCGCTGCTGGAAGAGCTGCTCGCGCGCTTCGCGACGATCGAGCCCGCGGGCGAGGTCGTCCGGACGGAGTCGTCGGTGATCGCGGGCATCCGCTCGCTGCCGCTCGTCCTGCGCGCGCGCTGACGGATTCCGGTGCGAGGGGATGGCTCAGTGCGGCCGAGGGCCGGCGTTCGCGTCGCCCTCAGCTCGGGAAGCGCCCCTGCGCCCGGAAGCGCTCGATGAACGGCGCGTAGTCGCCAGGCTGCTGCTCCGTCTGGATCCGGTCCTTCGAGAGCACGACCCACGGCTGCTTGCTACGCACCCAGATATCGCCGACCGGCTCGATCCAGCTGGTGTCGTCGAGCGTCCGGCGCGCAGGCTCAAGATCCCTGCCGCGGGGATCTGCCCGTGCGCGATGCGGCTCCCGCAGTCGCCGCAGAAGAGTCCATAGCGGCGATTGCCGGCATCCGAGCTCCACTCGAATCTGCGCGGCTCGCCCGTCGGTGAACGCGAAGCTCGCCTCGAGCACTGTCGCGGGCGTCCCGAAGGCGCCGCCGCCGATCGTCTGACAGTTGGTGCAATGACAGTTGTAGATCATGAGCGGCGGCGCCGAGACCGCGTACCGCAGTGCCCCACACTGACACCCACCGACGAGTGGAAGCGAAACCATGCGCATGCTCCTCCTCGTGCGTGCGTAGCGTTGCTCTTGGCTACCTCAAGGTGACGGGTCGTGGATTTGCGTCGAGGCAATCGACACTGCCACGCACGCGCACGATGTGGGGACGCCGCCGGGTCCTCCGGCCTTGCCGCTCGTGGTCCGTATTGGCTTGGTTGGGGGGCGCTGATTCGCTCCGGCCGAGACGGACCCTGCGTCGTCCCCACATCGTACGCGTGCACGTAGCGGGCGTTCGAACGAATCCACTCATTGGGGTCAGTCGGACGTCACCATGTGGCGGAACGTGAGGTTGATGCGTGGGCCGACGGGACGGGTGGTCTTCTTCGAGGCGATGCGACCAGCGCGCGACGGCGGCGCCGGACATCAGCGAGCAGGCTGCCGGACTCGAGGTCGAGCGCGAGGCGCTCACCGTCGACGCGCTCGCGGAGCTCGAAGCGCCGGGTCGCGCCGAAGCTCACCGAGGCGATGTCGGGCTGGCCGCCGTGCGGCGTAGTCGCTGTCGCGATGCCATCCGACCGAGTCGCGACCGTCGCGGTAGAGGTTCGCGAGCACCGAGTTGAATCGCGCGTCCGGTCACCGCCTCGACGCGCCGGCGGATCGCGTCGAGCCGCGGCGTGGAGCGCGCACGGCGGGTGCACGACGCCCGAGTAGCGGTAGCCGACCGGGCCGTACATCGCGATCAGCCGCGGCATCGGCACCGTGCGGCCGTAGATCGTGAAGTCTTGCCGCTCCCAGGCGAGCTCGACCAGCAACCCCTGCAGATGCTCCGCGCTCGCGACCGGGTCGAAGCAGCCCGGCGTCAACGTGAAGCCGTCGGGCAGCGTCATGCGTCCAAGCTACACCGGCGGCGCGAACGTCGGATTGCGGGCGAGGCGGATGTCCTCGAGGCGGGTCTCGCAGCTCCGCCGCCAGGCGTCGGCGTCGGAGAGCACGTAGAAGCGGTCCTCCTCGACCGCGCGGAGCACGCGGTCGGCGATCACCTGGGTCGGGATGCCGCCCGCGACCGCCGCCGTGATGGCGCCGTTCACGAGCTCGACGTCGGGCGGCAGCGCGCCCGCATGGGCGCGGAGCGTCCGTCGGCCGGTTGCGCTCGCAATCGTCGATGCTTGGTCGCGACCGCCTCCGGGACAGAGCGCCGACACGCCGATCTTGCGCGCCGGTACCGCGGAGCTCGTGGTACAGCACTTCGCTGAGCGCCAGCACCGCGTGCTTGCTCATGTGGTACGCGGCCGCGTACGGGTTGGCGGTCGAGCGCCGCCATCGACGCGGTGTTGACGACGTGCCCCTCCTCGCCGCGCTCGAGCATGATCGGCACGAACGTGCGGATGCCGTGGATCACGCCCACATGTTGACGCCGAGCACCCACGCGTAGTCGGCGATCGGCTGGCTCCAGCAGAGGCCGCCCGCGAAGACGCCGGCGTTGTTGCAGACGAGGTGCACGCCGCCGAACGCCTCGAGCGTCTTTGCGGCGAGACGGTCGACGTCGGCCTGCTTCGTCACGTCGGTCTCGACGGCCAGCACCTCGACCCCGCACTCGCCGATCTCGCGCGTCGTCTTGGCGAGCGCCTCCGGCTCGACGTCGGCGAGGACGATCTTCATGCCCTCGCGCCCGAAGGTCTCGGCGAGCGCGCGCCCGATGCCGCTCGCGCCGCCGGTCACGACCGCGACTCTACCGCTGAGATTTTCCATGGACCGAGGACTCTAGGCCACGCGCAGCGGGCCCGACAAGCGCCGCCGGCACGTGCCGAGGCATGCTGGTGCACCGCCGTCGATGGGACGTGCCCGGCGGGCTGCGACGCCGACGGTCGAGGAAACGCGGACGGTGGAGGGCTCGTCGGCGGGTCCTGCGGAGCCGGCGCGCGTGAGCGGCGCGTCGCGGGCGCACTGGGCTCATGATCCGATCCGTTCATCCTGGGCGCATGGCACTCGTGAGCGCCCGGCGCGGCGCGGAAGAACTGCGATGGGCGCGCCTGACCGAGAACGGGCCTCGACGCGACGAGCCCTCCACCATCCGCCCACGCCGCCGCTGCTCGCACGAGGACGCGGCCGAGCAAAGTTCGTAACTGGGTTGGATGCTGCGCCACCCTCCCGCGTGGACGAAGCGGCGGGGATCAGATCGTCGGGCGCCGCCGGGCGCGAGCGGCGTCTTACGAGCTGCGGCGCCGAGGCGCGCGGGGAAGTGTCGGCGCGGGGGCACCCTCGGGCACACGGCGATCTCGGTCAGGAGCGCTCACCGCCCGTGCGTTCGCGACGCGCGGCCGTCGCGTACGAGGACCATGCGCCCCAAACGTCCCGATCAGTCACGAGCCCCGTTGCCCGCGCCGCACCGCTCACGCGCGACGGCTCCGTAGCCCCGCGCTCGACACCTCCGCGCGCGTTTCCGCCGGTGGCCGTCGCACCGACGAGGTCCGCCGCCCCCGTCGGCCTCGATCCTGGGATCGGGCCTGATCCCGAATCAAACGGAGACACTATGCGAGGCATCCGTCGCTTTGCACGCCACGGCGCGAGTATGGTCCCTGGCGATTCTCGGAGGTCCCCATGCATTCCCCCGACCCGCGTCGATCGCGCTCGCTGGACTGCTGCTGAGCATCGTGAGTCTCGCGCCCTCGCGGCTCGTGCCGGTGGCCGTCGCCGCCGCGCCGAAGCAGCGCCTGGTGCAGAAGCGCTATGCCCGCGTCACGACCGGCAGCAGCGTCAGCGTGAGCCTCAAGAAGGCGAACGCGGCCGGCAACCTGATCGTCGTCTACCTGGTGTGGGACGGCGCCGGGACCGCGACCCTCGCCGACGGCCGCGGCAACGGCTATGCGAGCGCCGTCGGACCGACCACCGCCGGCGACGGCGCACGAACGCCGCGATCCTCTACGCCAAGAACGTTGCCGCCGGTACCAGCAGCGTCACGGCGTCGTTCACGGCTCCCGTCGCGACGCGCGCGGTGCTCTACGTGCACGAGTACGCCGGCTTCGACGCGGTGGCGCCGCTCGAAGCGACGGTCAGCGCGGCCGGATCGTCGGCCGCGATGGCGAGCGGCGCCATCGCCGCCGCGAACGTCCACGACCTCGTGTTCGTCGGCGCCGCGTCCAACGGCAAGACCATCTCGCGCCTGAGCCACGGCTTCCACGTACGGGCGCGGAAGTACGGCAACCTGAGCGCCGACCAGATCCCCAAGACCGCGGGCGCCTACGACGTGACCGCGCTGCAGAAGGGCAGCGCCTGGGTGATGCAGGTCGCGGTGTTCCGCCGATCGGCACGGCGCCGTCGAGCACCGCCTATCCATTGAAGGTCAGCGCCAACGGCCGCTACCTCGTGGACCAGAACGATCGGCCGTTCCTCATCACCGGCGACTCGCCCCAGGCCCTCACGGTGAACCTCTCCGAGGCCGGAAGCCGAGGCGTTCCTCGCCGATCGCGAGGCCGCCGGCTACAACCTCGTGTGGGTGAACCTGCTCTGCGCCACCTACACCGGTGGGCGCGCCGACGGCAGCACCTACGACGGCATCGTGCCCTTCACGACGGCCGACGACCTGGCGACGCCGAACGAGGCGTTCTTCACCCGCGTCGACCACATGCTGAACCTCGCGGCCGCCCACGGGATCGTGGTGCTGCTCGATCCCGCCGAGACCGGCAGCTATCCTGAGCGTGCTGAACGCCAACGGCATCACCAAGGCCCGCAACTACGGCCGCTACCTCGGAACGCGCTATCGCGAGCTTCGACAACATCATCTGGATGAGCGGCAACGACTTCCAGAGCTGGCCGAACCCGGGCGACGACGCCGTCGTGCAGGCGGTGGCGCGCGGCATCCACGACACCGACGACCGCCACATCCACACCGTCGAGCTCGACTACTCGGTGAGCGGCTCGCTCGACGATCCGAGCTGGGCGCCGCTGATCGAGCTCAACGCCTCCTACACCTACTACCCGACGTACGCGCAGGTGCTCGCCGACTACAATCGTCCGAACGCGCTCCCGACCTTCATGGTCGAGGCCAACTACGAGTTCGAGCACAACGCCGCCGATCTCGGGACGCCGGAGATCCTGCGCCGGCAGGCGTACTGGGCGCTCTTGAGCGGCGCCGCCGGCCAGCTCTACGGCAACCGCTACACCTGGCCCTTCATCGACGGCTGGCAGGACAACCTCGACACGCCGGGCTCGGCGCAGATGACGCTCGTCAAGTTCCTCTTCGAGCCGCGGCAGTGGTGGAACCTGATTCCCGATCAGACCCACACCGTCGTGACCGCGGGCTACGGCACCTTCGCCGACGGCGGCGCGCTCGGCGACAACGACTACGCGACCGCCGCCCGCACCCCGACGGCGCGCTCGTCATGACGTACCTGCCGACGGTTCGCACCATCACCGTCGACATGACGAAGCTCGGCGCCGCGGTCCACGCGTCGTGGTACGACCCGACCGACGGCGGCTTCGACGCGATCGCCGGCTCGCCGTTCGCCAACAGCGGGCACGCGCGACTTCACGCCGCCGGGAACGCACGGCGACGGCAGCGCGGCGACTGGGTGCTCGTGCTGGAAGCGACGGGCCTGCCGCCCGACACCACGCCGCCGTCCGTGCCGTCGCGGCCTCCGGCACCACCGGGATCGCCGGCACCGAGATCGACCTCGCCTGGACGGCGTCGCACCGACGACGTCGGCGTCGCCGGCTATCGCGTCTACCGCGACGGCGTCCTCGTGAAGACGACGGCCGCGACGACCTCGGGCCGATACCGGCCTCACGCCGCGTCGACCGCCTACTCGTACACCGTCGCCGCCTTCGACTACGCGACCAATGCCTCGGACGCAGTCGGCTCCGCTCGGCGTCTCGACGAGCGCGCCCGACCCGACCTTCGTGCAGCAGAGCTACGCGACGCCGCAGACTCCGCAGAGCGTCGTCGCCGCGACCTACGTCGACGCCGAGACCGCCGGCGACACCAACATCGTCGCGATCGGCTGGAACGACACGACCGCGTCGATCACGTCGGTCGTCGACGCCGCCGGCAACGTCTATCAGCCGGCGATCGCGACGTTTCGCGGGAACGGGCTCAGCCAGGCCATCTACTACGCCGCGAACGTCGCGGCAGCGCGCCGGGCGCGAACCAGGTGACCGTCACCTTCGACCAGCCCGCGGTCTTCGTCGACCTCCGCATCACCGAGTACGCCGGCCTCCGCGCGAGCGCGCCCTTCGACGCCGGCGCGCTCGGCCTCGGGAGCGGCACGAACGCGGCGACGGGCGCCGTCACCACGTCCACCGCCTCCGAGCTGCTCTTCGCCGCCGGCATGACGAGTGCCGTCTTCACCGCGCCGGGCGCCGGCTACACGAGCCGCGTCGATCACGTCGCCCGACGGCGATCTCGTCGAGGACGCGCTCGCGGCGTCGCCCGGCAGCCACGCCGCCACGGCGTCGCTCAGCGGCGGCACGTGGCTGCTGCAGGTGGCCGCGTTCAGGCCTGGACCGTAGCCGGCGGCGTTCCGAGGCCGTGTTTGCCGCTGACCCCGGCCTTCAGGGCAGGCAGGTGAGCGTCAGCTTGTCCGAATCGCGGCGCGTCCTCGTAGGTTTCGGCGATCGCCTTCAACGACAGCTTCGCCGGCGACGGTCCTGCGGCCTTCTGACGCAGCGGCAGCGGCACCTCGAGCCAATCGGTGCAGACGTTGCGCCGGTCGGGTCCGACGATCGAGCCCGGCACCGTCGCGAACGCGGCACGCACGGCGGCCATGCTCGGCTTCTTCGCGGCCTTCGCGACCGAGGGCACCTTGAGCGTCCAGCTCCGGAGACGCGTCGGCGGCGTGCACGCGTCGACGTCGGTCAGGTCGGCGCACACCCGGACGTGGAAGAGACAGCTTCCCGCCACGCCGCCGTCGAAATCGCAGCGCGGGTCGTTGTCGGTACAGGCCTGGTCGTTCCGGAACTCGCCGTTCTTGTCGCGGAGCGGCGTGTTCGTCGGATTGTCGACGGTCCAGGCTGCGTGGTGCAGTCGGTCGGGCGGCTGCCGCCGCCGAGGATCGGCTCCAGCGTGCACGCTGGGTCGCAGCCGTCGCCGATCTCCTGATTCCCGTCGTCGCACTGGTCCGGTCCGCAGCCGGGGACGATCGCGCCGTCGCCGCAGACGAGACCGATCTCGGCCTCGGCAGAGCGGCGTGCAGCCGTCGCAGTAGTCGCCGTTCGCGTCGTCGCACTCCTCGCCGTGCGCGAGGTCCGCGATGCCGTCGCCGCACGTCGGCAGCGCGCAGTTCGTGCGGCACGCATCCGGCGTCGTGTCGCTGTTCCCGGCCCCGTCGTCGCATTGCTCGCACTCGGCGAGCGTGACGCCGTCGCCGCAGACGGCGACGCTCGCATTGCAGGGGCGAACGACGTTCCCGACGACGACGCCATCGGCCACCCACGAGTTTACGAACGTGCCGTCCGGCAACGCCGCGGTCCGCACCTGCTCGACCGGCGCGTCGGCGATGAGGAACGGAAACGACAGGGCCGTCCCGTCGGCAGCGAGCATGTGGCCGCGGTTCCGGACGCAGCCCGGGTTCGGGCCGATGACGGGATACTCGGTCCAGACGACGAGCGGCCTCTCCGGCGGCGTTGAACGCGATCCTGCTGGAGGCCGAGGGCGGCACCCGTCAGTTCGGCGAGCCAGGTCGTCCCGAGGGCGGTGCCGTCGTCGGCAAAGCGGAACGCGAGAACCTCCGTCGGGGCCAAGCCAGGCCCCGATGCCGGCGCCCGAGACGACGAAGCCGCCGAGCGGGCTCGCGGCGACGCCGCCCACGATCACGGAACCGGTTCCGACGCTCACGGACGGCGTTTTCGGTACGCCGTTCGCGTCGTAGACGCGCGCCCGCCCGACGGGAACTGCCCGAAGTACGACCACGCCACCACGAAGCCGCCGTCCGGCATTGCCGCGACCGAGATCAACAGTCCCGAGGCTGTCGCGACCGCTGGCATCGACGACGAAGCTCGGCCCGCGCGGCGCTCCGGCGCCGTCGAAGAGACGAGCCCGGAACTCGTCGTTCTGCGCCCACACGAAAACCGCGCCCGACGGGAGCGTCGCCAACCTCAAGGTCACCGAGACGCCGCCCACCGGCACGTCGCTCACGCCGAACGCGGGAGCGATGCCGTCGCCGAGGACGTCGAGCCGCCGGCCGCTGATCCCACCGATGCCGCCCCCGCCGTCGTCGAAGTCGCGACGTAGCCGCCGCTCGCGTCGGCGGCGAGGCCGCGGACGTAGCCGACGTTGCCGAGCACCTTCGGCGGCCCGAACGGCGAGTCCGGCGGCCGACATGCGCCGCACCGAGAGGTGCGGGCCGTTCGCCGTCCACGCGAACAAGACCGACCCGTCGGTCGCGACCGCGACCTCCGCGTTGAGGGCACGCTCGACGAGCGGTGCGGGCCCGACCGGGAACGTCGGCACGACCGTGAGCTGCGCCGCGACGGGTGCGGCCGTCGCGAGCATGGTCGTTAGAAGCGCGAGAACAGCAGGCCTTCGAGACAGGGCGCGAACTGGACCATCGTGGCATGGGGGACGCCTCCGGTTGCGTGCTTCTAGTGCGATCGAGGTCGCGGCGATCAAAGAGAATCTCGATGACGCAGCGCTCTCTACCGGGCGCGTGCCCGCTCAATGCAGGATGACCGCGAGCGAGTGCGAGCAGCCCAGGAGACTGGGGGATCTCGTTCTCACCCAAGTGCCATGCGCTACTGCGACGCGCCGATCGATCGCATGAGCGGCGGTCGAATGCGACGCGCCGATCGCAGCGCTCCGGCTCCGCAGACCCGCGAGCGACCCTCGCCGCGCGCATTTCCCGACGGTCGCCGTCGCAAGAGTAGGCCCGGAAATGGCTGTGCGCCGGTCGGGAACTAGTCCGCGACGTCCTTGAACTGATCCGCGCTCTGCTTCTTGGCAGGCCCGCTGTAGACCGCCTCCCAGCAGAGGCCGTCGCTGTTCTGGATCTGCACGATCAGCGGCTGCACGATGGTCGTCAAGTCGGGCATCGCGAGCGCCGGGCCGCGGGCCTGGTACTGGATCTGCGCCTTGCCGATCGCGCCCTCTCTGAGCTTGAGGCTCTGCCCGCCGTCGGGGGTGAGCTCCTTGTCCTTGTAGGCGAAGCCTTTCGTGCCCGTCGCCTTCCAGCACGGCTTGCTGCCGCAGGTGCCGCCCGCCGGGTTGGTGATCGCGAACCGCAAGCCGGTCTGGTCGTAGATGCACACCTGATAGCTCGTGCTCGCGATCGGGTTGCCGAGCTCGGCGAGCGTCGTGCGGTTGCCCTTCGACCATTTCCACTTGAGGGCGTCCTTGGTGTCGACGGTCTTGTTGCCGAGCTGGATCGACGCCTTCATCGGGACCCACGGCGTGCGGCAGCCGCTGAGCGGTCCGACGGTGCAGCCGAGCCCGGGCTCGACGAGACAGGTCGGCGAGCAGCCGTCGCCGGCGTCCTGGTTGCCGTCGTCGCACTCCTCAGTTGCAGCTCGGCTCGCGCGTGCCGTCGCCGCAGACCAGCGAGTCGCCGGTGCACGCACCCGCGACACACTGGTCGGCGTTGGTGCAGAGCGTTGGCGTCGTCGCAGCTCGTGCCGTCGGGCTCGAACCCGTCGCTCGCGACACGCGGCATCGCGTGCCGGTGCAGGTGTCGGCGACGTCGCATTGTCCGGCGTCCGGACGGCAGACGCGTCGTCGCCGGCTCGAAGGCGTCGGCGGGACAGTCCGGGCCGCTGCCGGTGCAGCTCTCGGCGACGTCGCACACGCCGGCGCTCGCCCGGCACTCGGTGCTCGCCGCCGCGAAGCCGTCGGCGGGACACGCGGCGCCGCTGCCGGTGCAGGTCTCGGCGACGTCGCAGCACGCCGGCGCTCGCCCGGCACTCGACGCTCGCGGCCGCGAAGGCGTCCGCCGGACAGTCGTTGCCGCTCCCGTCGCAGCTCTCGGCGACGTCGCAGACGTCGGCGGCGGCGCGGCACTCGGCCGTGCTCTTCGCGTCGGCGGGACAGGCGACGCGCGGCGCCGTCGCAATTCTCGGTCACGTCGCAGACGCCGCCGGACGCGCGGCAGACCGTCGACCGCCGGCTCGACTTGATCGGCCGGGCACGCGTCGCCGACGCCGTCGCAGCTCTCGGCGACGTCGCAGACGCCGCCGCTCGGCCGGCAGACGGCCGTGCTCTTGGCGTCCGCCGAGCAGTCGGGCCGCTTCCCGGACACGCGTCGACGAGATCGCAGACGCCGGCCGACCGGCCGGCACGCGGTCGTCGCGGGCTCGAAGCGCGTCGGCGGGACACGCGTTGCCGATGCCGTCGCAGCTCTCCGCGACGTCGCAGACGCCGGCCGAGGCGCGGCACTCGGCGGTGCTCTTGGCGTCGGCGGGACAATTGTTGCCGACCCCGTCGCACGACTCGACGAGGTCGCAGACGCCGCCGCTCGGGCGGCAGACCGCGCTGCTCTTGGCGTCGGCCGGGCAGTTGGGGCTCGGCACCCGTGCAGTTGTCGGCGACGTCGCACACGCCTCCGGGCGCGCGGCAGAGCGTGCCCGATCCCACGAGCGTGCAGCTCGCCGTGCAGCACGTCGTGCCGCTGCCGTTTCCGGCGCCGAGATCGCAGACCTCGTTGCCGCGCGACTCGACCAGGCCGTTGCCGCAGATCGGGAGCGGCGTCACCGACCAGCCGGCGCCGCCGCGGTTGTCGTCGAGGATCTTGCCGTTGCACGTGAGCGGCGCGACCGGTCGTCGCCGACGCGCCGCCGGCGCCCTGAAAGCCGATCGTCGCGGTCTGCCCGTTCGCGAGCGGCTGACTCTCGCGTGTACTTCACGACGATCGTGTTCGAGCGCTCGTGGAGCTGCACCTGCATCGTCATGTCGTTGTTGTCGGCCGGTGTCGTTCTCGAAATCGACGTCGACGATGAAGGTGCGGTTGCCGCTGCTTCCGACCGTGCCGTAGCGGATCGCCGGTGTTGATGGTCCGCATGCTCGTCCCAGTAGAAGCGCGAGGAACGGGTTCGTGTGGGCGCGGTCGGCAGGCAGTCGTTGCTCGGGTCGCTCGTCGCCCGCCGTGTTGCCGCCGAACTCGAGCCAGCCGTTCGTCGAGATCGCGACCGTCGTGTAGCTCGACGCCGTCGATCGTGAACGTGAACGGCAGCGTCGCGTTCGCGATCGTCGTCGTTGCCGCTCAGGCTCGTGAAGCCGCTGATGTCGTCGGAGCTGTGGGCGATGATCCCGTGCAGCGCCACGGACCCGTTCGCCTGCGGCTGCACCGACCAGCCCTCGTGGTTGGCGTCGTTGTCGTCGAGGATGACGGCGTTGCAGCTGAGCGGATACGCGTCCGACGACGCGCCGCCCGCGCCCTGGTAGCCGATCGTCGCGCCCGAGCCGGTGCGCGCCGCTCTGCTTGTCCCAGTAGCGGACGTTGATGAGATTCGACCGCTCGTGGATCTGCACCTGCATGCGGAAGTCGTCGCTGCCTTCCGAGCCGGCGTTCAGATCCTCCTCGAAGTCGACGATGTAGACGCGGTTCGGGCTCGCGCCGACGCTGCCGTAGCGGACGGTCGTGCCGAACGGGTTCAGGTCGTCCCAGTAGGCGGCGAGGAACGGGTTGGTGTGGGCGCTCGTCGGCAGGCAGTCGTTGGTCGGATCGCTGTTGCCGGACGTGTTGCCGCCGAACTCGATCCAGCCGTTGGTCGAGATCGCGATCGTCGAGTAGCTCGCGCCGTCGAGCGTCACGCTGAACGGCATCGACACGGGAATGACGTTGTCGTTGCCGGTGAGCGTCGGGAAGCCGCTCAGGTCGTCGGGGCTGTGCTGCATGACGGCCGAGAGCGTCACGTAGCCGGCCCGGCCGACGTCCGCCGACCAGCCCTCCTCGTCGCGGTTGTCGTCGAGGATCTTGCCGTTGCAGCCGAGCGACTCGACCGCCGTCGCCGACGCTCCGCCGGCGCCTTGAAAGCCGATCGTCGCGTTCTGGCCGTTCGCCAGGTTCTCCGAGCCCCGGTAGCGCACGGTCACCGTGTTCGAGCGCTCGTGCAGCTGCACCTGGAACTGGATGTCGTCGGCGCCGTCGTCGCCGCTCGTCTTGGTGTCGAGGAAGAAGTCGGCGAGGAACACGCGGTTCGGGCTCGACCCGACGACGCCGTATTGCACGCTGCTGCTCCCCGCCGTCTGCATGTCGTCCCAGTAGGGCGCGATGAAGGGATGCGTGTGCGCCGCCGTCGGCAGACAGTCGTTGGTCGGGTCGCTGTTCCCGGCCGTGTTGCCGCCGAGCTCGAGCCAGCCGTTGGTCGACATCGCGACCGTCGTGTAGCCGACCCCTTCGACCGTGAAGGTGAACGGCAGGGTCGCGTTCTGCACGACGTCGTCGCCGCTGAACGTGAGCAGGCCCGGGATGTTGGCGACGCTGATGTCGTCCGGACTGAACGCTCATCACGCCGCCGAGCGAGACGGCGGCGCGGACGGGAGCGGCGGCGAGGATGAGGCCGACGAGGGCGAAGAAACCGGACGGAGCGCACGAAGTCATGGGACACCTCGAGTCGAGAGGGTGGTGAAGCGACGACGGAGGGCGGACGCTAAAACCGAGCGGGGCGCGCGGTCAAGGACTATTTCAGCGGGCGGTGCGCGCTCACCGCCGCGCGACGCGGGCCTCGAGCGCGACGAGGCGTTCCCGCACGTCGAGAGCGATCGTCAGGCGCTCGTCGAGACGGGCAACATGGGCGGTCATCTCGGCACGGAGGCCGTTGGTCTCGGCGCGAAGCGCCGTTCATCTCACTGTGCAGACCGTTCATCTCACCGCGGAGACCGGTCAGCTCGCCGCGCACCCCAAGGATCTCGCCGCGGAGCAGGCTGAGCTCTGCCCTGCATCTCCACGCCGGAGACCGTTCACGCTCGCCGCGACCGTGTTGACGTCCGCCCGCAGCGACTCGAGCTGGGGCGCCACCAGATCCTGCATCGCCTGCTTCACGGCCTGGTAGATGTTGCCCGCCACGGCCACAGGGATAGCGCGCAGCGCCCGGCGGGCGACAACGCTACGAGTACGCGCGGCTCGCCTCAGGTCGCCGCGGTCACCACGAAAGCGGCGGATCTCGGTCACCAGGAAGTCGACGAAGGGCGTCGGCACCGACGGCAGCCGCACCTCGCCGGTCTGCTCGCGGATGTCGAGCTGCAGGTGCTCGAGCCGGCCCGTCGCGTCGCAGATGCGGCCGTGGATCTCCCGGGTCTGCACGATCGCCTCCCATACGATCCGGCGTGCCGCCTCCCGCAGCCCCTCGATCTCCGCGGCGAGCCGTTCCGCCTCGACCTTGAGCGGCCTCACCGAGTCGGCGACCGCCTGCCGGCGGGTCGCGACCAGACGATCGACGACGTTTACCTCGTTCTCCACAGCCTCCCGTTTGGTCGCGCGCATCATCCCCTCCTCCGGACGAGATAGTGCCGACGATGCTAGCCGATCTCGGCGACCGTTCTGCTGCGATCGTGTGACCGCTGCGTTATCGATCGGCCGCGAAGCGCCGCTCGAACGCCACCGCGCCGGCCGGCGGTGACGATCCGCACGGTGAGCTCACCGGACTGGTCCGATCTCGAGCTCACCGAAATTGAAGTAGGTACGCGCCTGGTCGATCGAGGTCACGGGCTCCGTCGGACCGTGGAAGTAGAGCCGCTCCGGATGAAGCGTCGGGTCGACGTCGGGGCGCGGGAAAAATCCGGCGCTCAACGGACCGCTCGTGAGCTCGAGCATGCGGAAGCCGGGAAACGGCGTCGAGCGGAAGCCGGTCGCGAAGTGGACGTCGGTCGTGAGCCAGACGAGATTTCGGACTGCACCGCGCGGAGGCCCGTGAGGATCGCGACGAGCTCGCGCTCGAAGCCCTGCCGCGTGCCGCCGTCGGCCCAGCCGTCGCCGCCGGTCGGGATCGACAGCGGCACGCTCGACACGACGACCTTCCACGTCGCCTTCGATCGCACGAGGCCGCCGATGAGCCAGCGCCGCTGCGCCTCGCCGAGCATCGTCTTCGGATACGCGCCGGTGTCCGGGTCCGCGTTGCGCGTCACGGTAGCTTCGCGTGTCGAGGAAGAAGACCTCGAGATGACGGCCCCAGCGCGCCGAGCGGTAGAGCCGCTCGGCGTCCACGATCGGCTGATAGTCGACGTACGCCGCGCGGGCCGGCGCCAGCCTCGGCTCGGATGGGGCATCCGGGAGCGTCTGATTGTGCGGACCGGCGTCGTTTTGCGTCTCGTGATCGTCCCACACGGCATAGTACGGGCGTCGTCGCGAAGAATCGCTTGCGTCGGCGGGTCGGCGCGGTTGTACCGCCAGTGCTCCCAGAACGCGGGGACCGCGGCGCGGCGCCGGGCTCGGGCCGACGACCTGCGGGTTGCCGAAGCGGCCGACCGCGGCGCACGCATCGTCGGCGTAGATCATGTCGCCGAGCGCGACGAAGAAATCGGGATGACGCTCGCTCATACGCTCGAAGATGGATAGCCCGGGCCGCATCGCGGCAGACGTTCTGACCGCCGACGTCGCCGCCCCAGAGCATCCGCACGCGCGCCGGCTCGCCGGGGTCCGGTGCGGTCCGAAACGTGGCCTCCGCGGCTCCGGCGAGAGGAATCGCCGCACCAGGCGCGACAACGCTGCACGCTACCGGGCCGAAGATTCTCGAGCGCCACTTTGCCGATGAAGTCGTGCTCGGCCGTGACGTCCACCGCCAACGGAGTCGCCGCACCGTCCGGCAACACGTGCAAGGTCGTCGCCCGATCGCAGCGGCCCCAAACGACGGCGAACGTCGTGCCGACCTCTCCGACGGCCACCCCATGCGTCAGCCGCGCCGGCGCGAGCGCCGGCGATGGCCGGAAGATCGGGCGACCACAACCCATCGCCAGGACCAGCAGGCCGACGACGCAGCACGTTCGTGCTCCGGATCGGGTCGCAAACGCACGCATTTCGTGGTTGTTCATTGAGGTCCTCCCCGAGCTCGCCTACGGTCGCACCACTTCGTCTTTCTGGAGGATACCGTGAGCGTGACACGAAGAAGCTCGCCGATACGGCGATGAAGGAATTCGAGAAATTTCATCTGATCCGCGCGCAAGAGGAGCCGCTCGCGTCACGCATCGAGGAATACTGGAAAGGCATCGCTGCGTTTCCGGGCGTCAGCACGCCGTGGTCGGCGGTCTTCGTCTCCTGGTGCGTCAGGCAAGCGGGCGCCGTGAAGAGCGAGTTTGCGTTCGCTGCGGCCCACGCGAAGTTCGTCTTCGCAGCAATCAAGAACACCACCAACGGAACGGGTGTGTTCCGGGGCCACGACGTGGCGGACCATGCGCCGAAGGTCGGCGACATCCTCAGAAGAATCGCGCCGGGAACCACTTCGACTTCGCGTTCGCCAAGTCCCACGACGGCTACCTCTCGCATTCGGCGATCGTCATCGAGGTCGGGACCGACAACACAGGGCCGGTACCTGCGTACCATCGGCGGGAACGAGGCCGACAGCGTCGGGCATGAAAGAGGTCCGGCTCGACACCGATGGTATCGTGAAGAACCCAAACGGCCTCTTCATCTCGGTCATCGAGACCCTGAAATAGGCAGGAGCGGCGGAGCCCGGCCGCCTCAGCGAAACGCCGGCAGGACGTGCTCGCCCATGAGACGGATCGAGCGCATCACCTTGTCGTAGGGGATCTTGTAGGGGTTCACGAGGCAGAGCAGGAGATCGCAGCCGGCGGCCTCGTAGCGGCGCGCGATCTCGATGCAGCGGGCCGGATCACCCACGACCGCCGAGCCCGAGTCCTTCAGGAAGTCGAACGTCAGATGCTCCATGCCGCCGCCGTCGACGACCGATCTTCAGCTGCCCGGCGTAGCCGTAGCTCCCGAGCTCGGCCATCCAGTCGGGGAGCGAGGCGATGTGGCGGACCGCCGTCTGCACGTACCAGGGAAAGGACTCGGCGGCGTCGGCGAAGGCCTCGTCGTTGCTCTCGGCGCAGTGGACCATCGTGAAGGTCGCGGCCTGCTCGTTCTTGAACTTGCCGACCGGCGCCGCGCACTCGGCGAGCCCGTTTCGATACAGCGCCAAGCGATCCTTCAAGTCCTCCGGCGGAACACCGACCGTGAAGGAACACAAGCCGAGCCCGTGCTTGCCGATCTCGAAGATGACCGTCGGGACTGCTGGTCGCGCCCCAGAGCGGCGGGTGCGGCTTCTGGAGCGGCCGCGGCAGCACGCGCCGCGGCGCGCCCATCTGCCAGTGCTCGCCCTGCGCCTGGTAGAGGTCCTCGGTCCACGCCCCGACGATGTGGCGGAGCGCCTCGGACCACATGGCACGGGTCGCGTGCGGATCGACGGCGAAGCCCTCGAGCTCGGCGCGCGTCGACGAGCGGCCGGTGCCGAAGCTCGACCCGCCCGTTGCTCAGGAGGTCGAGCACCGCCACCGACTCGGCGGTGCGGATCGGGTGGTTGTACGGCTTCGGCAAGAGCCGCACGCCGTAGCCGATCCGGATGCGCTCGGTGCGCGCCGCGATCGCGCCGTAGAGGATCTCGGGGTTCGAGCAGTGCGAGTACTCCTCGAGGAAGTGATGCTCGACGGTCCAGACGCTGTGGAAGCCGACCTCGTCGGCGAGGATCGCTTGCGCGAGCGCCGCGCGATACGCCTCGAGCTCACTGGTGGGGGTCCAGGGACGGGCGACGGGAATCTCGAAGAAGAGGCCGAATTTCATTGCGCACCCTCGCTTGGGAATGATGACGGTTGGAAGGCGCGGGATACGTCACCGCGTGGCTTCTCCGCAAGCCGCGCGGCCGAGCGGGTTTTCGCTGGACGCGCACGAAGAGGGCATGGAATACCTGACCTTTCGCGTCCGGACCCGACCGGCACGAGGAACCCCAATGAACCTCGCCGCGCCTCACCGATCGCCGTCGCCCGCCGCTGCCTACCGCGTCGTCACCGCGACGCTCCTCGCCGTCGTGATGATCGTGGCACTTTCCTAGGGTGACGATCACGAACACGCCGGAGGCCGAGGTCGCGATCAACGAGCGGCTGATCCGCGGCTTGCTGCGCGCGCAACATCCCGACCTCGCCGACGAGCCCTCAGCATCGTCGCCCACGGGTGGGACAACGTGCTCGCGCGGCTCGGCGACGCGCTCGTCGTGCGGCTTCCGCGCCGTGCCGTCGCGGCCGCGCTCGTGCTGCACGAGCAGCGTTGGCTGCCGGAGCTGGCGCCGCGTCTGCCGCTGCCGATTCCCGTCCCGCTCCGCGCCGGCGTGCCCGGCGACGGCTTCCCGTGGCGGTGGAGCGTCTGCCCCTGGTTCGACGGTGAGAATGCGGCCGCCGCGACGCTCGCGGACGTCGACACGGCGGCCGTCGCGCTCGCCGCGTTCGTCACGGCCCTGCACCGCCCCGCGCCCGCCGACGCGCCCGTGAACCCGTTTCGCGGCGTGCCGCTCGCGGCGCGCGCCGCCATCGTGCACGGCTACCTCGATCTCGTCGGCACGACCGTCGACCAACGCGAGGTGCGGCGGCGGTGGGACGAGGCCGCAGCGCTCCCGCCGTACGACGGACCGCCGCTCTGGCTCCACGGCGACCTCCACCCGGCGAACCTCGTCGTACGCGACGGATCGCTCGCAGCGCGTCATCGACTTCGGCGACCTCACGGGCGGCGATCCCGCGACCGACCTCGCCGTCGCGTGGATGCTCTTCGCGCCGCCGGCCCGCGCGCGCTTCCGGGCCGCCGTCGGCGGCGTCGACGACCGCACGTGGCGGCGCGCCGCCGGAAATGCGCTCGCCCACGCGCTCGCGTGTCTCGCGCGGTCGGGAGACGCACCGCTCCTCGCGGCCGTCGGCCGAAGAACGCTCGCCGAGGTCCTCACCGACGACGACTGAGGGCTCAGTCCGAGCGAATGCCCTGCAGCACCGTTTGCCGGGTCGCGAAACGCGCCGCGAGGATCCCGGCGAGCAGCGTCATCACGAGGACCAGCGCCACGGAGATCCCGATCGAACGCCACGCCGGGTGGAAGTCGAAGAAGTAGCCGATCAGGTAGCGGTAGTTGACCGTGATCCAGAGGTACGAGGCGATCGCTCCGACCACGCATCCGAGCGCCACCCCCATGGCGCCGATCGCGAGCGACTCGACCACGATCGCGCGCCGCACGACGTGGTCGCCGGCACCGATCAGACGCCAGAGTGCGAGCTCGCGACGGCGGGCGATGATCGCGGAGAAGATGAGATCGAGGATACCGGCGATGGTGACGATCGCGATCAACAGCTGGATCGAGTCGGTGAAGGCGAAGGCATTGACGAAGACGTCGCCGATGTAGCCGGAGCGCCTCCTGGCGCGCGTGCACGCGGAGCACGTACCGGCCGCGAACGGCGGCGGCGATCGCCGCGCGCACCTCGGCCTCCGACACGCCCGGCACGAGCGACAGGAAGAAGCGGTTCACCGTCCGGTCGGGCCAGAACTCCTGGTAGAGCCGGCGCGACATGATCACGCTGCCGCGCTCCGACATGTAGTCGCGAAAGACGCCGACGATCGGACGGCGGAGGATACCGCTTCGGCGTGTCGAGCTCGATCGGCATGCCGACGTGCAGGTCCATGCGGGTCGCGAGACTCGCCGAGATGGAGACACCCGTGCCGCGGCGAGTCGCGGCGACGGCGGTGGCCGGATCGCCTTCGTCGTACCAGTCGGGCCGCAGGCGGTCGGGACCGAGAAAGCCGTCGCTGCTCACCGTGAGGGCGATCCGCTCGCCCCGATACGACTGCCCGACGACGACCCGCAGCGTCTCGACCGAGCGCACCCCGGGCACCTTCTCGAGCACCGCCGTGAGCTCCTCCGTGACCGGCGTCTCGAGCCACCCGCCGTCGGTCGTGACCGCGCTCACCGTGAGATCGCCGCCGACCATGCTGCCGAAGTATTCGACGACCGATTCCGAGCCGCTGTGCACGAGGGTGGCGATCATCATCGACAGCGAGAGCGTGAGCACGATGGCGGCGACGGCGAGGCCGGTGCGGAGCGGCGTCCGCGCGATGGCGGCGGCGGCCGTGCGCCCGGCGGTGCCGGCGATCGTCGGCCAGCGCTGCCACAGGCGCACGCATCCCTGTACGAACGGAATCGCTAGCAAGAAAATCGAGAAGTGCCAGAATGCGAGCCCGAAGTTTCCCCAGGCGACGGAGCGCCATCGGACCTCGAGCACGATCGCGATGGCGCCGACGGCGATGCTGAACGCCCCCAGCCGAGGAGACGCCAGGTGCGCGGCGGCGGGTCGGGCGGCAAGCCGCCGAGACGGAGCACCGACGCGGGCTCGAGCGCCGCGATCCGGCGCGCCGCCGGCCAGGACGCCGCGAGCCCGACGAGAATGCCTATCAGCACGTAGACGGCCTGCTCGCGCGCGTCGATCGCGAGCGCCACGTCCGGGAAGCGGAGCTGGAAGAGCGCCCCGAAACCGACCCCGATCATGCCGGCGAGCACCTGTGCGATCGCGAGGCCGCACGCGAGGCCGACGAGAGCGCCCACCGACCCGAGCACCCCGGCTTCGAGCACCAAGAGACGCGCGAGGTCGCGCCGTCAGCACCGATCAGGCGGAGCGCCGCGAGCGCCGTCGCGCGCTCCCGCCGCACCGGTCGCGGTCGTGCTGTAGACGATGTAGCTCGCGGCGACCAAACAGAGCGCGCTGACGGTCCGGAGCAGCAGGCGCGCCGAGCCGAGCACGGCCTCGTACTGTGCGCCGCGCGCCGCCGGCACGTCGACGCGGAGCGTGGGCGGCAACGCGGCGGCGAGACGCGCCCGGACGGCTTCGCGGTCGGCGCCGGGCGCGAGCACGACGTCGATCCTGATCGACCAACCCTGGGCGTGCGAGCATGAGATCCGCCGCCGCGACGTCCATGAGCGCGAGCTGGCCCCGCAGGGCGGCCGCGACGCCGTCGTTCGCGAGCAGCCCGCGTACGACGAGACGCTGCACACCGCGGGCCGTCGTGGAAGTCGGCCTCCGCGCCGACCGCGAGCCCGTGGCGCTTCGCGACTGTCTCGCGGTCAGGAAGATCGCGCGTGGATCCTCGATGGCGCGGAGCATCTCGCGCCGGTCGGTGAGCGCAGTCACATGATAGCGATCGAGATCGTCCTCGGCGGAGAGGTCGGCCCCGATCAACTGGAACGCATCGGCCGGATCGTCGGCGAGGGCGATCCACCCGCGTATCAGGCCGACCGCCGCCGCGACTCCGGGGTCGGCGCGCACCACGTCGACAACCGAGTCCGCGAAACCGATCTCCACCGAGCCCGAGCGTCACCTCGAGATCGGCCGGACCCGCGCTCGCCGCGAGCACGCGGCGCGTGCTTTCGATCGCCGATCGTCGTACTGGTGTTGACCGCGACCAGGAGCGCCACGCCGGTCGCGACGCCGGAGACGACGATGAGCGCGCGCCCCACCCGGCCCGCAGTTGCGGAACGCTGACCATGCGGAAGAGGCGGAGCATGCGAGTCGAGCACATGACTCATCGTCCGGCCGGTCGTCAACGCTCGGATGCTCCTTTCCGGAATACTCGGACGCGCCCCCGCCAGTTCGGCGCGTGCTTGACCCCGCGCTTCGCCGCTGCGTATGCGAGCGCGATGACCGCTCCAGGTACTGCCCCTCTCGCCGGGATCCGCGTCCTCGAGGTCGCGAACTGGCTCGCCGCTCCCGCCGCCGGCGCGCTCCTCGCCGATCTCGGCGCCGACGTCGTCAAGGTCGGAGCCGCCGGAAGGCGACGTGTTCCGCGGCTATCGCATGACGTCGATGGGCTACACGCGGCCCTTCGAGCACAACTACGCCTTCGAGTGCGACAACCGCGGGAAGCGCTCGGTGACGGTCGCGCTCGATCGGCCGGGCGGGCCCGCGCTCGTACGCCGGCTCGCCGCCAAGATGGACGTCTTCCTGACCAATCTCATTCAGCCGCGCTGCGTGCGCTACGGCCTCGACTACCAGGACGTGCGGGCGGTGAATTCCCGCATCATCTATACGGCGTTCAGCGGCTACGGGCGGCGCGGTCCGGACGAGAGCCGTCCCGGCTTCGACTACGCCGCGTTCTGGGCGCGCTCGGGGATCATGGGCCTCCTCGGCGAGCCGCCCTCGCCGCCCACCGCTCTGCCGCGCCGGCCAGGGCGATCACACGACCGCGCTCAACATCTTGGCCGCGGTGCTCGCGGCGCTCCGCGTCCGCGACCAGACCGGCGACGGGCAATACGTCGAGGTCACCCTGCAGGGCACCGGCATGTACACGCTCGCGACCGACTTCCAAGCGGCGCTCGTCGCGCAAGAGCAGCCGCGCCGGCACGACCGCACGCGTCCCGCCAACCCGATCTGGAACTCGTACCAATGCGGCGACGGCGAATGGGTGCTCTCGGTGATGCCGCAACCCGACCCGTACTGGCCGCGCTTCTGCGCCGCCGTCGGCAAGCCCGAGTGGGCGGCCGATCCGCGCTACGACTCGCTCGCGAAGCGCCGCGACGAGACCGTCGAGCTGACGGCGGCGATCGCGGCGGCGTTCGCGTCACGACCTCGTGCGTATTGGACGGTGCAGCTCGACGCGCACGGTCTCATCTGGGCCCCGGTCGCGACGCTCCCCGACGTCATCGCCGACCCGCAGGCGCGCGAGATGGGCTGGATCACCACCATCGACCACCCGACCTACGGCCGCTTCGAGACCATCGGCACGCCGTTCCAGATCGCCGGCGCCGACATCGGCCCGCGCGGCGGCGCGCCGGAGGCGGGCGCGCACACCTTCGAGGTCCTGGCGGAGCTCGGCGTCGGCGACGACGAGGTCGCGAAGCTCGCGGCGGACGGCGTCATCGGCTAGCCGGGTCGTCCCAAGACGAGGCGTGATCGCGCACGCCGAAGGATGCCCACCGCACGGATGATCGCCACCGCTCGCGCCGGCGCGGGATGGTCGAGGCGTTTGTGGACGTTCAGCGCACGCCGGTGACACCGACCTGGGAGGTCGCATTTCGAGGTTGGCGCAACCGGCGTGTCGATGCGCTCACGCGCGCGGCTTGCTCGAACGGCGCCGCTCGCTCTCGCGGATCACGGCCGTCATGTCCGCGGCCGGCCGGATCTCGAAGGGTCCGGATTTCACACCCGGGTGCTTCGACATCAGCGCGACGGCGTGGTCCAAGTCTCGCGCCTCGAGGACGAGAATGCCGCCCACGACCTCTTTCGTTTCGGCGTAGGGTCCGTCGGTGACGATTACTTTGCCGCTCTTCCAACGCAAGGTCGTGGCGTTCCGCGCAACGTCGAGCCCTTCACCGCTGACGAAGTGCCCCTCCCTTCGCAGCACATCGTCGTAGGCGAAGCACTCATCCATCATGGCGTTCTGCTCGCGTGCGGACAGTCCTTCCCATTTGGTCTCGTCGTAGTATCCGAAGCACACGAATTTCATCTGGTCCTCCTCCGGGTTTCTGGCGATGCCGCTCGTCTCGCCACCTCGTCGAACAGACGGGGCAGAAATCGACAACGCCGTCCCCAGGATCGATGCGCCGAGCGCGACGCGCGTCAGTAGCCGTCGCTGCGCAGCCCACCCCAGGCGAAGCTCCCGTGCCCGACCTGCTGCCACTTGATCTTGAAATCGCTGAAGGTCGCCTGCAGGCATTGCCCGTTGCCCGCCTGCACCTGCGCCAGCATCGACGGATAGGAAGCGATCACCCCGGATGCGGCAGGCCGTGCATCGTGGTGATGAGGTTAGTGCGCGCGCGCGTCGAACTGCGCCTTCTTGGCGGTGAGCCGGATCTTGGCGGCGCCGTCGGGGGTAAGCTCGCGATCCTTGTAGGTGAAACCGGCCGCACCGCCGTCGGTCCAGCACGGTTTGCCCTGACAGAGCCCGCCGGCGGGTGCGACCACCTTGAGCACGCGCCGACCCTCGAGATAGAGGCAGAGTCCAACGTCGTCGGAGCCCGTGGGATCGAGATCGAGCGGTGTCGGTCCCCGCCACTGCAGCGAGACCGCCTGACGAGCCGGCTTCGCATAGGGCGTGGCGAGCTTGAAGCGCGCGCCGCCGGTGCTGGCGACACACGTCGAGCGCGCGCCGAAGACGCACGCGCCGGCCGTGCCGCACGACTCGCAGGCACCGCAATCACCGTCGCTCGCACACGGCACGGCCGTACCGAGGAAGCGGGTCACGAGAAAGTGGTAGCAGGTTCCGTACGAGTCGCCTTCCGGACACGGCTCGTAGAAGAGTCCGGCAACGACGACGTCGCCGTCGGGCTCGACCACGCCCGCCGACGCGTACGACGAGAAGCCGAGCGCCACGGCCGCCGTCGACCCGTCGTTGCCGAAGCTGGCGTCCGGCGCGAAGTCCTGGTCGAAGCGCGCCACCCCGCCGCTGAGCCGTAGATCCCGGTCTCGCCGGCGCCGATCGCGACGATCTTGCCGTCCGGCGCCAGCAACAGGTCGTCGAACCGGTACAGGCCTTCTCCGGGAAACACCACACCACCGCTGCCGAAGCCGCCATCGAGGACGCCGCCGTCGTCGAGCCGCAGCACGAAGGTCTCCTGCTCGACGATCGACCAATCGAGGACCGGATCGAGCTCGTTCGACGATCCGCTGAGGACGAGCGCGCCGCTCGGCAGGAGGAGGAGCGCCTCGGTGGTGTCGTAAGGTGCCGATCGGGTGTCCGAACGAGTGCTCGAACTTGCCGCCGACGCCGAAGGTCGGATCGAGCACGCCGGCGGCGTCGAGGCGCGCGGCAGTGACGTAGGTGCCGTTCCGGACCGTGGTCGGCGTCACCCACGACCAACCGGAGACGACGATGCGGCCGGCGGAATCGACGACGATCCCCGACGCCTCGTCGCGCCGGCCGCCGAAGTCGATCGTGACCGCACCACCGACGCCGAAGGTCGGGTCGAGCGTGCCGTCGGCGTCGTAGCGCAGGACCGTGATGTCGTCGGCGCTCGTGTCGGAGTTGCCGCGGCCCCTGTCGAGCGCGACCACGAACTTGCCGTCGTGCAGCACCGCGTGGGCGATCTCGAGGTCGTCGTCGGCGACGGTCACGATGCCGCCGCTGCCGAAGGTGTCGTCGAGCGTCCCGTCCGGCAGATAGCGGACCAGCATGCGCGTTGGAGGTGGTGATGGTGGTGACGACGACGATCTTGTGGTCGGGCTGGATCAGCACGTCGCGCGTCAGCGGGTAGTAGAGCGCCGGGGTCCGCACGACCCCACCGTCGCCGAAGGTCGGGTCGAGCGCTCCGGTCGCGTCGTAGCGCGCGACCGTCAGCGGATATCCCCGCCTTCCGTCTCCGAGAAGCCGGCGACGACGATCGCGCCGTCGTCTTGCCGGCCAACCGCGTAGGCGATGTCGAGCGCCTCGCTGAAACGGCTGAGGACGGTGCCGCGATCGCCGAAGGTCGGATCGAGATCGCCGGCAGCAGCGGCCGCAGCGACGGGACGGAGGAGCAACGCGCAGGGAGCACGACGGCCAGCGAGACGCGCGCATGAGGGGGGCCTCCCGGTGCGGCTCATACAGCACTTCGGGCTTCGCCCTCAACGACAAAACGCGGGGCCCCGATCGACGTGCCGCGTCGAACGGCTCGGGACGACCGCGCGCGATTCGTACCGCCACAGGCGGCGACACGCCCCGGACCTACTCGCCTCTAACGCGACCGCTGTGGTAGCCGTGAGCCATGGCTCGCACGCTCCCCGTTCGGTTCCTCGCAACGCTCGCCTTGGCCGCGACGTGCGCCTGGCCGAGCGCCGCCGCCGCTCAGAGCAAGCGCTACGTCTGGGCCGGCTACGCCCGCACGCCGCAGCGACGCGCTCGCCGACGTCGCGGCGCAGCCCTCTGCAGCAGATCCGCTGGCAGACCCCGGTCGACCTCATGCCGCAGCACGTCGGCACATTCCCTCCTGATCCACTACGGGTCGCCGCTCGCGACCCGCAAGAACACGATCATCGTGCCGGTGAAGACGGGCGCGACCGGTGGGTTCCAGGTCGAGGGCCGGCGCGGCAGCGACGGCGGGCTCCTCTGGACACACGTCTCCGACTACGCCCTGCCGCCGCACGACTGGACGCCGAGCTTCGCGCCCGCGCTCGGCCGGAACAAGCTCTGGATCCCCGGCGTCGGCGGCACGCTCGAGACCCGCACGCGGGTCGACGCGACCACCAACGCGCGCCTCGATCGCATCGCCTTCTACGGGGACGACGACTACGCGGCGAACCCGGCGGCCTACGCGTCGACCGTCTTCATCAATACGCCGCTCACCGTCGACAAGCGCGGGAACGTCTTCTTCGGCTTCCAGGTGACCGGCGCGAACCCGAGCTCCCTCCAGGGCGGCATCGCGCGGGTCTCGAATCGCGGCGTCGGCACGTGGGTGACGGCGGCGGCCGCGAGCGGCGATCCGTCGATGACGAAGGTCCCGCACGGGAGCGCACCGGCGGTCACGCGCGACGGGAAGACCGTCTACGTCGCGGTGAACGACGGCGAACGGCTGGGGGAACGCGGTCGGGTACCTCCTCGCCCTCGATGCGAAGACGCTCGCGACCCGCGCCTCGGTGCGCCTCCACGACCCCAAGGTCCCCGCGAGCGACGCGTTCCTGAACGACAACGGGACGGCGTCGCCGACGATCGGTCCCGACGGTGACGTCTACTTCGGCGTCCTCGAGAATCCCTTCCCATCCAACCACGCGCGCGGCTGGCTCCTGCACTTCGACCGCGACCTCGTGCTCGGCGGGACCACCGGGCGCCTTCGGCTGGGACGACACCGCCTCGATCGTACCGGCGACGCTCGTGCCCTCGTACCTCGGCATCGTCCGACCACCTCGTGATGACCAAGTACAACAACTACGCTGGAGTCGGCGGCGACGGTGTGAACCGCATCGCGGTCCTCGATCCGAACGCCGGCATGACCGATCCGACCTCCGGAATCACGGTGATGAACGAGGTCCTGACGGTCGCCGGACCGACCCCGACGACGACTTTCCGAGCATGCCGAACGCGGTCCGCGAGTGGTGCATCAACACGGCCGTCGTCGATCCGGTGACGCGCTCGGTGCTCGTCAACAACGAGGACGGCATTCTCTACCGCTGGGACCTCGTGACCGGGCGCGCTCACCGAGAGCGTCGTGCTGACCGCCGGCTTCGGCGAGGCCTACACGCCGACGATCCTCGGGCCGGACGGCACGGTGTACGCGATCAACGACGCGACGCTCTTCGCGGTGGGCCAGTAGCCTGGAGCCCGCCGTGTGACCGCCAACACCGCACGTCGCGCGACGACCGAGGACGAGCTCCGCGCCACGAACCAACGCTTCTTCGACGACCTCTGGCGCGACGCGCGCCTGATCGGCCCCGAGAGTTCAACACCTGGCCGCTCGTCGCGCAGCTCCTGACGACGGCCCGCCGCCGGCTCGAGGTGGCACCCGGGCTCCGGCCGCGCCTGCCCCTCGCCGGCACGCACTTCGTCGACATCAGCGCTCCCGCGATCCGCTGTCTCCGTGACGCCGGCGGGCACGCCGCCCACGGCTCGATCACGGCGCTTCCGTTCGCCGACGCCTCGTTCGATTTGGTCTGCGCCCTCGACATCGTCGAGCACGTCGACGACGACGGACGCGCGTTCGCCGAGCTCGTCCGGGTCGCGTCGCCGCGCGCGCGATTCTGCTTCTCGATTCCGTTGCACCCCGATCGCTGGACGACGCTCGACGACATCGTCGGGCACCGCCGGCGCTACGAGCCCGCGCGCCTCCTCGCGATTCTCGCCGAGCACGGGCTCACGGTGGAGCACACCGCCGAGCATTCCATGCAGCCCAAGTCGTCGCGTCTCGTCGACTTCGGGATGTGGTTCCTGATGCACAAGCGCGGCCGTTCGATCTGGTGGTACAACAACGTCTTCATGCCGCTCGCGATCCGCTTCGAACGGAAGCTCACATTGACGTCGGGTCTGGTCGACCTCGAACGCGCCGACGAGATCCTGTTGGTGTGCCGCCGGGCCTGACCGCGCGGTGACGCTGGCGATGCGGGAGGCGCGCGCTAGATCGATGCTTCTTCGTGCTCGAACTTCAGGATGTCGAGCTCGTGGAAGCGCTCGCGCACCCACGGCGAGAGCAGCCCGAGCCGCTTGCAGTTCGGGACCACCTTCGAGAAGAGCATCTTCTGGAACTCGCGCATGATCTCGGAGCTCATCACGATCTCGTGCGTCTCCTGGATCGGAAGTCCCATCTCCTCCCACACCTCGACCGCGTAGAGACGGTCGCGCATCAGGCGGCAGCCCTCGTAGGTGAACTCCTCGCGCTCGCGCATCTCGCGCTCGTTCAGCTCCTTGTAGACGCCCTCGAGCGAGAGCACGCCGAAGGCGACGTGGCGCGACTCGTCGCGCATGATGTACTGCGTGAGCTGCTTCAGGAGCGGCTCGTTCGAGAACTTCTCCATGAGGCCGAAGGCCGCCATCGCGAGGCCCTCCACCAGGATCTGCATGCCGAGGTACTTCATGTCCCAGCGCGAGTCGGTGAGGATCTGGTCGAGCAGCGTCTTCAGGTGCGGGTTGATCGGGTACTCTTTCTTGATCTTGTCGCGGAGATAGTGGTCGTAGGTCTCGACGTGGCGCGCCTCGTCCATGACCTGGGTCGCGGCGTAGTACTTCGGCCTCGATCCACGGCACCGCGTCGACGATCTGTGCCGTCGCGAGCAGCGCGCCCTGCTCGCCGTGCAGGAACTGCGAGAGGCTCCACGACAGCTGCTCCATGCGGAACTTGCGGATCTCGCGCTCGCTGAACTTGCTCCAGAGCCGCGTCCCGTAGAGCGGGTTGTTCATGTCGGGGAGGTTCTCGGCCTCCGGGTCGACGTCGATCGACCAGTCGAGCGCGGTCGCCTGGTCCCATTGGTTCTGCTTCGCCTTGTCGTAGAGGTTGCGGAGGCCGACTTTGAAGGTGTCGTAGCTCCACGTGTAGCAGGTGTCGAAGGTCGTCGAGAGGCGCTCGGTGAAGTCCTCGACGGCGTTGAGCGTACCTCGCGAATCTTGCGATTCGACATTGGCGAAGGCGACGGCGGGCTCGGTCATTGGGGTTCTCCTTGCACCGTCGTGCCCTGCGTGAGCATGCGGTGGGTCATGGTCGTGATCTCTTCGATGGTGATGTCCTGGCGATCGAGCCACCAGGACGTGACTTGCGTGAGCATGCCGACGATCGCTTGCGCGGCGAACGCCGGAGGAAGGTCGCGGAAGGCGCCGGCCTGCACCCCGGCGGCGAAGTCGCGTTCGAGATCCGCGATGAAGATCTGATGGACCTCGCGCAAGAGCTCATCGAATTGCGCGCTATGGCCGAAGAGGATCTTGAACACGTCGCGGTTTTCAGCGGCGAAGCGGAAGAAGGTCTCGCCGTTCACCCGGGCGCGTTCACGCGGGTCGGTGTGGGCGGCCTTGGCGGCATCCATCGCTTCCTTGGCGGCGAGCGTGGTCTCGCGGACCAGGTCGGCGAAAAGGGCGTCCTTGGTCGGGAAGTAGAGATAGAAGGTACCGGTTCCGACGTCGGCCGCGGCCGCGATGTCGGTGATCTTGGTCGCGTGGAAACCCTTGGTGGCGAGGAGACGCTTGGCGGCTTTCAGCAGCTGGTTTCGGGTCTTGGCGCGACGGCGGCCCTGTCGGCTCAGGTCGTCGAGGTTGGTGACGGTCGCGGTACGAGTCGACATGGGCTTTATGAATTTCAGTTCAGAACTGAATAGTGATTCAGCCATAGGCGGATAGCCGAGCAGTGTCAACCACCTTACTGAGCCCACCCCCGATCTGGACCCGCCGGATCGCCAACGAGCTCTGGAGCGGGGCGGTCACCCCGCTCACGTACTCGCTCCTCGCCGAGCCCATGGCCGAGCACATGGTCCGGCGCCCGCTCCGGACGGCCGGACTCGAGCGGCTCGCCGAGCTGCCGGTCCTCCGCCACCACGCGAGCCACGTCTACGTGAACGCGACGCTCCTCGCGGAGACGATCCGTCTCCTGCCGAGCGGCCTCCAGAGCGAGGGCCTGCTCGCCCTCCTCCCCGACGCAGCCCGCGAGGCCGCCGGTGCCGGCGCGTCGTGGCTCCGCGGCACTCGGCCAGGCCGCCGCGATCGCGCGAGCGGGCCTTCCGAAACGAGCCGAGCTGGGCCCCCTGGGAGCGCGCCGCGACCTTCGAGCGCGAGTGCGTCGAGGTCCGCCGCGGCTTTCAAAATCGGGGGACGTTCGGCGCCGAACCAGGGAGCCCTCGGCGCCCCTCGACGGACGAGCTGCGGGAGGAGCTGGTGCACGTGTCCGAGCGCCTCGGGCGCTACCTCGACGTGGTGAGCTGGGGGATGGTCTTCGCGTACGTCTTCTTCCACCTCATGCGCGAGCTCGCCGACCGCTGGGCGCCCGGCCTCACGGCCGAGCACGCCGCGCTCACGATCGGGATACCGGGGGTCGCCTCGCTCGACGCCCACTACGACCTCCACACGCTGGCCCGCTTGCTGCGCGCCGACCCGACGATCGCGACCGCACTCGCGGCGCACGAGCCGGCAACGGCCGGCGCGATCCTGCTGCGTGACGACGGCACGGCCGGCCGGGCGTTTCGCCGCTTTCTCGAGCAACACGGGCATCGCCTGACCGGCCGCGATCTCTCGTGCCCGACCTGGTCGGAGTCGCCCGCGATGGTGGTGGAGCTGGCGCTTGGCGCCGGGCCCGAGACCGCTCTCGACCGCGCGAACGTCGTCCGGCGCCGGATCGAGGCGACCGAGCGGATCCTCGCCGCCCTCGGCACCGGCCGCGGTCGGCGCGGCCCGCCGGGCCGTCTTCCGACCCGTCCTCGACTTCGCCCAGCGCTACTACGCGCTCCGCGAGAACATGCGCTACCACGCCGATTTCTTCCTGGCGCGCCTGCGCCAGGTCGTGCTCGCATTCGGGACGGAGTTGGTCGCACGCGGCCGCCTCGCGGCGGTCGACGACGTCTTCTGGCTCGACGTCGAGGAGCTCGTGCACGCGATCGACGACCCGACCCCGCTCGCCGAGCGCATCGCCGCGCGGCGCGCCGCCGAGCGTGCGACGCGCGCGAGCCGCCGACCGAGACCCTCGATGCACCGCCATTCGGAACGGCCGCGCCGGCCGCCGGCGTCGGCGGCGACGTCGTCGACGACGTCTTCGTCGGCGAGGTCGGCGCCCCGGCCGCTGCAGCGGTCCCGCCCGCATCGTCCGCGGCCCCGCCGATTTCGAGCGCGTCGCGGCCGGCGACGTCCTGGTCGCCGTCTACACCGATCCCGGGCTGGACGTCGGTGCTCGAGCGCGCCGCCGGCCTCGTGCTCGAGGAAGGCGGCGTGCTCTCCCACGGGGCGATCGTCGCCCGCGAGCTCGGGATCCCGGCGCTCGTCGGCGTGACCGGCGCGACCCGCGTGCTGCGGGACGGCGAGCAGGTCGAGCTCGACGCGAGCGCGGGCACGTCATCGTGCGCGCCGGGTGAGCGCGGTCAATACGGCCTGAACGCCGCGGCGATCTCTCTCCTGAAGAGATCGCAGGTCACGAGCCCGAGTTGCCGGTAGCTCTCGAACTGCTCCTCGTCGAACCATTGGTCGCCGGTGCTCTCGTGGGGAAGGCGTCGTGCAGGCGCTTGTACGTACCGACGTCGACGGGATCGGCGGTCGCGACCGCGGGCTTGCTGCACGACCAGACGACCGTTCCTCTTCCTTCCCGTCACAGCGCGCGTACTGGATCGTCGCCGTATAGCAGCGGTTGCCCTTGCATGTTCCGGCGTGATCGCCTCCCTCCATTCGATGTCGATCCCGAGGTCGACACGGATCTTCCGGATGGCGTTGCCGAGGTCCTCGAAGATCTCCGTGCCGTCGCACCCGCCGTCGACGACCACGATCGTCCGACAACGACGGGAGCACCATCTCGTAGAGACCGAGGTTCTCGAAGTGCCCGCCGTCCGAGAGGTAGACGTACTCGTTCTTGTCGTCGGTGAGGCCGAGGGCCTCCGCCATGAGCGGCCGCAGCGCCGATCGGGGTCCGTCTTTGCTCCAGGAATCCTTGCCGGCCGGCGATCGCGAGCGTCAGGGCGAGCGCAGTTTCCCCGCTTCCCCGCGCGAGCCGTGGGTCGATTTCGCCGGCGTCGCGGCGCTCTTGCCGATGATCCACGTAGCGACGCCGCTCGAAGCCGGACAGCGTGATACAGCGCAGGTCCGCACGGGCCCCGAGGCGTTTGGGCCCAGGCCCAGCGGACGAGGATCGAGGCCGTACAGCCCGGCCGTCGTGACCACGAGCCACGCGAGACCCGCGATCAATATCCACGCGCTCGCGCGCGCCCACCACTCGCGGTCCTGCGTCGGTCGTCCATTTGCTCTCGCGATCACCGACGTAGAGCGTCGTCGCGAGCTGGAAGAACCCGGAGGAGCGCCGCACCGCGCACACGAGAGATAGGCCCGGCTCGCGGGATCGACGCCCATCGGCAGGCACAACCACACGAGCCAACCCGGCGATCATCCCCACGATGAAGATGGCCGCGAGCGCGCGCCTGCGACTCCGGTCGTGTTCGCGGTGTCCTTCCACGCTCGTCGTCCCATCACCCAGCCGACCAGGTGCACGACGACGCCGAAGGCCATCAGTATCCCGAGCCAGAGCATCTCGTTCTGCCAATCTCCGATCGACCACGCGTGTGGAGAGCGCGACGGCCGAGAGCACCAAGGGCGCGAGCGAATGCCGGAGAAAGTCCCCTGCGATCCGGGGCCTTGGGGTTGCTGCTCGGCAGGTCCTTCCCGATGTACGCGATCGGTCGGGTGAGAGTCAGAATCCCAGCACGAACAGCGGAAGGCTCAACCACCGCCAAGAAATCAACTGGAGAATCTCGCGCCAGAGTACTGGCGCGAGCAGCGCGATCGCGACCGGCGGCACGATCACGGTTGCCAATTAGAGCAGGATGTTGCGAATCACTCGTCGCGATCAGCGTCCACGTGTCGGCGGACAAGAGCCCAAGCTGCGGCGTCATGTAGTTGCTGTACGCGCGCAGCATCTGGATCTGCTGTGCCTCGTCCTCCGTGCGATCGACGGAGGCAGTGACGTCGTCACAACGCCTTTAGCGTGTCGTCTTCTCGCGGTGAATCCAGGACGAGAGCCAGCTTCCGATGCACCGCCGCCGGACACCGTCGAGAGGTAGGTGAAGCGTTCGAGAAATCCGTTCAGCGCGAGGCCTTGCAGCACCCCGAGGGAAAAGGTCGCGCCCGAATGCCGCCGCCCGAGATGCAGAGCGCGGTGCGCCCGGACACTCGTGCATCGCGGCGATGGCCGCTCGAAGCCGTTGCTGCTCGGACTCGGCGGTCCGCTCGTGCTCCGGTAGATCGACCGTCTTCGCGTGCAGCTCCCGGCACTCGTCCGCCAGCACCTCGGCGAGGTCGAGCGACTCTTTGGGATCGTCGGAGTCGATCGCGCTCCTCGGCGGGTTTCTCGGCCGGCGTGTCCATCGTGATGCAGGCGCCGTGCACGAACGGTGCCACGGTTCCGCCACGACTTTCGGCGCAGCGCCGGAACGTCCGACCTGCGGAATGGACGCGATGTCTTCCTGACTGGACAACGCGCCGGCGTCAGCGCTCCGTTCCCGCCGGGATGAGTCGGATCGCGGCCTCCCGGACACGCGACCACGCAGAGCCCGCAGGCCTGACAGCTCGCGGCGCGCGGCGTGTACGCCGTCTGCATGCGATGCACGAACACCTTCGCGCGCGCGAGCCAGGAGAGCGCCTGGAAGTCGGCGTCGTCGATGCGGCGGACCTCGAAGACGTCGTACGGGCAGACGTCGACGCAGTCACGCTTTGCCCTCGCAGCGGCCGTGGTCGATCGACGGGCTGCCAGGCGCCGGGCGCCGCTTTGCACTGCTCGCCGGGGCGATCGGGATGGGCGGCGGCCTTCCGCGCCTTTTCCTTGTCGCGGCTCACTGTGCTCTCCCAAGGTGCGGCTTCACTGTGCTCTCCCAAGGTCGGCTTCACTGTGCCTCCCAAGGTGCGGCTTCACCGCACCACCACCGAGTACTCGAGGCCGTGTCCGAGCCGACGGTCGTCGACTCGAAGCCGTTGGCCGGGTCGCGGACGAACGCGACGTAAGGGGCGAGCTCCTTCGGGAACGTGAAGATGTTGTCGGCGAGGACGGCGGCGCCCTTGCGGAGCTTCGGCCGCAGGAGCTGGATCATCGGCAGGTAGAGATCCTTCCAGCCGTCGAGGAGCACGAGGTCGATCGGCGCCGGCACGTCGACGAAGCGTCTCCATCGCGTCGCCGGCTCGTACCTCCGCAACGCCGTCGAGACCGGCCTCGGCGAGGTTGGCGCGGGCGGCGGCGATCTTCTTGGGCTCGCGCTCCGTGCCGATGAAACGTCCGCCATTCGCGCGCGCCGCCGACGCCAGATACAGCGCCGAGATCCCGAACGAGGTGCCGAACTCGACGATCGTGCGGGCGTCCATCAAGCGCGCCGTGAGATACAGGAACTTCCCCTGGTCCGGGGTGACCGGGATGTACGCGTCCTTCGAGATACGGCAGCGCGCCCTCGAGCAGCGTGCCGCCGGTGAGCGCCGACCAGAACGCCGCCGGCGCCGCCCGCGCGAACACCCACCGGTCGCCCTTGGCGGCCTCGTGCAGGCGGTCGAGGGTCGCGGTCACGCGCGCATCGCCGAGAGCGTCGGGCATTGTCTCCTCCTTCGTCGCGAGCTAGAGAATATGAGCGATCGCTCGCATTTTGCAACTCGCATTTGAAGAGACCATCCCGATGCCCGAGCCCGCCGCCGCACGCCCGCGAAAACGGCCCGTCCAAGCCCGTTCGCAGGCGACGGTCGACGCGATCCTCGACGCGGCTGCTCGCATTCTCGTCGCGGAAGGCTACGGCGGGTTCACGACCAATCGGGTCGCCGCCGTGGCCGGGGTGAGCGTCGGCTCGCTCTACCAGTATTTTCCCAACAAGGAGGCCCTGCTCGCCGAGCTCAAGGGGCGGCACGTCGCGCAGCTCGAGCGCGGGCTCGATGCCGTGATGGCCGGGCTCGGCGATGCGCCGCTCGCCGAGATCGTGACCGACCGTGATCGCGGCCAACGTCGCCGCGCACCTGATCGACCCCGAGCTGCACCGCGTGCTTTCGACCGAGGTGCCACAGCTCGGGCCGACGGACGCGTCGAGCGCGTTCGACCAGCGGACGGCGGCGCGGTGCGCGCGGTCTTCGCGAGCCACCGCCGCGAGATCGCCGTCCGCGACCTCGACCTCGCGGCGTATCTCGTCGTGCGCACCGTCGAGGCCACGATCCACGAGGCGGTGGTGGAGCGTCCGGACGACCTCGCCTCGGGCGCGATCGCGCGCGAGGTGACGCGGCTCCTCCTCAACTACCTGACGGTCGGGACGGCACCGACTCGCCGAGCGCGGTCACGGGACCCGTCAGCGTCCCGAGAAACGCCTCGAGGTCGGCGAGCTCGGCGTCGCTGAGGTCGCCGTGCGCCATCTCCTTCATGCCGTGGCGTGCGGTCACGGTAGAAGCGTAGGACCTCGGCGAGCGACGCGAGCTGGCCGGCGTTCATGTACGGCGCGCGGACGGCGACGTTCCGGAGCGTCGGGGTCTTGAAGGCGCGGAGCGTGTCGCGCGTGTCGGGGTCGACGAAGCGGAGGCGCGGCGCACTGGTCGGGAGTCGCGTCGCTGTAGGCGCCGAGACAGTTCAGCTCGTCGCCCTGCACGAGCGCGATCGCGGCGCTTCGACCCGGATCGGATCGGGCCTGGGGAATCCGCGTGAAGTGAAACTCGCCGTTCGTGAAGAGCGGCCCGGCGTGGCAGTTGGTGCACTGGGCGCGACCGATGAAGAGCCGGAGACCGCGCGCCTCGGCCGGCGTGAGCCGCGCCGTTCGCGCGGGCGCCTGCCCCGCGAGCACCGCTTCGACGTACCGATCGAAGCGCGCGGGTCCGGGCGTGATCGTGCGCACGAAGGCCGCGATCGCCTTCCCGACGTTGGCGAGCACCCGCGTGTCCGCGCTGTCCCCGCGCTCGACGGGCAACGCTCCGAAGATGTCCTCGTACTCGCCGCGATGCCGCTTCGCGACGTACGCCACCACGTCGGCACGTGAGAGCCCGAGCTCGAGCGGGTTCTCGATCGGCGTCGCGGCTTGGGCCCAGAGCGAGTCCTTCCGCCCGTCCCAGAAGAACCACGTGTTGTACGCGACCCCGAGGAGCGGCATCGAGCGGCGCGTGAGCGGCACGACGCCAACGGCCACCGGTTTCCGATCCTGGAAGCTCGTCTCCGCCGGATGACAGGTCACGCATGCGAGCGTGCCGCTCTTGCTGAAGCGCTGATCGAAGAAGAGCGCGCGGCCGAGCTTCGCCGCGCGCGGGTCGGTGTCGTACGCGTTCGACGGGTCGTCCGGCAGCGGCGGCAGGCTGCCGATCCAGAGCGAGCGCAGCACCCGGAGCTCCGTGGGTGTATAGGACGGCTCGACGGCGACGACGCGGTCCGGCGCGAGGCCGAGCGCGAGCACGATCGTGACGGCGAGGCGACGAGCGGCGGCACGCCTCATGGCAGCTCGAGCGGGAAGCTCACCGAGTCGACGACCGTCCCGGCCTTGATGCGAAACCCAACCACCCACGCGCCCGGCATGTGAAACTCGAGGCCTTCGATCAGGTACCGTCCGCCCCGAGCTCCTTCACGGTGGGGACGGTCGGGAGCCCGATGCGAGTGCGCGGGCATTCCGCCGAGGACGGTCACGGCGGCATCCGTCACGGGACGTGCCTCGGCGTCGCTGATGGTCACGGTCCACTGGTGCACGGTGAGCAGCGGCACCGGGGACGGCCGCGAGTCGTAGTGGACGCGAAACCGCTGATGCTCGCTCCACCGCGTCGTCGCGTCACCCGGCGCCGACGGGCTCGGCATGGGACGCGAGGTCTCGGCGGCACGCACGTCGGACACGGCGACGACGAGCACGATCGCGACGAGCCCGAGGCTCCACCGAATCTGCATCGCCCGCATCTATAGCGTGTCGCCGCACCGTCGCGCACCCCAGGTTCGGCGCGTGGACTCGACTCGGGGCCTCCGATATCGCGTCCGGATGTCCGATCCTTCGCTTTCTCGACGCGACGCGCGTCGAGCCCGTGTCGGAGCGCGGCGACCGCTACCAGGCCGACGTCGGCACCGATTGGAACGCTCCCACCTTTCCGTGCGGCGGCGTCGTGAGCGCGGTCGCGCTCCGGGCCATGGAGGCGGCGCTCGCCGATCCGAGCCAGCGCCTGCGGAGCTTCGCCACCATGTTCGTGTCCACCGTCGAGAGCGGCTCGCTGGCGATCGCCGTCGATCGGCTCCGCATCGGCAAACGCATGTCGCACCTCCAGGCCGAGGTGCGGACCGCGGGTCGGAGCGAGCCCGGACACGTGACGACGGCCGCCTTCGGCGAGGATCGGCGCGGCTTCGACTTCACCTATCGCACGCCCCCGAGGTCGGACCGCCCGAGGACTATCCCGGTCTCGCGATCCCGCCGCCCGGCGTACCGGCATGGCGTTCGTCCTTCTTCGACAACCTCGACGTCCGCCGCGTGCGGAGCTTCGCGTCGTTCGAAACCGATTGGGAAGGCGGGCGCGCCGAGGTGATTCGTTGGTTCCGCTACAAGAACCCGCCGCGGCTTCCCGACGGGCGCATCGACCCGCTGTCGCTGGTGGCGCTCGCCGACACCATGCCGCCGGCGATCGCGCAGCATCACGGTCCGGGCTTCCCGCTCTTCCACGCCCCGAGCGTCGACCTCACGATGCGGCTCTTCGCCGACACGGAGGACGAGTGGGTGTTGAGCCACGTCGTCGGGCATTGGGCGGGCGGCGGGTACGCTTCGGCCGACGCGTGTCGCTCTGGGACCGTGGCGGTCGTCTGCTCGCGAACGGCGCCCAGATGATGCTGATCCGTTTCCCGGAGCAGTAGCCGCACACCTCCGACGGCAGAACGTAGAAAGCGGCGCCTCGGAGGCGTCGGACTTACACGCAGGCGCGAGCGGTAGCGCCCGCGACACGACGCGACAGTCGAGTTCGCGCGCCCTTAGCGCAACGTCGGTTCTTGGCACGCAGCTCGCTCTGACCTCCTCTCAACAACGCGACCAGCGAGTCGCGAACAGGAGGAATCGCCATGAAAGTTCGGACAGCGCTATTGAGCTCGGCACTTGCGTTGCGCGCTCGGTCTCATGACCACCGCCCCGGGATGGGCGGACATGACGACCACGACCGAGAAGACGACGACGTATCAAGGGACCGTTACCGAGGTGAACCCGTCCTCGTCGACGATCATCCTGCGCTCGGAGTCGTCGGCCCCGAGCACGTACACCTACAACAAGGAAACCATCTTCACGGACGATCAAGGCAAGGTCGTCAGCTACGATACGATCAAGGACTCGCCGGTCACCGTGCAGTACACGCGTGACGGCGACCGCATGATCGTGACGAAGGTCGTCAAGCAGCCGACGACCGTTCGCAAGGAAACGACCACGACGACGCACACCGAAGACTAGCTGAGCGGCGTCACGCCATGACCGGTGTCGAAAGACCCGGTCGAGCGACGGTGTCCGTTCGAGCCAGGGGCTCACATGAGCCTCGGTGCTCGACGACGCCGTCGCTTTTGTGCCAGCCCGCTACTGGCGTCACCACCGCTCGACAGGCTCGAACGTCCGCTCGCGATCGCGCGATAGCACGCTTCCGCGAGTGCGACGCTCGCGGCCCCATCGGCGAGCGTGATCGCAGGTGTACGACGCGCGGCGAGCGCCGCCGCGAGCTCCGCGAGGGTCGCCGCCACGGTCATGATCGGTGACGCGAGCGCGAGCGGCGTGCGCGTCGTCCCTATGAGCCGCGCGGCGAAGCCGTGCACGTGGTCGCCGACGAGCTGACCCTCACGGCCGGCGAGCTCGATCGCCCCGGAGCGGCCGCGGGTCGCGCGCGAGCCGCCAATCGACGCGAGCAGTCCGTCGTCCATTTCGATCGTCGCGGTGAAGTTGTCCTCGGTGTCGCGGGTCGTGACGGCACTGCTCGCCGCCGCGACCCGCGTCGCTTCGCGGCCGGTCAGAAAACGCAGGAGATCGAAGCTGTGCACGCCCGTATGGAGGAGGATGCCCCCGCCCGCCTCGGCACGGCGGTCGAGCCAGGGAAGCGACGACGGCTCGAAGCGCTGGCTCAGCACCACCGCGTGGAGATCGCCGATCGACGGCAACGCCGCGCGGAGCGCGCCCACCACGTGGTTGAAGCGAAGCGTGTGCGCGACCATCGCGGTCACCCCGGCGGTCGCGACGGCGTCGGCGATACGCCGGCACTCGGCGACCGTGGGGGCGAGCGGCTTCTCGATCAAGAGCGCCTTCTTCGCCGCCGCCGTCGCCAGCGCGAAGCGGAGGTTGGCGGTCGGCGGGACGACCAGCACGACGGCATCGACGGCAGGGTCGGCGATCAACGCGTCGGCATCCGCGTGAAATCGGCAGCCGTGCTCGCGGGCCTGACGCTCGCCCGCGTCGCGGTCACGACGGGTGATCGCCGCGAGCCTGAGCGCCGGGACGTCGGCGACGTGGGCCAAATACCGGGCCCCGTGCTTTCCCGTTCCGATGATCCCGAGACCGATCGCCACGTGCCCTCCCGTCGGGCCGCGCCCCGGCAAATCCGCCCGCACAGCGACGAATTCTTGCCGCCCCGACCCGGCCGAAGTAGCTAAAACCCTCGATTTGCCTGCCGCCAGGCCTCGGGCTGGCGACGGGCGGCTCAGCCAGGTACCGTGCGCCGAGCCGTCAATCGCACAAGACGCCAGACACCCGCGCGCGAGCGGAGTACTCGTCCGGTCGGTGCCGACTCTGGGATCGCCTCGTCGCGCAGGCGGATGGTTGTGCGGTGCACCTGCGGGGCATACGGCTGACATGTGCCGGTCACTCCGCGGGGTGGCGCGTCGTTTCGGGAGCGAGTAGCGCCGCGCGTGTGCGCCAGCCGGATATGACGAGGCGGGCTTTATGCGCTTGGGACCAGAGACCCACGAGTGGAGGAAACGACGCGCCACCCCGCGGAACCGCCATGAGCTAGGAGGTCCGCGGTCGCGTCGGCGTCAGAGGGCTGCGCGCTTCGCGCTGGACTGGAGACTCGTTCTGGCGTGAGAATCCGAGCCGCCAACGCCTTTGGCGAAGGAGGCTCTATGCGCGTCGTGACGCTCGTCGTCTTCCTTTTCATCGCGATCACTGCCGACGGCCTGCTTGCTGACGTCGAGGTGGGGGACGTCATTGGCAAGGCGAATGCGGAGAAGGTGAAGGAGCTCACTTCGCCGGGGTTGTATTGGTGTGTGCAGCACGGGTTGCCAATGCGGATCGTGGCGGCGCGGGAAGATTGCGTGGCCGCCGGCGTATCGGGAGGCGACCGAGAAGTATTGGGCGCAGGTGAAGCTCACGCCGGACGGGCGGCGGCTCGAAGGGTACGTCGCGGGGGCGCCGTTTCCGCGCATCGACACCGCCGACCCGCTGGTCGCGACCAAGCTCGTCTGGAACTACAACTTCAAGTCGATCAACAACGACGATTTCGACCTCTACGACTTCGACGCCGACACCGGCGCGATCGACGACGCGCGGGCGATGACGATCGAGCGCCACTTCCTGATCGAGCACTTCCGGCGCCTCTGGTACATCAACCGCCTCTACGTCGATCCGAAACCGGAGCGCGCGCCCAACCCGGAGGGCGTCGCCTACAAGGAAACGCTGCACCCGCTGATCGAGCCCTTCGATCTCGAAGGGTGTCGGGTTTCTCTACTACCGCTACATCGACCCCGAGCGGCAGGACGACAGCTGGCTCTACCTCCCGTCGCTCCGGCGCGTCCGCCGGCTCTCGACGGCGCAGCGCTCCGACGCGCTCTTCGGCCAGGACACCGACATCGACAGCTACTACGGCTTCAGCGGCCAGCCGGCGTGGACCGAATGGAAGTACCTCGGCGAGAAGACGATGCTGGTCGTCACCCACGCCGAGCATTTCCCGGTGAAGTGGGCCGACCCTCCCGCCGATTGGGCATTCGACGACGTGTGGAGAAGAGCGACGTCTACGTCGTCGAGGGCATCTCGCGCCTCCCGCAGTACGCCTACTCGAAGCGGGTGCTCTACATCTCGAAGGACATCTTCGCGATTCCCTACTCCGACATGTACGACAAGTCCGGCGAGCTCTGGAAGATCTGGATCAACGACGTCAACTTCGCGCACAAGCCCTTCGCCAGCGCGACGACCGCCGTCTACGACTACGAGGTCCCGTTCGCGCCGGCGATCACGATGATCGACATGCAGCTCCTGCATGCCACGCGCGCCTCGCTGCCGAGCCACCGCTTCCCGGCGAGGAAGGCTGGTACTACAACTTCGGCGACGCGAAGGGCACGAACGAGGAGCAGTTCACCATCGCCGAGCTAATCAAAGTCAGGGCATTGACCGGCGACGGCACCGCCATCGCCGAGCTGATAAAGTCAGGGCATTGACCGGGCGACGGCACCGCCATCGCCGAGCTGATCAAGTCAGGGCATTGACCGGCGGGTTCGCCGCGTCGGCTCGGGGCGCAACGCGACGCGGTCCGCTATTCCCTCGGGCTCAAAGACCCGTGCGAAACGCATACCGCGTGAGCTCGACACGGTCGCGGAACGTCGAGCTTCTGAAAGATGTTGTTGATGTGCGTCTTCACCGTCGCCTCGCTGATCTTGCAGCGCTCGGCGATCTCGGCGTTCCGCATGCCGAGGGCGACAGCAGCGGACGATCTCGCTCTCGCGCGCCGTGAGCTTCACGCCGGGAGCGCTGCGGAGCTGCGAGGCGAGCTCGGCCTGCAGGGTCGCCGGCATCCAGACCAATCCCTCCTGGACGGAGCGGATCGCCTCCATGAGCGTCTCGACGGCGAACCGCTTCTGCACGATGGCACGTGCGCCCAAGCGGATGGCGGCGAGCCTGTCCTCGATCTTCTCGCTCGCCGTGAGCACGATGACCCGCGTCACGCCGGCGAGGTTCTCGATGTCGTTCACCATCCAGCGCTCCATCTGGAGGTCGAGGAGCAGCAGGTCGCAGGGCGTCGCGGCGAGCGTCGTCAGCAGATCGCTCGCGCGTTCCACCTCGGCCACGACCTCGAGCTCGGGCTGCTGGCGGAGGAGCGAGCGCAGCCCTTGCCGAAAGAGCGCGTGGTCATCCGCGAGAACGATACGCGTCGCCATGATCCTCACTCGCCGCCAAGGGAAGCTCGATCTCGAGGTGGGCGCCCGGGCGTCCCGCGCCCGCGATCGCCAAGCGACCGCCGCATTCGGCGACGCGCGACGCGATCGACCACGGCGGCGTCGCATCGCGGTCGAAGCCGACGCCGTCGTCCTGGATGGTGATGCGCACCGTGCCGACGTCCTCCGCCACGTCGATCGTTCCGGCGCGCGCTGCGCATGGCGCCGCATGTTGCGGAGACCTTCGAGCGCGACCTGCAGGACTTGCTCGAGCACGGCACCTCGTGCGGTCACGACTGCCCGCAAATGACAGGTCGGATTCGCGATGAACGCCGTCTCGTGCGGACCGGCGTCGGCGACCGCCGCGAGCGAGCGGATGTAGGTCCGCACGTCGTCGAACTCGCGCGCGACGCCGGTTTGCAGCTCCGTCACTTCCTGCAGCGCCTCCGCATGGCGCTCGTGGCGGAGGAGGTGACGGCACGTCTCGAGCCGGAGATTGATGCCGGCGAGACCTTGCGCGTAGCCGTCGTGGAGGAAGCGCGCGATGCTCTGGCGTTCGGCGGCGGTCTCGAGCTCCCGGATCTGCTCCTCGAAGAGCACGCGCTGCTGGCCGAGAAACCCGATCAGGTAGCCGGTGATCGCGAGATAGGCCGGGCGCATGACGTAGAGGTGCCAGTCGCCCGGCGTGAGCAGCGCGATCAGCATCAGATAGAGCGACGGTGCAGACCGTGGTGGTGATCGCGGTCGCCCGGAAATCGCTCCGGCATCCGACGGCGACGATCACGAAGGCGAAGAAGACGAACGAAGGTGTCGCCGGGCCCTCGGTGAAGAGCGTGACGACGACCGCGAAGGCGACGTCGAGGACCGTCGAGAAAGCCGGCAGGTAGTCGAGCCGGCGCCGCGTCGGCACGCGGCGTAGATGCCGGCGCCGTAGACGAGGTGGACGCACAGGAGCTGAAAGAGATGCGCGTCGATCGCGAACGGACCGGCGACGACGGGCATCCACGAGGCGAGATGCGGCGTGGTGGGATCGACGAAGACCGACACCAACGTCACCAGCGACAGCACGATCCGGCCACGCGCGATGTTCGACTCGAGATCGATGACCGCGTCGGAGCGCACGGTTTCGCGAGTAGTCGATCGACGCAGCGCGCAACCGACCGGCCGCGAACGGCCGATGGGTTGCGCGCGTGTTGCCAGCGTCCGATGTGCCGGCGTCAGCTCGTGTACGCCTGCTCGCTGTGCTGCGAGAGATCGAGGCCGATGCTCTCGTCGTCGGCCATCGGACGCGAGCGGAGTGATGGCGTTCACGATGACGAGGATGACGAGGTTGCCGACGCCGCAGAAGATGTAGGTGGCGGCGACCGCGATGAGCTGCTTCATCACCATGCCGGGTAGCCGTAGATGAGCCCGCCGTCGAGGCCGAGGGTGAGCGTCGGAATCGCCGAGTTCGACGGCCTTGGTCGGCGAACACGCCGGTCAGGATGCGCGCCGACCGTTCCGCCGACCATGTGGACGCCGACCACGTCGAGGGCGTCGTCGTAGCCGAAGCGTCGGCTTCATGCTGACGGCGAAGTAGCAGACGACGCCGCCCGCGAGCCCGATGATGATCGACGCCATCGGGGTCACGAAGCCGGCCGCGCGGCGTGATGCAGACGAGACCGGCGACCGCGCCGGAGGCCGCGCCGAGGACGCGTCGGCTTGCCCGATCGCATCCATTCGGCCGCCATCCAGCCGAGGGTCGCGGCCGCCGCGGCGGTGTTGGTGTTGAGGAAGGCCGTCGCGGCGAGCTCGCCCGACGAGACCGGCGCTGCCGGCGTTGAAGCCGAACCAGCCGACCCAGAGCAGCGAGGCGCCGATCGCCGAGAACGCGAGGTTGTGCGGCGGCATCGGCTGGCTCGGATAGCCCATGCGCTTGCCCGAGATAGAGCGCGGTCACGAGCGCCGAGACGCCGCTCGAGATGTGGACGACCGTGCCGCCGGCGAAGTCGAGCGCGCCGATCTGCGTGCCGATCCAGCCGCCGCCCCACACCCAGTGGGCGATGCGGGCAGTAGATGAAGGTCGACCAGAGCAGCATGTAGAGCGCGAAGGCCGGGAAGCTGCATGCGCTCGGCGAAGGTGCCCGAGATCAGCGCCGGCGTGATGATCGCGAACGTCGCCTGGTACGACGACGAACAGGATCTGCGGGATCGTCGGCGCGAGCGCGCTCGCCGTCCCGAGGATGCCGTTCATCCCGACGAAGTCGAGGCCGCCGATCGAGCCGCCGACGTCGGGCCCGAAGGCGAGCGAGTAGCCGAACAGCACCCAGGTCACGCTGATGAGCGCGGCGCAGAAGAAGCTGTGCATGATCGTCGAGAGGACGTTCTTCGAGCGCACCAGGCCGCCATAGAAGAGGAAGAGGCCCGGGATCGTCATCATCAGCACGAGCGCCGTGCTGGTGAGCATCCAGGCGGTGTCGCCGGTGTCGAACTTCGGCGCCGCCGCGGCGCCGCTTCGCGCGGCTTCCTCCGCCCCGGCGGAGCTCGCGACGGCGAGCACGCCGCACTGCGGCGGCGTACATGAGTCTCCTCATCTTGTGGTTCATCAAAGCCCTCCTCCGGCGTTGCGCGTGCGTCGATCGAGCTGGTGATCGGATTCGAGGGTGCGAGCGAGCAACCCTCATGCCGGCTGGTTCCGACCGATCGGAGCCAACCTCAGGGTGGAGAAATGCCTCCACCCGAGTTGAGAGAATCGCAGTTCGGCGCACCAAAGGAGAAGGCCGCCTCCGATCCGCGATCGAGACGGCCTTCCCGTGACGTCCAGGAGGTGGTGAGTCCTCTGGTGCCCGTTCGACGTGTCAGCTGGAAGTCGGGGTAGCCGAGCGTCCCCATCTCCGGGCCGTCGAGGCCTTCGATCTCGGTCTCCTCGAGTCACGCGGATCGGCGTGATCAGGTCGCTCACCTTGAACCACACGTACGCCATCACGAAGCCGAAGACCGCGACCGATCGACGCAGTCGATCGACCTGCATGACGAACTGCGACGAAGTCGCCGTAGAGGAGGCCCGCGGACGCCGTCGGAGCCGTAGGCTTGCACCATCGAGTCGCGCACGACGCCGTTCCAGCCCGCGCCGTACTCGCCGGTCGCGAAGATGCCGACCGAGAGCACGCCCCAGAGCCCGTTCACGCCGTGCACGGAGATCGCGCCGACACGGTCGTCGACGCCGACGCGCTCGAAGAAGAACACCGCGTAGACGACGAGCACGCCGGCGATCGCGCCGATGATCGCCGCCGCCCATCGGGTTGACGAACGCGCACGGCGCCGTGATCGCGACCAGCCCGGCGAGCATGCCGTTGCAGAGCATCGTCGGGTCGGGCTTCAGGCCCTTCGACGTCGAGCGTCAGCATGCGTGGCGATCGCGGCCGTGACGCTCGCGAGCATCGTGTTCACGACCACGAAGCTGATGCGGAGGTCGGTGCCCGCCAGCGTCGAGCCGGGATTGAAGCCGAACCAGCCGAACGCGAGGATGAACGTGCCGAGAACGACCATCGGCACGTCGTGGCCCGGCAGCGCCTGCGGCTTGCCGCTCGCGTCGTACTTGCCGATGCGCGGGCCGATGACGATGCGCGCCGCGCGAGCGCGATGATTCCGCCCATCGCGTGCACCACGCCCGAGCCGGCGAAGTCGACCGCGCCGTGCCCGAGGCCCCAGTTGATGCCGCCCTGCGCGAGCCAGCCGCCGCCCCAGACCCAGTTCGCGTAGAGGCAGTACGGAAGCGCGACCCAGAGGCCGTAGAGGCAGAAGTTCTTCCACGCCCAGCGCTCGGCCATGGCGCCGGTCGGGATCGTCGCCGTGGTGTCCATGAACACCATCATGAAGAAGAAGAGCGCCATGACGCCGGTGTCGTTCACGGCGCTGGTCGAGGAAGAAGCCCTTCAGTGCCCATGAGGCCGTACGGTGTAGACGCCGGTCGCGTTGCCCGCCGCGTCGACCGCCGCGCCGAGACCGATGCCGCTGTTCAGCAGTCGACAGGCCGGGCCCGAGCGACGGATACCAGCCCGGCGGCACCGGACCGTTCCACCAGTTGCCCCAGCCGATCGCGAAGCCGTAGGCCCAGAAGGCGAGGCAGCCGAGCGGGTAGATCATGAAGTTCATCGCCGACGGTGTGCGCGGCGTTCTTGGCGCGGCAGAGCCCGGTCTCGACGTACATGAAGCCGGCCTGCATGAACATGACGAGGAAGCCGGCGACGAGCGCCCAGACGTAGTTGATCGAGTACAGGTTGTGGGCGATCCGATCGTAGACGTCGGTGATCGTCGAGCGCGCTCGGAACGTCGCCCTTGCGCGTCGCCGGCCGGCGTCGCCCACACGCCCGACGCGCCGCCGGTCGGATCCGGCCACGTCGGCTTCGCGCGGATCGTTGGTGGCCGTGAAGTACGCCGGCAGCGTCGGCGCCTCGTCGGCCTCGAACGCGTCTCGATGCCCGCCATGAGCGCGCCTTGCCAGCACGGCCACGCCCAGCGCTCCAGAACCCCCATCGCCAGACCAATCTCTTGGTGCTCTTCGTGCTCTCGATCATCGTCTCTCTCCTGGTGGCGCTGTGCCGCGCATGGTTTGGTGTGCTGGTATCCTCAGATCGCGTCGTGTCGCCCGCTCGCCGGTCCGGATGCGGACGATCTCCTCCAGGGAAGCACGAAGATCTTGCCGTCACCGATGCGACCCGTGCGGGCCGCGTTCATGATGACGTCGACGACCTCCGTGACTCCTTCTTCCCCAGCCACCACCTCGACCTTGAGCTTCGGAACGAAATCCGTCGGCGTACTCGGCGCCGCGGTAGATCTCCGTGTGTCCCTTCTGCCGCCCGTAGCCCCGCACCTCGGAGACCGTCATTCCGGCCGCGCCCGCCGCGATGAGCGCGTCCTTCACTTCGTCCAACTGAAACGGCTTGATGATGGCCTCGATCTTCTTCACGACTCCCCAATGGGTGGATGCAAAACCAGCTTCGGGGTGGAGAGCAACCGACGTGCCGGATTCGCACGGCACTCGCAAGGCATGAGCTGATCCAACGGCAGCCCACATGATCGAGCCAAGTCAGTAACTTAGATCACTGAAGCGGCAGGATTAGGGAGACCGAGGGTTGCGATCCATCATCGTGATGGATCGCTGCCCTGGGTTGCTGCTTGAAATTGGACCGCGGCTGCCCATCAGGCAGGCAGATGGAGAGCCATCCGACCAGCGAACGGGCACCCCGAGGCGCCGGGGCGCTGACCTCGATCAGCGCGCCGGAGGCGGTCCCGGGGGTCACGGCTTGCAGACCCGCGGGGACCTGCAGCTCTCCCGCCGGCACCGTCTCCTGATTGATGCCTCTCGATGACGAAGCGGTCGGTGACGACACCGCCACGGGTCTCTTTGCGCTCGAGCGGAGACCCCGAAGCCGCGGTCGGCAGTGGACCCGTCCCGCCAGATGCGCCTCGCCCGCCATCTTCTCGAGAGATCGAGGAAGCCCTCGAAGACCGCGACGTCGCCCGCGGCGATGCCGAGCGTCGGACGCTTCGGCCGCGCAGACCTCGACCTTGCGGCCGTCGCCCGAGGCGGCGTAGCGATCGCACGGCCAGACGCCGACCTTGTCGCTGCCGGTTTTGGCGAAGCTCAGGGCTTCCGGCCGCCCGGCGGCGGCGGTCCCCCGCCCTGCTCCCGCATCATCTTCCTCGACCATGGCGCGCTTCTCGGGCGGGAGCTCCTTCATCTTCGCTTCCATCATGCGCTGGGCTTCCGCCGAGCTGGGCGCCGACCTGCTTCGCGCGCTCCTCGTCCATCTCGAACGAGGTCTTCTTCTCGGTGTCGACGATGTAGGCGGTGCGCTTGGCGTGATCGTAGTAGATCGCCTGGCCGGGCTGGCTCGTGATCTTGGCGCGACCGTCCTGGATGCGGAACTCGACGGTGCGGCCCTGGGCGTCTTGGTCCCGTGTAGGTGCCGACGATGACGCACGCCCGCCGTCGGCGGCGACGGCACCCGCCATCAGCATCGAGGACTTGCAGGAAAGGTGTCGCCACATGATCGCTGATCCTCTCGTGGACCCATTGGCGGCGCACACTCGCAATCCGCACCCGCGAAGACAGGAGGAGTGCGCGATAGCGTCGCGACCTCGCTGCCTCCGGCCTCGGCGAGCACGTCCTCCACCTCGGCCGCGTCGCGTGCTGGCGCGAGCCAGAGGAGCACCATGCCGAGGCCGACGCAGCCCGCCGCCGTCGTGAACGCCGTCGGGTAGCCGAAGCGCTCGATGATGCCGCCGAAGACGAAGGCGCTGATCGCGACGCCGACGCTGAACGAGCCCGAGAAGAGCGTCTGCACGCGCCCGAGGTTGCCGGCGTGGCTCAGGTCCACCATGAGCGCGTTGGCGGTCGGGTAGACCATCGCCTTGACCGGCGCCGAACGCGAGCCCGACGACGATCAACGCCGGAATGCTGCCGACCGTGCCGAGCGCGGCGATCGGAGACGGCGAGCACCGCCATCGCCGGAGAAGAGCACGGGCCGCCGGCCGATGCGATCGGACACGCCGCCGAGGAGGAATCGGACCCCTGATCGCGGCGAGCGAGTACGAGAGAAGAACGGCGCGACCCGAGAATGCCGGTGACCTGCACGAAGGTCGGGACGAACGTGAGCACAGTGCCGAACGCCCATGCCGCACGCGGTCATGGTGGCGGCGGCGAGCCAGAGCACGGGCTCGCGTCGGAGCGAGCGCCGCCCGGCCGGCCGGGCGGCGGTCGGCGCGACGGCGCGCGGGGCGTGGACGGCGAGGCTCAGCACGACCGAGCCGAGCCCGAGCGTCCCGGCGAACGCGAAGAGCGCCGCGAATCCGAAGCGGCGCGCGATCACCTCGCCGAGCGCCGGCGCGATCGCGTGCGTGAGGAGCGTCGAGATGCCGAAGAGGCCGAGGGCACGGCCGCGGATCGCGGGCGGTGCGAGCTCGGCGGCGAGCGTGGAAGCGGTGACGAACGCCGCGGTGAACGCGACCCCCTGAACGACGCGCAGGAGATAGACGAGCGGGCTCGTCCCCGGCACGAAGAGGTAGGCATACGAGGCCGCCGCCATGATCGCGGCGCCCGCGCTCACGAAGCGCCGGCGGTCGACGCGGTCGAGCAGCACGCCGAGGAACGGCAGCACGACGATCCCGGCGAAACCGGCCGTCCCCATCACGTAGCCGATCGTCTCGGCGCTCGCGCCGAGCTCGTGGAGATGCACCGGCAGGAGGAAGAACGACGCGAAGTTCAGGAAGAAGACGAAGTTCGCCGCCGTGACGAAGTAGAAGTCGCGCGGCAAGCGCTCGGTCGACGGCATTGCGTTCGGCTCGCGATCCCACGACGCGGAAGCACGCTGAGACGACGACGCATCGTCGGAGCGCACAGCGACGCGGGCGCATCGTTAGACCGCATCCCCCGGTCCACGCAACGCGCGCGCGCGTCGCGACTATGCCGCCGCGAACGGCGCGCGGCATGAGGCGCATGCCCCGCCGAGCCGGCGCGAGCGCGCCGACGATCGCGAGTCCGCCGCCGCGTCGTCGCCGCGCCCTCAAGCGCGACGAGATCACGCCGGTGATGGACATCCTCCGCCGGGAGGCGCCGAGCTGGGGCGCACCCGCCGTCACGTCCTGATCGCCGAGACGACCGGCGATCCGTTTCGCGTGCTGATCTCGACCGTCCTGAGCCTGCGTACCCAAGACGAGACGACGGCGGTCGCCTCGCGCCGCCTCTTCGCGCGCGCCGCCGATCCGGCCGCGATGCTGAAGCTCCGCGCCGCGACGATCGCGAAGCTCATCTACTCCCGTCGGCTTCTACCGCACCAAGGCGCGCGCCATCCTCGACATCTGCCGCGCGCTGCTCGAGCGCTTCGACGGCGCAGGTACCGTCCGACCTCGATGCGCTCCTCACGCTTGAACGGCGTCGGCCGGAAGACCGCGAACCTCGTCCTGACCCTCGGCTTTCGCGCCCAGGGCATCTGCGTCGACACCCACGTCCACCGCATCACGAACCGCTGGGGCTACGTGCGGACCAAGGCGCCAAACGACACCGAGCAGGCGCTCCGCAAGATCCTGCCCCCGCAGCACTGGATCGAGATCAACGACATCCTCGTCGCCTTCGGGCAGCGTCTCTGCCGTCCGATCTCCCCGCACCGCTCGCGTTGTCCGATCGTCGCCTATTGCCCGCGCCGTGGGGTGACGAGCTCGCGTTGAGCGGCGGCCGCGAGCTGCGTGAGCTGCAGCAGCGCGCTCGCGTGGGCGGCGCCGGCCGCGTGCTACCCTCGCGCCATGTCCCTCGATCGCATCCGCATCGTCTTGGTCCGCCCGCGCGGAGGCGCAGAACGTCGGGGCCGTCGCGCGCGCGATGAAGAACATGGGCCTCGGGCGCCTGGTGCTCGTGGACGCGCCCAGCTCGACGAGGCGCGCGCCGCGACGCTCGCGGTCCACGCCGGCGACGTGCTCGCGGCGCGCACGCGAGGCGCGCGACGCTCGCCGCGGCGCTCGCCGACTGCGGTCTCGTCGTCGGCACGAGCGGGCGAGCGACCGCCGCGCGCGACGCGGCCACGACGCCGCGTGCGCTCGCGCCCGTCATGCTCGCGGCCGCCGCGGTCAACGACGTGGCGCTGGTGTTCGGTCCCGAGGACCACGGCCTGGCGCTCGAGGAGCTTGAAGCTCTGCCACCACGTGCTGACGATCCCGACCTCGGATGCCTACGGCTCGCTGAACCTCGCGCAGGCGGTCCTGGTCGCCGCCTACGAGCTCTGGACGGCGCGCCGCGCCGCGGCCGCGCCGGCGCGCGAGCTCGCCCCGCACCGAGCGCCTCGAGCTCTTGTGACCAAGCTCGAGGACGGGCTCACGGCGTGAGCTTCCTGCACGGCGACGAGGCGCCGGCGATGATGCGCCGCCTCCGCCGCATGCTCGGGCGCGCGGCGCTCGACGACGACGAGGTGCAGATCCTCCTCGGCGTAGCACGTCAGATGCGCTGGGCCGGCACGCTCGCGCGGCGCGCAAGTTCGGAATTGACCGACCCTCGAGCCTTCATTATCGTCGGGGCGTCCCGCGACGAGCCATGCCGGAACCTCACACCCACCGGTGCCGTCGACCTGGTTGAACGGCAGGTTCGCCGCGTGCGCCGCCGAAAGAATCTCTACGAGCTGCAGCGCACGGTCTACCTGGCGATCGCCGCCGCGCGCGGGCGTCGCGACCGTCCTCCTGCCGTTCGCGCTCTTCGCCCGACGCGGGTTTTCGCGACCGTCGCCGTCGGCGCGCTCGCGCTCACGGCAGGCATCGCGATGGTCGCTCGCCGGCGGACCGCACCGACGCTGGCTCGCGCGCGGCGCGCACTCTCGATGGATCGAGGCGCAGGGCGGCCTCGGTGGGCGCGTGCGGACCCTCCTCGAGCTCGGTGTCGCGCCGGCGACACCGGGGTTCTTCCACGCGCTTCGTTTCGCGAGGTGAGCGCCGGACTCGCCGCGCTGGGCGCCGCGTCGCCTCGTGCCGCGCAGCATTCCGCGGCGCCGCAGGTGCCATGGCGGTGATCGCGCTCGCCGTGCTGGCGTGCCTCCCGTCTCGCCGTGCTCGCGCTCCCGGCCGCTCCACGATCGGCACGAGCGATCGGCCGGTGAGCGCCGAACGGCCCGATCGTCCGACCGATCCGATGGCGGGCGAGCGCGTGGTGGTCGCGCCGGGCGTCCCCGACGGATCGCGGCGAGCAATCGGCGCCAGCGACCGCCGACGACCGCGACGACGCGTCGACGTTGACGCAGCCTGTCGAGCGCCTTCCAAGAGAACGTCCGGCAACAAGTCTGGGGGAAAGCCTGGGAGCGTGCGCGACGCGCTCGCCCGCGCCGGTACGACGCGGCGGCGCGGTGGCACGCGCGACGAGGCGCGGAGAACGCGCCGAGGAGTTCGACGGCGAAGGATCCGGCGACTGGGAGGTCGCGCGCGCGCCTCCGACGAGCGCAACCGCCGGCGCGGTCCCGCCGTGGGCCGGAAACCGTCCGAGCACGACGACGCGACGGCGGGCGACACCGAGGCGACCGCCGACGACCACGCACCCGAGGCGCGACGGCGAACGAGCACGACGGCCGCGACGGCAACAGCGGCGCCGGCAACGGGACGTCGCCGGACGACCTCTTCGGCGGGTCGCCGGTCGACACCGAGGGCGGCGACGGCTCCTTCGAGCTGTCGCTCGCCGCGCGCATGCGGAGCGATCGCGTCGGACGTCGCGGCGCCGCCGGCACCGCGCCCGACGCCGATCCGGACGCGCGCCCGGCGCTCGCCGCCGAGCAACGGCGCGAGACCGCGGCCCATCGCATGGCCGTACCGGCGGCATACGAGCAAGTCGTGCGCGAGGTCTTCGCGCACCGGGAGGAACCATGACCCCGACGATCGCGACCGCGGCGATCGCCGACTTCCAAGAGACGTTCGCCGCCGTCCGCGCCGAGATGGCGCGCGTCGTGATCGGCCACGAGCAGGCGATCGAGACCATCCTCACCGCCTTCTTCGCGGGCGGCCACGTGCTGATCGAAGGCGTCCCCGGGATCGGCAAGACGCTGATCGTGCGCTCGCTCGCCGAGGCGTTGAACCTGAGCTTCAACCGCATCCAGTTCACCGTCGACCTGATGCCCGCCGACATCACCGGCACCCGCATCATCAACGAGCGCCCGACGGCCGGCCGCGAGTTCGTGTTCGTGCCGGGACCGATCTTCGCGCACCTCCTGCTCGGCGACGAGATCAACCGCGCGACGCCGAAGACGCAATCGGCGCTGCTCGAGGCCATGGCCGAGCAGCAGGTCACGGTCGCCGGCACGAGCTACCGGCTCGCGGCCGCCGTTCTTCGTGCTCGCCACGCTGAACCCGATCGAGATGGAAGGCACGTATCAGCTGCCCGAGGCGCAGCTCGATCGCTTCCTCTTCAAGGTGCTGCTCGAGTACCCGGACGAGGCGCGAGCTGGCGCGCATCCTCGCGCACGACGACCATCGCCGATCCCCCGACCATCCGTCCCGTGCTCGGCTCCCGATCGCGCCGTCGCGCGCACCGAGGACCTGAAGCGGCTCGTGCGCGAGGTGCTGGTGGCGCCGCACATCGAGCAGTACGTCGCCGGGCTCGTACGGCTGACGACGCCGGCGGCGGCGCGCGGCGACGGCGAGGCCGAGAGCGACGTGCGGCGCTACGTCACCTACGGGGCGAGCCCGCGCGGCGGCCAGGCCCTCGTGCTCGGCGCCAAGGTGATGGCGCTCCTCGACGGGCGTCCGCATCGTCACCTACGACGACGTCGACAAGGTCGCCGTCGCCGCGCTCCGCCATCGTCTGGTCATGAGCTTCGCCGCCGAGGCCGCCGGCGTCGCTCCCGCGCACATCGTCGAGCGCGTGCTGGTCGCGGCTCGCCGGCTGCGCTCGTGACGCGGCGGCGCGACGCCGCCGCCTCGATCGTCCCGCGTCGCTCGCCCGTTTCGACGGTCTCGCGCTGCACGTCCGCCGCGGCATGGGCGAACGACCCGGCGAGCGCCGCTTTCCCGGACATCCGCAACCGGCTGGCGTCGAGATCGAGTCGTACAGCGCCTACACGCCCGGCGACGACCTCCGCCACCTCGACTGGAACGCGATCGGCCGCCTCGACACGCTCGCTCGTCCGCCGCTTCACGGCGGAGCGCGAGGTGCTGCTTCCATCGTCTTGCTCGACGCCAGCGCCTCGATGGACGCGCCGCCGGACGGACGGCAAGCTCGCGAGCGCGCGCGCGCTGCGTCGCGGCGCTCGCCTACATCGGCCTCGCGGCCGAGCGACGCGGTGCCGCGTGACGCTGCTCGGCGGCGACGGGACGCGTCGCGACCTCGCCGGTCTATCGCCAGCGCCGCGAGCACGCTCGCGATCGCCGAGCTGCTCGCCGCGACGGCGGTCGCCGGGACGCTGCAGCTCGGCGACGCGCTGCGACGACTACGCGCGCCGCCATCCCGCGGCCGGCGCGGCGCTCCTGATCTCCGACCTCATGACCGATCCGGCCGAGGTCGAGCGCGGCGTGCTGGCGCTGCAGGCGCGGCGCTTCGAGGTGCACCTGCTGCACGTCGTCGGCGCGAGCGAGCTCGATCCGGCCGGGAGCTTCACCGCGCGGCGTGCTGGTCGACGTCGAGTCGGGCGCGACCCATCCGATGGTCCTCGATGCGGCCGTCGCCGCGCGCTATCGCGAGGTGCTCGACCGCCATCTCGCCGCGCTCCGTGCCGTCGCCGAGCGCACGCGCTGCTCCTACGCGCGCTTCGTCGCCGGCACCGACCTCGCGGCGTTCGTGACCGGCGAGCTCGCTCGCGACCGGCCTGGTACGGCGCCGATGATGCGCATCGGCATGAGGCTCGACCACCCGCTCGGTCCTCGTCGCGCTCGCCGCCGTCGCGGTGCTGGTGGTGCTCTACCTCTACGATCGCCGCCGTCGCACCATCCCGGTCGGCACGCTCTTCCTCTGGCAGCAGGTCGCGAGCCCGCCGCGCGAGCGCCAGCGGTTTCGGCCCGATCTGCTCTTCTTCGCGCAGCTGGCGCTGCTGCTCGCGCTGATCGGCGCCTACGTGCGAGCCCGTGCTCGAGGACGCGCCGCCGCCGCCGCCCGGCGCGCCGCTCGTCGTCGGTGCTCGACGTCTCGGCGAGCATGCAGGCCGAGGAGGGCGACGGCAGCCGCTTCGAGACGGCACGCCGCGCGCGCCCGCGCGCCGTCGCCGAGGTCGCGCGCGAGCGACGACGTGCATGCTCGTCACGGCCGGGGCGCGTCCGCGCGTCGCGCTGCGCGTGGACGAGCGACCGGGCGAGCGTTCGCGCCGCGCTCGAGGCGCTCGCACCGCGCGACACGCCGACCGATCTCGGCCCCGCGCTCGAGCTCGCGCGCGGGCTCGCGGCCGAGCGCGCCGGCGCCGCCGTCGCGGTCTTCACCGACCTGCCGCCGGAGTCGAGCGGTCTCAGCCCCGAGGCGCGCGCCCGCTCGACTACGTGCAGATCGGCAGAACCGACGACAACGTCGCGCGATCGCCGGGGTCACCGTCACCACGCCGCCGTTCCACGGTCCGGCCGACACGACCGCGACCGATCGACGTGCGCAACTACGCCCGCACCACGCGCGAAGTCGGTGCTCGAGGCGCGCGTCGGCGGCGCGCCCTGGGCCCGCCGCGCCTCACGATCGCGCCGCGTGCGACCGAGCACGTCCTGCTCACGCCGCCGCCGGCGAGCGGCCCGCTCGAGCTCCGCCTCGTCGACCGACGACGCGCTCGCCGTCGACGACCGTCGCCACCGCCTGGATCGGACCCGCGCGCCGCCGCTCGACCTCCTGCTCGTGACCGACTCGCGCGCGCTCGCCGACGCGTTCGGCGAGGTCGCCGGAGCGCTCGCCGGGAGCCGCGTCGAGGTGACGTCGCGCGAGCGCTACGAAGCCGGCGCCGCCCGCGGGCCGCCGCGTCGCGCTCTTCGACGGCTTCGTGCCCGGCGACCTTGCCGCTCGCGACCAACGCGCTCTACGTGGCGCCGCCGCCGGGCAACGACGTCTGTCCGAGCGCCGGCCGGCGCGACGGACGCCGTCGTCGTCGATTGGGATCGACGATCATCCGGCGCTCGCCGGGCTCGGCGCGCTGCAGGCGCTCGGCGTCGCGGGCGCGAGCGAGCTCGGCGACGCCGACTGGGGCACGCCGATCGTGCTGCCGCCGCCGCGGCACCACGGCGTTCCCGCTGCTGATCGCGGGCGAACGGAACGGCCGGCGGACGGCGTGCCTCGGCGCCGAGCTCGCCGGATCGCTCGCGTCGTCGGATCGCGCTGCCGCTCTTGCTCTCACGCTCGCGACGCTCCGCTGGCTCGCCGAGCCGTTCGGTCCGAGCGCGCTCGTCGTCGAGACCGGCCGGCCGATGCTCGCCGGCGCCGGCACCGACCGCGCCGATCGGCGGCGACCGGCGCTCGAGATCGCCGGCGATCCGGCCGTCGTGACGGCGGAGCGTGCCGGCGTCTTCACCGTCGGACCCGACGGACGCCGAGCGCTCGTGCTCGCGAACCTCTTCGACGACCGCGAGTCCGACATCGGCCGGAGCGGCGCCGGCGAATGGCCCGCCACCGATCCACGACACCCCGCCGAGCGCCGCTCCGGAGCGGCTGGCCGCTCACGCCCTGGCTCTACGGCGCGGCGCTCGCGCTGCTCGCGCTCGAATGGCTGCTGTGGCGGCGGACGCAGCTCGCGCGCCGGCCGCGAGCGCTGCCGTCCGACCGAGGAGCCCGGGCGCGCCATGACCGTCCACGTCGACACGCCGGCGCGCTGCTGCTGCTCCTCGGCTGCTGCCGCTCTTCTTCGTGCGGCGCGGCCGCGGCGACCGCGTCGCGAGCGGCGCTCCTCGCGCGCTCGTGCCGTCGCGCGGCCGCGGCGGCGCTGATCGTCGCTGCTCGCCGGCGTGCACCTCGAGCGCGCGCGACCCGAGGCCGGCACCTGCCTCGTCGCCGCGATCGACGTGTCGGCGAGCGTGCAGCACGCGGCGTCGATCGCGCCCGCGAGGTGCTGGACGCGACCTGCTCCCGAGCCTCGGACCCGACGACCTGATCGGCGCGATCGCGTTCGCGGCGCGCGACGCGGGTCGTCGCGCACCCGAGCGTGGCGTCGCGTCGAGCGCGAGCGCTGCTGCCGCCGCCGGCGAGCGACGCTGACCGGCTTCGAGAGCGGCGACACCGACCTCGGCGTCCGCGTACACGACCGCGAGCGCGCTCTGCCCGGTCGGCAAGCAGAGCGCGATCCTCCTCTTCACCGACGGCAACGAGACCGAGGGCAGCCTGCGCGCCGAGACCGATCCGCGCCCGCACGCCGCTCCCGGTCTTCGCGTTCGTGCCCGAATGCCGCGGCGCGTTGCCGAGCGCCGTCATCCGGCGCGTGCTCGCGCCGGCGTTCGCCCCCGAGCACACCGTCCTGCCGCTCGAGCTCGTGGTCGAAAGTCGCGCGCCGCGACTCGCTCCCCGCCGAGCTGCAGCTGATCGCCAACGGCGACGCCGCTCACGCGCGAACGCACGCGGCTCGCGCCGGGGCTGAACGTCATCGCGCTGCCGTATCGCCTGCGCGGCGCCGGCCAGTACGCGCTCGAGGCGGAGCGTCGCGCTGCCGCCACCGGCGACGCCGCTCCCGGGCCGCGCCCGCGCCGCGCGTCGCCGTCACGCGCCCGCTGCACGTGCTGATCGTGAGCGAGCGGCCGGCGCCCGTCGTCGCGACCGCGCTCGCCGAGCGCGGCATGCACGTCGAGATGGTCGCGCCCGCGCGCGCTCGCGACGCGCGTCGGCGCGCCTCGACGGCGTATCACCTCGGTGATCCTCGACGACGTCGCGCGCGGCGACCTCGCCGACGCGACGCCTCGAGCGTCTCGCCGCCTGGGTCGCGCGCGGCGGCGGCCTGATCGCGACCGGCGGCGAGCACTTCTTCGGCGACGTCGCCTTCGCCGGAAGCGCGCTCGAGCGCGTGCTGCCGGTGACGCTGCAGCCGCAGAGCCGCCGCGCCGCAGGAGCGCGAGGCCGATCGCGCTCTATCTCGTCATCGACCGCTCCAACAGCATGGGCTACGCGAGCGCGCCAGCCGACGCTGCACAACGGCGAGAAGATGGCGTACGCCAAGCGCGCCGCGCTCGCCGTGCTCGATCAGCTCGGCGAGCGCGATCTCGTCGCCACGATCGCGTTCGACTCGCAGCCCTACGAGCTCGGGCCGCTGCTCCCGGCGGGCGAGAGCCGGGCGGCGCTCGCCGCCAAGATCCAGCAGATCCAGTACGGCGGCGGCACCGACTTCAAGGAGGCGCTCGACATCGCGCGGCGAAACCTCGTCGCCTCGGGCGCGCACGGTCCGCCACGTGATCCTGCTCGACCGACGGCGACAGCAACCGCGCCGCCGAGGACCACGCCGAGCGTGATCGCCGCGCTCGCGCGCGCCGAGATCACCGTCACCAGCATCCGCATCGGCAGCGACGACCGTGAACCTCGATCTGCTCGACGCGATCTCGCGCGCGACCGGCGGCACCTTCCACCACGTCGAGGACGTGCGAGCAGCTGCCGCAGCTCATGATCCGCGACGCTCAGCGCGCTCATGGGCCGCGCGACCGAGCGCCGCGAGATGCCGCCGCGCGTCGGCGACGGGCGGCGCGATCCTCGCCGGCATCGACGAGAAGGAGCTGCCGGCCGTGTCGCGCTGGGCGGTCGTGCGAGAGCAAGCGCGGCGCCGAGGTGCGGCTCTACGTCGAGGACGGCGAGGCGCGCGACCCGCTGCTCGCGACCTGGCAATACGAGCTCGGCCGGGTCGCGGTCGTGCCGCTCGACTTCCAAGGCGGCGCCGCCAGCTGGCCGACCTGGCGCGGCTTCGCCAAGCTCTGGACGCAGCTCGCCGAGTGGGCCGGCGCCGCGCGGCGCTCGCCGAGCGATCATCACCTCGAAGCGACGCGCCGGCGCGACCGGCACGCGCATCGCGCTCGACACCGTCGACGACGCCGCCGGACCGTTCACGCTCCGCCTCGACGAGCGCCGAGCGACGTCGCGCTCCGCCAGATCGGGCCGCGGACCTTCGCCGCAACCGTGCCGAACCTCCGGCCGGGGCTGCACCCGGCCGTGCTCGTCGGCGGCGCACCGGCGCACCGAGGAGCGCCTCGACCTGCTTGGTGCCCGGCGACCGCCGAGAGCGGGCGCGAGCTGCGCACAGTCGCCCCGAACGTCGGCCTGCTCCGCGACGTCGCCACGGCGACGGGCGGCGCCGTCGAGCCCGAGCCCGCGAGCGTGCTTGCGCGCGCGTCCGGGAGTGCGCCACGAAACCGTCCCGCTCGACGGCTGCTCGTGCCGCTGGCGCTCCTCCTCGTGCTCGCGCGACGTCGCGATCCGCGCGCCTGATCCTGCTTTGACACGAGGAACCAGAACCGGCAAAAACCGCGCCCATGACTTACATCATCACGCGCCTCTGCCGCGATTGCGTCGATACCGCCTGCGTCACCGTCTGCCCCGTCGACTGCATCTACGCCTACAAGGGCAGCGACCACGAGACCTTCCCGAACCAGCTCTACATCCACCCCGACGAGTGCATCGATTGCGGGGCGTGCGAGCCCGAGTGTCCCGTGGCAGGCCATTTTCGAGGAGGCCGCCGTCCCCGCCGCCCTTCGCCGACGACACCCCGCTCAACTACAAGATGATGGAGCACAAGGACGACTTCGAGGTGCAGCCCGACCGAGAAGAAGGAGCACCCGAGCGTCGGTCGAGATCCGAGGCGAGCAAGCGCAAGTGGGATGGAAGGTGCAGGCATGCGGCTCGCGGCGCCGACCGGAGGACGAAGTCCCTGGCTCAGCCGCGAACTTCAATACAAGCGATAGCTGGTGCCGCGGCACATTCGCCCGGCGAAGTGCGGGAAGGCGCTCAAAGTCGCGGAGTAATCGCTATGAGTTGCGGAGGAAGATCGGCGTCGGCGACGGGCGAAGCCACGGCAGCCTCGATCTGTTCCAGCGCACATTTCTCTTCGATGCGGTGCGGGGTCGACCTGTTGTTACCGCTGCGGCTTCGCCGAGTGGTCGACGATCATCGTTCGCCGGGACGAGCGCTGGCGTAAAGATCACGGCACCGTTAAATCTTATCGCGGTCAGGTCTTCATCAGACGATTATCAGTAATTGCGGGCATCACGTCTGGCGACGCGTCCAGCTTACGACCTCGGGCGGCAGCCGGTCATCGAGTCACGGTGCAAGCCACGCAGAGCCGGCTTCATCTCACAACTTAGCGAGACGCGCGGTCCGGCTTTACCAGCGATTATCGCATGGATGAGCTTTGACTGTTTCTGGAAGCGACAAAACCACGCCGCTCAGGTCGACAGCCCGCCCCATTCCAGTCGATACCATAGCCGGACCACTTGATCCTCGCGTACATGCCCGGCCGCGCCACGATCGGCGCGAGCGGCCCGATCAGTTCGGCGGGGCCCACATCAGCGCGCAGTCGTCGGCCGAACATCCAGGAGGCGCGAAACAGCCATGATCGCGCGCGGCGCGGTATCCTAAAGTGCGGGGTCGTGCTGGTCAGGGGAGTGGATGTGGGTCTGCCGCCGCATCTGCCCCGCGCTCGCGAGCAACAGCACCACACGACCACGAGGCCTTTTCATGCGTCATCGATCGTTCGTTGTGGCCCAGGCTACTCACTGCCCCCGGCGTGTTCGGCAGAGGTCGGCGCGATGGACCAGAAAGAGACGCCAGAGCAATGAGCGTGCGTCGCGGTCAACTGGCACGAAACGTCGCCAGGCAGGAGCGGCGGGCTGGGAGCGCCCGCATCAGGCCGGATCCCGGCGGCGCCAGGCCGGGCGGCAGTCACGCGCGACCAGACGGGATGTCGAGGAGGCCAGGCGTTTTCCAGCACCAGGCGAGCACCACGCTGCGCGCGCAACAGACGGGCGTTGACCAGCGGCACCACCGCGCCGGTCGCAGCCGCGATCAGCTGCCACCATGATGCAAAGTCATTACATGGCTGGCCCCGACGGCCGACACGAAAGAAAAGCTGTGGTCCCGGCAAGCGGCTGACGTGCACCGCGATCAGGCGACGGGAATCGAGGCCGGCGAGCCAGCGGCGAAAGCCGGGCAGCGCCGACACTATTCCGAACGAAACCCGTGGGATGACGATGATGACCACCACCCGAACCAGCGGCTCGATACGGTGAACTGTCAGTCATCCATTCGACTGCGTGATCGCCGCAGAAGAACCCACCAGCATGGCGCGATCGGATCATGAAACAGTTGGCGTAGCTCGAGGCGCGGCTCATGGATCGATCAAATCATCACTGAGTGGCTGCGTTCTCGGCGCTGGGTGCATCCCAGGATCGTGGATATGTGATCCGCGCTCTCATCCCGACGGTTGTAAGTCAGCGCGCGCTTCCACCACTATGTTCTCTCTTGCTCGCTCAAGTATTTAAATTATTATTATTGTGCTAATATGTCTCTATGACGGTCTTCCGACGACCAGCGCCGCGGGCGCACTTTAGGATCAGCGACCCAGGCGCAGCCTCGTGCCACGAGCCTGTTGGGAGCTCGACGCGGTCGATGAAGTGCGGAGAATCTCATCTGCTTCCAGCGGGGAGCGCGCGCGATTAGCGCGGGAGCTTCCCGGGAGCCTCATCAGAAGAGCGCGCGATCAGGTCTCGCGGTCAGCTGGCCGTGAACTCAGGCCATCCGCGCTTCACCGGAATTACCGGACGGTCGCGACGGCGACGATCGCGTCACCCGATCTCGGCGTCCAGCGCGCTGCAGGACCTTCATGTGCGGACGTGGGCCTCATGACTGCCGGCGGCGCGTCCGCCACTCCGGAAAGTACTCTTTGGGCTACCGATGGACTGGCGCGTTCAGCGGGCTGATCAGTGGTGATCCGGCATGTCCATGCCGCCACGAAGGCCAGGCCACAGCGCTTCGGCGACCTCGACGGTGCGCTGCGACCAAAGGCCTGATAGCCAGCGACCGCCGACCGGAAAGTTACTCTGGCACGTTGGGCGTTGGGCACCCGCGGCGCAGAAGCCGGGATGGCGAATCGATATTTACTCCGTATCTTCCCGGCACCAAGGAGTCAGCCTTTGCGCGTCATCGCCCCTCGCCGCCTACCACCACGCATTTTCTGCCACGTTGCTGCCATTCCCCAAAGGTGCACCACTCACCTATCACTTAGACCGGACACGGAAACCGGCGCTCATATCCAGTTATCAGGACGACCGTTCTCGCTCGCCATGATCCTGGCGTGCTCTTTAATGCAATGCTTGGCGAGGCCGAATTGGTTTGATCGCTGCCAGCGGCTGACTCATTTCAACGAGGTCGGGCGTGGGCGGCAGCCTGCTCATCTCGGCTACATAAAAATCAGAATTTGACAGCATTCATTGGCGCTCAGGTCGCCGGGACGCTAACGGAGTGCGAAAGCTCGCGATGGGTCATCGACGGCGCGGAGTCAAGCGTTAATGATCCACAACAGAGCACCACTAATCTCCGCACGACCCCATTCAGTTGGACCGCAGCCAGTCTCACCGCTGGATTTGGCAAGCTCTTGAAGCGCCGCGGATTAGATGCCGCTCTGGCACCGAACGCGCTCGCCCGGCGGCGCGTTCTAAACACTGGCGTGATCAACACTCGCTACAAGGTGCCGGGTCAAGTGGAGACACTACCTGCTCACCCAGCGGCGGAAGCGCTGCCGCGCTCAATGCGTGCCGCGTTGGACAGCTTCCATTGCCACTGTTGGGAGGCTCGGATGGCGATATCAGAGACTTGCCTGCACGGCATTTTTCGTCCACGGCGGCGCTGGTTCACTCCCCCCATCATCGACGCGAGGTTGCACACGGATCTCCTCTGATGCAGCGGTCGGAGATACGCGAGCTTCAATCCGGCGCGGTGGGGATCCGGCGGATCACACGACGGCCTCGATCGTCGCCCCAGACGCTTTTGATCCCATTACTTGGGGGCGCGTCAGTGAGCGTGACCGCGGGCTTTGCGGTCGGCACGATCTTTGCCCGCCATAACACTCACCACCATATTGAACGCCTTCTTACTGACGCCGGGTGACGGTGCCACTTTGTGCCTTTGGGCCGCCGGCTTACGAAGCGACAGGCCGCCGATCAGCTCCGACCAGCCTGGCACACGCCGCGACGACTTTATCAGCCAATTGAAGCGATCGATGAACACCCGGCGTTTTTCACCACCTGCGGCAGACCGACCGAGATGTCAAGTTCATCGCAGCTTCCTGCGCGGCGACAACGGTGATATCATGGCGGAGCAAGCTAAACGAGAAGCACCAACGTATGTTGCCATCTGATGGTTGAAAATGAAGACAGCAGGCCGGTGATAGATGCCTCAGCTGACCGGGACGTCGATGCGGCGGTGCCGTGCCATTTCGCTTTGGGTCTGGCTGATGGCGATCATTACGATGGCGCTTGCAACTCAATCCGGCACGCGCCAGCACCACTAGCGGGCGATGGGAGAAAAACAACGAAGCTAAACCACGGTAAGTCTTAGCACTTCAAACTGCCGCCAGTGTCCGCATTTGAGTGAGCTGCGATTGGCCCGATATTCCACCGCAACGGCAGCGATCTCAGCGGCGAAACCATCGAGGGATTAGTCGGCCGCAGCGCACCGACAAGATCTCCGACAACGATCATCGTGCATCGAATTAGCCGCTGAAAAGCGCCAGCTCTCTTGCTGATCGATGCCGCGCAGCCAGCCAGACTCGCTCGCACCACACCGCACCCTCGCAACAGGGCGATCGATCGCGACCAGTGAACTTACCACGTTTCCTGACTGCACGGGGCTTTTTTGTGCTCGATCAGTCGCGCGAGCCGTCGATCTGGCAGCGCGGCAGGACGACCGCGACCAGGTGGCCCTTCCGCCGGTGCACATGCACCAGCGCGCGCGCCTCGGGATGTGATTTCGTCGGCCGCCCGAGGTGCTCGATGTTTGCAGCGCCGCCGCTCCGGCGTGGCTCGTGAAGAACTCGGCCCTCGGGCGCGTCGCGCAGGCGCTCCATCGTACTCGACACACGAAACCGTAGGAAGCCGATCTGGCGGAGCTGGGAAGAGCGTCGCCGCCACCATCGTCTGGGCGAAGTGCTTGGCGCTCGCGCGGCCCGCGAGCGAGGTCCCTCGCGGATGGTGCTGCGCCGCCGAGAAGCCGGCGAGCAAAGAGCGCGCAGTCGAGGTCGAAGAACGCGGCGATGATGTGGCGGGCCGGAGGGGCCCTCGTCGATCTGCGTCAGGAGTGGGGTTCGCGGCGTGCAGCGTCATGGATACCAGGGCCTCTTTACTCCAACCGAAGTACGCCGGACGCACGGGCGCGTGCGATCCGGCCGGGAGCGCCGCGGCTGGCCCTCTCTGGGCAAGTCCGCGAGACGCAGGCCGCCAGGGCCGTAGTCGCCAGAAGTGAGCAGTTCGCTCGCCTGTTCGCATGCACCGTCCTGGCGGAGACTCGCGACGCGCCTGGGCAGCGCCAGACTGGACGGAATCTGAAAGTCCTCCACTGGTTGTGACGCGGGCGCTGCCGTCAGAAGACGCGTCCCCGGAAAGCGTTGCGAGCTTCGAGGTGAGGCCCATGTTCCTCGGCGGTCTGGAACTCGCAGAGGAGAACTTCAAGCATGGCTGAGCTGGTTGGTTGCGGGATGCCGCTGCCATCACGCCTGCGCGAACGCTACCACTCGCGGGCGACCTTGCCTGCAACGTGCATACAGTCGGGCTCGGCCTCGGGAGATGATCGATCCGGCGCGCCGCCTCGGGGGCCGGGATCTCGTCGCGCATCGGGAGATGGCGCTTCAGCCTTCTCGAGGCCCCATTCGGTACACCCACATCGCCGTCGTCGGCGTGCCCCAGACGCGCGACGGCGGGTAGCCGAACGTCGCGCCCTCGCCGCGCGATCACGATGTCGGCGCAGAGCACCATGTCGGTGCCGCCGCCGATGCACCAGCCCTGGACGGCGGCGATCGTCGGCTTCTGCGCGTACCAGAGCTTCATGTAGGTATCGACGAAGCGGCCCATCATGCGGTAGTCGGCGACGGAGTCCCACGCGCCGCCGTCGCGCTGCGCTCGCTCGGTCGGCCTGCGCGGCCGTCGACCAGTCGAGGCCGTAGCCGGCGCAGAACGCCGGGCCCTCGGCGCGCAGCAGGATGACGCGCACGTCGCGGTCGGCGTCGGCGTCGTCGATCGCGGCGGCGAGCTCGTCGCGGAGCGCCGGGGTGATCGTGTTGTACTCGGTCGGCCGCGCGAAAACGATCGAGCGGACGCCGGCTTCGGTCTCGGTGCGAATGGCCGTCATGCAGGGTCCGTTACCACGGCCCGGACGACGTGAACCAGCCTCCGCGGCCTTCTCAGACGCCCGCGACCGCCGCGACCCGCGGGCGGCCCGACTCCGCCGTCAGCTGTTCGCTGCGTCCAGTAGCCCGGGGCGCCACCGAGTACGACTCGCCGGTGATGCGCCCGGCTCACCATGCGCTCGAAGTGGCCGATCCGACTCTCGAGGAACGCCGAGTGCACGCCGCCGCGGTAAGCCGTGCGCATGGAAGCCACGCTGCACGCGGGTCACGACGCCGATGTCCTGCTGGTTGGTGCGGTCGAGCGCGCCTCGCGCCGGAAGTCGCGGAGCATGCGCGAGAGTCGCCGCCGAGATCGAAGCTCCGCGCGACCAGACGGATGCGCTCGGGGCCGAGTGGGATCGATGCGCAGATACGAGAACTCGGCCGGCGCCAATACGGGGATGAGATTCGGGAAAGACGTGCCCGAAGCGCACGTAGCGTCTGCTCCTCGGCGGAGAGGTGCGGCAGCTCGGGAATCATCGCGCGGTACTCGGGCTTGATGAAGGCGTGGGTGTAGCTCGAGTGCTCCTCGAAGTGCTGGCGCGCGTTCTTGGTCTCGACGAAGTCGTTCAGCGACGTCGTGGACGACCGCGACGTGATATCCCTCGAGCCCGTTCTCGACGTAGATCTTCCAGTTGACGTCGACCTCGTAGGTGAACTCGAAGCGCGAGCTCCATGCGCTCGCCGCCGGCGCGCGCGAGCGCGTGCGGCAGCTCGCCGACCCAGGTCCTCGAAGGGCGGCGCGTCGGCGATCGAGGCAGCCGAAGACCATCGGACCCACGCGTGGCGATGCGGATCGGCAGCAGACCGATGGTCGAGAAGTCGCAGGTGAACTCCTCGCGCGACGGCGCGCCGACCAGACCGGCCGTCGGTCGCGAAGCTCCAGGCGTGGTACGGGCACTTGAGCTGGCGACCGCAGTTGCCGCTGCCCTCGGCGATCGGTGGCGCCGCGATGCGGGCAGACGTTCAGGAAGCCGCGGAGCTCGCCGTCGTGGCCGCGGACGATCACGACCGGGCTCGTGCCGATCGCGGCCGCCACGAAGTCGCCCGGCGCGCGGAGGTCCGGGCAGGTCGGCGACGTGCACCCAGCTGCGCGCGAAGATCGTTGCGTCATCTCGGCGTCGAAGACCGCCGGCGAGAAGAACGCGCGCGGCGGCAGCAGTCGCGCCGGGCTCGGGCATCGAGAGAGATCGCAACCGTCGAGTGATGGTCGGGCTCATGATCGGCCTCCTTTGCGGGATCGCGCTTCGGACGCCGCCCGCTCGTCATCGTCGCCTGAACGTCTCGGAGCTCGTCGGTCAGTTGCCGCGCTGCGCGCGGCCGCGCGCGACGCCGAGCAGCATCACGCACATGCCGAAGCGGGTCGCCGCTCGGAAGCGTCGTCGGCGTCGATCTCGCCGCGCGCCCACTCGATCATCGTCGAGCTGATAGTGCGCGAACATGCGCCGCGAGCAGCGAGCGCGATCGACCCACGGCTCGAATCTCGCCCGCCTTCTGCCCGTCGCGCAGCAGCAGTCGGCCATGAGCGCGACGTAGCTCTCCGCCGACGCCCGCCGCAGCGGCGACGTCTCGGCGAGGTGAGGAAGAGCAGGATGAGCTCGCGCGAGTAGCGCGGTACCGCCGAGCAGGTCGGCGTTGCCGGCGTCGCAGGTGGCGAGCGCGCGGTCGACGACGCTGCCGGTTCGCACGCCGTCGATACCGGCGCACGACGGTCGCGAACGTGGACTCGAGCTCGCCGAGCAATCAGCGCCTGCTTGCCGCCGAAGAGGTTGTAGAGCGTCGGCACCGACACCCGGCTCGCGCCGCGCGAGGTCGCGCATGGTGAGCCCGTCGTAGCCGCGCTGCGGCGATCAGCGCGCGCGCCGCCGCGAGGATGCGCGCGCGCCGCTCGGCTTTGTGCTCTTCGAAGAGGCTCATGACAGAAGATTTGAACGCGTTAAAGAACTAGCACGCGTGCAAATCTTCAAGCAAGAGGGTGAACTCAGAGATGAAATCCTGGTGGTGACCGCGCTGTTGCACCAT